>Ga0210384_10000846_pt1 | contig 44460 bp, 32 predicted proteins | sample IncBWH2MmetaG_FD_160574 | JGI IMG/M metagenome (GOLD analysis project Ga0210384, IMG submission 160574) | Forest soil microbial communities from Barre Woods Harvard Forest LTER site, Petersham, Massachusetts, United States - Inc-BW-H-2-M | ecosystem: Environmental > Terrestrial > Soil >... | reverse complement strand
GCGACCTTGGTTTCGAGACTCACCAACTCTTGACCATGCAAATCACTCCGTCCCAGATCAATTATCCGCCCGGTTCTCGCCGCACTGTCTTGGTCGACCGCATGCTCCACGCAGTCTGCGCCACACCCGGCGTCGCAGCAGCGGCCGCCACTACCGTGAATCCGCTGGGAGGAGGCACCTGGGGCGCGCCCATAATCATTGAAGGCACGGAAGCCGGCGGAAGAAACGCGGACTTCATCGTCAACCATCGATTGGTCAGCAGCGATATTTTCCGCACCATGAACATCCCGTTGCTGCGAGGCCGGACATTCTCCGATCTCGACAATGAGCGAGGCCAGCCCGTCGCCATCGTAAGCAAAGATATGGCCCAGCGTTTCTGGCCCAATGGCAACGCGCTTGGCAAGCGTCTGCGCATGGATCGTCCCAATGCTCCCTGGCTCACCGTAGTCGGTATCGTTGGCAACGTGCACGACGCCGGCGATCCCGGCGACCCGCGCGAAACGTGGTATCTCCCGTATGCGCAAAATGCCGGAACTGCGGCTGCGGATTCGATCTATCTGATGGTGCGCGTCCAGTCGGATTCGCCGACGCTCGTCGCGAGCGTCAAGCAAGCCGTCTGGCAAGCGGACAAAACGTTGGCCGTTTACGACGTTTCGCTGATGGATCGCTACTACTCCGAAAGCCTCGAAAGAGACCGGCTCGGTACTCGCGTGATGAGTTTCTTCGGTGGATTTGGGTTGCTGCTTGCCGCTCTCGGGGTTTACGGAGTCATGGCTTTCGCGGTGACCCAGCGGACCCACGAAATCGGTATTCGCATGGCACTCGGCGCCACCAGCAATCAAGTGTTGTCCGGTGTGTTGCTTCGCGGCCTGAGACTAAGCTGCGCCGGTCTCGTGATAGGCTTGCTGATTACCGTCGCGATGAACCGCGTGCTTACGAGCTTTTTGACTGAAGTCCATGGTTTGGAGATCGTGCCACTTATCTTTTCGGCCGGAGTTCTTCTGGTTGTCGCTCTTGCTTCCTGTTATGTGCCTGCGCGCCGTGGCGCGGCCCTCGACCCCTTGGTTGCGCTCCGCTTCGATTAGCGCGATGCCAACAGAGTTCCGCTCAGGTGCGAATTCAAGTAGCTAAGCAGCGATTCGCGAAGTTGTCGTCTATTTGTGACTCAGGCTCCATATATACGCCGCCAGCGCTGACACCTGGTCAGCTGTGAGCTGCGCGCCGCCCATCGCCGGCATCGGGCTGCGATATTGTTTTGGTTGCGGCACGCCGTCGGTTATCGTTTTCTTGATTCCCGCGTAGCTGCCATCGCTCCACAACCATTTCTTCCCCGTCAGATCTGGCCCCAAAGGCGAGCCTCCACCGTTCGCGCCGTGACAGCCAGTGCACGCTGCACCGCCCACTTGCCCTCGGTAGATGCGCTCACCAAGCGCCACCATTTCAGGCGTCGCTCCTTCTGGAACGGCACCGCCGGCGGTCGCGGCAGCACCAGCGTCTGGATGCGTGCCCTCCGGCGGTTTGGCTGGCGCTTCCACGATGTCGCCTGCAGGAGCCGTCGCGCTCGGGCACGGAGTCACTTTCGGAGCACCGTTCCCAGCGCCCCCGCGATAAACAACTCGATAGATTCTCCCGCGCACGTCATCGGAAATATAAAGCGCGCCGTCCGGTCCGACCGCGAGTCCGTTCGGGCGATGGTCGGCTTTGTCCGGCGATTTCACGGCCCCCGCGAAACTATCCGCGAATATTTCGCACCCACCGGACGCGCGATCGCCCGCCATCGGCTGAAAAACAACGTTGTAACCACCTTGGGGATACGGCGCCCGGTTCCATGACCCGTGGAACGCGATAAACACACCGTTCCTGTAATGCTCCGGAAATTCTTTTTTGTCGTAATGCACCATTCCATTCGGCGCCCAATGTGCCGGAAACGCCGCAGCTGGAGGGAGCTTATTCGCGCATACGCCGACCGTCTTGCCACCATCGCCACCATACTCCGGCGCCAGCACGAGCTTCTGCGCGAACGAGTCGTAATAGCACTCCGGCCACCCGTAGTCGCCGCCCTGTTTCAACAGCAACACTTCTTCAGCCGGAAGCGTCGCCTCCTGATCCGGCTTGAAAAAGTCTGGCCAATTCGTGTGCAGTTGGTCTCGTCCGTGCTGCGTCACAAACATGCGGCCGCCTGCGTCAATTGCAAAACCTTCCCCGTTGCGTATGCCCGTAGCGAACCGCTCCGCCTTCGAAAAAGTTTGGTTGGATTTATTGGCGTCGTATTGCCAGATGCCACCGCGTGTCTCAAGTTCCACGCACGGGTCCGCCCCTGGCGATTTCAGTGTCCGATTTTTCAGCTGGCACGAATTGGTCGCGCTGGCCACGTCTACAAACATCGCTCCTTCGGAATTGATAATGAAGGGATGCATCGGATGATCGCCCCCCAGAGGCAATCCTGAAACGATCGTGATCGGAGCATCCTTAGGTACGATGGAGCCCGAAGCTAGCGCGTAACGTACAATTCGATCGTTAATCTCCGCGTAGACTGATCCCTTGTATATCCCGATTCCCGTGCCGCCAGCGCCGCCGCTCTGCACGGTTTCACCAAAGCGCTCGTTTACATCGGCCTTGCCGGCGCCCGCCTTGTCTTGCAACGCGACCAGGAATCCGCCCTCATGCGGCTTGTCGTTCCCGTAGTATTCGCCGGACCAGGTGTTCACATAGACCACGCCGTTCGGCGCAACCACCATGTGCCGCGCATGTCCAATGCCGTCAGCAAAAATCGTCGTGCAAAAACCCGCCGGTAACTTCAGCCCACTGTCGTCGTTCGGGCATGCCTCGCCCGCGGCTCCCGTAGCCGATTTGAAATGGTTCTCAGCCGACAGTGAGGAGCCCACTGCATACAGCACGACGAGCGCCGCCAGGGCAAGCACTAGTTTTTTGCAAAAGTGGATCAATCGCATCGAACCCTCCCCAAGATCGCAGACGAAAAATTGAAGCGCGACAAGCTGCCGAAATATACCATAGCCGCCTCGATCAAACTGGCTGATTGAAGCGGTTCGAAGGCTGCGTTGAACATGCTGACGGGACAAGGCACCTTGAACTCCGCACCCGCGGTACGTGAGTCAACGTGAACATCAAGGTGAACTAGGTTTCTCTCACTCTTATTGCAACCGGCGTGAAGACCCATCGCGGCGCGCCACCCGACAGAAAACAAGCGATTATGCAGGTCGGTGTGATGCGAAGACCGTTGGCGATTGCACAGCAGACTCAGCGCGATTTCTTGACGGCGGAGCGTGGCTCCGTTAGCGTCAAAGAGTAGGGAGTGCCTTCCCACTTCGTCGCGCGCAACGCGCGTGCATAACACCCAGGGCTGGAGAACCTCGTGGCCAACGCCATCATCACTTTAACGACAGACTACGGCACCGACGACCATCTCGTCGGAACCGTAAAGGGCGTCATTCTCAAGATCAATCCGGACGTGACCATTGTGGACATCACACATCACGTGACGCCTTTCGATTTGCTGGATGGCGCGCTGGCCATCGGCGCGGCTTACTCTTACTTTCCTCCGAAGACGATTCATGTGGTAATCGTGGATCCTGGTGTGGGAACGGAACGGCGGCCGCTGCTCGTCACCGGACAGAATCATTATTTTATTGCGCCCGACAACGGCGTGCTATCTCTCGTTTACGAACGCGAACCAAACGTGGTGGTGCGCCACGCCACTGCGGAGCACTATTTTCTCCAACCGCTCAGCAAAACGTTTCACGGACGCGATGTCTTTGCGCCAGTGGCAGCCTGGCTTTCCAAAGGCTGGCAAACTCCGGCCATGGGCGACGAGATTCAAGATTACAAAAAGATGGCGCTGCCGCGGCCGAAGCCTGGATCGGCAGGCGTAAAAGGCCTGGTGTTGAAGATTGATCCATTTGGAAACCTCGTAACCAATTTCCGTGCCGAAGATTTGTCCAGCGAGGCACAGAACGGTGGCGGCTTGAAAATGCAAGTGGGAACCCATGCAGTAAGCAGGCTCGTGGATACCTTCGCCCGAGGCAAGGCTGGCGAAGTGGTTGCCTACCTCGGCTCAAGCGGCTATTTAGAAATCGCCATCAACAAAGGAAATGCTGCGCGCACGCTAAGTATCGGCCGCGGAGCGCCCGTGGTTCTCGCCGAAAAGTAATTTCCTTCTGATTGTCAGGGGAGAGTTCAAGAAAACATTTTGAATGCAACGCGGCGCGGCGCGCGAGTCCCGACCTCAGCGAGGTAGACGCCCAGAACCTTCCCTCCGAGCCTGCCGTCCCCGAAGCCGACCTGCGCGACATACTCGAGGTTTCAAAATCAGGTCGACCTACACAACACGGATGCTAGAGAACACCGCAGTGTCGTACGAGCTTCAAAGCAGTCATTGCCTGAGCTGTTTCTCGTTTTCACGGCGCCGCTGCTGTCTTTCGCGATCGCACTCCGTATTACAAGGTCACGGGAGAACTCAGATTAGGCTAGAAACATTTTCCTCGGCAGCGGCTTGGGCCGGTTGCCTCCGCTTGTGCCAGTAACCCAAGGCCGCGAACAGAAGGACGGCAGGCACGCCGGTCAGTCCGCAAGCGATAAAGAAAATGCCATAGGCGTGAATGAGGCCGTGCGTGGTGCTCAGCCTTTCGACCGCAGCGCCCGAAAACCCCTTCAAGATCTTTCCCAGCCAAGCATACGTCGAACTCAAGAGTGCATACTGTGTGGCCGTGTATCCCAGATTGGTGAGGCTCGACATGTACGCTACAAGCGCAACAGCGGCGAAGCTGAGACTGAAATTGTCACCCGCCATGACGAACGCGAAGAGACGAATGCTCAAGCCCGCGAACGCGAGAGTCGCAAATGTGGCAGTCGCAGCTGCCTGTAAAATGCCCCCGATGATCAGGGCGCGCATGTAGCCAAGCTTCAGCGAGCAGAATCCACCCGCGGCGATGCCTGCAAACGTTGCGATTAGCCCGATGGATCCGCGCACCGCTCCGACCGTTTGCTTCGTAAGGCCGAGGTCGTGGTAGTAGGGATTCGCCATCGGGCCCATAATGAAGTCCGGCAACCGGTAGAGGCTGATGGCCGCTAACATCACTAGCGCGAGCCAGCCGTGCGCGCGGAAGAAGGCGATGAACGGTCCCACAATCGCGTCGAAGAAACGCCGCCAAAGCGGGGCTTCGCGCTTTTCATCCGGCACCACACTCGTGCGCCCCGGCTCCTTCGCAAACCAGGTCGCGATCATTCCAATGGCCATACACGCACCGTAGATACCGTAGGACATGCGCCAGCCCACGGCCCCAGCTACGATGAGGATAACGGAATCCGTACACAGGAGCGCCAGGCGGTAGCTGAGCTGATAGGCAGACGCGAGGAGCCCTTGTTCATCTCCGTCGTCTGCTGATTCAATTCTCCAAGCATCGACTACAATGTCTTGTGTCGATGAGGCAAACGCGACGATGAGCGCACAAGCGCCGAGCCGGCCGAGTCCCACTTTCGTGCCAGTTGCGCCCATGGCGCAAAGCGCAAGACCGACGACGATCTGGGAAAACATCATCCATCCGCGCCGATGGCCAAGCCGCTTAAACAACGGCAAGTCGACGCGATCCATCAAGGGCGCCCACAGAAACTTCAGCGAATAGGCGATGCCCACCCAGGAAAGAAACCCGATCGCCGTCAGCGAGGTGTGTTCATCGCGCAGCCAGTAGCCGAACGTATTGCCAACCAGATAAAAGGGAAGGCCTGAGGAAAACCCCAGAAGCAACATCGCCACCGTTTTAGGCCGCAGGTAATCGGCGATCCGGTGCTTTTGGGGGCTCACGCGTTCATTGTCTATTGGAGGCCTCACGAAACTCAACGCTCATACCGCCGAACGTTGTCCATGCTGGCACTCTCACCAGTTGGCTACGGTTCCGCCGCGGCGGCTTTCGTGCTCTTCACCGCTTTCTCAGCGCTTTCGGTCGATTCCACAGCTCGTTCCTCTTCCACTGCTGGGCGCACGCGTTGGATTTTCACGCGCGCGACGCGGCGGCCGTCCATCTCCACAACAGTGAAGCGAAACTGCCCATATTCGAAGCTTTCTCCGCCACGAGGAATAAAACCAAGCTGATCCAAAATAAATCCGCCGACCGTCGCGTAAGCGGGATCCTCCGGCAATGTAATGTTGTACTGCGTATCCAAATCGCGCACATTCAGCGCGGCATCAAAAATAACCGCACCGTCGGCAAGTGTGAGCGGGCGTTCGATGACGTCGAACTCATCATGAATCTCGCCGACCACCTGTTCCATGATGTCTTCCAGCGTCACTAGCCCCAGAATGCTGCCAAACTCGTCGACAACCATCGCCATGCCAATGTGTCGCGTGCGAAGCTCCTGGAGCAGCTCACTCGCGGGTTTTGTTTCCGGTACGATCAAAACTTCGCGTAACACACGCCGCAAGTCGAAAGAAGGCGGCGGAAGGTTTTCTTCCAACCGCCGCTCCCGGTCGAGCAGAATCCACAACATATCCTTGATATGAACGAAACCGAGAATGTGATCGCCCGAGCCGCGATAAACGGGGATGCGCGAGCGCTGAGAAGTGGCAAAGACGCGCATGACTTCGTCGATCGTCGCTTCCACGGGAAGCGTGTGCATATCCGGCCGGGGCACCATGATCTCGCGGACCTGCACTTGTCCGAGCTCGATGGCGCTCACGATGAATTTTTCCTCGCCAGGCGCGATCAACCCGCGTTCGCGCGCCTGCTGGATCTGGATTTGCAGCTCTTCCGTCGAGTGCGCACTGCCGGGACTCTGCGGAGACGAAACACCCATGGCTTTTACGATCACACTGGACATGCCATCCAGCAGATCGATAGCCCAGCGAAACGTCTGCAGAAACCACTGGAACGGAAGAGCAATGAGAAGCGCAACGCGCTCCGCTTTCGCGAGGCTGACGGTCTTTGGCACCAGCTCACCAAGCACGACGTGCATCGCGCTGAGTAAAGCGAATGCGCAACCCAAGGCAATCGCGTGCGCAAAAAATGCCGTGCGCGTGCCAATTGCGCCGTGCCAGATTTGCTGCAATGCTGTTGCAAGTGTAGCTTCGCCGAGCGCACCAATGGCCAGGCTCGTCAGCGTGATGCCGACTTGCACGCCAGACACGACGCGGTGCAAATCCGCCAGCAAACGCTCTACGACGCGAGCACGAATGTCGCCTTTTGCTACAAGCTGACGAATACGCGAAAGCCGCACGGCCACGAGGGAAAACTCCGCCGCGGCGAAAAAGCCGTTCAGAGCGACGAGCGCCAGCACGCCGATTAGCCGCACAGCAAACATAGCTTCTCAGGAATCTCCTAGCGGCATTGTAGCAGTACGCGTGCGGTGCGCGAGGCGCGCGTGCTCACTCTACACACGCGTAATGGTGACAAAAATATCTTCTCCGCTGAGCGCCAGCTTCACGCCGCCGTTCTGGGAAGGGCTCATTTCCAGGCGCTCGGCAAGAAGCTCGTTCCGCAGAAATGCTTCGTGCGTCGTGATAGCTTCCGCGATGCGCGGCGAGGCGGAATACCTAACGACTATGCGATCGGAAATGTCCAGGTTCAGAGCTTTGCGCTGGTCCTGCAACATGCGGTTGAAGTCTCGCGCCAGGCCTTCTTGCAACAGTTCTGGCGTCAAGGTCGTGTCGAGTGCCAGAAAAGTTCCTTGTTCCAGGCTGCACTTGAGGTTTTCCGGGCCCTGAAAGAAGGTTACGATCTCTTCGGGAGCAAGTTCGAACGTCTGATCCGCCACTTTGAGCGAATACGGCCCGCCCTTGAGGACCTGCGCAGGATCGGCGTTCTCCAAAACCTCTCCAATGGCTTTCAAGTATCTTCCCGCGCGCGGGCCAATCTTCTTGGCATCCGGCTTGAGACGCACTCTCACTAGCGTCTTCTCGTCGTCAATCAGAACGAGCTGCTTCAAATTGGTTTCTTCCAGAATCTGCGCGACATAGTCGGAATTTTCCAGGACGCGCCGGTCGGCGGCATCCCTAGGCCGCACGTAGAGCGTGCCCAGCGGTTGGCGAATCTTCACCTTGCTCTGCGTACGGAGGCTCAGGGCGAGGTTTTTGATGCGGATCACCGCTGCAATGCTGTGCTCAAGAGCTTCGTCGACAAGCGAAGCATTCACTTGCGGATACTCGGTCAGGTGAACGGACTCTGGGGCCGATCGATCGACGGAACGAACAAGATTTTGGTAGATGTCCTCAGTCAAGAAAGGCAGCGCCGGAGCCATGACGCGAGTGACGGTCGTCAGCACCTCATAAAGAGTTTGATAAGCGTCCGGCTCGCTCTTCCAGAAACGCCGTCGCGAACGGCGCAAATACCAGTTAGAGAATTCTTCGTCAAATGCCTGAAAGGCCTCGATCAACTTGTAGTGCTCGTAGTTTTGGAACGCGGCGTTGGCCTCGGACACGAGTCGCTGCAGCTTGCTTATGACCCAGCGATCCAATTCGTTGGTAATTGAAACTGGCGCCCCGCCTGGCTTCCAATTGTCCGCACCGGCATACATCACAAAAAAGCTATAACAGTTCCAGAAGGTCAAAAGCTTCCGCCGGGCATCGCCATCAATCGTTTGTCCCACGTTGCCCGAAGGATGAAGATCGGGAAAGTTGAGATTCTGCGCAGTCTTTTGCTCGGTGTAGATGTACCGCATCACCTCGGCGCCCAGCGCCTCGGCCGCTTCGTCAAATGCGATCGAGTTGCCCTTGGACTTGTGCATCTCCTCGCCGCGCGCATCGCGAACGAGCGCGTGCCCTAGCAGCGCCTTGAACGGAGCGCGCCCGTCGATCATCGCGCTCATAGCCAGCATCGAATAGAACCAGTTGCGGAACTGCCCAGGAAAACTTTCGAGCACCAAGTCCGCAGGAAACCATTTCTCCCAATACGCTCTGTCGGTCGAGTACCGCATCGTGCTGAACGGCACTATCCCCGCGTCCAGCCACGGATTGCCCACGTCTTCGGTGCGCTGCGCCAAACCGCCGCACTTCTCGCAGCGAATTTTGACCGCATCAATGTATGGCCGGTGCGGAGAATTTCCTTCGAAAACTTCCCAGCCCTCAACCGCTTTTTCCTTCAGCTCTTCCCTGCTCCCGATCACGGTGAAGTGGCTGCAATCGCCGCAGACCCAGATTGGCAGCGCAAGTCCCCAGAAGCGTTTCTTGGAAATCATCCAGTCGCTCATGTTGCGAAGCCAGTCCAGCTCGCGCGCTTCGCCATCGGGTGGAATCCACTTGATAGTCGGGACCACACGCTGGATGCGATCGCGCCAATCCATGCGAATAAACCATTCGTCGACAGGTCGGAACACCAATTCTTCTTTGCAACGCCAACAGTGTGGGTACACATGCGGATATTTCTCGCGCGCCACGAGCATCCCGCTCGCCTTTAGCGCCGCAATCACGTCATCCGCAACTTCATTGGCGTTGCGCTTGGTAAATTGTCCGAATCCGTCCAGAAAAACCGAACTGTCGTCCAGCGGCGCGATAAATGGAATGCCATTCTCTTTGCCAAGCTGCTGGTCTTCCGCGCCGCAACCCGGCGCAATGTGAACAAGTCCCGTGCCTTCGGCTTCGCTGATTTCCTTCCAAGCAATCACACGATGAGCCTCGGCGGCGGTTTTTCCACCGCCAGTCTCGCCAAATGGGAAAACGCCGCCAGGCGTTTTCTGCGCAGGGAGCTCGTCGAACGGCCCCTGGTAGGCAAGTCCCAGCAGATCCTTCCCTGGAAGTTCCTCGACAACCTCGACGCCCCCGCTTCCCTTCAAAATGGTCCGGATCGAGGGCAGCTTATGCGTCTCGTGCTTCCCCTCCACTTGCAGATCCTGCACGCGATCGTGTTCGAAGTTACCTTTCGCAATGTAATAGAACCAGTCGCCGTGCTTCACCTTGAGATATGTCATCTCCGGATTCACGGCCACGGCAACATTGGAGGTGAGCGTCCAGGGCGTCGTCGTCCAAATCAGCAAAGCAGTTCGTTCCTTGCCCTTAATCGGAAATCGCACAAAAACCGAAGTGTGTGTCGTGATGCGGCGCCCTTCAGCCACTTCCATTTGCGAAAGACCCGTTCCGCAGCGCCCGCACCAGGGCATTACGTCGTGTCCGCGATAAATAAAGCCTTCCGTGTGGCATTTCTTCAGGAAAGACCAGATGGTGTAGTTATTCTCATCAGAAAAAGTAAAGTAGCTACCGCCATACTCGGCGGACCCCAATTTCCGCACAATCTCGCTGGCATGCGCCGTCTCCGTATGCCCGCTTGGCAATTTCGCAGTGACGACGCGGTCGCCGTCAGCCAGCGCATCGCGCAAAGCAATCAGCACTTTCGGGTCATCCCAATCGCACCAATATCCCAAACGAATGGATTGCTCGGTCTGCCGCGCCGCGTACGTCAACACACGCTCTTTGCACGCCCGCACAAAGTTCTCGATGCCAAACTCGCGAATCTCGCGCTTGGTTTTGAGCCCCAGGCTCTTTTCGACTTCGACCTCCACCCACAATCCCTGGCAATCAAACCCGTTCTGATACCGCAGCGCACTTCCCCGCATCGCGTTGTAGCGCTGATACATGTCCTTCAGCGAGCGCCCCCAAGCGTGATGCACGCCCATTGGATTATTCGCGGTGATCGGTCCATCCAAGAAAGACCAATGCGAACCGCCAGCATTCTTCTCACGAAGCTTCTGAAAAACCCGATTCTCCTCCCAAAAGCGCAGCATCTCGCGCTCCATCGTTGGGAAATCGGGCACTCTTGGCACTGGTTTGTACATGCTCATAGGAATATCTTCATAGATTATCACAGCCGCCAAGCGCGCCCGCCCGGTTGCGCCCTCCAAGCGCGTCCACTACACTCATGTTTTACTTAGAACGTTCCGGAGACTGCTTGCGGACCATCCTTCGTTTTCTAATCTGGACACTTCTGATTATTGCGTTTGTCGCCGGAGGGACGGCTTGGTGGTTTATCTACCGGCCGCTTCCACAGCTTGACGGCTCGATCTCGCTCCCCGGCCTGCAAAAGGAAGTCGCCGTAGAACGCGACAACTGGGGCGTCCCGCATATCCGCGCATCTTCCCTCCAGGATGCCGTCGAAGCTCAAGGCTATGTGATGGCGCAAGACCGCCTCTGGCAGCTCGATTTGATGCGCCGAGCGTCGCGCGGCCAACTTTCAGAAATTGTCGGCCCCCTCGCGCTCAAATCCGACAAGCAATTCCGCACGTTCGGCTTTTCCCGCGCAGCGGAACGAGACTACGCGGCGATGGATAAGGATTCGCGCTCGTTGATGGAAGCCTACGCCCGCGGCGTAAACGCTTTCATACAACAACATCAGAACGCCTTGCCGCTGGAATTTACTCTCCTCAAATACAAACCGCAGCCCTGGCAGCCTACGGATTCGCTGGTCATCGGCGGCTATATGTATCAAACGCTGACCGACACCTGGGAGCGCGAGCTAGACCGCGCCAAAGTCGAAGAACGCGTCGGCGCGGATCGTTCGAAGGATCTCTTTGCGGTCGACGCACCGATGGATCATTTCGTCGTTGGCGACCCGGATGTCCCTAATGACGGCTCCCAAGCATCTCGCGTCGATCCCGACGACGAAGACGATGACGACGATATGCCGACAGACACCATTCTGAAAGCATCAGCGCGTGGCGCAAGCGGCGTCCGCACGCCGGAGACTTTTGCGGATATCACTTCCGCCCTTTTGCCTTCGATCGAAGGCTATCTGGAAGAAACCCAAAGCGAAATCCGCCAGGGTCTCGGCAGCAACAACTGGGCCGTCAGCGGCGCGCACACCGCCACCGGCAAGCCTCTTCTGGCCAACGACACCCATCTCGAACTCTCTGTCCCTCCGATCTGGTATGAAATTCATCTCAGCGCCCCAAATTACAATTCCAAAGGCTTCACTCTGCCCGGTGCCCCGCTGATCGTCATCGGCCACAACGACCGCATTGCGTGGGGCTTCACAAACAATGGCGCCGATGTTCAAGACCTCTACATCGAGACTTTCAATCCCGCCGCTCAAGATGAGTATCGCGTCAATGGAGCTTGGGTGAAGGCGCAAGTTTTTGATGAAGCGATTCACGTGAAAGGACAACCAGACGAGCATTTGAAGGTGGTCGTCACGCGGCACGGCCCTGTTGTCCACCGCGAGGTCGACAAAGTCTACGCCCTTCGCTGGACGGCGCTAGAACCCGGCGGTCTCGGAAACACTTACAACTGGCTTTCCACCGCGAAAAACTGGCACGAGTTTCGGGACATAATGAAACGTGTCTGGGGCCCGGGACAAAACGCCGTGTACGCGGACGTGGACGGCAACATCGGCTACGTAATGGCCGCGCGCGTCCCCATTCGCAAAAAAGGCCACGGCGAAGTTCCCGTCCCCGGCGATACCGACGCCTACGAGTGGACAGGCTACATTCCCTTCGAACAACTTCCCCAAGCCCTGAACCCAGACAGCGGCTTGATCGTCACCGCCAATGCGCGCGTAGTCGGACCAAATTACAAACCGTATCTCACGGATCGTTGGGAAGAGCCTTATCGCACGGCACGCATCTACGATCTCCTGCACGATAAAACGAATCTCCGTCCGATCGACATGCTGAAGGTCGAGACAGACACCTTCAGCTTTCCGCACGTTTTTCTCGCCGACCAAATATCTGCCGCGGCGAAAACAGCCCAGCCAAAAGATCCTCACGCAGGGAAGCTCATCGATGGCTTAAAGGACTGGAACGGAATCGCCGATGCGGATTCTTCGGTCGTGTCCTTCCTTGTGATGGCGCGCCGCGCGGCGCTAGATCTCCTCCTCGAGCCGTATCTTGGAAAAGATACCAATCTCTATAGCTGGCGCAGCACCGTGTTCCTCCAAAAAGTGTTAACAGACCGCCCAGCAAAATGGCTCCCGCCAGCCTACAAGAACTACGACGAATTGCTGGCCGCCTCGACCGACCGCGCCGTTTCTATGCTTGCAGAGCAAACAAAAAGCGAGCGCGTCGATGACTGGCAGTGGAAGGAACTTAACTCGTTGGACATGCTGCATCCGATTGGCCGCGAAGGTTTCTTGAAGCATCTCCTCAGCATCACAGGAAAGCCACAGTCCGGAACCGGTTACAGCGTCCGCGCCGCGACAAAACGCCATGGCCCTTCGATGCGCTTCATCGCCAATCTCGCTAACTGGGACGACTCCATCCTCCTGATTCCGGCCGGCGAATCCGGCCAAGTAGGAAGTGGCCATTACACGGATCAGTTTTCCTATTGGTACGAAGGCAAACCAATCGTTGCTCCGTACAGCGATGCAGCGGAAGCAAAAGCGCGAAAACACACGCTGACGTTGAAGCCACCATCGTGATTCGAAGCGATTCCATTCCACTATGCCTGAACTGCCAGAAGTAGAAGCCGTCGCGAGAACGCTGCGCCCGTTGGTCGAGCGCCGAGGGATTCGTTGCGTTCACGTTCTGCATGCCATCGCGACAAAACCGCAAAACCCCTCGCACCTTGCACGAACTGCCGAAGGTCAGCGAATCCAGTCCGTCAAAAGAAAAGGCAAATATCTCTGGCTGCACCTAGAACGCGGCATTGTCACGCTTCACTTCAAACTCGATGGCCAGCTGATTTGGTTCCCCAGCGCCAAGATAATGTTCGACGTTGCCAACCTACAGGAATCAGGCGTTCACGTGGATGTAGCCTTCGAACTGGACAAGGGCGTTCTCGGCTTCGCAGACGGGCGTCATTTTGGGCGCGTCTACGCTTATGAATCCGAAGAGGCATGCCCCGCTATCGCCCAATTGGGTGTCGATGCAATATCCCCGGATTTCGCCGTCTCGCATTTCGCGGAATTACTGGCGAGCTCGCGACGCCCGCTCAAGGAGTTCCTTCTCGATCAAACCCGCGTCGCAGGCATCGGCAACATTTATTCCTGCGAATCATTGTGGTACGCGAAGTTGGACCCGCGCCGCCGTGCAAATTCGTTGAAACCCGTGGAAGCCCGGCGCCTCCACAAAGCGATTGTTTCCGTTCTTGCGCGTGCCTTAGAATGCTGTCTGCATCCGCCGCCCGATTTTCGCGACCCGGAATGGTGGTTTCAAGGCCTGGAAAAGATTCTTCGCGTCTACGACCGCGAAGAAAAGCCGTGCCGCCGCTGCGGACGTCCAATAAAGCGCATCGCGCAGGCAGGCCGGTCAACTTACTTTTGTGCGCACTGCCAAAAATAGATCGCAAGGACAAAGGCCGACAGCGTGAATTCACCCGCCCCCAAAAAGCCCGAACCGCCAAAGAAGCCTGATTTTGAGCGCTCCCTCGCTCGCCTCGAAGAGGTCGTCCGCCGCCTTGAAAGCCCGCAGCTCTCGCTCGACGATGCCATGAAGCTCTTCGAAGAAGGCGTCGCCTTATCCCGCGAATGCCAAAAACAATTGGAAGAAGCCGAAGGCCGCGTCGAAATTCTCCTGAAAAAGGCCGATGGCAAGCTAGCCGCCGAGCCGTTCGATCCCGAAGGCGAGGGCGAGTCGTGACCTTACCCTCCCCAGCATCTCGCTTGATCATCCCCTGACAATGAATCCCCCGCTATTTTTTGAAGAAGACCGCGTGGAGGTCGATGCCTCCCTCGACCGTCTCATGCCCGCCGAGGCGGCCCAACCGCCGTCCATTCACCAGGCCATGCGCTACAGCGTCTTCGCCGGCGGAAAGCGCATTCGCCCGATACTCTGCCTCGAAACCGCCCGCATCTTCGATTCGAACCTCGCTCCAGCGCATTATCCCGCCTGCGCCATCGAGTTCATCCACACCTACTCGCTCATCCACGACGATCTACCTGCGCTCGACAATGACGATCTCCGCCGGGGCAAGCCGACCTCCCATAAGAAATTTGGCGAGGCCGCCGCCATCCTTGCCGGCGATGCGCTGCTCACACTTGCGTTCGAGACCATTGCCGCCACCCCCGTCGACGCCAGCCGCCGCGTCGCTATGGTGACCGAAATTGCCAGCGCCGCAGGCACGATCAACGGCATGGTTGGCGGACAAGTCGCCGACCTCGAAGCCGAAGGCAAGCGCATCGACCAGGAAATGCTCGAATACATCCATCGTTCAAAAACAGCCGCCCTTATTCGTGCTTCGATCACTTCGGGCGCAATGTGCGCCGCGGCGTCAGCCGAAGATGTTGCCAGACTGCGCAGCTTTGGTGAAACTCTTGGCCTCCTCTTTCAGGTCACTGACGACATCCTCGATGTCGAAGAAACCTCCGCCGCTCTGGGAAAAACCGCCGGCAAAGACGCAGCACAACAAAAGGCAACCTATCCAGCCGTCCACGGTCTCGAACGCTCCCATCAAATCGCCAACGAGCTAGCCGCGAAAGCTGCCAGTGAACTAACGCCGTATGGCGACCGCGCCTCACGCCTCCGAGAAATCGCAGAATATCTCGTCCACCGCCGCGCCTGACGCAGTCCACGCGCCATGAAGCCCAAAACCGGACGCAAACGCCTTGACCTTCTTCTAGTCGAGCGCGGCCTTGCCGAGTCCCAACAAAAAGCGCAAGCCATGATCCTTGCCGGCGAGGTCCGCGTGAACAACATCTCCGTCCAGAAGGCCGGAATGCCTGTCGCAACCGATACCCACATCGAGGTGAAAAGCCGCCAGCCAAAATATGCCAGCCGCGCAGGCTTGAAGCTCGAAGGCGCGCTAGAAGATTTCTCGATTAATCCAGCAGGACTGGTTTGTCTCGACGCGGGCGCCTCCACCGGAGGCTTCACGGATTGTCTGCTGCAACGGGGAGCAGTGCGTGTGTATGCCGTCGATGTAAACATCGCCCAACTCGCCTGGAAGCTCCAGCAAGATCCGCGCGTCACCGCAATCGAACGCAACGCGCGCGAATTGAAAGCCACCGACATCCCCGAGCAGGTCGATCTCGTCGTCGCCGATGTTTCTTTCATTTCCGTTTGCAAGATACTTTCCCCCGCTTTCGCCTGCGCGAAACGCGGCGCCGATTTTCTCATTCTTATTAAACCGCAGTTCGAACTCCGCCGCGAAGACGTTGCCACCGGCGGAATTGTCAAAGACGTTCGCCTTCACGAAAAAGCCATCGCCAGCGTCCGAAAATGCGCCGAAGCAGTCGGACTCACATGCCTGAACGTGTGCCCCAGCCGTTTGACCGGCGCCGAGGGTAACCAAGAATATTTTCTCCACGCCCGCAAAGGAGTCCTGAAGTAGAATCCCAGACACTCATGCAGCCAGCAACCATCTTCAAAACCATAGGCGTAATCTCGCGTCCGCGCCGAGCCAATCTTTCCGCCGTGGTCCCGCAACTCCTTCAATGGCTGGAGACCCGCGGCCTGCGCGTTCTCTACGACGAGGAAACCGCTTCCGCTCTCCCTAATCCATCCAGGGCCTTCGCGCGCGAGGAGCTTGCCGACCAAGCCGAAATCCTCATCGTGCTCGGCGGTGACGGCACGCTGCTGGCAGCCGCCCGCGTTGCCGCCTCACGTTGCATTCCCGTTCTTCCCATCAACATGGGCAGCCTCGGCTTCTTGACGAGTTTCACCGTTGAAGAACTCTACCCAGCACTTGAGGAAACCCTCGCTGGAAGATCCTCGATGAGCCAGCGCGTCATGTTGCAAGTCGAGCTCGTGCGCGAAGGTACGGTCCTGGATCGCCAGCACGTCCTGAACGACGCCGTCGTCAACAAAAGCGCTCTGGCCCGTATGATTGAACTCGAACTCTCCATCGACGGCGATTTTGTCTGTCGCTACCGCGCCGACGGTCTTGTCCTGGCCACCCCGACCGGTTCAACCGCCTATTCCCTTTCCGCAGGCGGCCCCATCGTTCATCCGGCGGTAGAAGCCTTCGTTATTACACCAATTTGCCCTCATACACTCACCGATCGTCCGGTCGTCGTGCGCGATTCCTCCCACATCGAAGTCAAGCTGATCGGAAACTCCGAGTCTGTCTTCCTGACCTTGGACGGCCAAAAAGGGATCCCCATGCAATCCGAAGACTGCATCCGCATCATGCGTTCTCCGGAGTGCCTCAAACTGATCCAGCCCCCGAAGAAATCCTATTTCGAAATCCTGCGCAATAAACTAAAATGGGGCGAAGTGTAGTTCGCGAGTGTTGGGCGTGGCCTCCTGATACTCCCTGTGGAAATGCTTAGGCTTTCTTGTTCGCCGCGGCTTTCCGTGTCTTATCAATTGAGGCTGCCGCTTTGATTCTCGCGAGATGGATAATCGAAAACCCCGACGAACTCGTAGCGCAGTCGCGGGCAGGTTTTGCCTTGCAGAACGGACAGACTAGGCTTTTCGGGCTAGTTGCCAGCACTTTCGGTAGAAGCCTTGATTTTGCCACGACCGCAGCATGGCACACGCATGGGCAGATAGATAGGGCTTGTCCTTTTCAAGCGGCTATTCTCGAATTGCCGAGAATGGTTCAGAGTTGTTCTACACGAGGCGCACCGAGGCACCACAAGATTCAGGCTGTCTCGTTGTTCGCTTCGAGAGCCTTGACTTGAACTGACTTGCGCCATAGCATTCTAGATCTCTGATGCTTGCTGCTTAGGCATCGCTCTATGGGCCACCGCACGTGCATTTTCGTTTTGTTGGCTGTCTCGATGGCACTTCTGGTACCAGTCGTAGTGGCGCAGAAGCCCCCGGCTCCATCTCCTCCGCACCCACCTTCCACACCTCCAAACAGTCCTGCGACTCCCCCTCTCCCGAACTCGCAGCCAAGTCAACCGAGTGAGGATCTTGTGATGTTTCTTGGGGGACGCGTTGCAACCAACGACGGCGCGCCTATTCCAATCGATGTGCTGGTTGAGCGCGTTTGCAACAACAAAGTGCGTCAAGAGGTATATGCATCTCCTCATGGCGATTTCAGCATGCAACTGGGATCGAGAGCCGATTCTTTTCCGGAAGGTAGCGCCGACCCGACTTCGCCGTATGGTGCGGATAGCAAGGATTCGGTCATGGGAATTTCGCGACGCGAGTTGACGAATTGTGAGCTACGCGTCTCGGCCTCGGGTTTTCACTCCCGTAACATCAGCCTTCTGGATGTCGACAACTTCGGCGCCAGAATTGACGTAGGCGTGATCGTAGTGCAGAGAGGGGCAAAGCCTGAAGGCATGACGGTGAGCGCCATCCCCTACAAAGCGCCGAAAGATGCCAGAAAAGCTTACGAGAGAGGCCTCCAGGCCGAAAGGAACGGCAAACTTGCCGATGCACACAAATATTTTGAAGCTGCTGTGGAGATCTACCCCATTTTCACGAACGCCTGGTTTCAATTGGGTACGGTTTTGCAGAAAGAAAACCAGATAGACGCAGCTCGCAAAGCGTATACACAAGCCACGACACTCGATACCAGGTTCCTGCCGCCTTATCTATTTCTGGCGTCAATGGCCTACGAGGCAGAGAACTGGACAGAGGTTCTTAAACTTACTGCTCACATCTTGGATCTCAATCCGTTGGATCAGGCAGCCGCCACTGGATACATCTTGGACCTCGATCCGTTTAATTACGCCGAAGCCTATTTTTATAACGCGTTTGCAAATTACAGGCTCAACAAGATCGAAGCCGCTGAAAAGAGCGCGCTCAAAGCGGAACGCGTGGACCTGCGCACTCATTTTCCCCAGCTTCATCTCTTGCTAGCGGAAATCTTTGCCCGAAAAAACAACTACCCCGGTGCAATCGCGGAGATACAGACTTACTTGGCTCTGGTTCCGAATGCGAAAGACGCGGATCAGCGGCGGGAACAGTTGGCAAAATTGGAGAAGCTGAACGTATCAGTGCCAACCACGGAAAAACCCGATCACGATTGAGTATCAGCATTGGCTAGGAACCTCATGCCATTGCGAAGCGCGGCGCGTCTCATCCTTTGCCTTTCCCTGTTTCCGTCTGAATCCTATTGCCAGGGTGAGACCGTGTCGCCGTGCGGCACGGTCTCACGCCCAAGGTTGTCCTCGGTAGCCCGAACTGCTCATGGACGAGCTTCGTAGACGACGTTGAACGGTGTTTCCGCAGCCCTGCGGAAACGGCTGAAGCCAGCCGCGGTGACTACCTCGCGAATGCGTTTTTCGCCTGACTGCGCACCCAAGCACAGCGCAACTTCCTGTGAACGCGAGCAAGGAGTGCACAACAATGTTGAAAAAGAGTAGTACACGCGGCCGACCGGATTCAGATTGTCTTTTAGTTCATCGTGAGCAAACGGTTCGACAATCATCCATGTGCCGTTCTTGCTAAGTGAATTGCGTACATGGGTTGCGGCGCCGACCGGATCGCCCATATCGTGCAAACAATCGAACAGGGTGACCAAGTCGTAGTCTTTGCCTGGAAATGCTTTAGCCTTCGCGACGCCAAAGTTGACGCGAACCTCGAGTCCCTCTTTAGCGGCGATGGCGCGGGCGCCCTCGATGGATTTGTCGTGATAGTCAAAGCCAAAGAATTGAGATTTTGGGAAGGCCTTGGCCATCAGCACAGTCGACGCACCCTTGCCGCACCCAACATCGGCGACGCGCGCACCGGCCTCGAGCTTAGTCTGCACGCCGTGCAGGGAAGGAATCCAAGAACTGACAAGGTTTGCTGCATAGCTTGGCCGGAAGAATTTCTCGCAGCCATGAAACACATCTTCGTCATGCTCACTCCAACCCATGCCTGCGCCGGACCGGAAGGCCTCCGTAATCCTGGGAACCGCGGCCAGAGAGCCGAGGGCCAACTGGAAGGCTCCAGGAAGGTAAGCAGGACTGTCTTCGTTCGCCAGCGTAAATGCCTGCTCTTCGCTCAGACTGAACTTGCGAGTCTGCTCGTTATAGGTGACGTAGCCGCCGGCAGCTTGTGAGCTCAGCCATTCGCGCACATAACGTTCATCGGTTCTGGTTTTAACGGCCAGTTCGGCTGAAGTCACCGGGCCTTCGGCGAGGGCTTTGTACAACCCCAGCTTTTCGCCAATCACCACCATGCCAGAGTGGACCGCCGCGCCAAGATCCCCAACGAATTGCCCTACGAACACATTCAGTTTGTCCATATCGAGTGCCATTCTTATTCTCCTTTGTCTGTAAGTCCGATCTCTGTGACTATTTGCTCAGTGATGGTTTATTGAGGGCTTCTCGCGATGCCTCTCGCTTGGGTTATGCCAAGGAAGCGATCAGAGTTGGTTAGCGTGCTGACCTGAGGTGCGTGAGTGCCAACTACTTACTCTTGCTTGGGTCGTCGTCAGGATTGACGTAGTTGATTTGAAGCGGTGATTGTCCGTGGACCTGCACAATGGTTTCTCCAGAGGCCATGGCGTAGTGATGCATGTCGGGGTCCAGGAAGGCAAAGCTCCCAGCAACGAAAACGTTCATCTTGCTGGGGTCAAACTTATCGCCCATGCCGACTTTGAACGTCCCGGAAATGATCGTGACGTTTTCCCGGCTCGGGTGCCAATGCGGCGCGATACGGAACCCATCTGGCATCTTCAGACGAATCGTGAAGTCCCCGGTGGAGGCAGTTGGGTCACCTTCGAGTACGGCAAACTGCGCACCTGGACGTAGAACGGGCGGTGCCGCCCCCCAGGAAATGCTATCGGGAGTGAATGCGTTCTTTTCGTGCGAGTTATCGTGCGCGGCGCTGGTGAATGTCAGCCCCGCACAAGAGAATATTCCAGCCACTGCAAGAGTTAGGAACAAGTATCGTTTCATTGTCGAACCTCCGTCGTTCGGTATCGAACTGCGGGAATCATGTCTTGAGCGAAGGACTATTCCAATGAAAACCGGATACCGCTTGTCTATCTTTTGCATATCGTCGCAAATTACTGATTCTTAGGGGATAATGCCCTTCGAGAGCCTTATGCGAGGCACAAGACCAGCGGTAAGCGAGATCGAACTGGATCTGGGGCGTTACGAGCTTCGCCGCCAGGGACGCCGAATCAAACTCGAAAAGAAGCCCATGGAGCTGCTGATTTTTCTGGTGAGCCGCCGAGAACAGTTGGTTTCCCGCCAGGAGATCATAAGCAAATTGTGGGGTTCGGATCTGTTCATCGATACCGAGCCCAACATCAACAACATTGTGCGAAAAATCCGCACCGCTCTCGGTGACGACTCCGCCAAGTCTCGTTTTCTCGAAACCGTTGTGGGCAAAGGCTACAGATTTGTTGGGCCGGTGCGCGTTATAGACGCGCGTTATTCACAATCCGATTTTGGATCGAGTGTTGTGCGCGTGGCCGTCCCGGAAAAGACGGGCGGGTGGAGCGAGCGTACTTCGCTGGCCGTCTTGCCCCTGATGCTTCTCGGCAGGACTACGGATGACTCTGGCCTATGCCTGGGGATTGCCGATGCGCTGGTCGCGCGCCTCGGGAATCTGCCAGGCGTGGATGTCCTTCCAACTTCAGCAGTGTTAAGTGTGCCGGCTGGGTTGACACCTGCGGAAGCCGCTTCGCGGCTTGGCGTGCGTTTTGCCGTTCATGGCGGCATTCAAATGTCCAAGGGCCTTTGGCGCCTCTCGTTGGAAATGTTCGACACGCATCTGCAAACTGTTTGCTTCACAAGAAAGCGCGATCTGGACCTAAACCGCCTATCTGACCTCGAGGACGAGATCGCCAAGCAAATCGCCATGGCACTAAACCGGCCCCTGGGTCCAGCACTGGTTCAACGCTCCCCGCGCTATAGCAAGGACCCTATGGCTTATGCGGAGTTCATGCGGGGTTACAAGCTCAGTTCCTCAGGCAATCCAGCGATGCTGGACGAAGCTGCTCGGCACCTTGGCAATGCCGTTGCTAGAGATCCTGCATTTTCCCTGGCGCATGCCGCACTCTCCGTGGTCTGCGCGACTCGTCACTTTGAACTTGATCCCACGAGCGAGTGGTGGGAGAAGGCCGAGTTTCACTGTTGCCGCGCTCTGGATCTGGATCCGGATTTGCCCGAGGGGCACGTCGCCCGCGCGTTTCTCTTTTGGGGGCCGTCCAGGAACTTCCAGCACCTGGAAGCGATTGACGAACTCAAGCGAGCCTTGGCTCTTCAGAACAATCAGCCCCAAGCGTATAACCGTCTGGGCACGATTCTGGCTCACATCGGGTTGCTCGATCACGCCCGTGGAATGTACGAGCGGGCACGGCCATTTCATCCCAGAAAAGCTGTTAGTCACAGCATCGTGCAAGTGTACGTCTGGAACCAGGAATACGACTTGGCGCGCGAGGAGATCGAAGCTTGGCGCGCCGAGACTCCAGAGAACAAGTACCCTGTCTACTTTGCTGTTCTACTGGCCTTGCTGACGGCAGATTTGAAAGAAGCAAGAGCCCTGTTGGACGAAGCGGTTCAGTTATTGCCGGAGGAACCCCTCATTGTCACTTTGGAGGGCGTCTATTACGCGTCGGCCGGATTAGCCGGAAAGGCCCTCGACTGCCTGACGACGGCTTGCGCGAGCCCAAAATCCTTTGGACATGCGCACCACAGCTACTATCAAATCGCTTGCATACTTGCCATGTTGGAGCGGCGTCAAGCCGGGTTTGAGTGGTTGGAGCGCAGCGTCTCCAGTGGCTTCGCGTGCTGGCCTTTTTTCCTCAAGGACCCTCACCTCAAAAACGTGCGCGAGCTGCCAGAGTTTGAGGTTCTGGTGAGCTCGCTGCAAGCCAAGTATCCCGACCATCTCGGATTGCTTTAGCAGGACGCGCCCCAGTGAGCGCGAGAATCAGCACTTGATTTAGAACTCAGGCAGCTCAGGTTTTTGCGGGGCCCCAATCTTGACGGAGACTCTATAGCGTCGATAATTCGTATAGTGGTGCACGTTATGGAATTTTTGCTTCTTAATTTCCATCGATACATCCACATCGTTGGGCAGCCATAAAGGATTTGGAACGTCCTGAAGTTGCACCTCGGCGAACGTCACTTCTGTTGTCAGCTGATCGAGTCCAATTTCATTTTCCGGCGCGAGTAGGTCGCTTCGCATTCGGATGATTTGGAAATTATTCTTGTCTACCCACAAGATTCCCTGCGTCAGCATGTCCGGTTCTGTCCCTCCGGTTCCCCTCATCACGGTGGTGAAAGTAACTTCGCCGGGTTTCTGAGCAAACCCCAAGACATACGTCTCTCGAGAGCCAATCTTTTCCTCGCCAAGGTAGCGGAACCTCGACTGCGGCTGAGCGACCGTAGAAAAACTAATACAGCTCAATGCGTGGCCGGCGGTGACCAGATATCCCTTCTCCAAGCCCACTGGCCCCAAGCGGTTCCCCTTATCGTCCATGCGATATTCCGCGCTTGCCCCCCATTCATAGCCATGATGAAGGATCAAATAGTTGTCTTGAACGCGCTGTTTCGCTCGAATGCCTCCATTTTCATTCAACTTCTCCTGTGTCACGTCTTCGTGAGCGATGAGGTCACCAATGTTGCGCACGAAATCGTCCACGCTTCGGCCCATCTTCCGCAGGATCACTGGTAGCTCTTCCTGATCTGGTACAGGCTGAAGGGTTTTCAGTTCTGGAATGCGGTCGACCAGCTGCTCCAGCGGCAGATCAAGGTATGGATGCGCATTCGCGTAATAAACTTGCCGGTTGAAAGCTTCTGGAGTCACACTCCCTGCGCCCGGGTCGAGTGATAGCGCGTCATCCCCCATCCCGCCAGGCTTCTCAGACTCAGCCGTAAGTTCCCCTCCGCGCCCAGATTGTGTGTAATACCCCTGCCGAGTACGCGCTATCAGGCCCGGCTTTGCAACATGGACTTCCAGTTGGTGGTATTCATTAGGCCTGTCGCTCAGCGGTGGAACGAAGGAGATCTCATAGTAAGCCCCCGCATCGGCTACGCATTTTTGTAGTTCTGCAGCGAGGTCGTTGCCGGGGTGAAGTGCCAGACCGCCGCTTTGGGTCGCGATTGCTCCTAGTGTCAAATCCTCCATCCTAACGTCGCTGGCCTTGCTAGCTCCCTCGATGAAAACCTGCCGGTCCGAGGGCCTGAAATGATAGGTGGGCGGGTCTGTTAGGCCTGGATCAACGTCTCCGAGAGTGGAAGGATCGATGCTATAGACGGTGATCTGGCCTTCTCGGAGCTGCGTCGAGATCTCAACTATGTTTCCGAAGACCTGTTCTCGTAGGCTTGCGTCGCGCACGTTCTCCAGACCGAAAAGTGATGGCCAGCCAGGAGAGACGCAAAGGATCAACTTCCGACCAGGCCTCTCGTGCTCGCGAGCCAGGAGCTCTGCAAATCCTTTAAATGAGTTCTGGACGCGGTCCGCAGATCCTCCGCGATCCGTGTCGCGATCGATACTACGGAGAGGAATCTTGTAGAGATCCAGTGCCATCCTGATTGCGTTCCCGTCTTGTGAGAAGTCCTCCTGAAACTGGAGTCCCTTGTCTGTGAGGATGGCGACTGCGGTGGGGTGGCCGAGGCGCCCACCGTCAGCCTTCAGGAATCTGCTGATCTCTTCGCGCACCATGCCTGTCTCTCGGGACCCGATATTTACGGCGTCGATAACGAGAACCACTTCAATGGGAGCCTGCCGCCCGTCAACGGCCTCGAACGAAGTGATGGTCTGCGGTACGTTGTTATCCAAAATAGTGAAATCTTGCTGCTGAAGACCGCTCACGGGTGGGCCAGATTTCGAAGTCACTACGACGTCCAGATGGATCTTGCCGTCGCCGGGAAAGGTTGGCGCATGATACTGCCCAGCTGAAATCTGCGCCGTGCACAGCAAGGGCACCAAAAGAAGAACACCACCTCGTTTGCTGATCAACATTGGGCTCCCATCCCCCGCGTGAAGCCCCACCCAGGACCGCTGCAGAACTAAGCGACTCCGTAGCATACGACAAACTCGATATGTGGGACGCCATCAAGGGCGGCTAGGTTACAAGCTGGACATTCCGTTGGGTGCTCCAGAGAATTCAAGATATTTCGAGAATATCCCAAGCGCCACTAGCGACGCGTCGATGACGCAGTCGGGGCTTATCTGGACTTAGCTCACCGCTCCGGAGAAACGCTTATGCTGGCGACTTGTCGGCGGCCATCGCTCCAACGTTCGCGCAGCCTGCGATTGAGCGGTTCCGAGAAGAAGCGCGCGACGAGGTCTCCCGTCGCAGCTGCAACGACGACCGTGACGACGAAGAGCAACGGGACAGACCAGACTGGACTTCCGAGCTTCACAAAAATCGCAAAGAATACAAAGACGACGAACATATGGGTCAAATACACCTCGTAACTGCACCGCCCCAGACGGAGCAGAGGCGCGAGTAAGCGAGGGCCTTTCCACTGCGTTTGCGCGGCCGCAATCATCACCATGCAAGTTCCTAGCGCGATGATCGTCATATCTAGACCTGGTTTTGTGATAAGCGGCACGGAAACCAGCCGCAAACCCACAAGAATGGATGCTATCAGCGTTGCACCTGCGAAGGCCATCACACGCAGGGTGGTACGCGACCAGCGAACGCGACGGACGAGCAGCGCGGTCAGACAACCGAGAGCAATCGCATCCATACCACCCAGATACGATTGCTCCTCCCATATTTCATTGCCATGCGCAAATACTGTGCGCGCGAAAGGACCCAGCGCGACGAAACCAAGAAGAACAACCGAAAAAACTTTCGTCCGCCCAAGAAGCCGCGCCAGCAGCGGGAAGAACAGGTAAAATAATTCTTCAACCGATAGTGACCAGAGAACGCCCCAATTGGCGGGAAGCCAACCGCGGTGCGCCTGCAACACATTCACGTGGAGCGTTAGCACAGCCAACAACGCGCGGCCAATACCACCAGATTTTTCGGGAACGACGAAGGGCGAGACATTTGCGTAGTGCAAAGCTGTCAAGACGCCGAGCAGCGCCAGAAGCATCGGCACAATACGTGCAATACGCAGTAGATAAAAGTCCCGGAGGCTAAGGTTCGAGAGCACGCCCCAGCGTCGCAGCGACGTGGACGTAATCAGAAAACCTGACACCGCGAAAAATATTTGAACTCCAAATTGCGCGTTCCAAACCAGACACCCAGTCAACGGTTTGTAAGTATCGGAGACGTACGGAATGCCTGCGATCACCAGGCGCATGTGAACGTGGTTCAGCACCACAAAGAATATTGCCAGCCCACGCAGGACGTCTACGCCGTCGAGCCTATTCCAATTGGGCCGGGAATTTAGCGTTGTTGCTGATGCCGGATGGGTGAGGGTGTGAGTTCGCGGGACCATCGTCGCGGAACTTAGCGTAGCACTCCCTAATTGCCTTAATTACGCTGGCCTTACGTCGGGTTGTCCAAAACTATCTAACTTAGGGCCTGATTAACGCATAGCCGGGCACGGGCCACTAGCGGAACGCCAGGTACTGGAATCTTTCCTGAAGAAACGCTTGCCAAAATACTTTAAAGTGATATCCTTTCTTCAGGTAATTCTATTGATTGTGTTCACGCGGCGGGTTCTCTGCCGCTTTTTTTTATTTCTGGCGGTCCGCTTCGATCACTCTCGGAGCGCCGTACGCCGAATTCCGACCCGTTATTATGTCTACCTCCATACCCTTTAGAATCAACACTTACGCGAATTGCTGCAACTGTTGATTCTACAAAACTTACAGAAAAGCTAAGTCTTTTAGAATCTGTGATTACGAAAAACAGGGGAGGGGGGCGGTGGCACAGACTTAACTCTGTGCCTCCCTTCTACGCCAGGCCCTTGAAGTGAATCCGGCTCGCTCACGCGACGCAAAAGTAACGCGCGCCCTAAAGGAACGGTCGGCGTCGCCCATGCGCAAGCGGATCTGTGCGCAGCAGATCGTGCTGTGTTTCCCGCCGACGAATGCGCTTGCTCCGCGTCCCGTCGACCAAGACTTCGCTCGGACGCGTGCGCGCATTGTAGTTGGAGGCCTGCGTCATTCCATAGGCCCCCGCCGCCCAGATGGCGAGAACATCGCCCGACTTTACCTCCCCGAGTGGCCAGTCGTGGAGCAAACAATCCCCGGTTTCGCAGACGGGGCCGACAATATCCACGCGCTCTGGTCTTTCCTTCTTGCCGCTAGAATCGCGAGCGATACGAGTGATTGGATGAACTGCTCCATACAACGCAGGCCGCAGCAAATCGTTCATCGCTGCGTCGACGACGACAAATGTCTTCCCACGATTTCGCTTTGTGTAAATCACTTTCGTCAGGAGAATCCCGGAGGCCGCAATAATGGATCGGCCAGGCTCCAGCAAGAGATGCAATCCAAGCGGACGAACAAGGCTCGCGACCATCTGTACATAGGAAACACGCGAGGAGGTTTTCTCATTCGTGTATCGCACACCCAGGCCGCCGCCGAGGTCCAGATATCTCAACTCGATTCCGGCGCGCCCCAATTCCGATATATAGCCTGCGATCCGTCGAAACGCGCGGCGAAATGGATCGAGCGAAACGATTTGCGAACCGATGTGCGCGCTGATTCCCTTCCATCGCAAATGTTTGGAATCTTTGTGGGCAAGGTAGAGACGCCGAGCCTCTGGCCAATCAAGGCCAAACTTATGCGTATGGCTTCCGGTCGCAATGTGAGGATGCCCACCCGCCGCGACATCAGGATTCACGCGAATCGCAACCGACGGAATTTTTCCGCCGCGCCCGGCATTGCGTTCCGATTCTTCCAGGAGAACCTCCAACTCCGCTTCGGACTCGATGTTGAAAAGCAGAATTCCGCTGTCGCCACTAGCTTTTCGGCCGGAGCGCGCAGAAGGCGAGTATTGCAGAGCATCGCGTATTTCGTAGCGCGTCTTGCCGACTCCCGAAAACACAATTCGGTCGCCGCGAACACCGAGATGGCCCAGATGTTCCAGCTCGCCTACGGAAACAATGTCAAAGCCGCTGCCCATCTTTGCGAGATGTTCCAGAATGGAAAGATTCCCATTGGATTTCACGGCAAAACAAATCGTGTGTGGAACCTTGCCGAGACCGCGGTCGAACTCGCGGTAAGCATCCGTGATAGCCGCGCGGCTATACAGATAAGTAGGAGTTCCAAATGAGGCGGCCGCAGCCACGAGGTCGACGCGCTCGCAAAAGACATGCTCAACGTCTCTTTCTTGAGCAGACTGTTTCCATGCGAACTGCGGCGTGAACTCGGCCGGGTCGACGAACGTAACTTTTTCACGCGGATTGGCTGGCTTCGTGCTCATCGCACTTTCAACACGACGAGCGTCCGGTCATCCGCCAGCGGCGCGCTCTGCGCAAACCAATCCACCTCGCGCAAGATCAGGTCCGCCATCTCAGTGGCGCTCACTTCATGCTGTTGCTCGATGAGCGAGCGCAGCTTCTCTGTCCCAAAGAATTGCCCCTCGCTGTTGCTTGTCTCCGCGATTCCGTCGGAATGAAAAACTAAAATATCGCCAGGATTGAGCGACACGCCCCACTCGTCGTAGCTGACTTCCTCAAAAATTCCGAGTGGAAATCCAGTGAGAGCGATCTTGTCGCACCGCCCGTCCTTATAGAGCAGCGGCTGCGACTGCCCCGCATTCGCAACGCGCAGCTTGCTTCGGCCCCTTTGCCACGTCGCGAAACATGCCGTCATGAAGCGCCCCTCGATGCGTCGCTCGCCGACGATCTGGTTCATCTGCTTGAGCATTTCTGCCGGCTGAAGCTTCTGCGGTGCGAGACTTCGCATAATGCCGATGGCCACCGCGCCATAAAGCGCCGCCGCAGTTCCCTTCCCGCTGACGTCGCCTAGCGCGATCCCAAGCTGTTGAGGTCCATAGCGCAGGAATTCGTACAAATCGCCGCATACTTCTCGCGCAGAAAGATATCTCGCCGCAATATCCAGCCCAAAATCTTCGGTTGGCACGGGCCGCAGAAGCGCGCCTTGAATGCGCTTCGCAGCCTGCAGATCGCGCTCCAGACGCGCTTCGTCGCGCGCCACTTGCTCGTACAGTCTCGCGTTTTCCAGCGAGACGGCAAGGTTGGCCGCTAGAATCGACAAGGTCTGAACGTGGTCCTCGGTAAAATAATTCAGTTGCGGGCTCTCGAGGTCCAGCACTCCGATGACTTTCCCCTTGTGCATCATCGGAATGGCCAACTCAGACCGCGTCTCCGGATTCACCATCACGTAGCGCGGGTCGACCGTCACATCCGGAACGACCACGGGTTCTTTCAACGTTGCGGCGGCGCCCACGATGCCTTCGCTCACAGCCACGCGCATCTTTCCCTGAACGCGCTGCCCGTGCTTTACATCCAGGCGATGGCGAAACACTTTCTGCGTCTCGTCGTACAGCATGAGGCTCAGTATCTGGTAATCGATCACGCGTTTGATTTGCTCGGCGGCGCGCCGCAACAATTCTTCCACGTCGAGGATAGAACTCGTCTCGCGGCCCACTTCGTTCAGCAGCAGCAACGTTTCTGCTTGCGCTCGTACGCGTTGGAACAAGCGCGCATTATCGATGGCCACCGCCAAACGGCTGGCAAGCAGAGTGAGAATGCTCTGCTGTTCGCGCGTGAAATAGTCCAGGTGCCTGCTTTGGATATCGAGCACTCCCACGCATTTCCCCTGCAGCATCAGGGGGACTGCCAGCTCAGACCGCACGCTTTCAATCGCGTTGATGTATCGCGGATCCTTCGAAGTGTCGCTCACGCGCACGGGGTGCCCCGTGGCCGCCGCTGTCCCGGTAATCCCTTGCCCGATCGGAACGCGCAGATTTTCCGCAAGCTCCGGCGGATACCCGATGGAAAAACGGTGTTTCAAGTACGCGCCGTCCCCCTCAACCATCAGCACGCCAAAAATTTCGTAGTCGATGTGACGTTTGATGAGGGCCGCGGTTCGCGCCAGTACTTCGTCCAGGTCGAGCGAAGCGTTGACCTCTTCGCCGATCTCGGCAAGCGTACTTAAAACTTCAGCGGAGACCTCCGCCTTTTGCGTTGCCGACGTTTCGGTGGCCGTTGCCTCAGTATGTTCGTTCGTGGGATTCATGAACTCTAATCATTATAGCAGGCAGCCGCGGAGCGTCTGTGGATCGTCTTTCTTAGAAACCATTCTCGTGAGTTTCCAATATGGCAGGAAGGAGCCGCACAAACTCTACGCCCGGGTATCGCAGTCCGCTCAATTCTCCGATTTTCCCGCTTTGTCGTGGGCTTTGAGGGAGAGCACTCCGACTCCCTGTAGATTGCGATAGCGCTCTGCATAGTCCAGCCCAAAGCCAACTACGAATTCATTCGGGATGCTGAATCCCACGTAATCCGCCTGCACCGCCGCAAGGCGCCTTTCCGGTTTATCCAGAAGTACGGCGACGCGCAGCCGTTTCGGTTTGCGCTGTTCAAGTATTCGCAAAAGATATTGCAGGGTCATTCCGGTGTCCAAAATATCTTCCACTACGATCACAGTCCGGCCCTCGATGCTGGCATCAAGATCTTTTGTGAGCCGCACCTGCCCGGAAGTTTTCGTGTCTTTTCCGTAGCTCGATACCGCGATGAAATCAAGCGACACCTCGCCCGGGATTCCACGAGCGAGGTCAGACAGAAAGAACACGGCGCCCTTCAAGACGCCGACCAAAAGTAAAGGCTCATCCGGAAAATCCTGGCGAATTTGTTTTGCAATCTCCAAAATCCGCCGATGAATGCGGTCTCGCGTTATCAAGACTTTGACTTTTTCGCCCGGCCTGCTGTGTGCGCTTCGAATTGTCTTTACCTTCGTCGCCATTGTCTTCCCCAAACTGGAACCGCGACTCTAGCTCACGTCCTCGTCTGTGGGCAAGGCTCATCTGCCATAGTTTCAAGTCTTGATCTTTTGCAGTGACATTTGCATTCAATACTCGCGTGAAACACTACAATCAGACTGTCTCAGCCTGAAGGTTCCGAAGTTAAGGTTTGGGACCGTTCCCAAAGGGAGGCGATCGAAAATGGTTGAACAAATACTTCCGGAGCCCTGGTTGCGCGGCACCCTAGCGGAACTCCCGAGCGTTCATCGCGGCGTCTTGCACGCCATGGAACTCGCCGGCGAAGATTTGCATCGTTGGTGTGGCCACCTTACCAACGAGCAATTGAATCAACGGCCTGCGCAAATTGCTCCGATTTCGTTTCATTTCCGGCATATTGCGCGGAGCCTGGACCGCCTTCTAACTTATGCCGAAGGAGACTCCTTAACTGAAAAACAGTTGGTTGCACTCAGAGCTGAAATGGAGCCTGGAGCCACTCGCGATGAGCTGTTTGCCGAACTCTCCTTTGCGCTTTCTACAAGCGCAACACGCATCCGCGCCTTTTCGCACGCCGACCTCGAAGCCTTACGCTCTGTCGGCCGGAACAGACTACCGACCACGTTGGGCGGTCTTTTAGTTCACATTGCCGATCACACGCAACGCCACGTAGGACAAGCCATCACAACTGCGAAGATAGTGTTCGCTCACGCTCCCTAGACGCCGTGTTGTGATGCCCATACCTGTCTCGGCTATACTCCATGTCCGGGAGAAATGGTTTGCTCGAAACGGCAAAAAACACGCTCTTGATCCTGAGCGCACTATTTCCCATCGTCAACCCGTTGGGCGGCAGCCCCATTTTTCTGACTCTAACCCAGGATTATTCGGCATCTGCCCGGCGCGCGCTCTCCTGGCGCGTCGCGCTTAACAGTTTTTTCCTTTTGGTTTGTTCGTGCCTTATCGGAACGCACATTCTTACCTTCTTCGGCATTTCCCTGCCGGTAGTCCAGATCGGCGGCGGGCTGATTGTGATTTCGACTGGCTGGGCAATCCTGAATCGCAAGGACGATGAGCCTGCCCACCGCAACGGTGCGGGTCGCAATGATGTGTCGCCGCAGGATGAGTTTAAAAGCGCCTTTTACCCGCTGACATTGCCTTTAACTGTGGGCCCAGGTTCGATCTCCGTAGCTATTACTCTAGGGGCTAACCTGCCACGCCACGGCGGAGGGAACGTTCTCGGAATGCTCGAAATCCTGATCGGGTCCGCTATCATCGCGGCAAGCATCTACATCTGTTATGGATTTTCGGATCGGCTGGCGCGCGCCATTGGAGCTACTGCGATGAGCGTTATCATGCGCCTCTCATCGTTTCTGCTTGTCTGCATCGGCGTGCAGATACTCTGGAATGGCGCGAAAGCTTTGCTCCTTACGGTTCTTGCACCCGGACAGTAACGCCAGGAATTACCGCCCGCGTTTCTCCGGTCACCCCAATATTAAAGTGAGCCGGACATCATGCTTCCTCGCTTAGTAATTCAAATGGAAGTTCAGCAAGTGCCAGTGATAAATGAACCAGAAAAATCCGACGCAGCTCAGCGCGAGCAACGTGTTCCAAAGCTTGTACCAGAACCATTGACCGCTGTCGCCCCAGGATTTCAGGCTGGTGTAGATCGCGATCAGAGCGCCGACGCCGGTCAGTAACCCGAGAACCTGCAGGAGATGCAGGGCGAAATCATTGCGCTCTGTTAGAGGTTTGTCAGTACTGCTCACGAAAATCAAAAGACCTACGACAAAGACGACTATCGCAAAGCAAACCAGCCTCACCCACAAGCGTAAGCGCTTCGCGGGGGGGTCCAGGCTGAGCGGCTTTGCATAGTGTTTGCGAAGTATCGCGGCGATAGGCCAAAGCAGCAACGTGAGAGCGATGACGCAAAGGCTGAATCCAATAATGAAATAATTCACGCTCTGCTTGTTGAGAGGGTTGCTGATTTTCTGGAAGACCATAAACGGATAGTCGATATACGCGATTTGGCGGCCGCTCGGATCTGGGGCGAACGCAATTTTCGCATTGCCGTCCACCTGGCGAAATACCATCGGAGCGATCTCGCGAAAACGCTCGGGCTGTTGATTCAATCCCTTGCCACCCATCGAAATGGTGTTGTCTTTGGGATTGACGGTGACTTTTGTCTCGCCCAGCAAGGTTGTGATTGCCAGAACGTTCGTCTGAAACCGGCGGCTCACTTCATACGAACCTGCTACGGCGGCCGCATCCTGCGCGGCGGTTGCCAGCGTGGGCTCGTTCGACGGCGGCGCCGGGAAATAGCGTTCCATGAATTTGTTAAAGAGCAGCCCGCGAGGATCAATCTCAGCGCGTCCGGGGCTGTTGTAGGAGACGAAGAGCCCGACGTTGGCGTCGAGAATCAGATGGAGGTTGCTGTGGAAGGAAATCGTGTCGCCGCCGTGGCCTATGCTGCGGTGGCCGTCGAGCCACTGTTCGTAAAAACCGAGACACATGGCGTTCATCGACGGCGGCCATACTCCCTGCTGGCGCGCGTGCATTTGGATGGCAGTTTCTGGTTTGAGGATTTGTGCATCGCCGTACTTCCCATTTTGCAAATGAGCGATCATGAAGTGCGTCATGTCGACGGCTGAGGCGGAAAGCGAACCGGCGGGAGCTACCTGCACATATTCGAAGTGTTTCGGCTCGCCGGAGCCGAGAACGTAGCCATTGGACATATCGGGCTTGAGCGCATCGGGCAGTGGCTGGCGAAACGTCGCATGCGTCATATTCAGCGGTTTGAAAATGTGTTCTTCGACGTAGTCGTTGAAATTCTGACCGCTGACTCGCTCGACGATGTAGGCAGCCATGGTCGTGGCGTAGTTGGAGTAAGCCGGCGTCGCTCCCGGCGGAAAAATTCGCGTCGGCATGTGCACGCGAAGATACTCGCCGGTGGGACGCAATTCTTCCGCGGAGTCGACGAACAAATTCTTCGCGGTCTCTTCGAAGCCTGTGGTATGCGTCATGATGTTGCGTAGGGTGATGGGCTTGCCGAAAGCGGGCGGAATTCTGAAATCGAGATAGTCGTTGACGTCTCGATCCAAGTCCAGCTTGCCGAGCTCGACTTGCTGCATGACTGACGTCCAAGTAAAGAGTTTGGAGATGGAGCCCGGGCGGAAAAGAGTGGTCTCTGGCGAGACGGGCACTTTTTTCGCGACATCGGAGTAGCCATAGCCCTTGGCGAAGAAGAGTTTGCCGTCCTTGACAACGGCAATGACCGCGCCGGCGATGTCCGCATGCTCAATTTCCTGGGGCATCAAACCGTCGAGAAATGCCCCGAGGTCGTCGGCAGTCAGCTCGTGCGCCTTTGGCGTTGTATCCCCTGGAACCGGCGTTTGAGGAACGACAACGGGCGCCTTGGTGTCCGTAGCCTTCTGAGGCTGCGCAAAAATGGCGGCACAACTTAGAACCGCCGCGGACCCCACCCAAAAAAGTCGCGAACGAATGGATGTTTTCACTGTAAAAGCCTCCGCTTTTCCTGATGGCGCTCATTAACGACAGAAATTCCCAAGACCGATGTTGCCGGCGCGCAAACGCATGAAACATTTGTTGCATTCTTGTCTGAGGGAGACTAAGTAGCAATGGCAAGATTGTCAAGCAATTTGCTGAAGCAAGGCGCGAATCGAACTGGACTCCTCGAGGACAATTCCTGGAAATGGCCCCGCAGGGCGTCCCTGGTGGTGTGTTAGTGGATTGCGGCACTCGTATCTTTTGCCGGCAACTTCTTCAAATAGCCCGACAAGTTTGCTTGCTGAAGAGACCGCAGCTCGATACAAGCGTTGACGCTATCCTTGGCGTTTTGAAGCACGCGTTCGGTACCCGGAAGATTTTGGGCCGCGAAAAAGTCCTGGGCATCGTCCCTCAGCTTTTCGTCACAAAAAAAACCCGCAAACGAGGCAAATCCATCAGAAAGCGATTCGCCCGCTTTCTCCTTGATCGCCGGGAAGTCGCCCTTGAAGAGTTCCCACGCCGCAGCCTGGGTATCCACGTTGCCCAGCAAACCGGCAATATAAAACAAGTCCTGATTCTTCACCTCCGGACTCAGCACCAGCTCGAAAGTACGTTTGGCCAGCTCCGCGCTTGGAAATTGTGAGAGAGCTCCAAGATAGTTGTAATACTCTTCCGGGGTTTTGGCCGTCTTCATGTGCTCCAGATATCGCTCGTACAAAGCGGCGTTACCTTCCAGCGCGGATGCGTAGATAGCACTCGATGCGAGGCCGGCGTAAACAGAATTAGGGTCTTTCATATACTGTTCCACGAGGGCGCGTGACCTTTCAATCGATTGGGGATCGCGGCCATACATCGCGAGCGTTCCAAAGACGCCTGCACGCAACGCTCGCTTCTCGTCGGCTTCGCCGGGGGCCGGGGCAGCGCCGAGATCCGCTGCAATCGGACCTAGAAACATGCGCACCCACTTTTCAAAAGCGGGCCGGTCGGAAGAGGCAACAATCGTGTCGTGAATGTCTCCAAACCTGCTCATCATTTCTTCCACCAGGGCTCGGCTGCGTTCACCCTTCATCTTCTCGAGCGTGTCCAGATAATCCGCGATGCTCAGGCGGCCGACGCGCACCATCGCCCACTCATCTCCGAGAAAGTGAATGCGCTCCTCCGGCGAAAAACTAGTCTCCAGTTCCGTGCTCATTTTTGCCAGCGTGGCCGTATCGTAACTGCTCCGATAGTAGCCGCGCCCACCCGCGTTGGCATAAACCCACGACGAACATCCCGGCAGTTCAAAGGTTTGCTGGCGCTGCGCCAGCAAGACGTACGTCGCATCCTTGGCGCCCGCCGGACGAAGATTTACCGGGATTTGCCAAATCTCTTGCGAGCCCGCAGTTAGCTTTGCGGGGTCGGCAAAATAACGCTCCTGCGACAGCGTTACCTCGGTGAAGGGCATTTTCTTCTTCTTGCGCCCGCTGGCGACAAGTTTCTCGCTGCAACCCGTTTTCACCACCGTAACAAGGGGTGCTCCCGACTGCTGCGTGAAGCTCGCCATGATTCCGTCAACCGGCTTCTCCGAGGTCGCCGCCATCTGATTCCAAAAATCCTCCGCCGTCGCGTTTCCGTAGGCATGCTTTTCCAGATAGGCGTTCGCACCCTTTTGAAAAATGTCCGGACCGACATACGCTTCCACCATGCGCAGAACGGATGCCGCCTTGCCGTAAGCGATACCGTCGAAGAGTGTGGCAATCTCCGCGGGGGTTTCCGCCTTTGCGCGGATCGCCCGGACCGATGCGATGGAATCCGTGCCAAGGGAGCCGCCGGTTTCCTGAATCTCTCCGCGCTCGTCGTGCCATTCCGGTTTCCAGGCTTTTACCGGCTTGTGAGACATCCACGTTGCAAATCCTTCGTTGAGCCAGATGTCGTCCCACCACTTCATCGTCACCAGATCGCCGAACCACATGTGCGCCATTTCGTGCGCCAGCACTGACACGACGGCCTGGTGCGCATCCACGGAGGCGTTTTTGTCATCGATCGTAAGCAGGGTTTCGCGGTAAGTAATCGCGGCGACATTTTCCATCGCTCCAGCGGAAAAATCGGGGAACGCAATAATGTCCAGCTTTTGGTAGGGATACTTTATCTGGTAGTAGGTGTCATAGAATTTCAGAATGTTTTCCGCGGAGAGCAACGCGTAAGACAGCAAGTCCTTTTTTTCTGGTACCGCACAAACGCGGATGGGAATCCCATCCGCCCCGCCTTGGATGCACGCGAAGTCGCCCACCATCATCGCCACGAGATACGAGGACATTTTCGGCGAATCGGAGAATTGCAGCGTGTGCTTGCTATTTCCCGGTCCCGGAGCGTCCGAAACGATCTTGCCGTTCGAGATGGCTGTATCGCCTTTGTCTATCACGAGTGTGACGCGGAACACGGCTTTGTACGCCGGCTCATCGAACGACGGGAACGCACGCCGCGCATCGGTTGCTTCAAACTGCGTTACCGCATAGCGCCGCCGCGCGGTCTGGCTGAGATAGAATCCGCGAAGCTTGTCGTTCAATATCCCAGTAAAACGAATGTGAATCTCCGCAGGTCCCGCAGGAACCATGCTTGGCACTGTCAGCGTTGTTGTCTCGTTTTTCTCATCCTTGGAGACCGCCGCAGCCTGCTTGAAATCGGCTGACCCAATCCAGACTTCCTTGAACTCGATCTCCGCCGAATTCAGGACGATGGCAGTCGCGGCTTTCTGCAGATGGACGTGAATCGTCTCGTCACCCGCGAAGGTCGCGCTCGCAAGGTCAGGCTCGAACTTCAGGTCGTAGGAGTCAGGCACGACATTCTCTGGCAGTCGCTGCGCAAGCACAAAGGAACTCGCAAACAGACCCCACATCGCCAACCCAACGAGGCGCTTCATAGTCTTTTCCTTCCAATTTATTCTGAAAAAAGCGACATCACGTTTTATCAGCAAAAGTAGTCGCGCGACGTGCCGTTTCCCCGTTCGCGCTTGCTCGGCATAGACATTCCAACCCTATTAGACCGAGGCGTGGTGTAGAGGATAGCAGGCAAGCCGCCTGATTTGCATTGGAGATTCAGTTCGGCTCGCCCCAGCCGTCGAGGAGCTTGAGAGCTTAGGCGGCCGTCCGCTGGCTCTTCCAATTGTTTGTCCGTACGGTGAGCTGCTCGATTCGGTCGCGCCTCACGGCATAGCCAAGGCCGGGAGTTTTCGGCACGTGAATCGTGCCCTTCGACGTCACCTCAACCTCCGGCTCGATGATGTCTTCGCCCCAATAGCGCTTGCTCGCGGAAACATCTCCGGGAAGTGTGAAACCCGCGAGCGTGGACATCGCAATGTTGTGCGCCCTCCCTATACCTGTCTCGAGCATTCCACCGCACCACACTGGGATGGAATGCGACCGGCAGATCTGCTCGACCCGCTTCGCTTCACTATGGCCACCGACGCGCCCAAGTTTAATATTGATAATCCGGCAGGCCTTCAACTCGATTGCCGTAAGAGCATGCCGCGCATTATTAATGCACTCATCCAGGCAAATCGCGGTCTGGATTTGCGCCTGTAGTTTCGAATGCGCGTATATGTCGTCCCAGTTCAGGGGCTGCTCCATCATCAGCAGTTTAAATTTGTCCAGTTCTCGCAGATGCCCCGCGTCCTCGAGGCGATAAGCCGAATTGGCGTCCACAGAAAGCAGAATCTCTGGAAATTCCTTGCGCACAGCTGCAACGTAGTCGAGATCTTTCCCGGGTTTAATCTTGAGTTTGATCCGCTGATAGCCGCTGCGCAATTCTTCTTCCACGCGCCGCACCAGCGCCTGCGGACTCTCGCGAATGCCAAGAGACACTCCGCTGGCGATCTCCTCCAACGTCCCGCCGAGCAGCTTGGAGAGTGAAATCCCTTTGATCTGCGCCTCCGCATCCCAAAGCGCGTTTTCCACGCCGCTTTTTGCCATCTCATGCCCTCGAATACTGGCGAGCAGTGCTGGACAGTCAGAAGCAGCGGAAACTGTCTTTCCAATCAGCAATGGCGCAACAAAATCGGAGATTACGTGCCACGCGGTATCCGTGGTCTCGGAGTTGTATCCCGGCGTTTCACTGGCGGTGACTTCTCCCCAGCCGCTGACGCCGTCGGCTACGACTTCGACAAGAATAATTCTGCGGTGATGCGAAACGCCGAAGCTCGTCTCAAACGGCGCCTTCAGGCGCATTTGCACTTCACGTAATGTAATGGATTCAATCTTCATAACGCTCCAGAAGGTATGTCCCCTGTTCTTTGTTGAACTCGAATCCCACGGCTGCGCGGCCATCGGCGATGTTCGTAAGGAATTGCTCGCGCACGTTTGTCTGTATTTTCTCGGCGGTCAACGGTTCATCGCGGCAGATTCGGCGAATATCGGCGGGAATCGCGATTCGTTCGCAATCCGAGGCCATCGCTCGTTGTTTGCCGGCGAGCACATCCTCCACTCGTTTCGCACGCACCCACCACTCTCCTACAAGACGGTCCGTAGGCAGCCCTGCGTGCAGCGGGCTCGACGTACGCCCGTAAAGATTGGGGATGTAGTGCCGTACAATCGCCCCTAGACGCTCGATATTAAAGTGCGCGTTCTTCAGCTGCAGCGGATCGAACGTCCATTCAATCAAATCAATTCCACGCTCCAAGGCATCATCGCGCTGCGCCAGCTTCAGCAACCGTCCTACACCGCGGTTCTGATACTCCTCGACGACTCCGACCATGTGCGAGTGCAAGTAGGTCAAACCTTCACGCATTGCCGCGAACGCCACAGCAAATCCTACCGGTGTGTCTCCATCGTAGGCAGTCATCACCTGCCCACCGGTTTTCTTCGCCACAATGAAAATCTGGTCTGGCACGGTGTCGATTGGCGCATAACCCCAGATGCGTTGTTGTAGTTCAACGCAAACGCTCATCTCCTGAGCGTCTTCTATCATCTTGATCCGGATATCTTGCTTGACAGCGGCTGTGGTCACATCCCTCATTCACTTCCCCTCGTGCGCGGCCCATTCCCCGCGCACCGCGTGTGAAAACATGCCCGCAGTGCGGTGACGCAAATACAACGTATGTTACGATCCCGTCAAGCGGCATATTTACAGCGCGGTCGGACTTCCGTCCGCCGCGCGGCTTACTGTATCATCTACGCAACATTCGTTGCGAGACCCATCGCAGTAGGCGGTGTGCTGGTAGCGCAAGCGCACAGGCAACCATAAGAGAGTCGGGCTTCCTTGTGCCTCGCCATATTATAATACTGCAACATTTGTTGCGCTGCCGTAAAATCCCATCTCGCCGCATAAGCATCCACATGGCGCTCCCGCTTGTCTTTATAAAATCGATTTAATAGTGCGCTTCAAGGCGCGCGGCGTTAGAATTCGCGGCTTGGGGGAGGACAGGAATGATTCGTCATCGACAGTTGGGACTTGCGAGTGCGTTGGCAGCAGCCTCGGTATTACTCGGAGCCGACGCTGTTCTGGCGCAGGGAAAGCTCTCGCCAAAGTGGGAAGAATTGACGGCGGCTGATTTTCGTCTGGGGGTCCAGCAATCGAAGGGGATGTGTGTGCTTCCCTTTGGCATTTTGGAGAAGCATGGACCGCATCTGCCCTTGGGAACGGATTTGCTGAACGTGCGCTACGCTTCGCTGCAAGCGGTGGCGCAGGAATATGCCGTCGTTTTTCCTGAGTATTATTTTGGACAAATTTTTGAAGCAAAGCATGAGCCGGGGACCGTGGCGTACAGCCTCGAGCTGCAACTGAAATTGCTGCAGGAAACGACCGATGAGATGGCGCGCAACGGGTGCAAGAAAATTCTGATCGTGAATGGCCACGGCGGCAATGAATACCTGCTCCCTCTTTTTGCGCAATCGCAGATGGATAAGCCGCACGACTACGTCGTTTACGTGATCGTCGGAGAACGAAGCACTCCGGGCGGACCAGCGAGAAAATCGTCCGGGATTGACTATCACGCCGGGGAAAACGAAACCTCGAACACGATAGTGTCGCATCCCGACCTGGTGCACATTGATCGCGCAGCGAGCGAATCTGGGGCAGACCAGAAGCGCGTGAACTTGCCAGAAGACGTGTACACGGGAATCTGGTGGTATGCACGATTTCCGAATCATTACTCGGGCGACGGCTCCGTTGCGACCAAAGAGCTTGGTGAATGGAACATGAAGAATTGGATTGATGCCATCGTCGAAGCCATTCGAGCAGCCAAGGCGGATGACCAGAGCTTGCGCATTCAGAACGAATTCTACGAGAAGAGCAAACATCCGCTCAATACGCGGCCTTGATTTCCTTGTCGCCCTCACCCCATGGGTAACGGAGAGTGTGCGGAAGTGCATGATGGGATTGGGTTTGCGGGGGATCCTGGGTGACCAGTGGGGCGACTTGCGGATAGTGACGAGTTGCCAAACTTTGGTGTCGGAGGGAGAGCCCCCCCCGGTTTTTTGTAGGCATTGATTCTGGGGGAGATGAAGTAGAGCGGAATGAGCAGTTCTACAGGTGTTGATTCTGAGCGAGTTAGGAAAAGACGGTTATTATAAAATGGTAACCCGCATGGAACGGAGGATTCTGTTGGAGTCTTAGGGACCGCGCGGCGGGGGCGCATGACTTGCGGGAGTGTAGGCAGATCCCGTGCTTCAAGAAGTTACAACTGCATAACACATTGGTACTGATTATCAAGTATAAAGTGAAAGTCGTTTGTTCGGTGAGAGTTGGCGAAAGGCGCGGGGACAGGAATATCGGCTGACTAAGGAAAAAGCTAAACCCGTAAACTCAAAACCGAAGAGGTAGACCCACCTTTTCAATAACCATAACTGAAAAGGTGGGCCACCCAAAGACAACAGCCTGTTAACCTCGTCTCGGCGTCTCCCGGTTTTCCCTCGAATTTAGTTCTTACCTCGTTTGATATCAGCGATGTTCACGTAGATGACTGCCACATCCCCGCTTTGGTGCTGTTGAACGTTTTCGATCTGGTTCGCGTCGAGTGGCTCACCGCGACACGACACAGATAGATTGTGCGCATCGGTCCAGCGGACGCTTAGGCAGTCACTGGCGGCCGCAAAGATCCTTTGATTTCGATGGTAGGCAGCTCGCAGCTCGGTTGGAGAGGACACATGATCCCCGATAACCACGAAATACACATCGCTATTCAGCGCCTGGTGGTCAGAGCGTTCGGCCAGTATGGCGACTTTTCCTGAGGATGACCAGTCCGTTTGCTTGACTTCGAATAGCCCACGATCAAAGTAGCCACGGAATAATGCGAAGGTAGCGCCCACTAAGGAAATGCCCAGGGCACAAGCTACGCTCACTCCGACCTTCTTCACCCTATTCATGACATCCTGCTGCCCTCATGGCTTGCCCTACGACGGGGGCGTATTGAATTCACAGATACCCTCTGATCGACGAAGCGGAACGAGACGAGAATACCAGTTTCGCAATTCACCGTGGGGTGAAAAGACGAAGATGCCCACGCTTTGCTACAGCTCACCCGCCCGGCCCCTATTTGAAATTTACTTCGCTGCCGGGTCCGACATAAGGATCGGGAAATCGGTGCGCGATATGGGTGGCAGACGGGTGATTCACTTTGGAGGGCCTTCCTTCTGTTTGCAAGCGTGCGTGGGCTTCGAGCCAAGACGGAAGAGCCGCGTTTTCCTGAGTCCAATGAACAAGCGCGGCTTCGTCGCACCAGTGAAGCAATTTGCGCATGGCATGTCCGTGGGCTCCGGCAAGCATGAATTGCTTCATCTCCACTTCGGAAGTCCACAAGGTTGCGGTCCAGAAGGTGTGATGGCGGTCGCGCAGTAACCTGGTGGCGAGATTGCCGACTGAGCGCGAGGCCTGCCGCGTGGATCGGAGGGCATAGAAAAAGAACATAGGAAGAAAACGCCAGGAGCGCACGCGAAGACGAGTAATGGAGACGAGCGGCATGGTTACTGGTCCGATCGCACGGTGTGCGGCTAGATCCCAGAATTTGCGTTAGTGCTGCCCATAGTATTCGCCGAAAGGGCAGGATAACGCTAGAGGCAGTCGCGCTTTGCTGTGAATCCTGGTTGTGCTCGAAGGATAGCGAAATTAGCGTTCGCGGCGGAGTTGTTCTAACCAGCGGGCGAGGATGGAGTTGGAGGCGGATTCGATGTCGAGGAATTCAAGGCCCATGCCGATACGGGGTTTGACGATGCGGACCATGGCGAGGGCTTCGACGCTTTCGCCTTTGCGCGTTAGGGTGACGCGGGTGCGGGATTTTACGGCCAGGGGCTTGCTGGTACAGACGAAGCAGCCGCCGAGAGAGAGGTCCGAGGTAATGCCATCGCAGCGGGCGCCGGATTCGAGATCAAGGACTTCGGCGTCGGCGGCGAAAGGATAACGAATAGCGTAGCGGCGGTCGCGCAGGCTAACTTTGTGCGACACCCCATCGGCGGTTCGATCGTTCATGGTGATAACGTTGCCCACTGTCAATTAGACCGGGGAAGAGAGAGTCAGGAGTGACCGTCGGAGCGTTCCCCTTTACTTAATAATGGTGCCAGACAAGGCAAAAAATAGGGGAATTGTTGGGAGGAAGGAGGGCGAAAAAGGCAACAGGGTGGGGCGCCTTAACGGGCCCGGCGGGTAGGAGCACGAGATATTAGTTGGTACGACAAAGGGAAGTGACGCAAGGGAGATGACCGCGGAAGAGGGTGCTAATCTGGGATGGCAGATTTCCCTTATGTTAAACGACACAATGCGAAGCGATGGACTGCGGCAGAGCGACCGAGTGAGTTTCCGGATGCCGGTGGAGGCATCGTGGACGACGGGCGACGGAGCAGCCGTGAAGCACATTGCGGAGACGCTTTTGGTCAGCCGCAATGGCGGAGTTTTGCGATTAGATGCGAAGCTGACGGCGGGACAAGAGATTACGCTGCGGCGAATGGAAGGCGATCTGGTGAGAACGACGCGGGCGCGCGTGATGGCGGAGATCGATCAGGAGCCAGACGGATTTTTGTACGCGATTCAGATTACGGAGCCTCGAGCGGATTTCTGGGACATCGACTTCCCTGCTCCGTACAAGGCGGACGAGGCGCTAGCGAGGCTGTTGATGGAGTGCGGATTTTGCCAGAGGCGCGAAGTCGTTTATTTGAATGAGATGGAATTGAAGTCGTTTGAAGTGCGGAAATGCGTAGCGCGGCTTTGCAAACATTGCGATACGCCTTCCATTTGGATTGAAGCGCAATCGGAAATCAAGTCGCAGGAAAAAGGAGCGGCAAATCCGTTGACGGTGGAAGAGCGCGTGATCCCACGGCGGAACCGGACGCGGGTGAAGGCGCGCGTTTTGGCCTGTATAAGGCGGAGGGGATTTCAGGAGGAAGTGGCGGTTTGCGAAGATTTGTCGAAGGGTGGGTTGAGTTTTCGGAGTCGGAACGAATATCCGGAGGGATCGCGCGTGGAGGTGGCGGTGCCGTTTACGCCTGGCAGTGGCGCGATTTTTGTGCCGATTCGGATTGTGTTTTCGCAGGCGATTCCCGCGGCGGGTTTGTATAGGCATGGAGCGGCTTACATACGGCCGCCCAGTGATTCGGCGGATTGAGAAGAAGTCTTTAGTTGTTGGAAGAGTTTGAGAAGTCGCGGCAGGTCCTGCAACATCCCCTACTCAAAATCGAAAACAGAATCTGCGAGGCGCTTAGAGCCTGCTGAAAAATAAATTCTTCGCAAAGGCGGCACAGCATGCTGTGCCCCTACAAGCGCAAGCCCGGGTTAATCCATCACGTTGGCGATGTCGCGTTCGTGGCGGCGGCGATGGAGATAGTGCATGGAAATGTTGAGGTACGCCTGGCCGCACGGAGTCTCGATTGCTATGACCATGGCCTCGGTGTCGGCGCTGCCTGAAAGGCCTTCTTCGTTCATGTGCATTTCAGGCGGAAATACTTTGAAACGGAAGCCCTGGTCGTTGAGAAGCGTTACGGAATTGCCGATCACCATGTTGGCGAGCTCGCAAACAGTTTCGCGGACCACTTGTTCGCTGCTGGGAACTTCTTCGCCGGCGAGATGGCTAGCGACTTTCATGGCGACTTCGGGCGAAAGATCGAGGATGACGCGGCCTTCGATGTCGCCTTTGATGGCGATCAGCGCGGCGACGCCCTTGCGGCGATAGGTGTTTTCATCCATGGAAAGATCTAGGATTTTCGTCGGCGCCTGAAGCGATTCGGCGAAGACGGCGTCGGCGGCGTTAATGAACGGCTGAATGAGTTCCATTCTCATGCGCGGTGCTCTCCTGCGAAGGCGACGGGCGCGCCTGCGGCGTTGGGATCGTCACTGAGAACATAACGGAGAATTTCGTAAAGGACTTCGGGCTTGACGGGCTTTTGCACGAAGTGTTTCGCGCCCTTCTGGAGCGCGGCCAGTATGTTTTCCTGGTAGCCCACCGAAGAGACCATGAC
>Ga0210384_10000845_pt1 | contig 44516 bp, 30 predicted proteins | sample IncBWH2MmetaG_FD_160574 | JGI IMG/M metagenome (GOLD analysis project Ga0210384, IMG submission 160574) | Forest soil microbial communities from Barre Woods Harvard Forest LTER site, Petersham, Massachusetts, United States - Inc-BW-H-2-M | ecosystem: Environmental > Terrestrial > Soil >... | reverse complement strand
ATCGCGGGGGCCATCGTCGCGATACTCCTTGTCTGGTGGATGGTTCGGATGTACGTACTGTGAATACACTCAAGACCCCTCCGCCGTGGTCAATGAGTAAGGCAATGTCTCGCCAGTTGAGCGACTCGTGCACGGCTGGAGATCGTTAAAGCTCTAAATTAACGCGGGTGTATCGGGAGCATGCTATCAGCAGCGGTGTTAAACCGCCCTGTTGGTCTTCCAGAAGGCGAATGATTTCTTCTCGATCGAGTTCAAATTAGGATCAGGGGGACCTACGCCGCTGCCGGCTGCCCTGCTACATGCATGTAGCCTTCCATCGCCTGGGTCAACTGCGAATCGACCTCATCCGCGATAGTCATGACATCAGGCAACAGTAAACTGAAGTCTAGTGCGCCCAGATTCTTCTGCAACGTGCCAAAGAGCGTTACTTGGAGGATTCGTGAGTCCTGCACCAGCATGGCAGAGGTGTAGCCTTGCCTCCTTCGCAGTTTACCGTGGGCGACGGCGGCAGGGGAAGCGATGGAATCGCCTTCCTGGACGCTGATGTGGGGCGACCTCAGTCGCACAATCAAGTCGTCAATCAGATGGGGAAGATATCCCGTGCGCTCTTGATCACTAAGGCCAACGAGGCCAAGCTCAGCGCTCTTTTTGACTCTCGCCAGCCACTCCTCGACGATAACGCCTCTGGAACGCTGCAATATTTCCGCCACTCTTTCCTTTGGGGTCGGGACAGCAGGTGTGCGAGTGAGCAGCTTGTCATGGACGAGATCAGCAAGTTTCATAGTCTCGAAAGGTTTCACGATGATCTCGTCCGCTTCCAGAAGAATGGCGTCCATCGCGCTCTTGACGTCGGGGTAGCCGCTGACCAGCAGTGTAAGTGCCTTCGGTTGGAGGTGGCGCATCGCGGTAATCACTGCAAAGCCGTCGCTGGGGTTCGGCATGTGGAGATCAGTGATCAGGACATCGAAGCTCTCAGTGGTGATGAGCTCCAGAGCCTCCGTCACGTTCGAGGCAGCGACAACAGCGAAACCCTTGTGTTCAAGAGTCACCGTCATCATGTCGCGAACGGCGTCGTCGTCATCCACAAGCAGAACCTTGTGGGCAATACGGCATTCAGTCGGAGTCATATAGTGCCCCCTCTCGTCACGAACCAATTCCAGTGTGGCCCAGGTGCATTGGGGCGCGTGTTCAAGGAGTGAACCTTCATCGAGATAGTTAACAGGTTTGTTGGGGAGAGTCGGAACCTCGGAACACTGTCATGGGCTGGCGGCTGGAATGCCTATAGTCGATTCTCACGACCGCTCCCCTTCACTGTTCTGAAAAGCTTGTTCCGGCCGACTCACCCTTCGGTTTAACGAGGTGTGCCTTCGCCGATCTGGGCGCTGCATCGCCGAAGCTCTCCATTGTTTGCGTCAACTGCGCATCCACTTCGTCCGCAATGATCATGACATCCGGTAACAACAAGTTGAAATCCAGCATGCTCAGATTTTCATGCAAGGTACCGAAGATGGTCACTTGCAGGATTCGCGATTCATGGATCAGCATGCCGGGAGAATAGCCTTGCGTTCGTCGGAGTTTGCCATGTTCGACGGCAGCGGGAGACGCGATGGCATCGCTGTCTTTATCGGGCAACTTGGGCCTATCCAGACGTGCCACTAGATCGTCAACCAGCCTTGGAAGATGTCCGCTACGTTGGTCATCGCTGAGATGGAGATGGTTAAGTTGCGGAGTCTTCTTTGCTCGCGCCAGCCAATTTTGCATCAGAGCAGCCTTGCTGCGGGCCAGGATTGCGGCCACGGTCTCATTGCGCGCAAGTTGTGATTTATCCTCCGCAAGTGGAGTCTTGCGCGCGATTGGTACTGTGAGTGGAGCTGCCATAGAACACTCCTGTCTTATATCGACTGTCACCACAATAGTCTTTGGAACACTGCCACGCTGTTCAATTGTGACCACGTTCGCGTATTGGCAAGAAGCAAAGGCGGTGTGACTATGACTGTTGAGAACAGGCCACTACACTCAGAACTGGATTGTGAGCGTTATGGCGATATTTCAACAGTTACAGGCCATTTCACTCAAAACCCGCGCCTGTTGGCGTCAAGGGCCCATGGTTCGCCTCAGACTTTCGGCTGCGGCACTTCGTAATGGAGTTGAACAACACCGTCGTGGAATTGTTCCAAAGCGAGCAACCGGAGCGGCACTTCGCGATGCCGGGGTCCGATGAGGGGAATGCCTTCCCCAATGAAAACTGGTATGACGGTGACGATGAATTCGTCAATCGCGTGCTCGTCAAGGAAGGCCCCGATTATCTCCCCTCCGCCCATCATCCAGATGTTCTTGCCCGCTTTCTCGCGAAGGCATTCCGCAAACGCCCTAATGGACTCCTTCACAAATTCGACGCCGGTCGGCAGGGATGTAGGGGGCGGCTGCCGAGAAAACACATAATGCACGTCGTCTGTGCTGAAGGTCGCCTCCATTTTTACACTCAGATCGTAGGTCTTGCGACCGAGTATCTTGGCGTCGATAGAGCGTGAAAACTGTGGTAGACCATAAAATCCCTTTGGAGCGGGCCGTCTCGTGAGCCAATCGAGATTGCCATCGGTTCGAGCGATATAGCCGTCTGCACTCGTGGCGATATTCACTATGATTTTTCGCTTTTGCACCGCACCATGTTCGCACAAAAACCGAAGCGGCAAAGGCTAAAGTGTCGTAATCAGGCCTTTACACTCAGAACCGGATTGTGAGTGTAAAGGCGATTTTGCGACAACTATCGAGTGTCTGTGCAAAACTAACCACCCTCCTTCCGCAGATCGCTCGTGCCTGCGCCAAGTGTATCCGATGGAATCTAAATGCTCTGCGACGCCGTTGGCATCCTGACGTGTCGATTCAACAAGTTGCGCGCCACGCTTAGAGCCACACAGGTGGCCCAGTTAGATCGAGTGAGCATAGCTTCTCCCCTTCCGGTTGGTTCGATTTTGGTAGGTGCACGAGCCCAAATTGCTCCCGAACTCTATTTTTGTCGTGTAACCGTGACGAGTTGTCAGAATCGACCTTCCAGTTTCGGACAACTGATCACAATTGACCGTGTGGAGAGTTAAGAGTTGCACCGTGGCAAGGCGAATGTGAGCAATCCTGCACAGCACTGCCGAAGCAAATGAGCGAGTCTGAAGCTTCTCGCGAATTCGACCTAAGGTTCGATCCAGATCAAAAGGAATGAGAATACGAGACTAAATAAGAAACATAGGAGATTGATAAAATGAACAGAGTGCTGGTTGTGATGCTACTTGTAACTATGGTCGCCTGCGGAAACTCACCCTCAACCCATCCTACAAACCCGAACGGACAAGGTCCCGCGCCGGTAGACCTTAAATCAGCGTCTTCTTTTGCTGTCCTAACCAAGTCTGGAGTAACGGATGTGCCGGCATCCGTTATCACTGGAGATGTAGGGGCAAGCCCGATCACAGGAGCAGCTGATAACCTGACCTGCGTGGAGGTAACCGGTAACAGTTACTCTGTCGATGCAGCCGGTCCACTACCGTGCCGGATAACTAACGCTACTTTACTGACGGCCGCCGTCAAAGACATGATGACTGCATACACCAACGCGGCGGGGCGTACACTTCCAACCGCCACCAACCTGGGAGCTGGTGAGATCGGAGGGCTAACTATCGCCCCGGGTCTTTACAAATGGGGTACTGGTGTAAGCATATCAACGGACGTGACACTTTCTGGCGGTCCGAACGATGTCTGGATATTTCAGATAGCTCAAACCTTAAATCAGGCTAGCGCAACGAAGGTAGTCTTAAGCGGCGGCGCACAAGCCAAGAATGTATTCTGGCAGTCCTTCGGGGATGTAACCATTCAAGCAAGCGCTCAGTTCAATGGTGTTATCTTGTCTCAAACAGCTATCAACCTGAAAACGGGAGCATCTGTGAACGGTCAGCTGTTGGCGCAGACCCAAGTCACTCTTGAACAAAATACGGTTACGAAGTAATTTGGTCCACCCGCTTGTTGGACCATGTTGCGTCTATAGTACCTCATTGGCGGGCGACGCCAGGCTGTCAGCGTGTGGTATCAGACGAGGATGAAAACTGACCGACCTATTGTCTTAAACACATGAGGATCTGGAGCGGGCCCTTGCCCGTGTGCTCTTGCACGCTCGGGAAGAATTGCCGACCGAAGATGAAGTGCAGAAATTCTACCTGCTCTGCAAAGAGATTCGGCGGCGTGCGCTCTCTATGATCACCGCTTACCTCAACTGATCCTGCCGCGATCTTCGCATTCAATTGGGAGGAAGCAGGGGCGAATTGATAACGGTTATTATCAGGCGATTTCGCTCAGAAACAAGATTGTGAGTGATCCCTTCGTAACCTGCCTCCAAGTATTTGCCGCCATAACCTGCCTTGGATGCGCCTAGAATCACGATAGAGTCTGAAACCCAAGAGCACAAGGTGATCAAACGGAAACGATTTTTCCAGTAGAGGCTAGCAAATCTTCGCAGATCGCGCCGGAGCGCATTCTTCCTGCGAATCACGTCTCGAATAAGGTTCCTTCTGCGCCGCGGGCAGCCACTGCCGCAGCCCCCGCCGCCGCACCGATCGCGACTCCTGATCTGCTGGCCGTAATGCTAAGAAGTTCTCCGAAGATTAGCGATCTCTTTTTTTCGCCCGGGAAGCCACCGCTCGTAGAAATTAGTGGAAAATTGGTTCCCGCCGGAATGGCACGCGCGCTCACGTGTGAGGATACCAGACGCATAGCTTCCGATCTGATCAACGATAACCAAAATGCCATTGACAACTTGAAGGAGCTTGGTTCGTGCGATGTGTCCTATAGTTTGCCAGGGGCAAATCGGTTTCGGGTTAACATCTTTATGCAGCGCGGAACCTGTGCCGTGGTGATGAGAGTCATTCCTGGTAAGGTTCCAGATTTTGAAGCGCTGAACCTGCCTTCCGAATTGGGGAAGATTGTCGACCTGCGCAATGGAATCGTGCTCGTGACTGGCCCGACTGGCTCTGGCAAATCTTCTACACTGGCGGCGATCATCGACAAGATAAATAGAGAGCAGTCCTATCACGTGCTCACGATCGAGGATCCCATAGAGTTTCTGCACCCCCACAAGAACTGCGTTGTTCATCAACGTGAATTGCACAGTGATACCCCAAGCTTCGCGCTCGCTTTAAGGGCGGCACTGCGCCAGGCTCCAAAAGTAATTCTTGTGGGGGAGATGCGAGATAGGGAAACCATTGAGATCGCAATGGAGGCGGCAGAAACGGGTCACCTCGTTCTTTCCACGCTCCATACCATCGACGCGTCGAAGACGATAGAGAGAATCGTGGGTGTCTTCCCGATGGCGGAACAACACACGCTGCGAAACCGCCTCGCGAAGAGCTTTCGCTACATCATTTCACAGAGACTCATTCCTCGTAAGGATGGGACTGGGCGGGTGGCTGCAATTGAGATATTGAAATCCACTCTGCGCACGCGTGAGTATGTCGAAAAAGGTGAAGGAGATGGCAAGACGTTACTGGATGCGATGCGCGTCGGAGGCGCAGAGGGCATGCAGCACTTTGACGGCAACATCGAGCGGCTTGTCCGCGAAGGGATCGTTGATGTGGGCACAGGGCTGGCCTATGCCACCAATTCCGGCAATCTTCAGCTGGAGTTAGCTGATCTTGCGCTCTCGCAAGCCGATTCGCTTCTGGAATCGAGTGCGACATAGGCCAGCACTCGATCCAGCAGGGGGAGCCTACATAGTTTCCTGAGAGAGTGATGGCGCTGCACCTCCAAGTCATCGAAAGTATGGCGGAGAATGTGGGATCCGAATCCGCTAGGGCACGTAATTTCAAGGAGTTGCGCGGAATGATGAGCATTCTAAAGCACTCAAAGTAAACGATGGGGACGGCTGTTACACCTAGACGCCCCCTGCCTCCAAGTAGTATGCGAAACTGAGGCGATGCCACCGACGTACTGGCTGCAATCACCTCCACCACGCCGCTCGTCCCTTGCATGCGTCACTGGTAAACAAAACCAGCATCCAACGAATAAGAGGTTCCGTCTGGGTTTTGAATCAAGACCAATGCCCCGCCAGCAGCTCGGAATAGTCCGGCGTGAGCGATAGCGCGCGTACCTGCTTCGTTCCGGAGACAGTAAGGGGAACGATCGGTGCTAGGAATTGTTGGGTGCTGCCACGAATACGTCGATATGATCCCTGCGCTGAGGCACACCCGGTGCCGAGGGATCGTACAGCGGAAAGGTCAAAGTCTCGGATGAAGAGTAAGCGGCGACGTTGGGAAGATAATTGAACAAGGCGGGTAAAGGTGCCGTCCCCGCTTGGCTCGTCACCGTCACGTCGGACGTTGATCCATTCTGCTGCTCCTCCATTTGCCCATTGGCATCACAAAGCAAGTTCGTGGTGCTGATGCTCGTCGGGTTGCCCTAGTTCGGATCCCAGGTATAGGTGTTGAGGGTGTTCTGCAGCAGGTTCCCATCCGCGTCGTAGGAGACGGTCACGCCTGGAATTGATGCGAATTGGTTCGTATTGCCAGTGGAATACACAAGCTGAAACGAGCTATTGCCAGATTTGGCAGTCTTGCGAAGGTATCGAACCCGAAGAAGCGAGGAGGCTCTGCAGCGTGAGCGACCATCTTGACGCGCTGGTGTGGAGCGATGGTCGCTGTCTCAGAAGCACTTCTGACTACGTTCGGCAGATTTCGTAAGACCGCTGCCGAATCGGGGTAGATCCAGCGGGACGCAGAGCAAGGCGACGCCTTCAAAGAGCGCCATAAAAACGGGCGCTCACTCATTCGCAGGCATGTGTATTCAAACCGATACTTCACCAAAGGATGGTCTACCTGTTCCGTAAGTGAAGCAATCAATGCTCGTCATCGCCTATCGCCTTTAAGCCGCAGACCAAGCCAACCCGGATCCAGGCTCGCTGTAACCGAGCATGGCCTGTTTTAGTTGGGAATCGACTGCGTTCGCAATGGTGATAACGTCGAACAACACCTTGCTGAAATCCACTCTGGACAAATTGTCTTGCAGCGTGCCAAAGATGGTGACGGAGGAGTCCCGCGGCGCTATTCATGTTCCAAGCTTTCTGGAATCCAGATAGGAGTCCGAAACCGTGTTTTGCTGCGGCCTGACGAACGATCCAAGGTCTGGAAACGTATCCAGCTTTCAGACTTACCGCAAGCCAGCGCAACTCTCAGAGCAGCATCTTCTTATGCATGGGGACCTGGAAGGGCATTAGACATGCTTCTCGGTAGTGAGAGTCTTATGAGCGACACAACAAGACGAGTGCGTGTGGTTAGTCGAAGACTCCCCCGTGTATCAGCAGTTGATTTCAGCCCATCTTCGAGAATGGGGTTGTGAGCGAGTAAATTGGGTGATCCTTCCCCATTTGTGGAATCCCCGAATGTCTTGCGCCTGTGATCGAACTCGTTGGATATTTCACCATGGTTACGGCGGCCCGTTTGGGGCGGCTGGGCGTCCACTTGTTTCTTCAGAGATGGTCTGAAAATTGCTGGGATTAATCCGTGCTTGAGAGTCAATCGCATGAATACTGAGACGGGCGACTGCCACGCACGAGGAGCGAGGAATGGTAAGACTTAGAACACGCTCGTTTCGGCTGATATTTGCCTTGATGGCCGTGACGGTTGCCCTGTTACTCGCGTGGTCTGTCCTGTCCCGGCTCGACTTTCCATCTTCTCTCAAGCGCGAGGCCATCCTGAACCTGTACCGGCTTCCAGTTGGCATACCCGTGCGCCTGAAAGCCTTTGTGACCTATACGGATCCCCTCGAAAAGAGATTCTGGATTCAGGATGAAACCGGAGCAATTGCGATTAACGACGACCCCAGCATCTACGGGGTACGAGGCGGGGAATGGATCCAGTTAGAGGGAAAGACCACACGTTCCCTCGATGCCCTTACGGGAGTCACAATAGTCAGCCTCGGCGACCTCCGAATCACTTCGATCCGAAATGGCTTCGAACTGCCGGCCCCAGCAGCCGCATCGTTAAAAACCCTTCCTGAAAATGAAAAGACAGGTATCCGGGTTCAGTTGAGCGGCGTTGTCCACCGAATCACTCACGACCACTTTGGACGCACAGAGCTTGCATTTGGGGATACCGGGCAGGAGATTCCTGCCACTTTGGGTGTAACCCCGGGCGCTACTTCGCGGTGGCTGAATGCAATGGTTCACGTTGTCGGTGTTGCGGAACTAGTTTCTGGCGACTATGGGAGGCCCAAGTATCGACACATCTGGATACAGAATGGGGATGAGGTTCATCTTCAGGAGAGTGCTCCGCGATCGGAACCCCTATACTCGATTAGGACTTTGTACAGCGACTTGGGAAGCCGGGACGGCCACCGAATTCGGCTGCGCGGACGAGTGGCAGCACATCTCGGCGCAGAGTCCCTTTTAGTGACAGACAAATGGGCTGCAATTGCTTGCAAGTTCGACGAACCTCAGACGATTAAGGTGGGCACTCCGATCGAGGTCGCCGGTTTTCCGACGGCTGACGGACTAGGAATAGACCTTCTTCACTCGTCCATAAGCGAGATCCCAGAGATGCACGTCGCAGGGGAGCGGCAGAACGAGGGGCCGCCGGAGGTGACGACGGTCGGCGCAATACGGAGCCTTGACGAAAAGCAAGCTAGGGCAGCCCTGCCTGTTAGAGTGAGTGGGGTTATAACTTACAGCGACCCGGGTTGGCACCAACTGTTCTTGCAGGATTCGAGTGGTGGCATTTTTGTCAAGTATCCGGGCAGCTCGGCTCCATTGGCGCGTGGTCAGGCAGTAATTCTCACGGGTATCACAAGCGCAGGTGAATATGCTCCGGTTATTGTTGCTCCTAAGTTCGTTATCTTGGGGAAAGGAAGATTGCCTAAGCCTATCCTTGTAACCGGTAACAACGCATCCTCCGGAGTCCTAGATTCCCAGTTTGTAGAGGTCGAAGGCGTAGTCCATTCGATTAAGACAGGCCAGGACCTGCAACACGTCAAATTCGAGTTGCATTCCCCGTTCGGACAAGTAGAGGTTTTCACTGGACCGACGTTTCTTGGGCCGCAGTCTCTACACTCCATCGAAGATGCCAGTGTTCGTCTGCAAGGCGTCCTCGGAACTCTGTTTAACTCCAACCGTCAGCTTGTTGGATATCAACTGTCGATCACGTCCATTCGCGACATCAAAATTCTTACCCCTCCCGAATTGAACTCTTTCAATAAGGCTCCGGTTCCGGTCAGCAGCCTTTTGCGCTTCTCACCCCATGCCAATTCTAGCCGCCAGTTCAAGGTGAGGGGTTCGGTTACGATGATTGGGAGGGGATTCCTTTACCTGCAAGACGAAGGTGGAGGATTGCAGGTTCTGACTGATTCCGAAGGATTGGGGCTTTCAGATCTTGTGGAGGTGATTGGATACCTCTCCCCGGGTGGAAGCTATTCGCCTGTACTGACAGATGCCAGGGTGCACGTAATCGGGCACGGCACCGGGGTTGCACCCAGACCGCTCACCGCCGAGTCCGCTCTACAAGGGCAATTTGATTCACGCTTGGGGACGATAGAAGCACGTTTGCTGAGTGTTGCTGACACGCCTAACGGAAGGACCCTGGTTATGCGGTCCGGGGTGCTCACATTTACGGCTGAATTTGGTGGCATTGATCCAGGGCAGCTATTGCCCCCGCTGCAAGAAGGCAGTCTACTGAGACTGACGGGAGTCTGTTCAGTTCAGGTAGATCCCAGAAGCCTGTACTTGCTGCTTTCGCAGGAACCGCTGGGCTTCAAGCTCTTGATACCGTCGCCCAGAGACATAAAGGTGATTGAGCCCCCCGGCTGGTGGAGCAATTCACATGCGCTGACGGTCTTTGGCGTTCTCTCGACTACGGTTTTTGCGGTGCTCAGTTGGGTGGTCCTCCTTCGCCGACGAGTCAGCCGACAAGTGTATGCCCTGGACCAAGCCAGCGAAAAGGCAAAGGCCATTCGAGATTTAGCGCGAGCCATGCGGGAGGTCACAGCTAAGGGAGACTTCGCGGAACAGGTCTCAATCAATGGAAATGACGAGATTGCGCAGCTCGGAGTCCAATTCAATACGATGCTTCAAGAACTCCATCAGCACGATCTTCGCAAGAAAGATGCGGAAGCTAAACTTAAGTATCAGGCCGTGACTGACGAACTCACGGGCTTGCCCAATCGAAGGCTTCTTTCAGATCGTCTGTCTCAAGCTCTAGCTATTGCTAAACGCAACCGTCACGTTTTGGCGCTCCTGTACATTGACCTTGACGGCTTCAAGTTGGTCAACGACAGCCTTGGCCACACAGTGGGTGATCTGCTATTGGGGCAAGTCGCCGATAGGTTGCAGTCGCGTATCCGTCGATCAGATACCCTCGCTCGGCTTGGTGGGGACGAGTTTACCATGGTGTTGACATCGCTCAACGAAAAGAGCGCGGCAGGAGTGGTTGCGAGAAGTCTGCTAGACGTTCTTGCGCGACCGTTCGTTATTGAAAATCACGAAATCACAATAAGCGCGAGCATCGGCATCAGTGTGTTCCCCGACCACGGTACCGAGGCGGGAGATCTACTGCAACAGGCGGACAGTGCGATGTATACAGCGAAACGCAACGGCAAGAACCAAATGATGTACTTTACGCCTGAGATCGGATTGTCCGTGCGCGAACGCTTGAGTCTCGAAAGTCAACTCCGAGGCGCAATATCGCGGGCCGAGATAATGGTGCACTATCAACCCGAATTTGATGCGGTCTCCAATCAATTGATTCGATTTGAGGCGTTGGCTCGCTGGACTCATCCGACTCTTGGGTCGATTCCTCCATCGAAGTTCATTCCGATCGCCGAGGAAAGCGGTCTGATTAGCTCTTTAGGGGCTTACGTCATGGAGCACGCCTGTGCGGAAGCGGTGAAATGGCAGGCAATCTCTCATCGCCCCATTCAGATTGCTGTAAACGTTTCCAGCCTCCAGTTCGCACGTGATACATTCGTGACCGAAGTAACGGAAATACTGGGACGGGTAGGGCTGGATCCAAGACTTCTCCAGATTGAACTTACCGAATCAGTGATGCTTAGAGGTGCCCATAAGGCCGCAGGAGTGATGAAAGAGCTTCGCGCACTCGGCATCGGTATTGCGATCGATGATTTCGGAACTGGCTATTCCTGTTTAAGTTACCTTTCTAGGTTGCCGTTTAACTCTCTCAAGATCGATCGGTCGTTCGTGAAGGAACTCGATCTCAGGCCGGAAACAAAAGCGATGGTCCAATCACTCATCTCACTTGCGCACAACCTCAACATGCAGGTGATCGTGGAAGGTATTGAGACGCCGCAGCAGTTGGAAATAGTGAAGGACATGGGCGGCAACGAGGTCCAGGGCTTTTTCCTCGGGATTCCCACTGCGGATCCTCAATTGGAGATTCGTTTGCGGCAGAATTCGAAGGATTGCGTCCATCGCGACGATTCCACTGCAATGTTGTTGAAGGGCTAGGGCAAGTGTCGCAAGTGTCCGGCTATAGCTGCTCACTTCCCGGTCACTTTAGCCGCGACTTGACGACTGGCTTTCGGAAATTACTTCATGCGTGATGCGGGGCATGATGGAGTCCTCATCTACTCATCTATTGGAGCCCGCTGGCATCAACCGCATTCTTGGCGTCGGTCTCTTGTGTTACTTACACGCGTGCTTTAGTGCGGACCCTCGTTCTCATTGACCCGGTTGCTGATGCCGACGGCTCTCCGTGTGCCCCAACAAACTGTCCTCTGAAGCCTGTGCTTCAAATTGTGCGCACAATTTGGCGCAGCACCGAACAATAACTAGTGAAATCGGGATTTTAAGCCCCGTTCCGCATTTGGGCCAACCCCCTGCGTTTTCTAAGACATGCGCTTTCAACCACTTACAGGGCCCAAGTTATCCGAAGTAGTCCTAAGCGCTCTAGAAGGTTGCCGGGTAAGCCCCTTTGTAAGCCCCTCAATCCGGGAGATCTTACCCCGTCACCGCGCCCCCGGGAGGTAGACCGTTTTTGCTAGGTTTACTAGGCCGCTAGGCCGCCCCCTGCGAATAACGGGGTTACGTGCGGACTAGCTAAGAAACTCTCCGGGCCGCTACTAGGCAGCGTCATTCCTCTTTGATTTTTTTCTGTTGCGCTAGTCATATGAAGAAGGCGTGTGGAAATGCAAATCCCACTTGCCCCATTGGGAACCCACTGACCGATGGCGTGTAATCCCAATTCTGCGGTGGCCTTTGGATTTGTCATAACAGTGTGACAGTCTAATCACCTCACCAATTCATGACTGGATGTCAAGGCTGAGAGGCGCGCAGGTCCTGGGAGAAGAGAGCCCATAGTATCATAAAAACAGGTTCTCTCAGACCCAGCGAGATTGTTTGTCCGGAATTTGGAACCAGCGGAGGCTCAATTTAACAAGAGATCCGCCGGCTTCCCATAAGTGAGCAAAGGAGTTTTACCGATGGACGCATTGCCGTCGCTGGCAGCAATGTGAAACGGCGAATCGCAAAAACGCTTGGACTACTCGAGCCCCGAGAGCGGGCCAGTTCCAAGCCGTCTGCAATCAAGCTGCAGACCACGCAACGACCGCCCAACGCGCGCTGTGTTGTCGGTTCTTGCACCACTCATCTCGGTGGCTGCTCCAAATGCCTTTCTTCGGTTTCCGTTGCCGCTCGGCTTCTTCGGCAGCGTTCAACTCGTAAGACTCTAGCGGACCGGAGGCCTTCCGCCGCAGAGTTCGTGCTCTTACGTCCTTACTACACCACCCCTCCGGGCTAATAAACCAGCGTGCCAACGCTTAAGACCCTTGCAAATACAGGACACCGTGCCCCACCACAACCACAAAGGGGCTTATCTAGGGGCTCGATCCGGGAAGGTGGCTTAAGAAAATTGCACTTCCTCAGTGATTCTGCACTGCTCGATACGTTTCTAACCAGAGTGTCCGCAAGTTATGCCACGAGCGAAGTCCAGCTTGCTGCCATGCCTTCTCCGCCATTGATCTTGCCAGGTTTGGGTGGCGCAGGAGGCGGATTACGCTCTGGGCGAGAGCCCTCCAGTCTCCTGGAGCAGAAAGAAGCCCGGTGCGCTCGTGCTCAACGATGCCAGGAATGCCACCGGGGCTGGTAGTCACAACCGGCAAGCCGGAAGAAAATGCCTCCAGGATTGAAACTGGCGCACAGTCGACGTAGGAGCCGTTCACAAAGACGTCCGATCGGTCGTAGATTGGGGGCATTGCATCGGGGTGCACCGCACCCATAAACTGCACGTGATTTAGAGCAAGTTCTGTGGCCAACCTCCGTATTTCTGCCGCCTGTTGGCCGCTTCCTACCAGACACAGTGACGCCTTCGGGAACTCCTTCTGAACACTAGAAAAGGCGCGAATTACGATATCAATACCATAGTGTGTTTCGAGATTACGCGTACACAGCAACTTCGGCTGCACCGGATCGCGTGAGCGATAGGGAAACCTGCCAAGATCGATGACATTCGCAACAACTCGCGGAAAAATGCCGTGCGTCTGAAAAGAGTCCACCAAATATTCGGAGGGCACTACTACGGCATCACAAGAGCGAAGAATGTGCCGGGCGAGGGCGGACTGTTTGAGATGTTCGTCGCCCCGACCACTGTGATAGTGGATGAGAACCTTCTTACTGCGCAGGCGGGCCACGACAAAGGCCGGGGCTGTGGCGGTAAGAAACGTGCCAAAAGATCCAGAAAAAACATGAACGAGTTCCACCTTGCCGATGGCGCGGAATAGATTGCCGAAATAGAACGGGAGTCGGGCCAAGGTGCGAAGATATGGAACACGGTTGAGAGGTGCCAGAGTCTTGGGAAAGGCGGGACGGCTCGCAACAAAACTGGCGGTGACATCCGGGTCCTGCTGCCAGTGGACAAACAGAGAGTCGGCCTGAACTTCTTGCCCGCCGAATAGAACGGAGAGGGGCGGACCTACGATGGCCACTTTCAGAAGCATATTCCCTGCTGACAAGACTTGAGTTTATCTTCCGTCAATGCTTAGCATTCCCTCTGCATGACGCGCCCACAGGGTGGATTCTAACTCTCCGAATCATTTTGACAATGCTCAAGGCCAAACTTTCGCAGGCCTGGCAACATCAGCACTAGAACTTCGAATCCCAAAAAGTCACCCCATTCATTTCTAGAGCAACTCGAGGCTAGACTCTGTCAACAATCTCATCGAGTTGTCTAAGCAGGTCACTGGGCCAGGTCCAGCCTCTCGATGCTGCTCATTCGGCCAAAAACAGTGTGCAATTTCAGCCACGCTTTAGTTTCGAAATACCGCGGATAGAGTATTTGGGCTAGGCTTTGCTGAAAGTCCGGCTGTGTGATTTTCTTTGTTGCGAGGGGGTAGCCGAGGCGTTCCAAGAGCGGACCTATGCTGCACTCGACGGTCTCGAGATCCGTGGCCGACAAGGCGTGACGCCATCGTTCGACGGGCTGAAAGTTATTGACTCGGACCTCTTCTTGAAATGTCGAGTTAGGCGCAGCAAGCGTACCGACCGACCGCTCGCAGATCTGGCTGGCCTCTAGATCTTGCGCGATGAAGCTACTGATCTGAGCCAGGGTGTCTTTGGGATGTGCGACCAGGTCCTCAAAGCGCACTTCGAGGTAGTCAGCGCCAAGAGTACGTCCGCTCTGAATGCCACGTGCAACCTTCCACTTCCAATGCAACGCTGCGGCAAGCAGGCCTCGGTTTCGATCCCATGGAAAGGGTGTGATCCATCCCTCCTGATACATGGACAAGGCCACGTCGCGGCCATCTCGGATGACGTGGATGAAAAGGGCATCCGGCATTTCGGCTTTGATGGAAGTCATGCAAAGAAGATTATCGGGACCCCATACGGCCCAGCGGCTCAGACCTTGCGAGCGCGCGATCTCACTCATGAGAATCCGCAAGAAGTCTCCACGGGTCTGGCACTCGTTGAGGACCTTGTCGCGAATGGAGTCTTGTTCCAGGCCGGAAATGCGATGCATCTTGCTCTGCAGCCAAGTTGCGAGGAGGCGTTCCCGGTTGCGACGCGAGGCGAGGTTTCCAAACTTGGGAGCGAAGAGATCAAATACCGCAGGCTCACCGCGATAATTTGCGAAACTGCCTGAGGACAGAAGGGTGTGATACAAGAGGGTATTTCCGGAGCGGGCCGAGCCTACGACAAAAACGGGGGCTTGCGTGCGAGCTTGAATGCCGGGTTGGAGGGTCGGATTATTCAATAGAGGCGATCCATGTGCGCGATCAGAGAGGATGGATTCAAGCAGAAGTACGCGAGGGTTCGAGCGATAGCTTCTTCGGTCGGAACGGCCTGTCGCCAGCCCGTGGACTTCAGCTTACGGTTCGAATAGGTATGGCCCGTCCATGTGGAGCGCACGCGATACGGTGTCAAAACTAAAGGAATTTGGGCCTTAGAATAGGCGTGATAGCGCTCGATCCCTCGGGAAAGAAAATCCGCCACGAACAGAGGCACGCGAACTGAGGGCAGCTTGCCGACGTGGAAGCGGTACTGTCGAAGATACTCGGTGGAAGTTGGTAGATCGTCATCGATTACGTTGTAGACACCTTCGGGGAAAGTTCCGGAGTTGGCGGCGAGGACCACCGCGGAGGCACAATTCTCGACGTAGCTGAGGGGAAGAAGGTTGCGGCCGGCGATCTGCAGAAAGACAGGGCCGACGGAGAATCCAATTCTAGAAGGCAGGACATTTCCGCCCTCGCCATAGATGACACCCGAACGCAAGATCACTAGTTCGAAGGCGTGGTCGCGGCGGTAGCGCTGAAGGAGCAATTCCTGATGAACTTTAGCGAAACAGTAGGGATCACGTTTCTCCGGACTGACTTCCATCGCAATTTCCTCGGTGACGGAAGTAGCGCGGGGCAGATTCGCAACGCCGTATGTGGCGATTGAACCAACGAGAACGACTCTGGGGACGGCGTGCTGGACGATGCCCTCCAGCAGGTTTCTGGAGGCGACAACGGTATTGGCGAAAAGGGTTGCGGGCACTCCCTGCATTTCTGCCGCTAGGTGGTAGACGACGTCGACGTAGCGGGTCGCGCGGATAGCATCTGGAAGGCAGAGTAGATTTCCGACCACATACTCGATGGCGGTCGAAGGGTATTGGTCCCGCAGGCGCTCGAGCATGGAGATATCGCTGTTGGGACGGATGAAACACCGGATGCGTCGCAGGCCAGAAGCGCAGAGTTGCTGGACAACGCGCGAACCAAGGAATCCGCTGGCGCCCGTGACCAAGACCGTCATGCGGTCATCACCGGGATTTCCTGAAGTTCTTGCACGATCCGGTCCATCATTGCGGACACGCGGAGGATGTGCCGGTACGGGATCGGAACATCGCCATCTGATTCAATGCACTTGTAAAATTCTGCGGTGAGGAAACCGAAGCCGGGCAAGGGCTGAAAGTCGGATCGGACAAAGCTCACCAGATTGTCGAGTGTTTGGCGCCCAAGTTGACGAGTCTGGTCCAAGGCACATGCCAATCGGCCAATCGGGCCGGGTAGACGCGAGACGGAGGCTTGGGTGACGATTTGGTTGACGAGGTCGGCGCGGAGCGTGCTCTTGCTGCCGACCAGGGTCAGGGAGTGGCCCGTCGGTCTGGCGCGGCAAGAAAAGGCGAGATGGGCGGACGTGTTTGCACTCGCCATCGTGACGCGAAGTTCGTCGAGCAGATCAGGATATGGAGAATCCGTTGCGCGCCACGCATGAACCTCGAACGTGGAGTTCTCCGTCTCCAGGAATTCAGCGAGAAAACAGAGAGGGTGATCGATATTGTTCTGGAACAATTTTCCTCGTAAACCATGGACCCAGTGGGTGCGGTCTTGGAGGACTGCTGAGCCAAAGTTGCCCTGGAGATCGTAGGCGGTGAAGGCCTCAACGTGGACCAGATTTCCGATGACACCCCGTGCAATGCGCGCACGGATGGCCCGGATGGCGGGATGGAAATGGTATGTCCAGCCCACGGTGAGTTTGCAGCTATTGGCCTGCGCTAGCCGTATCAACTCCGCTGCTTGTTGGGCGTCTTCGGCGAGAGGCTTTTCGACGAACAGATGACACCCTGCAGCGAGGGCCTGACGTGCCACTTCCAGATGAGACTGAGGCGGAGTAGCGATGTGGACAACGTCGGGCTTTTGTTCGTACAACAATTGGCGGATGTCAGAATACCAGGCGCTGACACCGTGGCGAATGGAGAACTGTTCCGCCATGAGCGGCTCGGAGTCACATACGCCAACGAGTCGCGCGGAGGGCAATTTCTTGATCTCCGCAGCGTGGTTCTCGGCGGACTGACCGCAGCCAACAATGGCAATGCGCAGTGTCATAAGAACGCTCAGAAGTCAGACTTCAAAAGGGGCGAGGCGGGCCGGGCCCAGTAGTCTGGGACTAAAGAGTAAATTGCGGTTTTTCCAAAAGCAAGCAATCTGAGGTAGATTACGGAAGAGTGCGTAGTCCAGCACACTTATTCGGAGCTGTCGAAAAGCGCGCCGGTCCTGTGATTTCTAAAGGGGAATAGATCGCCACTCGGCGCGCGCTCCCCGCGTTTCCGAGATTAGCGTTTGGGTAACTTTCATAGACGGAGTTATTGCACCGGGGAAGACTACGGCTTCGAGCAACTGGTCCTCTAGTCCGAAGAACTAACGCGAAGAAGAACCACTGGAGCAACGAATTTTAAGCGAAACAGGGGCCTGGGAGAAGGTCGGTAAGATAAACAAACTTAAGAGTTTACTGGTCATTGGCGTCAGTTATTCTGCGCCTTGGGTAGCGTTTTCGATTGCATCCACGTCCGCGCCCACATCCTTTTGGTCAGTGCCCGCCTTTTTGTAGCGGCTGTCGGGATGCAGACGATAGTCACTGACCCGGTCCTTATCAGCGGCCATAAAGCGTACCTCGGCATGGTTTTTCGCCAAGGAGTTCTTCGAGGGCCATTTGCCGAAACCGCCAATGATCACATTGCCGGCCACTTTGGGATTGTCGAAGCAGCTCTCGAATACTCCGGCAGCCTGCTGGGCTTCGGGATGAAAGGCACAGTTTTTGGGTCCACCTCCCGTCGTCTCCATTGGCTGTTGTCCCGCGCCGATCAGGTTATTGGTAAAAGCGAACCTGGCAATTTTCGGTGGTTCGGCGGAAGCGCCAACAACAAAGAGAGACTTGGAGGTTTCTCCGGTGATGTGGCTGATGGATATGTCATGCAGGGGAACGGTGAAAGAAGACAGCTGAAAGAGCGTGCCGGCTCCCTGGAATTGTTTACCATCGACATTCTCCAACAAGACATCGTGGATGCTGTAGCGCCCACCATCTTTCGGGAACGCACCGAAATCGGATTTGGCATTGGCGAGTTGGAACCCAGCGCCAACGTTCCTGATTCTGGAATAGCGGATGGTCACGTCCAATACGAGGCAATCGGGGCACATGTTTTTGCCCTGGCTCTTAGGGGTCAAGAGGATCGCGAAGCCTGCCTGAGAAAACCCACCCCAGCAATTCTCCAGGACATTGTTCTCGAACAACACGCGTTGGGCATTCTTAAGCTCAAAGATGTTCTTGACGATGAAGGGGTGGCCATCAGCGCCGCCAACGAAGCCGGGGCTTGCCTTGTTCCATGTCAAAGGACGAAACAAGTGGTTGCGGCGGATCTCGATGTCGGTAGGTGTTGTGGTGGCAGAGCCTCCGCCAAGAATAATGACTTCCCCCGAGGCTTCGAGGAAGTTATTTTCGATCTTGTAAGGGCCCATGGGATAGGGTCCCGTGCCGCCTGCGATCGCCTCCGCATCAGTGCAGGACCCTGTGATCGCAACACAGTGGAAGTCGCTGAAATAGGAATCCACGACCGCCACATTGGTACTTCCGCCGAGTCCAATGCCGCGCGTGGTGTCGTCTTGCGGCGTGCCGTGAATCCAGTCTCGATCAAAGATGAGGTGGTCCGCGGTTGACTTCGCTTCGACATAGACCAAGTCTGCAATGAACTTACCGGGGGCGGTGCGCGTAATTTCCAGTCCCGTGAATCTGTAGTGGTTGGCCCCAGGGGCGAAGACGAGCGGCCCGGATCCCTCGTGCGGCAATTCGAGGCGAGCCAGCACATTCTTCGGAGCGGAGCAAGGATAGACAGGCCGTCCCGGCAGCGATGCGACACCCGCGTAGCAAGGGGTCAGCCGCGAGCCTTCGGGCGGAAGCGCGGAATCCGGGGCGCTGGTGCGGAGAATGATCCAGTGCGCATCGTCGCACTTCTTATCCGGGATGACGAATCGGCCGGTAAATACCGCTCCCGCTTCGAGCTGGATCGTATCTCCACACGCTGCCTGGTTGAGCACCTGCTCCAGATCATCGCCGGCGTGGACCTTTCGGACCTTGCCGGGTGCGGGCGTGTCCGCTAGGGAACTCTTAACCCGCACGCGCGGAAGCTCAGCGGGGCCATCGAAGTTTCCGGTGGCCGGAGTTGTGACTTGAGCCGTGGCTGGTAGGACGGAGACAAGGAAGAGAAGCAATCCGGTAAGAAGATTCCTCATACACATAGCGCCATTATATTCCACTGAACTTGTGCTCTGCGTGGGATTCGCCGAGTGCGTTTGCAGGAGTTCAGGACCAATTGTCAGCAAATCGAAAGCTATCTCGGCGGGTGGCCACTAAAAACAAGATTAGCGACTATATTCCTCCGCACAGGTCGGATCATCAAACCCCGCTGAGTTCATCCGGGGGTTCGCCCACCATTGGCGCATGGAATTTCCTGCGTATGGTTTGAGCAAGCCCGGTAAATAATCGACGTTCCTAAACTTGGGATCGAATCCATGTCCCGTAGGGTTTAGTGACCTTGGTTCTGAAACAACGTGGATGTGAAGCCTACAATTTAACCATGCGATATTACACAATCAAAACCGCGAACGACCGCACCACATTCAAATGCTCGGCATGTTCGCACTCCGTTGCAACAAGGGACTTCGACACGAAGGGCGGGCATCTGCGCACACAAGCAGCCAAGGCTATGAACGAGCACGCAGCCGCCAAGCACCGGACTGGATCCCAGGGCGTCGGGGACTCGCACCTCTGGAGGCTCAGCGTCAATGCTCACTTCCAGGACGCCGCGAAACGGATGGCCCACGATCCCCTAAAACAAGGCTCTTCTGTCTAGCCCTCCGGGTGCCGCTGGTACACACACAACCGAATTCCTGAGGTACTGGCGATATGTCAACAATCGTGCCAATCGTAGGACAGGTCCGGCACAAAAGCTGAAGCACGACCTGCCCTATCACGGCAAAGAAGAATAGGCACACATCGACACACAAGCTGGAACCGAGAGAAAGCAGCAATTCTTTCGGGGTCGGCATTTGGTTCAGGATGCGCCGCGGCTCTGGGCGATATTCTTGCCACCTTTCCGCAGAAAAAGATTGCGCAACTCTCTCCCACGACACTTTCGACGCCTGCTCAAATGCTTAGACCCTTTGTCGCCTTTATCTACCAGCCGCGGTGCCTTCTCGTGCTCGCTGCGGCACTCACGCAGGTCCTGCGGTTTCTTGCTCTAGTCAGGTCCTCGCTCATTGACCACGGGGAGCGCAGTGGGCGATTTTCGACGAGTTGGGGATGTTGCGGAACATTGTTTCTTGGTCCTTTGTGCCGCCGCGCGGTGTGCAGAATTGCTCAGTCGGAGCACAGCGGTAGAGCGTAGCCTAGCTAAACCAACATGGGGGAGAAAGTGCATATGTCCAACAATGTTCAACACGCATGCCCGAATACGAATGAGCACTGCCACAGTGGCATGTACTTCGGCAAGCTCGTCGAGGTGTACACAACCCCATCGGAACACTGGTGCGTGGTTCACCACCCAACCAATCAGGCTATGACCGCCAGTTGGAGGATGCCCAGGTACAGGTCTCTAGCCTGGTGCGCTGAAGTAGCGGCCATGAAGACCAAGGACAGGGACTATGACGAAGGGTGGACCGCTGCGAACAGCGAAGCTTAGTACTGTGCTGCCGGTGGCTCGGTGTACGTCGATGGGTTGGTCTAAAGGACGGATGCGACTCTCTCTCCACTAGATTGTTGAAGTCTGACCATCGTCGAGAATCAGTCATTCCAAGACATCCTCGGCGAGTTGGATGGCAAGTTGTTCGTCCGCTGCCAATTCTCTAAGTGTCGCTTTCGATACTCCGGCAAAGAGGAGGGTCGAGTTGGTTTGATTTCAAAGATGTCGATTCAGGATTCCTGCCAGACAGGCTTTTCAAGGATACGCCGAGCCCACAGTGAAGGGGCGGTGGTAGGCCCAGAGATCCTCCCTGACACGAGCCGGACCTACAATCGCGAGCGTTTGCGATCCGAGAAAGAGAAATCCGTCTTTAGTGCCGGTTTCAAAGAAGGTTGTAGGAGTGCACCATGACGTATGATTCGATTCACGACTCTTCTACATCACATAATCCGGAACGAAGGCGACACCCTCGATGTAAGGCTACCGTCCAGCTGGAGTTGCACTCCCATGGAATGACGGCCCCGTTTCGAACCACAGCTAACGAGATTAGCCCCGGTGGTTGCTATGTCGAGACGATGTTCACACTTGAGACGGGGACGAAGCTGACGATGAAACTCTGGCTGGATAGCGTGATGATTAGTACCACGGGCATTGTCGCGACCTGCCACCCCCAGGTTGGCAATGGGATTCGGTTTACGGGCACAACCGATGAAGATGCAGAGAAACTGGAACAATTCCTTACCAATCATGCCCTCGAAAAGTGAGCGAAATGGGGTGCGTTGGCATCGCCAAAACGACCACTTAGGACTGTCGGACATTTAGCCCATAGCGCAGTTGTACTCGAAACTCGGAGGGTGAGTGAGATAGCGATTTTGCAACACCAACCCAGGACCGACAGACTAGCGTCGGTTCCACCGCGTGGCAGTGAGCAATCTTGAACAGATACGACGGGAGGGTCTCCTTATTCTCTTCTCAGCTGGGTTTTCGACCGACAGTGGGCGGAGTTTCATGGGAAAAGCAAGTACCGACGTCGATCGGCGCAGGTTATTGAGTCGTTCCCAGCGACCGCTTGCATCTAGTCCTCCAGCTGACACCGTGAAGCTCCCAGACACTTCGTTGCGCTCGAGAAGATTGCGTGCCGCCGAAGACCAAAGCGGGTCCAAGGTCCAGCTTCTGCCGCAAGATGCACTGATCAAGACTGGCCCGTTCGACCATGCGGACTGGAACCACAAGCCCGTTCTCGGCTGGATTCAACGGCAACGATTCAAGTTGGCGCTGTCGCTTCTGCCGGAGAGCCGCTCCGCGCGCTTGCTTGAGATCGGGTACGGCAGCGGTGTATTCCTGCCGGCACTATCTCAGCGATGCGAAGAACTGTACGGGATCGACATTCACGACCGGAATCAAGAGATAGGCGCCGAACTGGTAAAGCGAGGCGTTTTCGCGCAGCTTCGCGTAGGCACTGCCGAAGCACTTCCGTTTGACAACGGGCGTTTCGACTGCGTGGTAGCTGTGAGCAGCTTGGAGTTTGTAGGCGACGTGCTTGCCGGGTGCGGCGAGATCGCGCGTGTGTTAAAGCCCGATGGCTCGCTGGTTGTGATCACGCCCGGTCGGTCGCGTGTGGTCGATCTGGGCCTGAGACTGCTAACTGGCGAAAGCGCGAAAAAGGATTACGGGGAGAAGCGTGAGTCGTTGATGGGTGCAGTGGAGGAACGGTTCCAGGTGATGGAGGAGCGGCTGTTCCCATCGATTGCAGGACGAGTGTTTTGCCTCTATGCGGCACTTCGATTGCGGCCTCGCGCGGTTGACTTCGCAGACAGGATTGTCCCAGTTCCGCCGCTTTCGCATCTGCTGCCGGCCGAACTTCAAACCGCGTAACAAACTGTTGGAAGATCCGTTATGTCGATTGTCGCAATCAGGTATTTACACTCAGAACCCGCTTGCTGGTGAAATGGCGAGTTTTCGCCAGCAGTAGCGGGCGGCATCCCCCCCCGCTAGACTTTCCAGGATTGGGAGGCCTAGAACGCAAAGTCCGATGTGCGGTCGGACTATCCGGTCTTCTCGCACACGTCGAGACGGCTATCTTGCAGCAGCTTTGGCTTCGGTAAGTGTAGGGACGACGCGGAACGGCTGCATTAGACCAGAATACCGAGCCTTCCGCCATCTTGGACTTCGCGAGACGAGGCGGGCCGCCCTCGGCAGTGCGGACGGAGCGAAACTCCGCAGCACCTCAGCTCGCGAGGGGCAAGCACCTCCGTATTCAGTTCCTTGACAATCGGGTCTTGGAACTAGGCGTGCCCCTGCCTAGCGGCAACGCTCCGCTCCTCTATTTAAGAGAGGGAACATGAATGTGGGCTGGCTGGCCCGACCATACTGCTTTGATCTCCCTCGCCTGGTCCGGGACAAAGTTTGCGGATGCAAGCCTGTTTTTCGATCCCCGCGTCTGTTGCGCGATCGTTGGACAGCTATGCTCGTCCGTCGAGAATGCGCCGATTGGCGGTCCGGGATAGAGAACGAAAATCCCTGGGCTCCTGCCCTTCGGCTTGGCTCCATTCTGTGGTTACGTCGGTACCGCTGGTCTGACCATGAAAAGAGGTGTTTCGTGTCTGGATTTCTTGTATTCTACTTAGTGAACGACTTTTCGTAGTGGGGCCCGGATGAGATTTTGAAGCGGAGGCAACGATCCTTCGCTCAGGTGAGCAGTCTTGACACTTAGTCCGAAAGTTCCACCGGCCTCACGAGTTTTGCCCAGCGTCGCACCCGACACCTCAGCGCCAGCCCGTGTCCTGACGGAATTGGATGCCAGCTTCCGTATCTTGTTCCTAAGTAACCCCCAGCCCATGTGGGTCTACAATCTGAAAACCCTTCAGCTCCTTGAGGTCAACGATGCCGCAGTACGGCACTACGGTTATTCTCGCGATGAATTCTTGCAGCTGCTGATTTCGGACATTCGACCACAAGAGGAGGTGCCCCGTACTTTGGAGACGGTGGCCGAAGCTCCCGTGGGACGGCAGCATAGGGGCGAGTGGAGACATCGGGTCAAAGATGGCCGGATGATTGAGGTTGAGATCGATTCCCACAACCTGGCATTCGGCGGGCATGAAGCGCAGCTGGTGGTGGTGCGCGACATCACGAAACAGAAGCAGGCGGAGCAGGCTCTGCAACAGGCGGAGCGGAAGTACAGGCTGATTTTCGAAGAAGAGATTGTCGGTATCTATCAGAGCACTCCGGATGGGTGCCTGCTGAGTGTGAACCCAGCCGCGGTCGCGATGTTTGGTTTCGATTCCGCCGACGAAATGAGGGCTCGCATCACCGACATCGAACACCAGCTCTATGTGCACCCCGCACGCCGGGAGGAGTTCAAGCGTCTGATGCGAGAACACGGCGTGGTGCGGCATTTTGAAGTTCTGGTCCACCGCAAAGACGGGAGCGAGATGTGGCTCTGCACGAACGCTAGGGTGGTCCGCGAGGGCGACGTGATTGTCCGATACGATGGAACGTTCGAAGACATCACCGACCGCAAAGTGCTAGAGGATCAACTGGGCCAGGCGCAACAGCAATATCGTGAAATCGTGGAAAATGCGGTCGTCGGCATCTTTCAGAGCACCCCCGACGGACAGTACCTCAGTGTCAATCCGGCGATGGCGCTCATGCTGGGTTACGCCTCTCCTCGAGAACTCGTGGCGGGTATCACCGATATTGGAACGCAATTGTATGTCGATCCTAAACGCCGCGAAGAGCTGAAAAACTTGGTAACAGAGGAGGGAGTGGCCAAGAACTTTGAATGCCAAGTGTACCGCAAGGACCGCAGCAAGATGTGGATCTCCGCGAATATGCGGTCCATTTTCCAAGATGGGGTCGTGGTGAAATATGAGGGGATGAACGAGGACATTACCCAGCGTAAGCTGTTAGAAGACCAGCTTCGCCAAGCACAAAAGATGGAAGCCGTGGGTCTCTTGGCGGGTGGAGTGGCCCATGATTTCAACAACACGCTGAGTGTAATCACCGGATATAGCGATCTGCTGCAAGTGAGCTTGCCTTCGGACGCTCCATCGTTCAGGTACGCCGTGGAAATTGCCAAGGCCGGTCATAGCGCGGCCGCTCTGACTCGCCAACTTTTAGCCTTCAGTCGGAAACAAGTCATCCAGCCGGTGGTTCTGGACCTGAATGCCCTTACCAGTGATTTGGAGAAGATGCTAGGCCGTTTGATCGGAGAGAATATCGAGGTCACATTCAACCGGAGCCCAGGCTTGGGCTGGGTAAAGATGGATCCCGGGCAAGTGGAGCAAGTCTTGATGAATCTGGCTGTCAATGCCCGGGATGCCATGCCTCAGGGTGGGAGGCTTTGCATTGAGACGGCCAATGTCGAGCTGGACACAACCTATGCCCTTCAGACCACATACGTTCGCCCCGGGTCTTATGTCATGCTGAGCGTCAGCGACACAGGTTGTGGCATGGACAAGGAGACGCAACGCCGCGTTTTTGAGCCGTTTTTTACTACCAAGGAGATTGGCAAAGGAACCGGATTGGGTTTGTCTACGGTCTACGGAATCGCGAAACAGAATGCAGGATACATCATGGTGTATAGCGAACTGGGAAAAGGAACAACCTTCCGGTTCTACGTGCCCCAGCTTGGGGACGACGCTAAGCTACCCCTGCCGCCCCAGGCGCTCAATGCGATTCCCCGCGGGACGGAAACCGTTCTTGTCGTGGAGGATGAAGAATCTTTACGCTCGCTAGCCCGCACCTGCCTGGAGAGCAACGGCTATTCCGTGCTCGATGCTCCCGACGCCGAAGCGGCCCTAGAGGTCGCCAAGAAGCACCCCGGCGGAATTCATCTTCTCCTGACCGACGTCGTAATGCCGGGAATCGGCGGGTGGGAACTGGCGGAGCGCTTGATGGTCTTACAGCCTGAGGTCAGGGTGGTGTACATGTCCGGGTACACGAGCGCTTTGATCGACCAGCAGGGCATCCTGGACCCTGATATCGTGCTGCTCGAAAAACCATTCACGCTGCGCGCGCTGCTGACTAAGGTCTACAAGGCCCTGCACCTTGCCCAAAAAGGCCAAGGTACGACCGCCAACTAGGTCTCTGACCATGGCCAAGATCCTGATTGCCGATGATTCCCGCGTTCACGTCCAGCTCCTTACAGGATGGTTGCAGGATCGCGGCTTCGATGTGGTGTCTGCACTCGATGCGGTTCAGGCGTGGATGATGGGGATCCGAAGCCAGCCGGACGTCATCATCTTGGATATCAACATGCCTGGAGGATCCGGCATTGATGTGCTCAAGCGATTGAAAACCTCGACGAAGACGAAGCACATCCCCGTCCTGGTAGTTAGTGGGCGCGGCGGATCCGACATGAGGGACCTGGTCAAGCGACTTGGCGCAGCGGACCTTTTCGAGAAACCTCTTGATTGCGACCAACTCTGCGACGCAGTCGCTAGCCTCATCGTGTGAGCTTGGGAATCAGGGACCGGAATTGTATGTCGAGGACGAATTCAGCCCCTGCACCCACTGGGCCGACGTGATACCCCGTGTCGGCTCCTAACCACCGAGTAGACTTGGAAGCGACCAAGGCTCGGAGGAAAAGAGCCGAACGATGATGATTGTTGGGTGTGATTTGCATACGCTAGAAGGCGAATATCTGAAATTCCCCACGATAGTCTGACGCCCACACTGCATAAGGCTGCGCATCCGCCCGCAATCTCACCCCGGGCCACGGCAGACTCTGATCGTGCCAAGCGCCCCCACTAGCCGCGGCGGTAGCGACGAGTCAGGCACTGAATCCCGGCGATCGCATCAGGGGACTGGGAACTCCGGAAAGCCGGATGGGCATGCGGGTACCCTTGACCAAACTAGCGAAGAAGACGCTGTGATCAATTGGGATGGCGACGGTCAGACGAGACTCAGCCGAGCTTGGCTCAAGAAGATCCAGCCGCGGTTGAAGAAGGTCTTTTGCTTGCAGAACGGATGGGACTGAGGTAGGCGAACGTTTGTTGCCGGTCTCATGGGCGGCGCAACTTAGTACTCAAGGCCGATGCTAGCCGTTCTTTGCAGGAGGGTTTTTCCGAATCGTGTCGGCAGCCTCAGGTTCGCATTTCGCGCTGTCACTCATTTTAGTTGTCGGCAGCGCCGACTTGCGCCTCGGCTTCGAACTGGGGTAGACACGCCTGCATTTGCATTGGCGTACCCCTCAGAACCACGCTGCTCAAGTGTGAGATCGCTTTCTTGACTTCAGCTGCAGACGACTTTCGAGCCCAGGGCAGGGGCCGGCTTTCGCCACAGCCCTCGCCTGCCACCTCTTCCGGTTGGATCAGCCAGCGCGCCGTCTCGCCTTCGCCGCCGACTCCGGAGGAACCACGGACTGCGACTGAGGGGCAAAACGGACGACTGAAGGCCTCGACAGCTCTTCGGGAACCGCCAAGACATTCCAGCCTAAGTCTTTGTGGATTGAGTAGGTGCACCGTGGACAACGGTAGGATGTTGTGCTCCGTCTCGCTCGCCAGATCAACCCGATGGCGATGAGTGGCAGGCCGATCAAGGCAATGGTTGTCAGAGTACCGACCCAAAGTGACAGGCCGATCAAGGCAATGGTGGTCAAACTACCCACCCAAAAAGGAACGGTCGGCGAGGTGGAACGCTTTGGTCTCACTCCCATGCGCCCTTGGCAGTAGGGACAGATAACATCTTGAGGCCGGGAACCGTTGGTCGTCGTGAGCACCAGTGCACGAAAAGCGTTGGATTCGGAAAGCACGATCCAAGTGCTATCGCCCGCCTCGCGTACCATGTCTGTTATTCCTAAGCGTCGCTCCTGAATCATGTTACGGACTGCAAGTTCTGTGAGCGGACCAGTGGTCTCGTCCCTCGTCGTGAATCGGACATAGTATTCGCCACTACGAGATGAGGGCAGAGGAGAAAGAGTAACCTCGGCAGCCCGTGTTTCAGGATGCGGCATTGTTTGAGATGGTTGCTCGCTGGGACATTTAGTTGGGGACTTCATAGCGCCTACTTTTGTTCAGAACATGCGACGATCACGGTAACTTGAGCCTCTTGAACGAAGACCGACAGCTAGTTGAATACTTGTTGACAGGACCTTTTCGCCCGCTTCGGGCCCATCCGGGTACACGACCGATTCGCGCAATGACAACCGCCCTCGTGGCCGCTGTTTCTGCAAAACGTTCAATCCCCGAGTCGCGAAATCTGCTTCACGCAAGCCTCCCCACCCGCTAGCCCACCCCTTCAACAATGCTTCCTTGGCTGAGGAGCGGCTTTTGAATTTGGGCTGATGACTTCGACCTGCCGCAGCATCGTCGCAATCTGCTCTGGTGTGCGCTTCTCGATCGACATGACAAACTCTTGCTCCTAGTGGATTCTTTTTCATTCGTTCCGCAACTCGGAGTATTTTCGATTGCGCCGTCACTCGTGAACAATCGCTAAAATGTTAAGCTGCTCGTTCCTTGTTCTGTTTGGTTGAACTGACCTGCTGGACTGATTTCCCAGACTCCTCAACGCTCAGGGAGTACTGTGGCGTGGGCACAAAGAGGGGACGGTAGTGGCGATTCACGCAGTGGTAACACCTGACTGGTCGGAGCAGAAGCAGGACCGCCATGTTCTCCCACAAACTGTGAGAGCGGGAGACGTAAATCTCGGAGCTCTTGCAATACGGGCACTTATCTCGACTGATCTTGGGGATTCTCATGACATCACAACACAAGCAATGCCGCCGAACAAACCCGGCGCAATGCCTCACAATCGAGCACTAGTCGATGCTAGGAGGAACGTCTCTCGATTGAAAGCTGATTACTTGATCGACTTGGAAAGCGCCTTATGACAGTCGTTCCGCCACGCCGCGTGCTTGACTCGAACCTCGCCTCCCCAATCGGCTTGTGGTTGCGGTCTTTCATCGCGAATACGTCGGTGACCTCAAGTGGGCCCTCTTCTAGACGGCACTCGATCTGAAACGCTAGGGTACGCAGAACCCTCGGCAACTCACGCGAATCCTGGAACGGGTCGCTCTGCAAGTCTACTTCCAACAGCATTCTCATTAAGCTTCTCCTGGTCTTTTGTACCCTGCATCCCAGCCCGATAAAACTGGTGACTTGGGTGTTCTAGCCATACGTCCTCTACCTCCGCACTGACCTTCATGAGTGATCGGCGCTAGACGGTGAAGACCCATTGCCATTGTGGAACTGGATCCTAAGAAACAAAAAAGCATACTACTGCGGAATTCGTTACGTTGCAAGGGGGAAACAACATTATCTGGTTGTGGAAAACGACTGCACAACCAGCACCCCTGCTTGGCGACTGTGCCGAATATTCGGCACCATGGCATGCGTTCTGAGGTCCGTGCCGAAGTTCCATGTTCCAAAGCAATTGGAATCAGAGATCTAGCCACTGTCTGAATTCTGGACGTCTTTATCTCCGAGGGAAATGGTTGACAAATTGTTCTCGATCGTGAGACGGTACATCGGATAGACCCTCATCGGGCCAAGAATCATCAGCCGTCTCTCGGAGGGTTGCAAGTCACGGCTGAGAACACGCGAGCGCAAATTCACTGGCAGTCGGGTCGCTGTGAAGTGACTGCGAAGTGACTGGTTGTGTATACGTGTGTTGGGCGTACCCCGATGCATCGAGAGATTGTCCGATCCCCTCGCGATCTTCCCGAATCGTTCCCCGACTTCGTGATCATGGGGGGCGATGTCAGGGAGGTTCTCCATGACGGTTCTCCAATTGGAAAGCTGTTTGGATGCACAGCAATAACACCTTGGTTTGCACGGCAAGCAACTCACCCCGCACGGTCCCACAACAAGTACCCAGCATGCAGGCCAGCCTACCGTGGTGCTCTCGGTCAAGATAAGCCTGAGTCATCTCAAGGCCACCGACGGAGCGAGGCCAATAGCGAGGCCAATGATGACTTGGGAAATGTTTTTCAGGAGCGCTAAGGAGATTGCTTGCGATGATTGAGACGGTCGTGCCCTGCGGACAACCATTGAACATTCTGATACTGGAAGACAATTCGGCAGACGCAGAGCTCTCTATTCGAGTTCTAAAGAACGCTGGCTTCCAAATCCATGCAGATGTATGCAGTACTCCTGGGGAGTTCGCCGAACGCGTCCGATCCAGTCCTCCCAGTCTCATTCTCGGGGACTACCGCCTTCCGAATTGGAGTGGACTGGAGGCGGTACGTTGGTTGCACGCTTCCGGATTCGCCATTCCCTTTGTTCTAGTCACCGGCGCGTTGGGAGACGAACTCGCCATTGAGTGCATCAAGGCAGGTGTCAATGACTATGTTCTCAAGAACAACCTGGAACGGCTTCCCATTGCCGTTCGGAGAGCCCTTGAAGAGCAGCGGGTGCGTGACCAGCGTGATCGAGCGGAAGAGGAACTTCGTAATTCCGAGGAACAATACCGGTTATTGTTTGAAGCCAATCCGAACTCAATATGGGTTTACGATTCGGAAACCTTCCGATTTCTAGCTGTGAACGAAACAGCGGTGAAACAGCACGGTTACTCACGAGATGAGTTTCTGGCAATGACTGTCGGGGACATTCGACATCAGGAGGATGTCCTGAGTGTTCCGGAAAAACACCAAGACACACTCGACTCTCTAGCAACGCATCGTGAGGTGTGGAAGCACCGCAAGAAGGACGGGTCGACTATCGATGTCCAGGTGATTTCTGCGCCGATCCGGTTTCGAGAGTGCAAGGCCTATCTCATGTTGGCAGAAGAAACTTCAATCAGATTGCGCGCAGAGAGCGCGCTTCGAGACAGCATTGAACGCTATCGGTCGATCGTGGAAGGTGCGCCCTATGGCATCTTCCAGTCAGATCCGAGTGGACGCCTCTTAACGGCAAATCCAGCGTTGGCGGCCATTCTAGGTTACGCGTCACTGGCTGAGGTGCTCAGATTCAACGTTGCGACCGACATTTACTGGAATTCCGCTGACCGCCAACACGATCTAAAAATGTATGAAGCTGGTTTGGGGGCAGTCGTGGCCTTGGAGGCGACGTGGAAGCGTAAGAACGGGCTCCCTATGTCGGTGAAACTTTCAGGACGCGCCATCCGATCGAAGGGTCAGGGTGTAATCGTTTACGAAGTGTTTGTCGAAAACATCACGGAGCAGCGCATGTTGGAACAGCGCGTCCGTCAAGGCCACAAAATGGAAGCCATAGGCAGACTTGCCGGAGGCGTGGCTCACGACTTTAATAATCTATTGATGGTTATCCTCAGCTTCTCCCAACTGATCACAGATTGCGCAACTGATCCTCAAAGAGTGATCCGCTATGTCGCCCAAATTCAGGAAGCGGCCCACAAGGCTGCTACCGTAACAAAGCAACTCCTTGCTTTCAGCTGCAGGCAGACTCAGGAGCTGAGAGTATTGAACCTGAATGTCTTAGTGACTGAGTTCGGAAAGATGCTGCCGAGCCTCGTGGCAAAGGATGTCGATCTGGTCATCAAAACCGCGCAAGAGGAATGCCTGGTGTGCGCCGATCAGGAGCAGCTCGAGCGGGTCCTCATGAACTTAGCCATGAATGCGCTAGATGCAGTGCCGAACGGGGGCAAAGTGATCATTGAAACTGCCAACGCCGAGCTGGACGAACAATATTCTCGACAAAACAGCATTCACATCCCCCCTGGTCGTTACACTATGCTATCGATCACGGACAACGGTGTGGGGATGGACGCACAAACACAAAGCCGTATCTTCGAACCTTTTTTTACGACCAAGGCGCCTGGGAAAGGTACTGGCCTTGGGCTGGCTACCGTTTACGGACTTGTAAAGCAGAACAGTGGGTTCGTTTGTGTAGACAGTGAACTGGGCAAAGGAAGTACGTTTAAGATATACCTGCCAAACGCTACGACGGCGAGCGAGATCAAGCCACTCCGGTCCGAGAAGGAAACAACGCCTTACGGTTCCGAGACGATCTTGATCGTGGAAGACGCGGCACCGCTGCGCGCGGCGAACAAAGAATTTCTTGAATCCATGGGCTACAGGGTCCTGGAAGCAAGCGACGGGGACGAGGCGCTGCGCATCTGTGCCGCTTGCCAGGTTCCGATTGACCTGCTTCTCACAGACATGGTGATGCCGGGTATTGGCGGCGCGGAACTAGGGAAATCGATTTTGGCGACACATCCCGAGATCAGAATCGTCTACATGTCCGGATCCACAGATCAGACTGCCGATAGCGGGCCACTGCCCTCGGATGCTATGTTTCTCCAAAAGCCCTGCAACGTAGTGCTTGTTGCGCGCAAGATCCGCGCGGTACTTGACACTAGCGCTCGTAGTACGTGTATATAGAGCAACAGAGTGAATGTAGCGAAGAGGCTACCTTGCTCAGCTGCTGCGTACCTCCCGGACTCGGTTTTGAGAGTCATGCCACAGCCGCCCAGCCGTTTCGGCGAGGAGGTAATACGGGTGTAGCTTTCATTCCATTTTCTGGTGATGATCCTCGACCCGTTTACGCTTTCGTAGAGGTCTGGAAGGCTGGGGTGTCTGACTCTTTATCAAGAGTGGATGACACGGCTTGGCGGCGGTCTTGTCGCTGCAATAGTCCCGAGATAGCCTGCTGATCTACGGGTCTCGAGAAGAAGTAGCCTTGGACCATCTCGCACCCAAGCTGTTTCAATTGATTCACCTGCTCCGCCGTTTCTGTCCCTTCAGCAACAACTTTCAGGCCAAGGTTATGCGCCAACATGATAATGATGCGGACGATCTCTCGACTCTCAGAGTCTGTGTCCATGTTGGAAATGAACGCTCGATCGATCTTCAATGAATCGACGGGAAAGCCCTGCAATCGGCTCAACGAAGAATATCCCGTGCCAAAATCATCGATACTGATGCGAACACCGAGCGCCTTCAACTCTGAAAGTACCCTTTCTCCTCTTTCCTCGTCTCCCATGGTTATGGTTTCTGTGATCTCCACTTGCAAGCAGGATGGGTCAAGACCAGCCTGTTTGAGAATCAGGCCGATGTCAGCCGCCAGTTCGGATTGCGCAAATTGCTTGGAGCTGATGTTCACGCTCATGAAAAGCGGGGGCTCGGAAGGAAACTCGGAGTGCCATGATCGAAGCTGTCGGGAGGCTTCCTGCATCATGAGTCGATTCATCGGGAGAATCAGGCCAGTCTCATCGGCAACCGGAATAAAATCCGCCGGTAGAACCATTCCCGCGGGACGTTGCCATCGCGTCAGCGCCTCAAAACCGGCAATCCTGCCAGATTGCAATGAGACAATCGGCTGGTAGTAAACAACGAACTCTCCTAATTCGAGTGCTTTGCGAAGATCCGTTTCCAGCCTCAAACGCTGGACCGCGGCCGCGTGCATGGCCGGATCAAACAGCTCGCAACGCGCTTTGCCTGCTTGCTTGGCGCGATACATAGCGATTTCCGCATCGCGAAGGAGGTCTTCCGCCTCGAAGCTGGAAGGAGTGCTCAGGGCGATCCCAATACTTGGCGTAATGACCACCTCTTGCCCATTGATGACGAACGGAATCGTCCATCTCTCCTGAATTCGTTGCGCCACGCGTATGGCGTCACTGGGGTCGCGGATGTCGTCCAAAAGCACGGTAAATTCATCGCCGCCGAGTCGTGCGACGGTGTCATCCGTTGCAGGCGAGTCATCAGGTTTCACCATACGAGGACGCGATACGGTATCCATCTCTCGAAGTGACGTGGTCAGTCTCCGTCCAATTCCGATGAGGAGCTGATCGCCTGCCACATGTCCCAAGCTATCGTTCAGAACCTTGAATTCATCGATATCAATGAACAACACCGCCAACCGATAGCTGGAATGACGCTGGGCCAGCGTTAACGCGTGCTGCAAGCGATCGATGAAAAGAGCCCGGTTTGGCAGGTTCGTCAGATGATCATGGAAAGCATTGTGAGCCAGCCTCTCTTCAGCTCGCTTACGATCGGTGATATCGCGATTAACGATGACGAGCCTGGTGGTCACTCCGGCTATATTTCGGACGACGCTGGCAGTGGATTCCAGAATGCGCCAGGAGCCGTCCTTGTGGCACATGCGGTATTCTAGTCTCTCACCTCGGCCGGTAACACGGGCCTTTTCCGCAGCCTCGATCACACGCTGGCGATCATCGGGGTGAATTTGTCCGATCGAAGATGACTTCAATTCCTGTGCGGAATACCCGAGCACTTTTTCATAGGAAGGGCTGTTATAGAGGCGATGCCCTTCTGCATCGACTACCGCGATCATATCAGCGGCGTTCTCGGTGATGAGTTGAAAGAGGTGATCGCGTTCGGCGAGTTGACGCCTGATGCGTTGGAGTTGGAGATGCTGATAGAGAGTGTAAATGTCAAATATTAAAACCAGCGCTGCCAACGCACGTGCCCGTTCTTTAAGGTCCAACCAATCGGCGGCGGGAAAGTGGAACCCTGGGAAGGTCAATGACACGATGCCTAGGGTCAACACCAAGGTTACCGTGACAGCAAGCCCCCAAAGCCACCATTCTCGATGCTCAACAACCCGCATCGGGACCGACGGAGCTTCGGTGACTACGGGACTCCCCGCCTCCGCGCGTCTTTCGCGAAACTTCGGTGATGTGCTCATAAAAACAGATTCTAACCGCTAGAAACGGAAGGGGAAGTTACGAAGGTTGGAGCGCGGCAGCGGGAGGGGAGGGAGACGAGCCTTCAGGCAACATCCGCAACGAGCGCCGCGTTCGTGACGGCATTCAGCTAAGGGCAGGCCATTCCGCCCTTGCCCGCTGACCTGCCTCGACTCTCCCATCCACGCAGAACTGAGGATCTCAGCGTTTCCGCAAACTCGTTGGAGCCCAATAGACCAGTCGTCCGTGGGGCGACTCGCAATTGTATTCCTCTCACCCGCATGAGATCTTTTCCCTGAGAAGCTTGTGGTCACAAACCTGGCAACGACACGTACTGGGCCAGGGTAATGGGCGCTCCGGAACGACCGCGCCTCGCTAAGGATGATGACATAGGATTTTGATTGACAGGAGGTGAAAACGAGATCGTTCAACAGTTAGCAACCTCGGGCACAGCATCGCGCAGACGCTCAAACAGCCAGGATTGCAGCATCTCGCTCACGGTCGAAGAAAGCCTACCGAATTCGATCCCAACACTCCCAGTGGTATCAGCCCAGCACACCTCGCCGCTCATTTCTGCTGAACGATCGGTGCCGGGAAGAGTCATGCTTAGCTGAAGCGCCTCTCCTACTTTTAAGGAATCCGGTACCGTGAGAGCCATACCACCCTCGCTGATGTTGACCGAAGTAGCCGCCTGTTTGGCACCTGAACTGGAAGTCAAATAGATGGGAAGGCGCACTGGACAGCGAAAATATCGTCTTCGCTCCCGCAGCATAAGCGAATAGGAAGCCTTGAGAGTGGGCATCAAGATTCCAGGGGAAAATGGTCGTTCCAGTATGAAGTTAGCGCCGGCAAGGAAGGCGTTCTGCGCATCGTCATTCCTATCCAGGATTGCTATGACGACTGCGCCCCTATGGGACGTCATCTGATGTACTGCCGAGACGAGCTCCACGGCTCCTGTACCTTCTTTCAAGTCGATCGCCACACCCTCAAACTTGGAACGACAAAGTCTTCGAGTTGCAGAGCCTTTTTCAGAACACACTTCAACATGCATTGCCACCCGCGCCATGGACTGGGAAAGGGTCTCGATCACCTCGATATCGCGGGTGACAAGTAGGACTTTGACTGTTATGAGGCCCATGGACATCGGGTTTTTCTCCTGAGTTCACGTTTGAACGCCGTGCTCGCCATGCAGTACACGTTCAGTGACTGCATTGCAGGTGAACTCACACGTGGATACTCTAGCAAGGGTTAACTACATTTCCGTCGCCAGACGCGAACTCCTTCGTTTTCAGCGTTTGGCCGCAGAACCTAGTTGGATTTGGGGCCCGTCGCTAGACTCATGTCCAGAGTATGGACTCAGGTTGCCCGAACACCTGCCAGTGTTCCCAGTGTCACCCGTGGTATGCTGTGATTAGAAAACAGAACGGCGAACAAAGTGCTGCGGGTTCCCAGCGGGGTGTGTGTATGGCCGCAAGTGGCAGCTTGTCTGTATCGTGGAAGGGCGTGGCCCGGCATGCCTGAAGACGCAATTTTGTTGGTCGAGGATGACGTACGGCAACGTGCGGCACTGAGCGAATTTCTACTAACGAGAGGCCTCAGAGTCTTAACCGCTGGCAATTGCCTCGAAGCCGAACATATATGCCGGACTCAACGCCCCGACGCGGTCATTCTCGACTATGAGTTGCCTGACGGCAATGCGCTTGACTTGATGGCTCGGATAAAGACCATAGACCCCGCAGTGGCCACAATTATTCTCACGGGGCAAGGCTCAATCCAGCTCGCCGTCGAGGCCGTCAAGTTAGGGGCCGATCAGTTCTTGACGAAACCGGTAGACCTTCCTACTCTTCACATACTTCTTCAACGCAGTATCGAGCACCATAGGACTCGTCAAGTGCAACTGGCCGACAAGAGTCGCGGTCGACGAAATTCGCTGGATCCCTTTGTCGGCAAGAGCGAAAGCATACGCAAGCTGGCCGAAGTTGCACACAAGTTGCTAAATGCGAACAATCCTGTCCTAATTCAAGGCGAAACTGGAAGCGGTAAGGGAGTGTTAGCACATTGGCTGCATCAGAATGGGCCAAGAGAAGCACACCCATTCGTGGATTTGAACTGTGCGGGCCTTTCCAGGGAACTGTTGGAAACGGAACTCTTCGGGCACGAAAAGGGCGCGTTTACGGGAGCTGTACACAGCAAAGTCGGCCTCCTCGACATCAGTCATAAGGGAACCATCTTCCTCGACGAAATTGGAGACTTGGATCTTCAAGTCCAACCAAAGCTCCTGAAGGTACTGGAAGAGAAGACTTTTCGCCGCCTGGGTGACGTGCGAGAGCGGCTTGTGGATGTTCGCCTCATTGCAGCTACGCACCGGGATTTGCGCGAACTGGTGAGCCAAAAGACATTCCGCGATGACCTTTACTTTCGCATTAGTACCCTTTCTCTTTCGGTACCCCCACTTCGGAAACGGGTTGAAGACATACCAATATTGGCGGTTAAACTACTGGATCGTGTGAGCATTGATTTAGGTGTGCAACGCCCTGAAATTTCCGACGAGGCAATGCGCTATCTCCAGGCCTATCAATGGCCTGGGAACGTTCGAGAGCTGCGAAATATTTTGGAGCGCGCGGTGCTGCTAGGCGACCAAAAACTGCTGAACCCCAGGGATCTCCACTTCGATGTGCGAACCGACCCCGAGCTATTGGATGATGCATCCATCACCACACTGGAACAGGTTGAAAAAACGTACATCACAAGAGCCCTGAGGATTTTAGGGGGGCAGGTGCCCGAAGTCGCAAAAAGGTTAGGCGTTCCGCGCAGTTCGCTTTACCACAAGATCAAGCAACATGGGATCAACGAGGGGAGGCCGGCAGACGTACCGACTGGTCATTTCCACAGCCCTGGCAAGAATTCATAAGACCGGCTCCTTCGGAGGGACGGTCTGGACGCACTAGACCCGTGCACACACAAAGCCTCTCACTACCCAAGATTGTGTGGTGTCCTCTGCTAGTGCGCGCGATGTGCCCCCGATAGCTAGGCCAACGGAAATCAGGCTTCTCCGATGAGATGGCCCGCCAGGGCCAGGGAAAAGGCGCATTAAAGAAGTGTCGATGCAACGAAGAGCGGACTATTGCTGGAGTCTTCTCCTCAAAGCTCGACACCCCGCGACGTGTTTAGTTAAGGATTGGAACGAGTTTTGCCCGAGCCTCGTGCTGAGCTCGTAGGTGGAGTCCGCGATGCGGACGGCTGCGATTCTACTCCACGACCCCGTCGCGATGCCTTCGGAGAGAGAGGCGACGTGAACTGTGTGCTACTGGTCTGTGGTCAAGGTCAAACCCATGCCCCGAGAACCCAAAGGCAAAGCTTGCAACAGGAAGCGAGTCAGCGCCACGGAGCTTCTTTCCTCATTGCAGAGATGAGCGTGGCTGATGGCATGTGTGTGCTGGCCAGCACGCGGAAGCGACTGGTCAACTCGTTGCCACGCTTGTTGGCATGCACGACCCTGGCAGGTGGAGCAACGGCGCTGACTGGATGTGGCGGAGGAGCCAAGGTCGCGGCACGCCTTCAGTCCTCCGTGATTACGGTCAACGGGAGCAGCGGTTCTGTGCAAGCTTATACGACGGCCACACCCATTGCGGAGTACGGGTCGGCAACGTTCTACTCCCATAAGGTCGATCAACGGCGGGACGGCATTTCGCTTTGCACCGCCGTAAAGGGTGTCGTGCATGATCCAGTGTCTAGAATGTCGTCTCGTTATTAGACTCGACCCAAGCCACTGTAACTCCAGGGCAGCATTTTCCAGCCGTAGACGGGGGAGCGTCGAAAGGCATTCGATATGCTCCCGGCAGGTGAGAATCTAATGAGTAACAAAGTAGACAAGCGCGTATTGTTGGTTGAAGACTCCCCTGTACATCACCAATTGATTTCCACTCATCTTCGAGAATGGGGTTTTGATGTCGTGCCCGCGACCGACGGTTTGCAGGCCTGGGCGCTGCTGCAGCAGCCGGACAGCCCAAGACTCGCTCTTATGAATTGGGTTCTGCCAAAAATGAACGGCGTTGAGATATGCAGAAAGTTGCGGGAGCGGGACGCCGATCCTTACGTGTACGCCATACTTCTCTCCGCCAAGGACACTCAGCAGGACCTGCTGAAAGCGATGGAAGCGGGTGCCGACGACCATCTGATCAAGCCATTTGATGAACGTGAGCTCAAAGCACGTTTGATGCTGGGTAGACGAATCTTGGATCTGCAGGGAAAGCTGATTTCCGCTCAGAACTCTATACGGCGTTCAACAACATACGACTCATTGACTGGATTGCTCACACGAAAAGAAATCTTGGATGTTCTGCACCAAGAATTGGACCGTTCGAGGCGGGACAAGTCGTCAGTCGCCATTGTGCTAGTCGATGTAGACCACTTCAAAGCGGTGAACGACGAATTGGGGCATCTCGTTGGGGATGGAGTGCTGAAGGAAATTGCGGGCCGCTTGCGCCAGAATATTCGAGGGTATGACAGCTTGGGAAGGTATGGTGGAGAAGAGTTTTTGATTCTTATGCCAGGATGTTATCTCACGGTAGCTTTATTCAGAGCGGAACAGTTGCGTACGGCTGTATTTGCTTCTGCCGTTAGGGTCAAAAACACAGAGCGACACGTCACGGTCAGCATGGGGGTCACGGTCGTGGGACATTCAGACGAAACAAGAGCCGAAGAGCTTTTGCGCCAGGCGGACCTAGGTTTGTATACAGCCAAGAGAAATGGCCGAAACCGTGTGGAATGCGCGGGTTATGTAAGGGGAAAAGCAGAAGCAGCGCAGCTCTGATTCCTGGTTGAGAGCAACTGATCAAGTGCAAACGGTCGGACTTGTTGAGACAACAATTTTTGTGGATTGCGACGGAGCGAATTGTTGCGAAAGCAGGCTACCGTGTGATCCGCGCGGGCGATGGTGGCGCAGCACTGTCGTGAACTGCCAGCGGGCTTCCTGGGCTAATTGTGCTCGACATGTTATTGCCTAGACTAAGCGGCCCTGAAGTGTTGCGGTCTTTGCAAAACTACTGATCGGACGCCACGTATTCCTGTATTGTTTCTTGCCAGCTTGCCTCACAAAACGAAGGCCAATTGCCAAAGGAAGGTTCATCTGGATATCCAGAGAAGGGCTGGCTGGTGAATAGCTCCGGTCTGCTACTGGAAGCTATCAAATTAGCTCCAAAGCGACTTTGATTGAGTTCTCGATTCTCCACCGATGTTAAGAATAGATTGAAAGAGAACGTTTCGGAGGTTTGCGAAGAATGAAACAGAGGGCTCGGGCGCTCAGCCTAAACATGCAACCGGTTATGGAAGGAATTTTGACGCGCAGCAGCTGGAGTTAATCAAAACATTCGGGGGCGATCAGGTGCAGGGGGCCTTCTTGGACGTCCCGCCGAGCTGCCGCGCCTGTACCTGCCACGCAAACTCACCCTGCCGGATGGATTGAAAAACGTGGGTTTGCACCTAAGCTCATTAGCACGAACTAAACATTCTCCAGTGGATTAAAACCACCGCCATGAGTAAGCATAAGGCGGGCGGGCAACGGCTCCCGCACTCTCCATGCAGGGTACCAAACAGAATCGGCCTTAACCTCTCAAGCGACTTTTGAAGTACGGTAGTCTGTGCTTGTCCAATATCTGGACAACACTCTAGTTCCAGGATGGACAATTTGGCCTGTCTCAGCTAAACCTCAACTTATTAAACGGCTTGTCAAAGCGAGGTTTGGTTCTTCAATTGCTCCTTTTGAATTGAGCGAACAAAGCCATAAAGTGAGAGCAAGAGCCATCTGAACGCACCAATGTTCTTGGGGCGCCACACAATTCACCCCAGAACGTCCTAGAAAACCTGGTCGGGGGAAGAAGGCGGCAACACATTCACGTTTTCACTGGGGAAATGAACGTTCGGGTGCCCTTGAGTGTCTTGTAGCGAACGCACGCCGTTGTCCAACTGTCGGAACCGACTCCTAGAGCGTTCCAAGATCGAGTCACCGATGGTCCTTGTACATTCATCTTCGAGCGGAACCCTCTCCCTGTCTGCCTGGGTACTGGTGAGCCTACTCATGGTGCTGGTACCGGCATGGCCTCAGGATATGGCATCAAATTGGCAGGAACTGGTCCGTGCAAAGGTGGATGCCCATCAACTCGATATGGCGCTCGCCCTTGTCGATCAGCGACTGGCACAGGCTCCCGGCGATTTCGAGGCGCGCGGCTGGCGGGGACGATTGCTGGCGTGGCAGGGGCGCTGGGGGGAAGCTGAATCCGAATACCGGAGCGTGCTTGAGCATGTGCCGAACGACACCGACATTCTCTGCGGACTCGCGGACGTAGTGCTATGGCAGGGGAAATTGGAGGAAGCCCTGTCGGTTATCGATCGTGCGCGCGATCTTGCCCCGTCCCAGGCAATCATCTTACAGAGGCGCGCGCGGATCTTGCGTGGACTTGAGAACGCGGCTGAGGCGCGCAGGGAATACAGGGAGATTCTCCGCTCTGACCCGAGGAACCGGGAAGCGAAGAACGGCTTGGCAAGTTTGTCGGCGGAGAACAAGCACGAACTCCGCATCGGCACCGACCTATCGACGTTCAACTACACCGATGCTGCGGAAACTCAGGGGCTGCTCCTCACCTCGCACTGGACGCATCGGTTGTCGACCACAGTCGGAACCAGTTTCTACCAGCGCTTCGGCCAGGACGCAGCGAAATTCACCGGCAGCAGTTCCGTTCGCTTCACGAAAAATGACTGGCTGAACGTTGGAGGAGCGGTTGCCAATGCGAACGGCCTCGTCCCCAAGAGCGAAGCATTCTTCGAATACGGACACGGACAACGGTTACCCAATCGGTGGATCAAGGGTCTAGAAGCCTCGTTCCAGCAACGTTGGCTCTGGTACCAGGGTGCTCACGTCCTCACGCTGAGCGTCACGCAGCTCTACTACTTACCGAGGGAGTGGACATGGTCCCTCACCCTGACCGGAGCGCGAAGCGGGTTCGCGAATGCCGGAATCGAATGGGTTCCTTCCGGATCGAGCCGGCTTGAATTCCCCCTGCGTCGCGCCGTCTCGGGGAGTGTGACCTTCGCGAATGGCACGGAGAATTTCGCGCAGGTGGATCAGACGGGCCACTTCTCCGCACGCACCTTTGCCGGCGGTCTGAAATACCACTTCACAATCAAACAGGACATCGGCGGCTACGTCGGTGTCCAAGAGCGATCTAAGGACCGGATGCAGAACAGCTATGGAGTGAGCTATGGGCTTCGCTTCTAAGCTGCTCCCCGAACTCGGTTTTGCCCGCATGATCGTGGAAGCAATTCTGTTGTCGTTGCTTGGAATATTCTTGCTGCTCGCTTTTATTGTGATCCGCCGCTGGTACCGCGGGCGCTACTTCCAGCGCCTCAACGAACGCACATTCGTCTTGCGCTCGCGGTGGGACGGCATCCTCTCCGGCACAGTCCCGGCGCACTCGTGGCGGCTGAAGCGGCTCGATTGCGAGATCGTGGAGTCGATCCTGCTGGACAACATCGAAATGGCAACTCCCCAGCAGTTGCAGCCTCTTCTGGCATGCCTGCGTTCCAGCGGACTGCTTGACATGCGGATTTATCAGGCGCGGGCCGCGAAAGGCTGGAAGCAGCGTACAGCTTTGGTTGCGCTAGGGCGTACCCGCGCTTCGGAAGCTATACCTGCACTAGCCGAAGCGCTCGAGGCGTCCGGGGAGGAGACTCGAATTGCAGCCATCCGTGGGCTGGGGCGCACGGGGTTGTGGGAGGCGGCCATTCCTATTCTCGAACACTTGCTGGCCGGCGGTCTCACCATCCCCGAACATGCAGTCAAGAACGCGCTGAACAGCTGTGGCCGCGATTCTCCGGAGCTTTTGTTGCGCTACCTGAAGGAATCGACCGGACGGGTCCGAGGACTGCTAGCACGAGTTCTGGCGGAACTTGCGATTTCCGACTTAGGCGAAGACCTGATCCTGCTGGCGACCGACGACGACCCCGAGGTTCGCGCTTCGGCGGCGCGGGCGATGGGTAACGCGCAACCGTCTTTTGCTTTGCCTGTGCTTTCCGTGCTGGTGCAGGACAAGGAGTGGTTTGTGCGGCTACGCGCTGTGGTGGCCCTGGCATCCATCGATCACACTGCGAGGGTCCGGCCGCTGCTGCGCGCGCTTTGTGACTCGAACCGCTATGTACGCCAGCGAGCCGCCTGGGCACTTGCGCAAATGGGATCGAATCTCGATCGCATCTTGACACAAGTCGTGGAAACTCAAGACAACTACGCGCTACAGGCTTTCATTTCCGAATTAGAACGCTCCGGCGCGATCGACAGTCTGGTGGAGGCATTCGAGGAACACCGGGAACAGGGTTCCGGCGGAAATATTCTCTTGCAAGCCCTCACAAGCTGTCGCCAGAAGATTGAACAAGCGGGGAAAGCTTCCGCCGCGGTTGCGGGGGCGCGTTGATGCGCCACTGCCTCGATATCTCGAACAACACCCTTTTTTTCTATTACTTGATCTCCAATGTCAGTTACTTGCTTCTGTTAATCACGGCGATCTTTCGCAATACGTGGCACCGGCACCGGCTGGCCAGCTTGCGTCTCGAGCGAATTAAGATTTCTCCCTTCACGCCTCCGATCACGGTCGTCGTGCCCGCGCACAATGAGGAGATGTTCATCATCGACAGCGTGCGTGCGCTGCTGGCGCTCGACTATCCAAGCCTGGAATTGGTCGTCGTCAACGATGGATCGCGTGACAACACACTGGGGGAACTGAAGCGTGCGTTCCAGCTCCGCACAGCCCGAATACTCTTTATTCCAGAGATTCCCTCGGCGCCGATCCGTGAAATCTATACGAGTGCCATCGAGCCACGGCTGATCGTGATCGACAAAGAATCTGCCGGCAGCAAGGCCGACGCGGTCAATGCCGGCCTCAACGTCGCCACGAGCCCCTATGTTTGCGTGGTCGATGCTGATTCGATTTTGGAAAAAGACGCGCTGCTGCGAATTATGGCGGGCGTGCTCACGGATACTCAGGGCATTGCAGCCGCCGGTGGAATCGTACGCGTTTTGAACGGCTGCGAGGTTTCCCACGGAGAACTCAGACAAGTCGGGCTTCCGCGGCGCAGTCTGGAAATCATGCAGGTGATCGAGTACCTCCGTGCGTTCCTGATCGGGCGCGAAGCTTGGGCACAATTCAACGCCCTCCCCATTATTTCAGGGGCATTCGGTATCTTCCGGACCGATCTGGTCCGGCAAGTGAAAGGATTTCGCCCGCATGCGGTGGGCGAGGACTTCGACTTGGTGGTTCGGTTGCACCGTCTTCTGATGGAGCAGGGTAAGGACTACCAAATCATCTTTGTTCCGGATCCCACATGTTGGACTGAGGTTCCTGCCGATTTCCGGTCGCTGGCGCGGCAGCGAGCACGCTGGCATAAGGGACTGATTGACACGCTCTGGCCGAACCGAGATATGCTCTTCCGCCCGCGATACGGCCGCATTGGTTGCCTCGTTTTACCGTATATGTGGCTGTTTGAATTCTTTGCGCCGCTGGTAGAACTGGTGGGATATTCCACGATGATTCTGGCGGCGGTACTCGGACTACTTGGCCGACAGTTCTTTCTGTTGTTTCTGATCTTTGCTTATGCGTTTGCCACGCTCATCTCGATTGGATCGGTACTGCTGGAAGAGATGACTTACCGCCGCTACAGTGACTGGCGGGAGGTCGCACGCTTGCTGCTGTACTGCCTGCTCGAACACTTTCCTTATCGGCAGATGACGTTAATCTGGCGGCTGCAAGGCATATGGCAATACTTGCGGGGAGACCTCAAATGGCGAGAGATGAAGCGCACCAGTGTTTCGACCGGGCAAAACCGATCGTGTGAGCATTGATTTAGGTGTGCAACGCCCTGAAATTTCCGACGAGGCAATGCGCTATCTCCAGGCCTATCAATGGCCTGGGAACGTTCGAGAGCTGCGAAATATTTTGGAGCGCGCGGTGC
>Ga0210384_10000843_pt1 | contig 44569 bp, 38 predicted proteins | sample IncBWH2MmetaG_FD_160574 | JGI IMG/M metagenome (GOLD analysis project Ga0210384, IMG submission 160574) | Forest soil microbial communities from Barre Woods Harvard Forest LTER site, Petersham, Massachusetts, United States - Inc-BW-H-2-M | ecosystem: Environmental > Terrestrial > Soil >... | reverse complement strand
ACGATCCGCAAGTGATGATTTTCGACGAACCCACCCTGGGCCTGGACATCATGACCGCCCGGACGATTATCCAGTTCATCCGCCAGTGCCGGGAGCGCGGCAAAACCGTGATTTTCTCTACGCACGTGATGAGCGAAGTGGAGAAGCTTTGTGACGTGATCGGAATTATCCAGTCCGGTAAGCTGCTGACGGAAGGCACGCTTGCGGAACTCCGCGAAAAGCACCAGGAACAGGACCTTGAGGAGATTTTCGTCAAAGTCGTAGCGCCGCTCTATGCCGGCGGAGAGGCGGCCTGACATGTCGCTTCACAACATCGGTACCGTCTATCGCAAGGAATTGCGGGAAGCTTTGCGCGATCGCCGCACGCTGATCTCCTCCATGCTGGTTCCGCTATTGCTGTTTCCGATCCTCACCGCTGGTCTCGGTGCGGCGATTTCCGCGCTGGTTGGTAAGGCCAAGGAAGAAATTCCCAAAATCATGATTCTCGGAGGCCAGGATTCTCCGGAAATCCTCGCGCAGCTCCACAAACTGAATCACGTGGACATTCTGCCGGCCACCAGCGATTGGAAGGCAAAAGTCGTGGATAAACAGGTTCGCGCCGTAGTGGAAATCCCGGCAAGCTTTCAGAGCGATCTCGCGAAGCAGCAAGTTGGCCAGCTGAAAATTTACGAGTACGAGGGCGACCTGAAATCCTCGGTCGCCGCCGACAGCATCCAGAAACAGCTGGAAGAATATCGCGGGAATTTAGTGAAGGTGAATCTGGCCGCGAAGAATTTGCCGGAAGCCGCGCTCAAGCCGTTTGAAGTGAAGCAAGAAAACGTGGCGCCCCCGGAAAAAGTCGGTGCCGCGGCGTTCGGTGGATTGATCGGCTACATGGTCATTCTTCTGTGTCTTACCGGCAGCATGTATCCGGCTATGGACTTGACCGCAGGCGAAAAAGAACGCGGCACCATGGAGACGATTCTCTCCAGCCCGATTTCCCGGCTGGATTTGGTGCTCGGCAAGTTTTTCCTGGTGCTCACCACCGCGCTGACCACCGCCGCCCTTTCGGTCACTTCGATGGGCATTTCCTTCTTTGTGCTCGGCAAAGCGCACGCCTTCGACAAGGCAGGCGCGGAAACTGCGCAGCAAATGCAATTGCAAATTCATTTTCACACTGTGCTGTCCATCTTCATCATGGTGCTCCCGGTCGCGGTGCTTTTTGCCGCGGCGCTGATGACTGTCGCGGTTTTCGCGAAAAGCTACAAGGAAGCGCAAAGTTACATCAGCCCGATGATGTTCATCGTCATCATTCCCGCGGTATGCGCCATGCTCCCGATCGATCTGGATGCGAAGCTTGCGTTGGTGCCCATTCTGAATGCCAGCTTGTTGTGTAAAGAGCTGGTCACCGACACATATCACTGGAACTACATCCTGATTATTTTTGGATCCACATGCGTGTACGCGGCGGTCGCGCTATTCCTTGCGGTGAAAATGTTCCAGCGCGAAGACGTTTTGTTCCGCTCCTGATGCCTCGTGCCCACAAACACACCGAACAAACGCGGCTAGTTGCGGATTCTTCTGATCCTTCTGCTCGTCGTTCCTGTATGCGGCGCGCAGCCTTACTGTTATTGCCAAGTCCGTAATTGATTAGACTTGTCTTTTGCTAGAACAGCCAGTTTGAACCCTTGGAAGCATTGGGCGGTGCTCCAAATCGGACTATGGTTCTTTCCGACTAAATCCGATTACCGAGAGAGATCTTCTTCCCAAGCCAGAACTCCTTCGGATAAGGACCCCATGGCGATTTGTCCTTGCGGCAACTCTGCAAGACCAGAGATGCCGTTCCATTCCGTTTGTGGATTTAGCCGGGTCCAGTTTTCGCCATCGTCGGGTGACATATACAGCCCGCCTTGATTGGTAGTCACAAACAATCTATGAGCCGCTTGGAGCCAAAGTTGCATGCCCGTGGGAGGCAGGCCGTGCTGGACCCGCGTCCAAGTGCCACCGGCGTCCGTGGACAAATACAGTCCGACGTCTGTCCCTAGAAAAATTCTGGTTCCCCTGTTCGCTGCGCGAACCCAACGCGCCGTTGCCCCACCGGGCAAATCACGCCAAACGGCGGTGGTACCACCATCCAGCGAAATTCCCAGCTTTCCGCCGTCGAGAACCAACACGTCATTCTCGTCGTCGGGTACATCGGCAGCCACTGCGATAGCTTTCGCAAAGGCTTTGAGCTGAAGGCAATCGCCCAAAACATCGCAGCGCGCCACCCCGGCAGGTGTCGCTAGGAGAAAATGTTCGCGGGAAACGGTCAATACTCTGCCCTGCACCGGTGCCGTGTTCGCTGCTGGCAACGCGGCTTTTTGCTTTGCGGGATTCTGTTTGACCATGGGAGGGATTTTCCATCGAAGTCTAATTTCCTTCCGATCCATGGTCTCTTCCTCACATAAAAAGAGCTGCTCGTTCTTTAGCTGAAGCAACCAGCCCCAGCCACTACCGTAGATTTGTGCTATGGATCCAAGATCGAACTTTACTAGTTTTCCCCTCACTTCCGCGGTTGGCGGAACGAGATTCCAGTTGGTCCCGGAATTACGGGATTCCAGAAGTCGCCTTTGGCCCTGCTCGGTAAGCAGCAAGAGATGCCCTGGGTTCGCCGGATCGCCTACAAGTTTGCGCCCGACGACATGGCGAAATCCGGTGTTCGACGCGAACGTCTCACCCGCATCTTCGCTGACCAAAATGCCTTGGCCCTCGGTACCGATGATTACCTTTTGTTTCGAATCTACCTTGGCGGGCAGCAGCACCACACTATTGATGACCCAGTCCGGGGCGGTCGTACGTTTCCAGTTTTCCCCGGCATCCCGCGTCAGCCATAACCCCTGTGTTGTCGCGGCAAAAAGCGTGTTTGGCTTCTCGGGGTCTTGGACGATAGCTTGCGTGCGCCGCGAGCCGTAAGGAATGCCCTGCAGCTTGCTCCAGGAATCGCCGCGATTCTCGCTGCGATAAATTCCGGAGCAGGCGCTCAGGTACAGGCGCGATGATTTTGTGGAATCCACACGTAAGCTCATCACATCGGAATCGTCAATCATTCCGGTGCCGGCGACCTGCCAGTGCGCTCCGCCATCCGTGGTCTTCCACGGCAAGTGATACGTACCCGCGTAAAGGATGGACGAGTTATGCGGGTCTACCGCTAGCGAATCTATGTTTTGCAGTTCGGGGTTGTCAGCCGGAGAGATTCTTTGCCACTTTTCGCCGCTGTCCGTGGAACGAAATACTCCGCTACGCGTGCCGGCGAACAGTTCACCTTCTTTGGTCGACGAAACCTCCAGGGCGCGCACGGCCTGGCCCTCGAGCCCAGCAGGCATCCAGGTTCGTGCGCCGTCGTCGCTGCGAAAAACGCCTCCGCCAGCGCCGGTTTCGCGATACCACACTGCAGCGAAGAGTGTATTTCCAAGCGGAGCGGCAACTATCTGAGCGACTACCCCGTCCGTTCGTGCGCCTATTCGTCCCCGCAAGCCCCAATTCTTAGCGCCGTCGTTACTTGCGAAGACGTGACCGTCTGCCGTGCCGACAAAGATCGCTCCGTTCGAAGTCGCTGCCATCGAAACGACCAGTCCGCCCTCGGGACCAATGTGGTTCCACTGCTGTGCAGCAGCCACTGGTACCAAAACAAAAACGAGAGCCACAAGTCGCAAGATTTTCTGAAGCGGCAATCAAGTTCCCCCTGCGAAGATTCTGGTACTTTTTCAAGCCCTGCAAAAAAGAAACCGGGCCCTCGAAGTTTACTCTTCGAGAGCCCGGTAGTTCACTTCGTCTCCAGCGCGAGTCAAATCAGACTCTCGCCAGTCGAGGTTTAGTAGGTCGCGCCTTCCGGTACCAGGACGAAGTCAACCCTGCGGTTGTTCTTCTCCTCGCCCTTCTCGGTGGACGCGGTTCCGACGCGGGTGCTGATGCGCGAAGCATCAATTCCCTTTTCGCCGAGATACTTCTTTGCGCCTTCCGCGCGGGTTTCCGCCAGCTTCGCGGCCTTGGGTTCCTTCGGATCCGCATAGCCAACGATCACAACCTTGGCGTTGGGATCGCTCGTCAAGCGCAGCGCGACGTCGTCGCCAACGCGCTTGCAAGCGTTGTCAAAGCGCCCTGCGCCAACCTTGGTGTAACCGCAATCACCGACCTTGGTGGCCTGTGGCGGTGGCGCCGGCTGCTGCACGTCCACGGTGGTGGTGGCACTGGTGCGGCCGCCCTGTCCATCGTCCGCCGTGCATGTAATCGTATAGCTGCCCGCGGAAAGACCCGTGGAGTCGAACTGCGCTGTCGGACCGTTGCCAGAAATCTGGCCACCGGTGGCGGCGTAGCTGTAGGTAATCGGATCGTTGTCCGGATCGCTAGCCTTTGAAATGATGGCCACGCGCTCCCCGGCAATAATGGGGTTGCGTTCCGGAGCGCAAGAGATGGTCGGTGGCGAGTTCGGACGCTTCACAACCGCAACGTCCACCGAGCAGGTTGCTGTGCCGCCCTTGGAATCGTCCACTTTGGCGTTAATGGTGTAGCTGCCGAGCGCCAGGCCAGACGGATTCCAGCGAACGTCCGGGCCAGTCCCGTCGATGGTTCCGCCGCTGGCGGTATAGCTGTAGGTCAGTGGATCATTGTCCGCGTCGCTGGCATTCACGTGAATCGCGACAGGGTCCGTAGAGCCCTGGTACACGGAGGGCTTATCCGCGGAGCAAGCAGCGACCGGCGGATGATTAGGCTTCGGCGGTTCGGGAGGATAACCCCAGCGCAGCACCAAGCCAGAGCCGATGCGGAAGTTGTTCTGGCGCGCATCCGCGCCCAACAACGAGCCGGAAAAATTGGTCATCAAATAATCGGCCTCGATGAAACGCCATGCCAGGTACTTCGTAAGGATAACGTCGACACCGCCTCCTGCGGCCAGCGCGAACGCATTTTGTCCCTGATCCCCGGTCGCTTGCGCTCCTGCGTGTGCGCCGCCGAAAAGAATTTCGGCAAAGGGCACAAAGTGGTCGAAGCGGCGAAGGTTCAAGCGTGGACCGAACAAGTAAGTCTGAAGGCCCCCGCTGATCGAGTTCAGCGTGACGGCACCCGTGCTGTCCGTCACGAAAACGTCGCGCTTGAAATGGTAGCCGCCGACTTCGCCAACCAGACCAAGCCACTTGTTGGCGTTAAAGGTGAACGAACCCGTGGCGCCCAAGTTATTCCAATTCCGGAATCCGCCACCTGGAGCAAAATTGATGTAGCTGAACAATCCCGCAATTTCATACCTGGGAGTCAGTCGTCCCCAAGCGTGGCGTTCCCACGGATTGTTGGCCCAGTCCGAGAAAATGTCGGGTCTCGGTGCGGGCGCGGCGGGCAACGCAAACAGATTGCGTGACGCCGGTGCCACGTTAAAGTCGGCGGATGTCGAGTTCGCGGCGGAAACTTCGGTAGTACCGTTCTTGCTATCTGAGGTCGCGTCCTTCTGCTGCGCGTAAAGCGGCAGAGCCAACAACGCGCCCGCGAGTGCCAAAGTTGCACACCATCTGCGCATGATAATCCTCCCAAAATACATATCGACTATTCCCCTTGGTTCTGAGCCATACCCCGCAAATGTCCCCGGCTGCATGGCGGGTGAGCACAGCACAGATTTCTGCACGACGTTTGTTTCTCACTCCGTGGGCGGAAGAACGCACTTGTCAAAAACTGGGCACAAGCGGCCATAGAAACAATTCGAGCGGAAAGAGCATAGTCCATAAGTTCATCATTCTGCAAGTGATTCCTCTCGCTTCTTGGGACGAAGCGACGGCCAACCGCCTTACCAGTTTCACCCTGGTTGTCCGGCGCGTTACACTTTCTGTTGTGCAGACGATCAACCTTATCGAATTGAATTGGCTTGGCCACCCACGGTCCATTGCCGCGAATTTGATGCTCGCGGGGGAGCAGAGGTTCTTGGTTGACCCCGGTCCCGCGTCGACCCTTCCTACACTGACCGCGGAACTCGCCGCTCTTGGCGTGAAGATTCCCGATTTGGACGCGATTTTGCTGACTCACATCCACCTGGATCATGCTGGAGCGACCGGGTCACTGGTGCGCCAGAATCCCCGGATGAAAGTGTTCGTGCATGCTAAGGGCGCGCCGCACATGGTGGATCCTTCAAAGCTTCTGGGAAGCGCGGTGCGGCTGTATGGCGACAAGATGGAGACGATGTACGGCGCGTTTCTTCCGGTCCCAAGGGACAACCTGCAAGTTCTGAACGGAGGCGAAACACTGCGCTTCGGCAAGCGGGAGTTGCGCGTTCTATACACGCCGGGGCACGCGTCACATCATGTGACTTACTTCGACACTACCGATGGCGTTGCTTTTGTAGGCGACAACACCGGAATTTGCGTGAAAGGAAATCCGTTCATTCTGCCGGCTACGCCACCGCCCGATATTAATCTGGAACTCTGGAATGCATCCTTGGATGCCATCGCTGCATTGCACCCCCATCGACTTTTTCTGACCCACTTTGGATTTTCGGATGACCCCGCACGACACATCGAGTCTTATCGCCAGTGCTTAGCCCATTGGGGCGAGTTGGTGAGAACTCTGCTTTCGACAAACAAGGACGAAGCGGACGCGATGAAGGCATTCTCTAATGCAGTTTATAAAGACGCCGCTCAAACGCTTTCCGCCGAAGAAGCAGACCACTACGTTTTCAATGGCGCGCTCGACTTGTCGTGGATGGGGCTGGCTCGCTATCACCGCAAGCGTGCCACGTCCGCTGCACAAGGCTGATGGTCTTTGCGCCGGGAAACAAAGGGTGCGTCAGTTGAACAGCGCCCCTTCGATTCTCCAGTGAATAGCACCTGCTGGATTGGTCACGACATTTTGTTTAGGCGATAATTTCACGGAGACTTGCCGCATGTGTTTTCGAGAAAATCTCAAATGGGGAGCCACGGTAGCCGTGGCAGCGTTGTGTTTTGCGTCTGCTCTCACCGCGGAAAATAGTTCCTACCGCCAATCGGTTGAAGCCTGGCGAAAGAACTATGAGGCGAAGCTCACTTCCGACGCTGGGTGGCTCACTGTTTCGGGAATCTTCTGGCTACACGAGGGAGAAAATCGTTTCGGGTCCGATCCGCTAAACGATATCGTTCTGCCGCCAACGGTTCCGCCCGTAGCAGGAGTCTTCGATTTTCACGCGAGGAAAACGACGGTGCGGCTAGAGAAGGGTGTGCAAGGAACCATCGGCGGCAAGGCTGTGGAATCCGCGGAACTTCGCCCCGATCAAAAGGCCGACTATCTGGTGCTGGATGATTTGACGCTTTACGTTCACGCCGCGGGAGGCCGGTTCGCGATTCGACTGCGAGACAAAAACAGCAAGGTGCGAAAGAACTTCACCGGCGTGAAATGGTTTCCCATCGATGAATCCTACCGTGTTATCGCGAAATACTTTCCGTACGACCAGCCGAAAGAATTCGAATCGCAGAACATACTCGGCGATCCCATTAAAGTAAAAGCTTTGGGGCATATGCTTTTCACGCTGCACGGACAGGAACTCCGCCTGGAAGCCGAGGCAGCCGATGAAGGTTCGGGATTCTTCATTGTGTTCCGCGACCTGACTAGCGGGAAATCGACCTATCCTGCTTCACGTTTTCTGGATCCCGACGCGCCGAAGGACGGACCTGGCGGCAAAACGGTCGAACTGGATTTCAACAAGGCGCGGAATCCGCCTTGCGCCTACAATCCGTACACGACGTGTCCTGTGCCAGTGCCTACCAATCGGTTGCGCGTGGAAATCCCGGTGGGAGAGAAGCTTTACAGCCGCGAGCATATCTATTAACCCGCGTGGCATAGGAAGAAACCGCCTCAGAAGGCGGCCGCTACATGGCAGGGCGTGAATCGGGAAACATCAGTGAGTTAGTTTCCGTTGGGAGGAACATGCAGGCCGAATTCGCGGTGGGTGGCCAGTAGCGCTTTCTTCACGTCCTTTTCTTCGATCACAAAGGAAATATTGCTCTCGGAAGAGCCTTGCGCGATGGCGATAATATTCACGTTTTCGCGCCCGAGAGAATTAAACGTGCGCCCGGCGACGCCCGGAGTACCCCGCATGTTTTCTCCTACCACCGCAACGATGGCGATATTCGGGTCGACGGTGATGTGTTCGACGGTTTCATGAGCAAGATCCTGAGCGAATTCCCTGCGTAACGCTTCGACGGTGCGGTCCGCGTCCGTCGCGGAAACAATGAAGCAGATATCGTTTTGCGAAGACGATTGTGAAATCAGCAGCACGGTGGCGCGTACTTCTGACGTGGTCGAAAAGGTTCGCCCGACCACGTCTGGCAAGCCAACAATCCCGGGCCCCCCGACGCTGATCAGCGTAACATCGCGAATCGCGGTCAGCGCTTTCACACCGCCGCCGATGCTTCGGCCTTCGGGCGTGATTTTCGTTCCAAGCTTTTCCGGCGCGAAGCTGTTGCGAATCCACACAGGAATCGCTTTTTGCACTACCGGCTTCAGCGTCTTGGGATGCAGCACCTTGGCTCCGAAATAGGCGAGCTCTGCCGCCTCGCGGTAGGAAATAACAGGAATGGTGCGCGCTTCGGTCACTAGCCGTGGATCGGCCGTGAGAACGCCCTCCACGTCCGTCCAGATAATTACTTCGTCGGCATCCATGGCGGCACCAAGAATCGTCGCGGAATAATCCGAACCTCCGCGTCCCAGCGTGGTAAGTTCTCCGCCCTTCGTCGCGCCGAGAAATCCCGTCACCACCGGCACGCCACCCTTGCCAAGCAGCGGCCGCAGTCGCGCTTGCGATTTTGCGCGCGTTTCTTCCATCAAGGGTTCCGCACCACCATGAAAGTCATCCGTGACGATGCACTCGCTAGCTTCGACAGACTCGCTTGGCAGTCCACATTCCCGCACCGCCGCAGCAACCAGCGGTGCGGAAAGTCGTTCGCCAAGGCTGGATACGGCATCGAGCGTTCGCGGCGTGAGTTCACGCAGAAGCGCAGTGCCTTCCAGCAGGCGGCGTCCTTCGGAAAGTACTTCTTCAATTCGTGCACGAATGCCAGCGCGTTTAGGTTCTTCCGTCACTAAGGCCAGAACAGCCGTTTCATGTTGCGCGCGCAGCGCCTCGATCACCGTGGTGGCTTCGCTCGCAGCGCCGGCCTGGGCCTTTTTTGCGGCGTCAATCAGGCGATTGGTCACACCACTCATGGCCGATACAACCGCAACGCAGCCGCTTTGCCGCGCGCCGTCAGCAATGATTTTTGCGGTTCGCGCAATGCAGGACGCATCGCCAACGGATGTGCCGCCGAATTTCATCACCTGCAATCGAGTGTTCATCTCTCCCTGCTAAGCATAGTTTGCGGGTCGCAAAGGCGATCCGGTAACTCACTATTCTACGGGTATAGGAGCACGATCTAACAGTGGTATGCTCTCGAATCAAAACCGCCCAGACATTTATTCCAGATCCCGTACGCAAAGGAATCATCATGAAAAAACATTTCTTCGCGACGCCCATCTTGCTGGCCTTGCTTTTGGGCGTCCCGGCGGGGATCGTTTCGGCCAAAACACTGCTGCTGGATGACCAAGACAACAACAGCCATCTGTGCCTGAATCCCGGTGACACCATCCTCCTCAAACTTAAATCCAATGTGACCACCGGCTATAGTTGGAGCGTCACATCGGCAACCGGCGCTGTGGAACAAGTTAGCTCGGACCGGGAAGGCCCGGCAGACGCACCAGTTGGCGCAAGCGGTTTTCAAATCTTCAAGTTCACCGCCAAATCCTCGGGAGAAGGCGCCCTAGAGTTGAAGTACTTCCGGCCCTTTGAAAAAGACAAGCCGGCGGCGAAGACTTTCAGCGTATCCGTCAAAGTCACTGCAAAATAGGCGAACGATGCGGAAAAGCAATCGTCAGGCGGTTTGGGAAGATGTTTCTTCGGGAGCCGCAGCCGGCGCAGCGGAAAGAGCGGTAAGTCTGGCATCCAGCGCTTCGACCAACAAATCCACCAACTTCTTGGCACCCGAGCCGTTGGGGTCCTTGTCGGGATTGTATTGTGCTACGTCAAGTCCCAGGAGATTCTTGCTCTTCGCGAATTCCGTCAACGAGGCTTGCACATCGGCAAAGGAAAGCCCGCCCGGCCCTGGGACATTTGTTGCCGGAAAATCCTCTTGCGCGATCACGTCGAAGTCCAGGTGAATCACGAACTCGCGCGAATCGGCATGCAGCAACCCGAGTGTGTCCTGGGCCGCTTTCGCCGCGCCTTTGGCTTGAATGTCCACCGCATACACGTGGCGCATGGGCGTGCGAACGAGAAACTCCTGTTCCGCGGGATCCACACGGTCGAGACCAAAAATTACCGTGTCCGGTTCGCGAACCAGCGGCGGCTCTCCCCAGAACCGCACTAACTCCGGAGATCCTTTGCCGAAAATGCTGGCCAACACCATGCCGTCGATACGGCCGGACGGCGTGCTTGCGGGGGTGTTCAAATCCGCGTCGCGATCAAACCATAGAAGATTGAAATGCTTGTAGTAACGCCGCGCTCCGGTAAGCAGCCCGATAATTTCCGAACAATCGCCGCCAAGAACCAGCACCAATGTTCCGGATTTGAACGCCGCTTCGGCATGAGGCTTGAGTTCATTCAGTAGCGCGACAATTTCAGGAAGGTTGCGCGCACGCTTGTGCTCTTCGTCGTCGGCAAAGAGTCGCTTCTTGCAATCGCCCAGGTCGCTAACCTCATAACCCACGGATTTCAGTCTTTCTATGATTCCGGCGTCGCGCAGTGCGGCAGGGGCTTTCTCACTTCCGGGGGAAAATGCGGCGGCGCTGGTGGGGGCGCCGATGATGGCAATTTTATTCGGCTGACGGACGATTTTCACCGCCAAGGTTCTCTCCTTGTGTGTTGCCTTCCAAGTAGCCTTGCAATAGCCGGGAACCAAGGTGCCGGTGCCTGCCCTGCCCGGCATAGCAAAATTTTTTGCGCCGGGCGTTAACAAACAGGCCCAGGAAAATCTAGCGGCGCGGTGCCGGCGCGATCGTTGCCAATTCCGCCGGCAGCGTAAAGCGCACATCCTCGCGAATCAAATCGAGATCGCGCTGGTCAATGAAGCCCAACTGCGCCAGGCGTTCGCTAACCTGTTCGACCAACACTTCCGGTGCGGAAGCGCCGGCAGTCAGTCCCACGCGAGTCACGCCCTCGAGCCAAGCGGCATCAATGTCATTCGCGGAATCGATCAACTGCGCCTTGATTTTCAGACGCTCTGCCAATTCCACCAGGCGGTTGGAGTTCGAACTGTTCTGCGAACCCACCACGAGAATCAACTCCACATCCTTGGCGACTTGCTCGACCGCTTCCTGCCGATTTTGCGTGGCGTAGCAGATGTCGTCACTGGCCGGGCCAATGATTTTAGGAAAGCGCTGGCGCAAACGAGCCACAATTTCCTGCGTGTCGTAAAGGCTCAGCGTCGTTTGCGTAAGGAAAGCCAGTTTTTCGGGATCTTCCACCTGCAACGCGTCTACCGCTGCGATCGAGTCCACGACCAGCGTGCGGTCCGGCGCTTCGCCGGACGTGCCGATAATTTCCTGATGGTCTTTATGGCCGATGAGAATAATGGTGCGCTTTTCGCGGGCAAACTTCAGTGCTTCCAGGTGAACCTTGGTGACCAGCGGGCAGGTTGCGTCGATTACCTTCAGAGAACGATCCTTGGCCTCTTGCCGGACCGTTGGCGGCACGCCATGGGCGCTGAAGACCAGCACCGCACCCGAAGGAACTTCCTCGATGGTTTCGACGAAAATAGCTCCGCGGCGGCGAAGTTGTTCCACCACATAGGTGTTATGAACGATCTCATGATGAACATAAACCGGCGCGCCGTAAGCCTCCAGCGCCAGTTCCACAATGTCGACCGCACGCACTACTCCGGCGCAGAAGCCGCGGGGACGCACGCGAAGTAGTGTTTTTGCTTCGGTTTGTATGGCCATATCTTCCTAAGATGCTGAATTTTCAAAATACTATCATACCAAAGTCGCCGGTCAGACGCATTTCCATGCTGGTACTAAGGTGCCGGGTGGCCAAAATAGAGGCCAAAACCTGCCATTTGGGACAGTCCCAAAGCCCTGCTATTTCGATAAAATGGGCCTTGCTAAAGGTTTCAAACATGGACCCAGGCGCCGACAGGAGACGCAGCGAGCGTGTCATGCTTTGCATGACGGTATTGGTCTTGGCGGAGGATGAAGAGCGTCGCCTGCACAAGCTGGAAGCGCAGACGCAGGTCGTCAACGCCCACGGCGGTCTTTTCAAGATCAAGACTCACCTGCACGTGGGACAATCCTTCCTTTTAAGCAATCCGCACAGCAGCTCGGAAATCAGTTGCCGGGTTGTCCGCATCGAAGACGCCGGGCTGGAGCATTTCCACGTCGCCTTCGAATTTGACCGGCCCGCGCCGGATTTCTGGCCGATTGTTTTCCCACCGGTAGATTGGGTTGCCTCGCAAAAAATCTGAACCTCAAAAAAACAGCCAACTTTTTCAGCCACATGGTGTTTCATAGAGGGTGGAGGTGCGTGGACGTGCAACTAGGAATCCGTAGCGTGCATGCTGTTGTTCTTTCGGCGACGATGCTGGGGGGCCTCGCGCTGGCGGGTTGCGACGACAATGTGGAAGTGATCCGCGATCCGGATGTTCGAATTCACAAGGGTATGACCTGGGCGTGGCGCCCAGTTTCGGAAGCTACTCCGCCGAAAAAAGACATTGATGGCCGACCGGTAACATCCCGAGACACCATCGGTGCTCCGCCGCCACAACTTGAAAGCAATCGCGATTGGAACAACGAAGAAAATCGCAAGAAACTGCAAGAGGCCATCGAGCGCGCTTTGGCGTCCAAGGGCCTGGTCAAGGTGAGCGATCCTTCGGTAGCGGATTTCCTGGTCGACTACCACGTGGCGGTCAAGACGCAGAGCGCGCAAGTGCAGCGTGTTTATCCCGGTGGCTATCCCGGCGTAGTGTGTGGCCCGTTCGGCTGCTGGTATGGCTACGGCTGGGGCTGGGGTCCGCCGGAAGTCGAATATCGGACGGTGCGGTACCACGAAGGGACCTTTGTGCTGGACATTGCGTTGCGCAATCCCAAAAAACTCGCGTACCGCGCGGTCAGCCAGAAAGAGTTAAACCGCCGCACCATCACAACCTATCAGGCGGACGAAGCGGTGAAGAAACTACTTAAGGGTCTCAAAGTCCAGTAGTAGGTCGCTGCATCGCCAATCGGCAGGAACCGCGTCGATTTCTCCCGGTTTCTTGTCTCAGCCTCACCTTTTTCGCCCTCGCTGTGTAATCTCTATTAACGTGGAAAGACCACCCGCCAAAAAGAACGAACCCCCAAGCCAAAGCCTGGGGGTTCGTCTGCTTGTGTTCGTTTCGATTTGTTATTTTCGTGCTCGAAGCACGGCAACATGGTCCGTAGTACTCGGCCCCTGAGCCAGCAGCACCTCCCTCGACAGATTCTTCACTTTCGGCAAAAAGTACCGAACATGAAGATCGCAGCCAGCGACATTTAGTTCGCCGACGTAGCGTTTGCCGTCGCGGCTTTCGACCAGCAGTTCGCTGCTAGTGACTCCCCTAGCGCCGGTCATGCCGATCGCTGACACAAAAATTGTTCCGTTTGGTCCATGGACCATCATGCGGGCTGGGAATCCCTTGCTCTTCAACGTGAAGGTGTATTCCCCGGCGGGAATTTGCGCGGCCTGCCAGGTTACTTCGTACGGCAGAGTGAAACTTCCCTCGCAGGTGGCGGATTGTGCCTTTACGGGACTTGCGAACGCTGCAAGGCCTAAGACCGCGACGCTCGCGAGGACTTTGAAATAATTCGGATTGGTATTCATTGGGACGCTCCTGTGATGATTTTTCTGCATGCGTTCGAATCTGCGCGTGATCCAACGTCACGCAGCACTTCGTGCACGGAAGTGGCCGAAGGTTTGAATGTCTTTTGAATTTGCGATTGACCTGTCAGAACTAGCAGAAGAATAGGAAGATAGCGTTGCGCGGAATTCTTCGTTCGTTGTTTCGCGTTTTGCGAAAATACAAATTATCTATCCAAAACGTTAGTGCGGCTATCCAAACGGATAGTTTTTCTAGATTTTTCTTGCGGAATCAAAGACGACTATGCTTTGGTGTGCTTTTTGAGGGTAGGCCGCAGTTCCAGATTGCTGATGAGCCGGTGCAGATAGTTCGCGTGGACGCCGAGAACCTTGGCGGCCTCGGTGACGGATCCACTGCTCTGCTCCAACGCATTGAGGATCAAATTCTTCTTCAGACTGCGCACCGCGTCGTGGTATTTCGCGCTTCCTGATTCCGTTCCCGGAGAAGTATCCAGGAGCGCTTCCGGCAGATCTTCCGGCAGAAGCCATTCCGAAGTGCCCACGACTACGGCGCGTTCCATGGCATTTTCCAATTCGCGAACGTTTCCCGGCCAATCGTATTGCAGCAGGCAGCCGCGGGCTTCGTCCGAAATCCCCTTCACCGTACGTTTGCACTTCTTTGCATAACGAACCGCGAAATATTCCGACAGAGCGGCAATATCCTCGGCCCGCTCTCGTAGCGGCGGCAGGGTCAAAGAAATCACGTTCAGCCGGTGATACAGATCCGTTCGAAATTGTCCCTCACGCACGGCCTTGGGCAGATCGCGATTGGTCGCCGCCAGAAAGCGCGCGTTTAATCCGATAGTCCGTGTGCCGCCCACGCGCACAAATTCACGCTCCTGCAGAACGCGCAGCAGTTTTGCCTGCATCACTGGCGAAAGCTCGCCCACTTCATCCAGAAATACGCTGCCGTCCTCGGCGACTTCAAGTAGACCCTTTTTCTGTGCAAAAGCACCCGTGAACGACCCCTTTTCGTGCCCAAATAACTCGCTCTCCAGCAGTGTTTCCGTGAGGGCCGCGCAATTCAGGGCCACAAATGGTTTGTTGCGGCGCAAACTGTTTTTGTGAATAGCGCGCGCAGCCAACTCCTTGCCGGTCCCGCTTTCACCGTAAATCAGCACGGTGGCTTCGCTGGGCGCGACACGTTCGATGAATTGATAGACCTCCCGCATGCGGGCACTACGGCCCACCATGTCGTGCTCCAGGCTGACTTCCGCGCGCAGTTGCTGATTTTCGATGCCCAACATTTCGAATTGACGCGCATTTTCAATGGCGACGGCTGCCAAGCCGGCGATTGCGGAGAGCAATTGGAGATCGTCTTCGGAAAAGTTCGTCGCCGGGTCGTAAGAATCGAGATACAACAGTCCCAACGTACGTTCGCCGGACTGCAGCGGTACGCAAAGTATGGAGTGTGCCGGCTTGCCAACCGTCGCAGTAGCGGTTGGCCTTGCGGGGGAATTATCGAGCGGATTCTCCAGCAACGAGACGTGGTCCTGCAGAACGCGCCGCAAAATACTTTCGCTGACACTGACAGGCTTGTCCGGCCCGGCTAAACGATCCCATGCGACATGCGATGTGATCTCACCTGAGTCCTGATCCACCAACAACACCGCGCCGCGCTCGGCAGGAATTACGTCGAAAATCATTCCCAGGAGCTGCCATTGCAATGCGTCCAGATCGAGCAGCGTTCCGATGGATGTGCTGATCCGCAAAAGAGTAGTCAGATTTCTGGATAGCCGCTCCGATTGCGGCAGCGCCGCCAGCGATTGCGGATGAAGATAAACCAATTCCTCGGGGTGAAGCTGTCGTAGCGAGGTTTCCTCTTCGGCGGCGGTATCGATCTGTACGGAACTGCTGCGATTTGTCGCTGTGCCTTCAGCCTGGTACAGAAAGACACTCTCGCCTATGGCGATGTGATCGCCAGACTTCAACTCGCGGCGCTTCACCGGAAGACCGTTCACAAAGCTCCCGGAGTGGCTCTCAAGATCGGTCAGCACACAGCGTCCTTCTTGTAACGAAAGAATGCAGTGCCGCGCGGAGACATTCGGGCTTACCAGACAAATCGTGTTGGATAGGTCGCTTCCTATCGACAGGGAAGCGCCGATAAGAAATTCGGCGTTGCGTAGCGGGCCACTAAGGCTGGCAAGCTTTGGCTGCACGAAGCACCTAACCTGGGATAAGCAAATCCGTAGCCGTCTGGGCGGCGCTGGAATTGTAGCCCGAACCGAGAAACACGCCTAGATAGTGCGGAATCCGCCGCTTTTCCGGACGCGGTCTATCGGAACGGTTAGAGCACTATCCGAACAGATAGAGTTGGGACGTGACCGCGAGGCGTCGGCAAATTCTGACTTCTCGCGCCGCAAAACACAACTGCTTGAAAATCAATAGCCTTACGAAGGTTGTGGGGAACAACCAATGCTGCGCGCACTGTGGCATGCCGCTTGCACTTTCAGGAATACGTCGAGAGACACAAGATCAAACACTGAGGTGGAACATGGCAAACTTCGCAAACACTCTCCGGATACACACGATATTGTTAGGATTGGGCGCAGCGCTTTTGCTTGGCAGCGCCGCCCGGGCGCAGCAGGAAATGGATCCCACGCCCTTTGACGACGGACCGTTCGTCACCAGCATGGCCCAGCCCACACCAGCCCCAGCCACCAACGTGACGCTCGCGAGCGCAACCCCGATCGAAACGAACTACCAACCCATACCGATGGCCGTGCAAGCAACGGAAGCATCGATCGTTTCGAATGTTGATACGTCCGAATGGACGACGCTCGCGGGCTGGGCGGTGATCGCATTCGTAATCGCCATCGCGTTGTTCGTGCGCCGCAAGATTGCTCCAGTCAACCCTGCCGCCCGTCAAAAAATGAACAACGGGCTCTCCACTGCAAAAATCCACGCTCTCTAACCCCGAACCAATTCCGTCAGGCAGTCTGTAACGCTGAATGGAAAAACCGGGATGAGTCGCCCCCATCGGCTCATCCTGGTTTCTTTTTTTTATCTTTTTAGAAATCGGAAGTCCGTACACAAAAAAGAGAAGACGGCATTTATAGGGGCGGCTTCAGGCCGCCCTCCTTGGGTCCGCCGTTTCTCACTTCTGTCATCTCGACCGGAGCAGCGGCACCGTTTGCCGCCGCGTAGCGGAGAGATCGTGGCAACTCGTTAATGCCCAGAAGCGATGGAACAATTGCCCGACAGCATCTATCGCGTCTTCCCTACAACGACGCGACAATCTGGCGACCCAGCTCCGCTCCGCGCGTCCGCGCTTCCGGCACGTACATCGTCTCCAGCCGGATCATGCTGTTGCCTTTCAGAATCAAAAACGTGTGCCCGAACGTCCCCACCATCGCCCGGTCCCCAACATCTGGTACCTCTTCGAATCCCGGCACCATGGCCATTGCACCGCGGACCGCCGACCAATTCTCACTCCCGAAATGTTTCTCAACGGTGAAGGCAAATACGCGACCCTCTTCGCTGGGCTGCGTGAGACCCAGTGACTTAATCATTCCTTCCATTTCCTTGGTGTGCTTCATCAACTCCATGGGATTTTTGGTGTTGGGATCGATTTCTTTGGATGCCGTTTCGGAGTCACGCTTGGCTTGCGCCGCAGCTACTTTCTGAAGGCGCGCAAATCCATCGGCGTTCGTGTAATACGCGCAACCTGCGTTCGAACCTTCCATCATTTCCTGCGTACGGACGATATTCACGTCCAGCACATCCTTGACCTGATCGGGGCTGAGCAGCCGGCAAGCGTTGCCGTGCGCAACGTTCATTTGGTGTGCGCCACCCAAAGTCCCTCCAGTAGCTTCCTGTACCTTATGCTTGATGGCCATGAATCCAAAAATCGCGCCACCCACGGCGATGATTACGAGTAGAGCGATAACACCGAGCACGATCAGCAGGATTTTCGCGACGCTGGGACCTCTTGACGCGGGAGGGAGAGCAACCGCGGCGGGTTGTACTGGGTTAGCTTGCGCTGAAGCCGCCTGCGCGGGTCGACCGGCGCTCGAACCGGGCGCTGGTTTGCCACATTTACTGCAAAATGCTCCGTCAATCGGCGACCCGCAATGAATGCAAAAGCCAGCCATAAACCCTCCGCATCGAAAAAAGAAACTGCGGAAAGCTTACCACCGCGGCCAGGGAATCGCGTTTGGTTTTGTAGCGGCCGCCTTCTGAGGCGGGCGTGTTTTCGTGTTAGCTGGCTTTGCGTGCGGCGTGCTGGAACTCTTCGTACGTTCCCTTGAAGTCCTCGACCTTGCCGTCCTTGAAATGCCACATGCGCGTGGCCACTTCGTCGAGCACATCTTCGTCGTGGGTCACCAGTAGCACCGTGCCGTCGTATTTCTGCAGCGCGATATTTAGCGCGTTGATGGATTCCAAGTCCAGGTTGTTAGTGGGCTCGTCCAGCACCAGAAAATTGGGCTTCTGAATCATCAAACGGCAGAAAATCAGTCGCGCACATTCGCCACCGGAAAGCGCCGAGGTCGGCTTCAGCGCATCTTCACCGCTGAAAAGCATCTGTCCGAGCGGCCCGCGAATTTCTTCCTGGGGAGCTTGCGGCTTGTACTGCCACAGCCAGTCCATCGCCGTGATGCCCTTACTCTTGTCGATGGTGTAGCCGAAGTCCTGTGGAAAGTAGCCCACAGTAACTTCGTGGCCCCAGGCAACGGTTCCCGAATCCACCGCGAACTTATGTTCAGCCTCTCCCACGAACGGGCCCGCGTTGCGCATCAGCGATTTGAGCATGGTCGTCTTGCCCGCACCGTTCCGCCCGGTGAGTGCAATCTTTTCACCACGCGTAACACTCGCCGAAAAGCTCTGGAACACCTTCAGGTCGTCGTACGATTTGGACAACCGTTTTATTTCCAGCGGCAAGCGCCCCGACGGTGTCTCTGTCTGGAAACGGATATATGGGCGCTGGATGTTCGAACGCGCGAGTTCTGACGTCTGCAACCGCTCGACTTCTTTCTTCCGCGAAGTCGCCTGTGCGGACCGCGTACCAGCCGAAAAACGCGCGATGAAATCGTTCAACTGCGCGATTTTCTTTTCGCGCACCGCGTTGTCCGCTTCCATTCTGGAGCGAATCTGCGTCTTGGCCAGCACCATGTCGTCGTATCCGCCCGGGTACATGATGATGGTCTGGTAGTCGATGTCCGCAGTGTGGGTGCAAACATTGTTCAGAAAATGCCGGTCGTGTGAAATCACGATCAAAACTCCGTGATATTCGCAAAGATATTCCTTCAGCCAATGCACCGAATCCAGGTCCAGGTTGTTAGTCGGCTCGTCCAGCAGCAGCGCGGACGGATTGCCAAACAACGCTTGCGCGAGCAACACGCGAACCTTTTGCCCGCCCTGCAGTTCGCCCATCTTGCGCTCGTGCAGGCTGGCGTCGATTCCAAGCCCGTCCAGCAGCACGCCCGCATCAGCTTCCGCGGTGTAGCCGCCTTCTTCACCAACAATTCCTTCCAGCTCACCGAGGCGCATGCCGTCTTCGTTGGTCAGTTCATCGTGCGGCTTGGCGTAAAGTTCGTCGCGTTCGGTCAACGCCTTCCACAAAATGGAGTTCCCCATGATGACCGTGTCGATGACGCGAAACTTGTCGAAGGCGAACTGATCTTGCCGGAGAATACCCATTTTTTTCGGACGGGTAACTGTCCCGCTCGTGGGATCCTCCTCGCCCGTGAGGATTTTCATGAAGGTGGACTTTCCTGCCCCATTGGGACCGGAGATGGCGTATCGGCGCCCGGCCATGAATGTGCAGGTCACATCCTCAAATAGGACGCGGGGACCGAAACGCATAGTGATGTTTTCAACAGCAATCATATCCCTATAATTTTAGCGTAGATTCCGCCGAATGCTAAATGGCGCTTTGCGGCAAAAATTGGATGGCAAGGTCCATCCCAACCGATTTCCCCTTTGGCGCATCTCTACAGTGGCCTTCCGCACGGCATTCAAGCGAGAATAAGGCCCCGGTGTTATGCCTGGTATAAAGGATCGGGAACAGCTACTTCATGAGCCAGCCCACTACAAATCGTTCCAAAAACTCCGCCAAGCCGATCGCGATCTATTACGAGCATCGAGATTGGTTTCGTCCGCTGTTTCAGCAACTGGACGTAAAGGGCGTCCAGTGGAAGAAGATCGACGCGCGCGAACATTCCTACCGTGCGGGCGTTCTGGAAGAGGACTACGCGTTGGTGTTCAACCGCATGAGTCCCTCGGCATGGAAACGCAATCTGGGGCATGCGGTCTTTTACACTCTGGACTATTTGAAGCACCTTGAATCGCTCGGCGTGCGGGTGGTCAATGGTTCGCGGGCCTTTGCGAACGAAATTTCGAAAGCGCGGCAGTTGGAGCTGCTTGCGTCGCTGGGGCTTCCCTATCCGAAGGCCCTGGTCATCAATCACGCCAACCAGGCGTTGCGCGCTGCGGATGAAATTGGTTACCCGCTGGTGGTAAAACCGAACATCGGCGGCAGCGGCGCGGGTATCATCCGCTTTTCAAGTCCAAAGGAGTTGCGTGCGGCGGTCGCGGAGAATCAATTGTATTTCGGTATCGATTCCACCGCTCTGGTTCAAGAGTTCTTTCCTGCGCGAAATTCCGTCATTACCCGCGTGGAGGTTCTCGGCGGCAAATACCTGTACGCCATTCAGATCCACACTACCGGCGAAACTTTTGACCTGTGCCCCGCCGATATTTGCCAGAACACGCGCGGCGAAGAATTAGCGCGTGGCGCGTGCGCACTAGATGCCCCTAAGAGCGGGTTGAAAGTCGAAGCGTATCAGCCGCCGCGCCAGGTGATCGAAGAAGTCGAGCGCATCATGGCTGCGGCCGGCATCGAAGTTGGCGGCATTGAATACGTGATTGACGACCGCGACGGACGACGGCTTTACTACGACATCAACGCACTCTCGAATTTCGTCGCCGATCCGGAACGCGTGGTGGGATTCAACCCGTACGCGCGGCTTGCGGACTATCTGATCGCCCAGGCGCAAGGCGCCGCGCAACCTTCCCTCGCTGTCGTCGGAAAGCCCCAATGAGGTTCGGCTATTGGCTTCCCGTTTTTGGCGGCTGGTTGCGAAATGTTCCCGACGAAAACATGGAAGCAACGTGGCAGTACGCGAAGCGCGTCGCGCAACGCAGCGAGCAGATCGGCTTCGATCTAACGCTGATTGCCGAGCTCAATTTGAACGACATCAAGGGTGTTGAGGCGCCATCGCTGGACGCATGGTCCACGGCCGCGGCGCTCGCCAGTGTCACGGAAAAACTGGAATTGATGGTTGCGGTACGTCCTACCTTTCATCTTCCCGCGCTGCTGGCCAAACAAGCCGCGAATATTGACCGCATCAGCGGCGGACGACTTTCCTTGAACGTCGTCTCTTCCTGGTGGGCAGGTGAAGCGAAAAAGTATGGCGTGCCATTCGAACAGCATGACGACCGTTACGCGCGCACCAGCGAATGGCTGGATGTAATTGATGGCGTCTGGAGCCGCGACCACTTTTCCTTCATCGGGAAGTATTACAAGGTCGAAGACAATGTTCTTCAGCCCAAGCCGCTTGCCTCACCACGTCCGGTGCTCTACGCGGGCGGCGAGTCTCCCGCTGCCAAGGATCTGATTGCCGAAAAGTGTGATGCCTACCTGATGCATGGTGATCCGCCGGAACGCGTTTCCGAGAAAATCGTCGACCTTAAGCAGCGTCGCGCAAAATTTAATCGCTCGCCAATGAAATTCGGCGTCGCGGGTTACGCGATCGTCCGCGAAACCGAAAAGGAAGCGCAAGACGAACTGAAGCGCATCACTGACGTACATCAATCCGCTGCTGGCTACGCTAACTATCAGGAATGGCTCGCCGGCACGCAGCTTGAACAGCGCGTGTCGCTCGAAGATTACTCCGTCTCCAATCGCGGGCTGCGCTCCGGGCTGGTCGGCACGCCAGCGCAAGTCAGCGAACGTATTGCCGAATTCGAAATGGCCGGAGCGGACCTGGTGCTGCTGCAGTTCAGCCCGCAACTCGAGGAGATGGAGAACTTTTCTGCCAGCGTGATTCGCAACTATGCGCCGGTGTCCAGGTGAAATGATGCTGCTGGAAAAGAAAGTGGCATTGATTACTGGATCGGGCCGCGGCATCGGTCGCGCCATGGCCAAGCTGTTCGCCAAGGAAGGCGCTTCGGTGTTTCTCACAGCACGAACGGCATCTGAACTGGCGACCGCCGCAAAAGAAATCAAGGCGGACGGCGGAAAGGCCTCGTTCGTCGCTGCCGATTTAACCCAGGCGGCGGACGCGGAAAAATTATTTGCCGCCGCCCGCGCAAAATTTGGTCGCGTGGATATCCTGGTGAACAACGCGGGCCACTATGGCCCTGTCGTGCCGGTAGAAGAATATCCGCTTGAAGAATTCGACACAGTAATCGCCGTGCATCTGCGCGCGGCATTCCTGCTGAGCAAACTGGTCGCACCTGAAATGTATGGGCGCAAATCAGGCGTCATTCTGAATATTTCCAGCCTGTCCGCAAAATCGGCCTTTGGTTGGGGCTCCGCGTACGCCGCGGCAAAAGCGGGACTGCTCGGCCTGACACGCGTGATGGCCGCTGAAGCCGCCCGCCAGGGCGTTCGCGTAAATGCACTGTGCCCCGGCCCGGTCACCGAAACGCAAATGAGCAAAGACCTGGGCAACACTTTGGCGAAAAAATTGGGAGTGCGACCCGAAGAGCAGCTGAAGGGCTTTCTGAATACGATCCTGCAAGGCCGCGGACAAACCGCCCTGGAAATTGCACAAGCTGCACTCTTTCTCTGCTCCGACCAATCCAGCGCTATTACCGGCCAATCCATCAACGTAGATGGCGGCGCCGCGTTTTTCTGAGAGGGAACCGAGCGACTAAATGCCCCGCTCAAGTAACCGCGGTTCGCGTAGGATTCTCAATCACAATGGAATCGGGCCATTGCGAATTACCTACTATAGTTGCCCTGCGGGGCTTGGCGTACTGGATAATTTCCCGTGTTAAGGTGAGATCGAAGTAAGGACGGATGGCGCATGCGGCGACTATCGGTGGGCTTGCGATTTCGGCGCTAGGCAGCGTCTTGGCGGCCCAGAAAGTACGAGGAACTAACATGCGGAATGCGCCGAACGAATCGGCAGCGGAATGGACGGAAGCGATCTTAGCGCGGCTCACCGCCCAGTGGGATGGCTGGAAGAATCAGGACGCGGCATCCAATAACGCGGTCATATCCGAGGACTTCAATTCCCTCTGGCCCGATGGCTCCCGCCACGTCGGCAAACCCACCGCCCAGCAAATGTCCGAGCAGCCAATTGCAGGTTACAGGCTGTCCGAGTTTCGCGTCGTGCCCGTTGCGCCCGACGCGGCCCTGGTCACCTACTTCGCCGACATCAAAATTCCCAGCGACGATCTTGAACATAAAATGGCTGCAGGAGAGTTCTGGATAAAGCGCAACGGTCAGTGGATAATCCGCGGTTACTCGGGCACGCTTATGAAATGAGTTGGCCAACTGCCAAAAGGTATTTCACCTGATTCGACTCAAATGCGTACGTTCGCAGGAACCAAGGTTTCTTAATGTTCAGTTGTGGAAGTCGTTTTTGAAGACTGCTCCGCCCTTCATCACAAACTTCACGCGCTGCAACTCGGTGATGTCTTTCAACGGGTCTCCGGAAACCGCCACAATATCCGCCCACTTCCCTGCTTCGATCGAGCCCATTTTGTCCGACCAGCCTAGTAATTCCGCCGCTCCAGTTGTGCCTGTGCGAATGGCTTGCATCGGCGTCATTCCGTAGTCCACGTAATACTTGAATTCCAGCGCTTCGTTCAAACCTTTCCAATCGAATCCGCCTGCATCCGTGCCCAACACGATTTTCACGCCTTTTTTCGTGGCCAGCTGAAACGCCTTTTTCTCCGTCTCCACCATTTTCGGCCAATTGCCGCTGCGCCCCGGAGCAACGTAGGCACCCACCATGATGGTCGGCACCCAATAAATTCCACGCCGCACCATTTCGTCGAGCTCGGCCTCCGTCAGCCCATCGCCGTGCTCGATAGAATCCACGCCAGCCTTCAGCGCAGCGGCAATACCATCACTTCCAATCGCGTGCGCGGCAACCTTGCGCCCCAGCCGGTGAGTTTCATCCACGATGGCTTTGGCTTCCTCGTCGGTAAAGTTCACGTGGCTGTGCAGCACGCCGTCGCCATTCGGCGAATAAAAGTAGCCGTGGTCGCTGTAATACTTGATCCAGTCTGCGCCAAACATAATCTGCTCGCGCACCGCTTTGCGGGCCTCATCGACGCCATCGACATACTGTACGCCCTTGGGCACCTGGATTTCCCATGAATAGCCCATCAACGGATACATTCCCGTCGGCGTCATGGCACGCGTGGAAACCTGCATGTGCGGCCCGGGAACTTCTCCTTTGTTGATGGCTTTCTTCACATCCACATCGGCGTACATCGCGCCTTCTGTTTCCAGATCGCGTATCGCGGTGAACCCATTCGACAGCGCGATACGCGCATTCCTCGCTGCGAGAATCGCGCGATACGGAATCGAATCTTTCAAAAGCTGCTCGTCGTAATCTTCCTGCGTGATGTCGCCTTGCAGCAGCACGTGCGTGTGCGCATCCACGAAACCTGGCAGCACCGTCGCCCTGGAGAGATCAATCACCTCGACACCGGCAGGTGCCGCGCCGCCGGGCGTAACGCTGACAATTTTTTCGCCCTCAATCAGGACGATCGCGTTCTCAACGGGCTTCTCGCTCTTTCCATCGATCAAATGGCCCGCACGTATCGCAATCTGTTTCAGGGCAGGTGTCGGAGTTGCTGCGGGCGTGGCGGCTTGCTGCGCATTCGCGGCGCTCAAGGCAATCGTCGAAAGGAAGGCAAACACGAAAGCAAGGACAAAGCCGTGCCGAATGTTCATAAAGCTTCTCCTGAAAGCGGCACAGCGTATCAGAACCGGGCGCAAGAAAGAAGCAGCGGGAAAAACGAGAAAAAGGCCAGCCGCTCTCTCAGGACGGCTGGCCTCACTTTTTCTTGTTTCCAGATCCGAAGGCCGCTAGTTCCCAAGTGCAGCCGCCGAACCTGTGTGCTCTGCAAACAAACCTAAAAAATCGCTACGCGCGGGTGGGAGCTGAACCCGGGCGTCGAAGCGGCCGGCGGCTCCAATCCTCCACGGTAGAAACGCTGCGGCGAACCGCGAGCATAACCGGGTGACGGCTGGCAACTAGCCGTGCCACGCCGGCCTCCCAACCCTTCTGAAGCATATACAGGCTGGCGATAAGCGCTGCAATCACCGCAAACCCGAACGCAAAGATCGCGAATGCCGCGAGTAGTTCCCGGACCCAATAAAGTTGCAGTGCGGCGATTACCACTAGAAACCACCATAACCACTTGCGCCCTGTATCTTTGGAACCCTTGGAACCCATGTAAGCAAAACCCCCTAAGCTTGGGACCTGATATTTTAGATGCGCGCCCTGTCCAAACGACCGAGCTGTTCACCTGACCTATTAGACAGCGGGTGGCCAAAAACGACCATAGTACAGGAGCATCAAAATTCGGGACAAACCTGAGTCACAGTACTGGCCTAAGGGGACATCCGGCATGCATTAATCTATTGAAATTAAATACTTTAATTGCCTGCTGTGAATTTCCTGAGGACTACGCCTTTTCTTCGTACTAAGGTCTTATATCAGCCCTGTACTTCGGGACAGGGGACAGGGTGGCCTGAACGCCCAAAGGCGCAGAATGCCGCTGGCACCCCGCGCCCTGGAAATTTCCCTTTTTCCCCGGATATGCTCTCGAATTAGGCTCGTTTCAGCAACCGGCTGATCCACACCAGAAGCACCGCTCCCACGAAGGCCACGATGATCGAGCCGATCATTCCCCCGCCCGGCCAGATGCCCAGCATGCCGAACAGCCAGCCGCCCACGAAGCCGCCGAGGATGCCCAGGATGATGTCTACCAAAACGCCGTAGCCACCGCCTTTCATTACTTGCCCCGCCAGCCATCCGGCGATGAGCCCCACAATAATCCACGTCAGAAAACTCATAGCAACGTCCTTCTGGCTCCCTAAGGGAACCCTTTACATTACCCGGTCCTGGAAACGCCCTAGAGTTTCGTCTTTCCCCACGTTACACGCAATCCCGTAGATAGCAGTATGTCGTTGCCCTTTAAGCCTGTAGGCGGATAGCTGATGTAGCGGTCGCTGAAGGTGACTTGCCAGCTGAGCCAATTCTTCAACTGCGTGGCCACCGCGGAGTCAAATTCCATCCGGTAATCGCCGGTGTGGGAAAGGTTGGGGTAGAAGGAGAAGCGCTCGGTCAGTGTGGACCGTTTGCTGAATTTCGTGTCGAACTCTTCTCCGACCAATGCTTCGGCGCTGCTCTGCGAAATAGCGGCAAGCGGAGTGATGGTCGGTGGAACAGTCGCGTTGTTGATCAGCGTGTAAGCCCCGAACGAATCGTGGTCATACGTAATACCGCCAAACACATCGAACGTTGTATTTTCCGTGTGGATGAAGTGATAGCCGAAGCCGCCGCCGACTACGCTTCTCAGGTCCAGGTGCTGCAGTTCGTTGGTTTCGAAGTCGGCGAGAGCGAAGACAAATACCTTGGGATTCAGATCGTAATCGCCGCGCACGCCGGCTCGAAGGGCGTTGGCCGTGGTGCGACTGGGTGCCGTCGAGGCGTCGCTGCCATAAATGTACGTGCTGTAGAGCGTTAGTCTGTCGCGCGGAGTCTCGCGAACTGCTCTGGCGGAAAGCGTAAAGGTCTCCGTGGAAGAGTTCCCGCGCGTCAGCGCCAGGCCGGTGTCAAACAATCCGCTCCAGAAATAGGTGAACTTTGGATGCGCCATGCGCTCCGTGGCCAGATCATAGGCCTTCTGTTCGGATTCGTTACGCACCGCTACGATGTTGTCTTTCGTCGCAGCATCGGTCGGAGCGTCCGCAACAACAAACTTGCCATCGCGCGTGGTAATTTTGCCGCTCAAACGCCTGCCATCTTTGAGCGTCAAATTCATCTTGTCGGAAGACTCGATGCCGGTGATGGCATCCCACTGTACGGTTACATCACCCGCGAATTCGGTCTTAATCAACAAAGTCTTTCCATCGCCGCTGAGGATGCTACCGGTCAATCGGTCACCGTTCTTCAATGTAACCTGGTCAGCGCGCGCTGCCAGCGCTGCGGCCAACAGCAAAATCGCGCAAAAGAAACCTCTTCGCATAGCCATTCTCCTCGGTATCAATTTTCTGAACTGTGTCTTTTGCTGGGCGTTCCGCGGGCGGGCGAAAGCAATTCCGGTATCTATCAGCTCTCACCGGATACAAGAGTCTAGTGAATGAGGGGCAAGGCTGCAATTGCTTAATCGCACTTGGTAGGCGCTAAAGTTTGCGCTTGCTTCACTCGGCACCGAGCTGTTTTTTTTTGCTTTTTCGAAGGACTTGCCAATTTCACTTGGCGAGCGGCAAGCTGATCGCTTTTCCTGTTTGGGCGGATTGGCTTGCCGCTTCCAGGATCTCCGTGACAGTTATATTCGTTTTCAGCGAGGACACACTGTTGTCCTCGGCGATCTCGCCACTCAAAACGGCCTCGAAGTAATGCAGCGGATCGTCATACGGGCGGGGGATCGGCGTTTCTTTCCTGGCCTGTCCGCTAGCATCCTTTTCCTCCCGAACGATGAGTTCCGCCGAATTCAACGCTCTTGCGTAGCCCGTGCGCCCGTAAACTTCCATCTGCTTCACACCAAACGGCCAATTCCAGGAAGCCTCCACGATTGCGACGGCTTTCGCGTAGTTGAGGACCATCACCGCCTCGTCATCGACCTTTGGGTAAAGCGCGGGTTGCAATTGTTTTGTCACCGCCATCACAGAAAGCGGAACTTCTCCATCCATCATCCAGGTCATCAAATCCGGCCCGTAGCAGCCGAAGTCGAACAGTGCACCACCACCATTTTGTTTTGGATCGGTTAGCCAGGAAAGAAAATCAGGGCTAACGCCGATCAGCTTGGGGCCCTGATGGCCTTCGCGAAAGACGGCCTTAACCATTGGACCGAGCGCCCCTTTCTTCAGCAGATTGAATGCTTCGGTGTTGCTCGGATACCAGGACGTTTCGTAATTAACCAGCACGTGAATTTTGCCGCGTTGCGCCGCGTCCTGAATCGCCAGCGCATCCTTGTAACTGGTGGTCAGCGGCTTCTCCATCATGACGTGCACGCCCAGCGCAGCGCTCTCTTCCACGATTCTTCTATGCTCGCTGGTCGCGGTGAACACTAGGATCACCTGCGGGTGCGCGTGCCCAACCATTTCCTGAATGCTGTGAAAATGAAACTCTGGTGCGAGGTGAAAGCGTTCGGCGTACTTATCGAATAGTTTCTGATCCGGCTCGACAATCCCAACAACTTCTACATCGGGTCTGCTCAATATTCCGCCGGCGGGCGCAAGCGCTCCGCCGTTAAAAAACCCGCCCACGTGATCGTGCAGGAGCCCCACGACGCCTATTTTGAGAGGAGTCGCCGGCACAGCCATCGTCAATCTCGCAGACACAGCGAAGAGAACCGTCAGCAAAATGAGAATCTTCTGCATGTTGCCTCCCAAAATTTTTGCGTCAGCCAACGGTTGAAGCCCCGGCCAGTGGCAGTGAGCCTATCCCGCTCCGTTTTTGGAAACAAGCGGGGCCACCTACGTATAATCGAACAGAAGAACCACGAATGACCAGTGTGGAGGTTGTGTGCATACGCGTCGTCGGCTCAGTGTTTTCGCAGCTCTCTGGTTTCTTTTGATATGCGGGCTGGCAGGGTGTGGAAGGCAAGACTCAGCCGCAAAACGCGCGGCTTCTTCCCTTCCCGGCGCGGCCCGTCCGACGATCGTTTTCATGACGGACTTTGGAACCGCCAACGATTCCGTAGCCATTTGCCGCGCGGTGATGGTGGGCATCACTCCCGATGCGCGCATTATGGATATCACCCATCAGGTGACGCCATTTTCGATTGAAGAGGGCGCTCGCTTTTTGGCGGGGGTTTCTCCTTACTATCCTGCAGGCACTGTTTTCGTCGGTGTGGTCGATCCCGGTGTAGGCACTTCGCGCAAAGCCGTCATCGTTAGAACGAAAAAAGGCCAGCTCTTCGTGGTGCCCGACAACGGATTGATCACCCCGGTCGTCGAACGCGATGGATTGGATTCCGCGCGCGAAATCGCCAACACCGACTGGATGATTGGCGAGAGGGTTTCCTCAACATTTCATGGCCGCGATATTTTTGCACCAGCCGGCGCGCACCTCGCCGCCGGCTGGGATTTCACGATGGCTGGCCCGGAAGTACAGCAACTGGTGCGGCTCAACATCAAGACGTCCACAACCACCGACAAAGGTATAGAGGGAGAAATCATCGGGCTGGATGATCCGTTCGGCTCGCTAATCACCAACATCCCGGCGGACGATTTCAAGACGCTAGGTTATACCTTAGGCGATAAGGTTACCGTGCAGCTCAACAACAAGCCGTTCACGGCGCCGTATGTCAAGACGTTCATGGACGTGCCGGTTGGCCAGCCGCTGCTTTACGTGGACTCTCGCGGAAGAATTTCCCTGGCCATCAATCAAGGCAATTTCGCGCAGGTGAACAAGATTACAGTGCCGGGCACGGTGTTCATCGCGAAAAAAGCTCTGTCCTCAAAGACAAAGTGAATCTGCTTACCGTTCGCTGCTCTACTTTTTCTTACTCGGATCGTCGCTCGGATTCACGTAGTTGATCTGCAACGGCGACATTCCGTGTATCTGTACGATCACTTCGCCAATTGCCATTCCATAGTGGTGCATGTTGGGCTCCATATACGCAAAGCTTCCAGGTCCAAACGTCATCATCTTGCTGGCGTCGAACGTATCGCCCATGCCCACCTCAAAATTTCCCGACATCACCGTGACATTCTCGCGGTTGGGATGCCAGTGCGGCGCGATGCGGTAGCCGTCGGGCATTTTTAGGCGAACCGTAAAGTCCCCAGCGGTTGCTCCCGGGTCGCCCTCCAGCACGGCAAGCTGCGCACCAGCCGGCAAAGATTCCGGTGCCGGTCCGTACTTCACTTTGTCCGGGGTAAAGGCATTTTGCGGCAAGCCATGGAGTGCCAACACTAATCCCAAAAATGCTGCAGCGAAAAGCGCGACTCTGGGTAACGTGGATTTCATAAACACCTCCGTGTTGGCGCCAATCTTAGTCCTCTGCCCAGTTTCGGGGAACAAGTTTTTCGGCTTAGACTGTAAATGTGGATCACTATTCGCGATGAAAGTGATAACGCGGCGTCGAGCGATAACATCACTCGCAGCACTCGGAATCGCTTCGGCTAGCGTTGGTTACTACACCTGGCGGTGGGAACCGCATTGGCTGGAATTCACGTACCCGCCGCTTCCTATCCCCGGGCTCGCGAGTGAGCTTGAGGGCCGCACACTCGCGCAGATCGCCGATATTCATGTTGGGCCTCAGGTTGACGACGTCTACCTCGTCGAATCGTTTCGTCGCCTTCAGCAAATCAATCCGGATTTCGTGACCTTCACCGGCGATTGGATTTCCTATCGCGGCCCGCAGCAATTCGAACAGCTTCGCCGTGTGCTGGAACATTTTCCACACGGCCGGTTGGCCACGGTCGGAATCCTCGGCAACCACGATTATGGCCCATAACTGGCGAATGCTGGACGTCGCCGACAAGGTTACGGCCATCGCGCGTGCCGCGGGTGTGACCATGCTTCGCAATCAAGCAGTCAGGTTTTCCGGCCTGCAGTTCGTTGGGCTCGATGACCTGTGGAGTCCGCGCTTCGATCCAGTGGACGTGCTGGCGCAAAAATCTCAAGATACCTCCACGCTGGTGCTCAGCCACAATCCCGATGCCGCCGATCACCCGGTTTGGAATCGCTACCGGGGCTGGATTCTGGCCGGCCACACCCACGGCGGACAGTGCAAGCCGCCTTTCCTGCCGCCGCCCATCGTACCGGTGAAAAATCTTCGTTACACCGCGGGTGCGTTCGAACTATCCAACAGCCGCCACATGTATGTCAGCCGCGGCGTCGGCCACTTGCTGCGGGTTCGTTTCAATGTTCGTCCGGAAATACCCATCTTCTGCCTGCAGCGCGCCACCTAACCAGGCCCGCCGGCGCCAGCCCGTATAACTCGATCGCGAGTTTATTCGAGCGATTGAATTTCGGGGTACCGCGCGGAAGAAATCTTTGACGGCGCGGCTGCTTGGCCCTTCAGAAATTTATCAAAAAAGGTGCACACGCAATAGGAGGTAACGGCGAGCTGGCGGTCTCCATCGATGCCGAGCCTGCCCAGGGCGCGGAAAGCGCCGCGAATGAAGTGACTCTTCAACAGTGCACCGTCGTCGGTGAATGTGAAATGATTCGCTCCACGAATGGTGACGACTTGACGGGAATCTGGCGGCAAGCGGTTGTAAATGGATTGTATGTCAGCCTTAATCTGACGCGTTTCGGGGTCGGACTCGCGGCTGTGGTCGCTCAGAAGGAACAGGAAAGGTCGATCGATTCCGGACTGAACAATGTTGCCAAGTGGAGCTCCGTCCAAATCGATGACTGCGCGGCAGCGGGAATCGTCCCGGCAGAACAGCGCCGCAGCCGCCCCACCAAAGGAATGACCGACGATTCCCACGCGCGTCATGTCGAGGCGCCCTTTAAATTTGTTGGGAGCATCCGCGGAATTCATTTCCTGGAGCCGGTCTAGCACAAAGGCGCTGTCGCTCGTCCAAGCGCTTAGTAGTCGGACGGCGCAGCGCTCCCGGTCTGCTCCCGTTTTTTCGAGACAAAGCTCTGGGTTATTTTCCGGAAGGCGCGTCATCACTCGGCCGTCCGGGAACACAACGGCGAAAGAGCGATAGGGAGCGTCGAAACCCACGACCACGTAGCCGTGGCTGGCAAGATCCTCGGCAAGCGTAGAGTAGTTGGCCACTTCCAGTGAAGCGCCCGCTCGCAGAAGCACCACGGGATAGGACGGGCGTTGCGCTGCGACTTCGGCGTTGCGAAGACTGTGGGGCCGAACCTTCGATAGATCCTTCGTCAAGAATTTGCTGATGAGCACGCCGTTGCCGCGTTCGACCACCTCGCGCATCGGCGTGGGCAGGTAGTCCGCAGTGTCCGTCGAATACGCAGACGATGCTGGGTACCATATCCACACAAGCAATTCGCGTTTGGCTCCTGGCACGGGGCACAACGGGTCCGGTGTCTTGTCGTCCACCCAGTCATAAATTTCGCGGGAGACAGCGAACGACCCGCTGGGCGTTGGCAGCGTCACGCTGGTTCTATGCTCCAGCCATAGCGCCAAGAACAACACTGCAACACCCAGGAGACCTAGAATTGCGAGGGCTGCAAAGGATTTCAGGATTCGTTGGGCCAGTCGCTTGGTATTCACGGGTTATTCTTTCCTAGAACTGCTTTATATTGCAAAGTACACCGCACAGTCAAGTACATACAAGAGCGACCGTTACACACACCGGTTTTTCGACACAACTACTGAAGGCCTAACCGCCGTTCTTAGAGAAACGCTGACGCTGTTTGACGCGAACGCGATGAACGGGAGAAAATGTCAGGGTTGAACCCACACCTATCCCTGCCGAGTTGGTTGCACGTCTCGAAGTCCGAGCATCGGATTGTCGTCCTTCGCCCCACATTTTCGGCGTTGTGTGTCATGATGCTCGCCGCAATTGCGCTAGCAGGGGTGTTCTGTTCCGCGCGGGCGCAGCAGAGTCAACGCGAGGCGCCGGTTATCGTCCAACCGGGTGCGCCCGGCAAGCCGACCAAAACTTTGCCGCCATCGACGAAGGCGACGCTTCCGCCGCGCTCGCAAGCGGAAGTGGAGTTCATGCAAGGCATGATCATGCATCATTCGCAAGCGGTGGAGATGACGGCGTTAATTGCGTCGCACACGGACAACAAGAAGTTGCGTTCACTGGGCGCGCGCATCAGCAGTTCGCAGGCGGACGAAATAAAGTTTATGAAGAGGTGGCTGGCGGCTCGGGGAGAATCGCTTTCCATGACTGCGGCGAAAATGGTGGGAATGGATATGCCTGTGGAATCGATGGCACTCATGCCCGGCATGCTCACAGCGGAGCAGATGGAAGCCTTGCGCAGGGCCAGCGGCGCGGAGTTCGACCAGTTATTCTTGACCGGAATGATTCAGCACCATAATGGGGCGTTGATCATGGTGAAAGATTTGTTCGACACGCCAGGCGCGGGGCAGGATGCCGACTTGTTCGACTTCGCGACGGATGCGGACAATACGCAACGCGCCGAGATCAAGATTATGCAAGGTATGCTGGAGACGAAAGTGTCAGAGGAGAAGCGATGAAGCGAATGCCCGGTGTTGCCTTTCGTGCTGCGGTAGTGGCGATTCTCTTGTGTTTCGGCGTGAGCCGGATGCACGCGCAGGCGCCTGCAACTCCGCCGCCCGCACAGGAACCGTCGAAAGAATCTCCCAAGGAACCCGAGAAGGCGCCCGAGGAGGAAGAGAATCCATTCGCTCCAGAGCCACCTCCCGCGCTGGCACCAGGGATGACAGGTTCGGACGCGAGCGATCCGCGCGCCACACTGACTCCAGGCTTGTACGACGCCGGTGAGACTTCGATGGGCATCAAGCATCTCACGCTGGTCAAAAAGCCGGACGCGTTTCAACTCGGAGCCTCTGATCCTGACGATCCGAAGGTGTTGAAGACCATTGGCCAACTCGGTATCAGCGACCTCTCGAAGTTGCCCAAGCCGGTGCATTTGGCAATCGCGCAGCTTGCCTTCGCAAACTCGGACTTCGCCTTTCAGGGCAACTACCTATTCCAGGGTAATTTTTATGGCTTGAACATTTTTGACATCTCCAACCCGGCGAACACCACGTTGCTGACTTCCGTGGTGTGTCCGGGCGGTCAGGGCGACCTATCGGTGTATAAAAACCTGCTGTTCATGTCGGTGGAGATGCCCAATGGACGCCTGGATTGCGGCGTGCAGGGTTTTCCGCCGCGTCCCCCGCCGACGCCAGAAGAGGTGAAAGCGAAAAAGCATCCCTTGCCGGCGGCGCAAAAAGACCGTTTTCGCGGTGTAAGAATCTTCGACATTTCCGACATCAAGAATCCCAAGCAGGTCGCTGCGGTACAGACCTGCCGGGGATCGCACACGCACACGCTGGTGCAGGATCCCAACGACAAGGACAACGTTTATATCTACGTGTCCGGCACCTCGTTTGTGCGCCAGACGGAAGAATTGGCAGGATGTTCCGGTGAAAAGCCGGACAAGGATCCGAATACTGCGCTGTTTCGCATCGACGTGATCAAGGTTCCGGTGGCTGCGCCGCAAGACGCGAAGATCGTGTCCAGCCCCCGTGTATTTATCGATGCGCGGACCGGCGCGATGAACGGTCTGAACAACGGTGGCACGCACGGCAAGAAGGGTGCGGAGAAACCGTCGGACACCGATCAGTGCCACGACATCACCGTGTACTCGGCGATTGGCTTGGCGGCGGGAGCATGCTCCGGCAACGGAATTCTGCTGGACATCAAAGATCCGGTACATCCCAAACGTGTGGATGCCGTGAACGATCCCAACTATTCGTATTGGCATTCTGCTTCGTTCTCGAACGATGGAAGCAAAGTTGTGTTTACCGACGAATGGGGCGGCGGCCTGGGAGCGCGGTGCCGTCCAACCGACCCGAACAAGTGGGGCGCGGATGCCATCTTCCGGCTAAAGGACGACAAGCTGAGTTTTGCGAGCTACTACAAACTGCCGGCCGCGCAGGGCGATACGGAAAATTGCGTGGCGCACAATGGCTCGCTCATTCCCGTCCCCGGCCGCGACATCGAAGTGCAGGCCTGGTATCAAGGCGGTGTTTCTGTCGTGGACTTCACCGACGCGGCGCACCCATTCGAGATCGCCTACTTCGATCGCGGGCCGATTGACCCGAAGATGCTGGTACTGGGCGGCGAATGGTCGGCCTATTGGTACAACGGCAATATCTACGGTTCGGAAATTGCGCGTGGCTTGGACGTCTTCGAGCTGACGCCCACGAAATTCCTCACACAAAACGAAATCGACGCAGCCAAGGCGGTTCGAACGCCTGACCTCAATGTTCAGAACCAGCAAAAAATCGAGTGGCCCGCAAACTCGGTTGTGGCCAAGGCGTACCTGGACCAGTTGGAGCGCTCGCAAGCTTTGCCTGCAAAACAAATCGCGGAGCTACGCAAAGCTATCCAAAACGCAGAGCATTCGCACATGAACCGGGGCCGGGTGAAAAAGCTAAAAGGCATGGCGCCGTCGGTGGAGAAAAGCGCCGCCACGGCCAAAACGCCGTCTGATGCGGCACGCCTGCACGCTCTGGCGGACATCCTGAAGAATCTGTCAGCATAACCACATCGCAAACTAACAGGATCGGTGCGCCGGACGCTATGCATCATAGCCGGGGCCTCTGGGCGAGCCGCATTCTTTCCAGAGCTTTTCCCAGTTCCAGATTCCGTAGGCCACCTCTTTCGGCAACGGGAATCCGAGTTGATGCGCGAGCATGCACACCTGCCCGCGATGGTGGGCTTCGTGAGAAAGCATGTAGCACAACATTTCCGGGCCAACAGGCCAAGGCTTAGCCCAGCCGTCTCTGTGAAACTTCTGGATGCGGCCCGTATCGCCGAGCGCTTCCGCGAGCATGTCCGCGCAGCGTGCGGCGCTCTCCGCCAATCCCGCGCGGGCTTGTGCCGGCGTGCAGCGCGTGCGGTCTAGTTGTCGCGGAACCTTCAGGTGCGGGATGGTCAACCTAACCCATTTGGTGCGGACGTTGTGCATGTGCGTGAAGATTGCCGCGATGGTGCGCGTCTTGCCGGGCGGTTTGGATTTCCAGGCGGCCGGATCAAGATGTTCTATGAGCATCTGGTTGATGCGCTCATTGGCGGCAAAGATCTGCACTGCGGCTCGGCCCAGTTGCGTGTGAACCTGTTGCGTGTGAACCTCGTGCTGACGCATGCTCACGGTTAGCTGCTCCTTGACCCATAATACTGCCGGGCGGTCGGCAAACCGGAAATTCCTGCAAAGTGGCTGTCAACACGCCCCAGGTGGTGGTAAACGCTCTGTCTACTCGGGTCAAGGAGCCGACATTGTTATGGTTATGCAATCAAACCGAATCAAGCCCCAACACATCTTCGATTATCGCAGGTACCGAGCATCAAGCCGGCGTGGAAAATAACCTCTGCCTTATTTCGCGGCTCCAACGCTGGTGATTTTTTTGATCTCGTAAAGCTGTGCCCTTTAATCTATCATCCCGAATCATGAAGCTCAGGCTGGCCAACCTCGTTCTGCTTGCCGGGATATTAGGTCCCAGCATTCTGCTCGCCCAGGAAACGCCTGCGAATTCGTTGCTGGTGCTCTCCAAGGCCGAACAAACTCTCGCCATTGTCGATCCATCTAGCTTGAAATCGATTGCGCGGATACCGGTCGGCAAGGATCCTCACGAAGTCAGTGCCTCCACGGATGGCAAGATCGCCTACGTTTCCAATTACGGAGGCGGGGCGTACAACACGCTGGCCGTAGTCGATCTCGTCTCTCAAAAAGCGCTTCCTGCTGTTGACCTCGGTGTTTTGCGCGGGCCGCACGGGTTGATGTTTGTCGCTGGAAAGGCGTGGTTCACCGCGGAGGCCGCCAAGGCCATCGGAAGCTACGATCCGGCCACCCAGAAGATTGATTGGATCCTCGGCACCGGGCAGAACCGCACGCACATGATCTACGTTTGGCCAAACGTGAAGCGGATCGTCACGACCAACGTAAGCTCCGGTACCGTCAGCATCATAGAGAAGACCATCGGAGGCAACGTCCCCGGCGGTGACTGGGACGAGACGGTTGTCCGCGTGGGTAAAGGCTCAGAAGGGTTTGATGTCTCCCCAGACAGCAAGGAAATCTGGGTGGCCAACTCGGGTGACGGGACCGTATCCATCATCGACGTGGCGAGCAAGAGCGTAACGCAAACTCTAACAGCGGACGTCGGCGGCGCGAATCGGCTGAAGTTCACGCCCGACGGAAAGATGGCGCTCATTTCCTCTTTGCGTGGACCCGATGTCACGATTATCGACAGCGCCACGCGCAAGACGGTCAAGCGCGTTCCCGTGGGTCATGGCGCAGCGGGTATCCTGATGCAGCCCGACGGTGCACGTGCCTTCGTTGCCTGCACGCCGGACAGCTACATTGCGATCATCGACCTGCATTCGCTGGAAGTCGTTGGCCACATCGATGCAGGCAAGAATCCCGACGGCCTGGCGTGGGCGACCCGCCGCTAGGACTCAATCCCGATCGCTGTAATAAGCGCCCTTTCGCGGCGACGAAATCTCCATCTACTACGGAAAAGCTTGGGCCTGGCTGTTGTGGGTCGCTGCGGCGGTGATGGAATCCTCCGCCGATTACAGTCCGGTCATTTTCTCCAGCTTTTCCGGGTAACGAGCTCCTTCTACTTTGATTTTCGAGGACGCAGCTTCGATTTCATGGAGATCTTCGGCCGTAAGTTCGACCGCCAATGCCCCAATGTTCTCCTGCAGGCGAGCGAGCTTGGTTGTGCCTGGGATGGGAACAATCCACGGTTTTTGGGCAAGCAACCACGCGAGCGCGATCTGCGCAGGTGTCGCCTTCTTCTGCTTGGCGATCTTGGCGAGCAGATCGACAACCGCCTGGTTCGCCTTCAGAGCCTCGGGCGTAAACCGAGGGAGAGTGCTGCGGAAATCGGAGCTGCCGAATTTCGTATTTTCATCCATCTTTCCGGTGAGGAATCCTTTGCCCAGAGGGCTGTAGGCAACCAAGCCAATTCCAAGTTCTTGCAGAGTTGGCAGTACCTCCGCTTCCGGCCTTCTCCACCATAAAGAATATTCATTTTGCAGCGCGGTGAGAGGCTGGACTGCGTGCGCGCGACGTATCGTTTGAACTCCTGCTTCCGAAAGTCCGAAGTGCTTGACCTTACCGGCCCGAATCAGCTCCTTCACCGCGCCGGCGACATCTTCTATAGGCACGTTCGGGTCAACACGGTGCTGATACAACAGATCGATGACATCGGTTTTGAGCCGCTTGAGCGATCCTTCGACGGCCTGCTTGATGTGCTCGGGCCGACTGTTTGGACCTGCCGCTCCCGGTCGATTATCGCTGCCACTCAGGTCGAACCCGAACTTGGTGGCAATCACGACCCGATCGCGGACAGGGGACAGCGCTTCGCCCACCAATTCTTCGTTGGTGAATGGACCATACACTTCAGCGGTATCGAAGAAGGTGATGCCCAGGTCCACTGCTGTACGCAGTAGAGAGATCATCTCCTGCTTATCTTTCGGCTCACCGTACGAGAAGCTCATACCCATGCAGCCCAGCCCGATAGCCGAAACTTCCAAATTGCTTTTTCCAAGTTTGCGCTTTTGCATTGTTTTTTCTCCAGAAGCGTTTCTCTCATCCACAGATTAGAGTCAAACCCTACGGTCACGGTATCCTGATCCTTCCGATTTATTGCCTATTCCTCTGGTTCTACGAAAGAAGCGTTGGCGTATGCAAACCCAACGTCTATCTTGATTGCAGCGACAAGGAAACCAATACATGAAAAACGCCAGCAAAATGCCCACTACGCTCGCAGGCCGAACCCATGAATTGCGCAAAGAGTTGGCTCGCAGGATTGCCTTTTTCATTGGGTCCAGAGAGAGAATGATCACCGATGTTCCCGGCTTACTGTTGAGCCGGCGGACCGCCCCTACGGCACCTGACTGGGCGACGTACGAACCAAGTCTGGCCGTGGTCGCGCAAGGGCGGAAGCGCGCAACTCTCGCCGGAACCACGTTCATCTTCGACGAGTCGCGCTACCTGCTGACGTCGCTCGATTTGCCGGTCATCTGCAACGTAATTGAGGCAAGTGAAGACGTGCCCTATCTGTGTTTCGTGCTAAAGCTCGAAATACCCGTGGTCCGGGAGCTTTTGAGTCGCGAGGAGATTCACGCGCAGGAGATGCCGTCGGACAGTCCCGCCATGGCAACCGGTGAGACCACCGCGGACTTGCTCGATGCATGCTGCCGGCTCGTCGACCTGCTGAACAGGCCGCAGGATATTCCGTTTCTTTCTGGCCTGATTCAACGCGAGATTATTTACCGCATGCTTCGCGGGCCGGGGGGCACACGCCTTCGCGCGATTGCAACGCTCGGAGATCAGAGCCATCGCACGGCGAAGGCCATCGCGTGGGTCAGATCCAATTACGCCAAGCCGCTACGAGTAGAAGATCTCGCGCAAATCGCGGGCATGGGAGTCTCCACGCTGCACCACCATTTCCGCGCGCTCACCGCCATGAGTCCTCTTCAGTATCAAAAGCAACTTCGATTGCATGCAGCGCGCGAACGCATGCTCATGGATGGTCTGGACGCTGCCAGCGCGGCATTCGAGGTCGGATACGAAAGTGCCAGCCAATTCAATCGCGAATACAGTCGCTTCTTCGGCCGACCACCCATGCGGGATATTCGAACGCTTCGCTTGCCAAGTGCTCTGCCCTTGGAGTCGATCAGTAACCGGTAGCGAGCTGTCTGGTCGTGTCGCAACACGCAAGACGTCGCATGCGCCTGTCTCTCGTGTCGTATTCCGTTCTATAATCCCGTGCAGCCAACCATGCCGCTCGATCCAGGTATTAAGCTCGGTCCCTACGAAATATTGTCTGCTCTTGGCGCAGGCGGTATGGGCGAAGTCTACCGCGCTCGCGACACGCGCCTCGAGCGTTCCGTCGCCATTAAGATTCTCCCAGCACATCTTTCCAGCGATCCCGCGCGCAAGCTGCGCTTCGAGCGCGAAGCCAAAACCGTCTCCGCGCTGAATCATCCGAATATCTGCTCGCTCTTCGACGTCGGCTCGCAAGACGGCATTGATTTCCTGGTCATGGAATGCATCGAGGGCGAAAGCCTCGCGCAGCGCATCGCCAAAGGCGCTCTTCCCATCGAGCAAACTCTCAAAATCGGCACGGAAATCGCCGACGCCCTGGACAAAGCCCACCGCACCGGCGTCGTGCATCGCGACCTCAAACCCGGAAACATCATGCTCACCAAGTCCGGCGCCAAGCTTCTCGACTTTGGCCTGGCCAAACCCGCCACGGCTCCCGCCAGCGCCGTCACTCTCACCAACGTCGTGGCAAGTTCTCCAGTCACCGAACAAGGCACCATCGTCGGCACTTTCCAATACATGTCTCCTGAACAAATCGAGGGCAAGGAGCTCGAGGGCCGCAGCGACATCTTTTCCCTCGGCGCAGTTCTCTACGAAATGGTCACCGGCCAGCGCGCTTTTGAAGGCAAGAGCCAGCTTAGCGTCGCCTCCGCCATCCTCGAAAAAGAGCCGCCGCCCATCTCCACCATCAAGCCGCTTACTCCTCGCAATCTCGATCACATCATCCGCCGCTGCCTGGCAAAGGATCCCGACGATCGCTGGCAATCCGCCCGCGACCTTGCGCTTGAATTAAAATCGATTTCCTCCGCCGATCCTTCGTCCCAATCGTCCGCTGCCGCATTACCTGTCACCCGTCGCAAAAATCGCCGCGAACTGCTAGCGTGGTCCCTCGGCGCCGTAGCTCTGCTTGCCGCTCTCCTGGCTTTCTTCTTCCGGCCCGGTCACGAAGCCCCCGGTCTTCCTCTATACTCCTCAATCGTTCCTCCGCAAGGTACTTCCTTCGAAATCGAAGGTGACCTGGGAAAGCAGCCCGCGCTTTCTCCCGACGGAAGTTCCCTGGTCTTCGGCGCGGGCGGCGAATTGTGGCTGCATTCGTTGCGCACCGGCACTGCCCGCGCCCTGTCAGGTGTGCACGCTGCCATGAACCCGTTCTGGTCTCCCGACGGCACGAGCATCGGATTCTTCGCCGACGGCAAAGTCAAGACTCTCGATCTCAACACCGGCGTCGTCCGCGTTGTATGCAACGCTCTCGCCCCTCGCGGTGGGTCCTGGGGCCCCGGCGGCATTATTCTCTTCACTCCCTCCCCGCGGGCCGCCATCTTCCAGGTGCCTGCCACGGGTGGCACTCCGGTTGCCGTCACCACCATTGATACCAAGATTCACTCCACGCACCGCTGGCCCGTGTTTCTGCCCGGTGGGCAGCATTTTCTCTACTACGCCTCGAATCACGGTTCCGCGCAGAGCGAGCAGAACGGCATCTACGTCGCCTCTCTCGATGGCAAATTCAATCGCTTCCTGGTGACTTCACCCGCCGCTGGCATTGTCGCGCACGGCGATCTTCTTTACGCCAAGGAATCCGCTCTCTTAGCGCAAACCCTCGATCCCAAAACGTTTGCTCTGACCGGCACTCCTCGCCCGCTACTAGACAATGTTGTCGTGGACCTTGGTGTCTGGCACGCCACCGTCACCGCCTCGCAACTCACAAACGAAATCGTCTACCAAACCGGCTCCGCCATGGCTCTGACGCGGCTCGAGTGGGTCGATCGCTCCGGCGCGCACTTGAGCTATCTCGGCGACAAGGGCGTGTACTTCGGTCCCCGCCTTTCGAAAGATGGGCAGCGGTTCCTGGTTACCTTCGGCGATCCTTCTCCGGATATCTGGCTTTACGATTCTTCCGGCCACAACAAAACGCGTCTCACTTTCGACAGCACTATCGCCGGCGAACCTATCTGGTCTCCCGATAATTCCCGTTTCACCACTCTCATCGGCTTAGCTAATAGCCGTTTTCAGATCGTCAGCCGCCCTGTCAGCGGTTCGGGACAACCTGCCATTCTCGATGATCACAGCATGAACGCTGCAACCGACTGGTCCCCAGACGGGCGTTATGTCCTTACCGAGCGGTTTCTTCCCGATTCAGATGTCGCCGCACTCCCTGTCAATCCTGGCGAAGAACCGCATGCCGTGCTCCCGTCTGCTCGGAACAACACCGGTCCTCAATCCAGTGGCCAGTTTTCTCCCGACGGAAAGTTTGTGGCCCTGACGCTCCTTCTCTCTTCGGGCCCCGAAGTGTTTATCGTTCCGTTTTCCGGTGGCAACGGCATGTGGCAGGTTTCGACCGAGGGTGGGCACTGGCCCCGTTGGAGCCGGGATGGCAAACAACTTTATTACGTGTCGACGACCAACACGATGAATTACGTCGACATCCACGAAAAGGGTGATAGCCTCGAAGTTGGCCACCCCGTCCCGCTGTTTAGGTTTCGACCATCGCCTCGCGTCTACCGCCTCGGCTTGATCAACTACGACGTCAGCCCCGACGGCAAACGCTTCCTCTTGGTCGTAGCGGCCGACGAGAACAATCGTCCGCTGACGCTCCTGCAAAACTGGACCAATCTGCTCACGGCGAAACCGTAAATTCCAATTGCAAAATAACTCTTTGCGTGGCGTCGACATGGTCTTGACGTTCTGCTGTCAAACTCCCGACAGCGCTCAGCAGCGAGTTGCGCTAAACACGAGACAGTGCCCGCGACGTGCGCTTCAATCATGATTTGCGGTACGCCCACGTGTGCGCGGAGTTTGCGGCTGTGCCGTCATTCACCTGGATTTAAGTTTTTCGTATTTCTAGCTGCGGAAGTATACCCTGAACGATCCCCGTCCTTCTTCGCGACGGAAAGGTGCTCAAGTTCCGGTTGATTTGCTTTTTGTAAAACACCGCCGGACAATCGAGTTTTGGAAAAGCGGAGTCTCGGGAGACCGCTAGGAAAGAGGTTCGCCATGCCTGAAGCCGTTATCGTGTCCTCGGTCCGCACTCCGGTTGCCCGTGCCTTTAAGGGTTCCCTGCGTACCAGCCGTCCGGACGACTACGCCGCGCTGGTCATCAAGGAAGCGTTGGCGCGCGTGCCGGGCCTCGATCCCAAGGAAATCGATGACGTGATTCTGGGCTGCGCAATGCCCGAAGGTGAACAAGGCATGAACGTCGCGCGCATCGCAGCGCTTCGTGCGGGGCTGCCTGTGGAAACTTCCGCCATGACCGTAAACCGCTTCTGCGCCAGCGGCCTGCAAGCCATCGCGCAAGCCGCCGAACGTATCCGTAGCGGCGCGGCACAGGTGATAGTCGCCGGCGGAACGGAGTCCATGTCGCTCGTGCCCATGGGCGGCAATAAAATTTCCCCCAATCCCTGGCTCGTTGATCACTACCCCGACGCGTACATCAACATGGGCCTGGGCACAGAAAACATCGCGCGCAAATTCGGCATCACTCGCGAACAAGCCGATCAATTCTCCGTGGATTCGCACAAAAAAGCCGTCGCCGCCCTGGCCGCGGACAAATTTAAAGACGAGACCGTCCCCGTTGAAGTGAAAATCACTTCCCTGCCCAACGGAAACGGCGCCAAACCCAAGACCGCTACCAAGCCTGCCACGCAATCTTTTCGTTTCGAAAAGGACGAGCTCCCGCGCCCGGAAACTTCCATGGAAGTTCTTGCGGGATTGAAGCCCGCGTTTCACTTGAAAGGAACGGTAACCGCGGGCAACAGTTCACCGATGAGCGATGGCGCCGCGGCAGTCGTTCTGATGTCCGACACCAAGGCCGCGCAACTCGGCCTCAAGCCCCAAGCGCGTTTCATTTCCTACGCCACCGCCGGATGCCCGCCCGAGGAATTTGGCATCGGCCCGGTCTACGCCATTCCCAAAGCGCTGCAGCTTGCGGGACTATCGCTGAACGATCTCGCCGCCGTCGAATTGAACGAAGCGTTTGCTGCCCAATCGCTCGCGGTAATTCAGCAAGCTAATCTTGACGCCGCGCGCGTAAACCCGAACGGCGGAGGCATTGCGCTAGGCCATCCACTCGGCTGCACTGGCGCGAAACTCACCGCGTCGCTGATCCGCGAACTGCAGCGCCAAAACGCCCCCTACGGCATGGTCACCATGTGCATCGGCGGCGGCATGGGCGCCGCCGGCATCTTCGAACGCCTCTGAACAACTTTGCAATTTGAACCGTTTTGCACTTGACCTGAGAGCCTGCGTGAGGCAATATGTCGTGTGGCGACATGTCGCCTAGATATCTGTGGAGTAGCAATGAGTGAAGCTGTCCTGCTGATCCTGCTGAGTCTGGCTGACCAACCTCGCCACGGCTACGCAATCCTGAAGGATATACAAAAGCTGAGTGACGACCGCGTTTGCTTGAGTACAGGCACTTTGTACGGCGCGCTGCGGCGCTTACTTGAGGATGGCTGGATTGCCCGTTTCCAAGAAGAGGATCGTTCGCGGGCCAAGCAGGCCTATCGTCTTACGGCGCTTGGGCGCAGGAATCTTCAGGATGAAGTGAGCCGCATGAAGCAACTCACCCGGGTCGCAAGCCTGCGCGTCGCTCGGAAGGAGACGTAGGCAATGCTATCGCTCTATCGTGCCCTTCTGCTCCTATACCCTGCTCGATACCGCGAGGAATATGGCCCGGAGATGATTGCCGTATTTATAAAAATGCAGAGCGACGTGTGCACCGGCAGTCCGATGAGACAAGTATTGTTCGCCGTTAGGGAAATCGGAGGCTTGTTGCACGGCGCTTTCTGTGAACATCTGCGAAGGCTTGCCGGTCTCGAAGGCCGTCCGGTATTTTTATCAAGGAGGTTTAGCATGCGTTCCGAATTTCGGTTTCCGAAAGCCACCGTTTCGCTGATGGTGATCATCCTCGCGGGAGTCTTGGTAGCGATCGACAAAGCGAAGGCGATCCAGCAATCCGTGGTCTATTCTCAGTCCGAGGTGGGTCCGATTCACGCCACGCAGCAACTCATGCTGTTGCCAACGCTCCTAATCATCCTGACCGCTG
>Ga0210384_10000842_pt1 | contig 44578 bp, 36 predicted proteins | sample IncBWH2MmetaG_FD_160574 | JGI IMG/M metagenome (GOLD analysis project Ga0210384, IMG submission 160574) | Forest soil microbial communities from Barre Woods Harvard Forest LTER site, Petersham, Massachusetts, United States - Inc-BW-H-2-M | ecosystem: Environmental > Terrestrial > Soil >... | reverse complement strand
CCACCTCCAGGGCGCTCCAAAAGGACTTTCAACTTCTCTCGAGGCTTTGCTGAAATCGCCTTTCTCCGCGGAAACGACTGGCCGTCAATCAGATGCGCGGAAATATCGGGAATAGGTAGAGAGAACCCCCAGTAAATTGACCCCTGCTCCCAGGGCGCGTTTGATGGTCCGAACGGTGGCACCCGCTTGGGGCAGGTTGGCCGTGGCCAACTGGAGGAGCAGGTCATGGAGAGCAACAATGGGTTCGAACGGCGGGTCATGGTCCAAGCCCAGGACCAGACACCGTTACACAACCATTCCCAAACGACTTTCGAGGAACTGGCCATGCCATTATTCGGCCCTCTGTACAATTTCGCACACTGGCTTGCACAGAATCGCGAAGACGCAGAGGACCTGGTACAGGAAACATTTGTCAAAGCATTACGAGGCTTCGGTTCCTTCCAGCCAGAGACAAATTTTCGAGCCTGGATTTTCCAAATCCTCCGAAACACCTTTCTGTCTTCGCAGTCCAGGTTGGCGCGGCGGAAGACGGTGCCACTCGACCCTGACGAGACTTCACTCGAGCTGTCAGAGGCGATGGGCACGGCTGAGTCGTCTCTAATTGAACGTGCCGATGCTGACTTGGTCCTGCGCGCAATTAGTCACCTTTCGCCGGCGTTTCGAGAAGTCCTGTTGCTCTGCGACGTCGAAGAGATGTCTTACAAGGAAATCGCAGAAGCTCTATCGGTCCCGATCGGCACCGTCATGTCCCGGCTTACTCGTGCCAGGAAGGCCGTTCGCGGCGCACTGGCCGTCAGCACTCGTGTTACGCGGGCCGGTCGGAACAGTGAAGTAGCTCGTGAGACGGGAATAAGAGTTTAGGGTTGATCGACACGGGTACTCATCGCGCGCGCAAAGAACCGCCTTGTGGATTCAACCGTCAGGACAGCGGTAAAGAAATCGCTTTACGAAAGACCAGCCTTGACAGACCGGCCTTCCATATTACATCGTCTCGATCCTGCTAGAAATTCAGCTTCAAGGCAAGCTGGATCTGCCGTGCGGATGTGGTTCCGTCCGGCCGGGTAAGCGTTTGAGTCGACAATCCAAAGGTTCCCGGGTTCTCAATCACGTTGCCTGGCTGACGAAACTGCGGATGATTGAATAGGTTGAAGAACTCCGAGCGGATTTGCATCCGGAAGCGGTCGGTGAAGCGGATATTCTTCAAGAGCACCATGTCCGCATTGATGTCATTCGGACCGTAGAACTGGTTCCGGCCCGAGTCTCCAATGTGTCCCAGGAAGGTGGAGCTGAACGCATTCAAGTTCACACCAGTCTTCAGACCAGCACCCTGAATTCGCGAGCCAGGATTATTGTTCGGATCGCCGAGCACGTCCGGCCAGGAGAAGCTGGCGACTCCGGTGCGTCCATTATCGAGCTGTGTGAAGACAGAATAAGGATGCCCGGTCTGCGCGCTCACAATTCCCGAGAGGGCGATCCCTTCCAGTGCCTTACCCATGATTCCGGCATTCAGATACTGCTTGCCTGCGCCGAAGGGCAACTCGTAGGAGAAGTCAACAACTCCGCGGTGCCGGATATCGTTATCTGAGTTCCCGCGAAAGGTCAGGTTGGGATTGCGCGAATCGACTGGAAAACTCCCTTGCCCGGCCTCTGGAGTTAATGGGTCATTGGAGTCGTCGGTGGCATGGGACCACGTGTAGGCGGCGCCAAACTGCAATCCTTGCGAAATCCGCTTCGTCAGTTTCGCCTGCAGGGCGTCGTAATGTGCGTCGGCATTGGTTCGGGTGATATTCGAAACCGGGAAGTTGAATCCCGTCTGCAGTGCGGTTTCTCGAACCGATACCGGTACTCCAATTTGGGGGATGCCGCCATAGAGCACTCCGGCGCTGATCCTTCCTTGCGGATCTCCCGGATCGCAACCCCCGTTGGCAAAAGATCCCGCGGCGACGCAGGCGGCAATGGCTTGCTGGACAAGAGCTGGATCGGGTGGAACCGCATCGAGAGAGCGGATGACCCGGGTCGCGTGCGCCCCCACATAGTCGATTTCCAGAACGAGATTTGCCCCTAGCTCGCGTTGTATACCGAGATTCCAGTTTTGGCTGGCCGGCATCTTCAAATTGGGATCCAGCAACGTCACCACCTGGTTCTGCCCGTTCACAAAGGTCAAACCAGGCGGGGTGCTCTGCGCGAAGGGAACCGTCTCTGGCGTGGCCGTTCCCGAGAAAGCATTGAATACTGTCTGCTGGAACGGAGGATTTCCACGCGCATTGCCAAACAGATTGTCGAAGATGCGATCGTGGAAGATTCCGTAGCCGCCACGAATCGAGGTCTTGCTGTTCTTGAAGGGATCCCAGGCAAATCCGACCCGAGGCTCAATGTTGCTGTAGTCGTTATGATAAAGATCGTGGCCGGTCCCCGGGCCGACATCGGTAAATGTGAAGGAAGTCGCGGAACTGTCGGCATTCTGGAAGAGGTTTGAAAAATTCCCTCCGGTTTCGAACGGCACTCCGTTGTACTGATAACGCAGTCCGTAGTTCAATGTCAGGTTGCTCTTGATCTTCCAACTGTCCTGGATAAAACCGTCGGATTCATGCTGACGAAACGTTTTCCCATCGGTTGGTACTCGAGCCGCACCCTTGTTAAAGAACTGCGCTTGGAACTGAGTGCTGACTCCGCCCACCAGGAACCAGGCCAGATCCTGGGTGGCTTGATCGGGTGTTGCTTGGGTAAACGCCAGGTTAGTTCCCCCTGAATTTTGAAAGCGGTTGAATCCGAGATCATCGCGCGAGTTGAAGTTCACGTTGCCCGTGGAGCGCACGTCGCGGAAATCTCCGCCGAACTTGATCGTGTGATTCCCTTTGACCCAGGTGATGGTGTCCGTGAAGCTAGTGGTGCCGGTGTTTCTAGCCTGTCCCTTCGAATCAAACAAGCCGTTGCAACCAAGCGTAAACAACGGCCCCACCCCTAGGTTACCTTCCGGAACGGTAAAGTCCCGGCCGTTACCCAACGCATCTGTTCCTGTGATGGGATCGAAAGTGGCGGCACAGTTGCTATCGAATGCGGCGTAATTCTTGTTCCAGCCGAAGCGAAAATCGTTCACCAGAGTGTTGCTCAGCGTCGAAGTCAGACCTGCCAGGACTCCGTGAGCATATGCAGGAGAGCTCACTACATCGATTCCGGGAGCCGTTTCGCTGTGAAATGGATTGGAGTCCACCGAGCGGTTGAACGCATAGCGCAGGGTTAACTGATGCTTGTTAGTCAGTTTGTGATCGATCTTTCCCGTCCACGTGTAGCCATTGAGATTGTCGGGACTGGCAAAGTTGAGCAGGCCTGTGACTCCTGGGATCACATCGCCAGCGTTAGGCGCAGGGAATAGGTTCAGGAGCTTGCTGATTGTCGGATTGACGCTAAGCCCGGTCAGGTTGCCGGGTGAGGTTGGAGTCCGGAGATTAACTTGGGTGCCATCAGGCGCAGTGAACTGTCCCGACTTGTAAGCTGCCGTGGGAACAATGGAGGTTGCGGTGAGCGTGGTTCGGAACCTCTGGTACTCGTTATTGATGAAGAAAAAGGTACGGTCCTTGATGATTGGTCCTCCCACCGAGAAGCCAAAATCATTGCGCACGTAGGGATTCTGAGGATCGGGAGCCGGATTGGCGGCAGTGGGCGCCCTGTTGAAGAAATCGCGCGCCCCGAGCGCATTGTAACGGCCGAACCAGTAGGCATCTCCATGCAGGTTATTGGTTCCGCCTCGTGTGACCACGTCGATGATGGCTCCCGTGTTCCGGCCGAACTCAGGGTTGAAATTGTTGGTAATAACGCGGAATTCCTGAGCGGAGTCGGGGTTGATACCGAGGACACCGCTTCCCGCACCCGGAACGGAAGTGTCGTTGTTGTCGACGCCGTCTAGCAGGAAATTGTTTTGCCGATCGCGAGAACCGTTGACCGCAAAGCCGAAGCTGCCATTATTCGGCTGAATCACTCCGGGCGACAACAAGACGAGTTCGTAGGCATTGCGCGTCAGGAGCGGGAGGTCATTCATCGTCTTGCTGTCGACGAGAGTGCTGAGCTGGCTGGTTTCGGTTTCGATGGGCGCGGTCTCTCCCCCGTTTACCTGCAGAATCTCTTGCACCGATCCTATGGTGAACTGAGCGTTCAGGACCAGCGCCTGGGCGACACTCAGAGCGGTGGCATCGAATCGTATCGTCTTAAAACCGGCCTTCTCCATAACCACGCTGTACACCCCTGGCGCCAAGTTTGTGATCGAATAGGCCCCGGAAGAATTAGTGTCGGCGCTTCGGGCAGCATTGGTGGCCTGATTGGTGGCGGTCACCGTCGCGCCCTGCACGACCGCCCCGGTGGAATCTGTCACGGTGCCCGCAATGGATCCCGCAGTTTGGGAGAACAACAAACTCGAAAGGGTCAGAACACACAGCAGCGCGCTGATTTTCACCAGTTTCATCACTTACTCCCTGGATTCGCGCGGGCCAGCCCGCGCTCGATTTGACGTTTACAAAAAAAGTATCACTTAGAGAAATGCACCCGATCTGCTCTGCGTGAGGATTCCGATTGGGTGCAGGAGACTCTTTGGCCACTGTGGCCTATTTGCCCTCCGGAGCACTGTTGTCTGCAGGCGTAAAGAACCCGAAGACGCCGTGAGCCTCATCGCTTATACCGGCGGTGAAGAAGAGCCAATTGCTGGGTCCAGCGGCATGGTCGTTGCCGAAGCGCAGCGCCCACAACCGGTCGTTTTGAAGCGCATGTCCATTGGCGTCGCGGAGAAGGCCATCGAAGCGCCCGCTGTCGACGTCGTAAACAGCGATTTGCCCGCTCCCGGCATTCCCGATCAGCAGGTGGCTGCTGAAGAAGCCGAAATTCGCCGGTGCCAACGCCACACCCCATGGCGCGTTTAGCCACGGACCGTTCTCCAGTCGTTGCAGCAGCTTACCTTCGGGAGAGAATTGGTCGACGAATCCAAAACCTGGGAAATCAAAGTCGTCATGCTTCGTAGCGTTCTGCTTGGCATAGGTTACATACAAATTCCCATTGACCTCCTGCACGTTGAAGGGAGCGAAACCATGTGGGATTTTGCGGTCAACGAACGCCGGGTTACCATCGTCGTCGCTACCAAGATTCACGGGCTTGAAGTTCGTGTCGTAAACCTCGATGCGCCCAGAGCGAATATTCGTGACATAGAGGAAGAACGGCCCCCCAGCCGTCATCTGCGCGATGGTCGCTCCCTTGTAAACGGCGCCAGCGGCGGCGGAAGGATTGCTAGAGTTGTCCACCACCACGAATGCGTCATTGGGGAGGTCCTGGGGATTGATTCCCGGGCCCCAAGCGACGATGGTTCCATCTTCGGTTACGAAGGTGAATGCTGCGCCCGCAGTAGTGCCTTTCGCCTGGAAAGTAAATCCTGCGGCTCCCGTCAAAACCACTCCCGTCGGTGTGCCCGCCACTCCATTCACTGGAGACGGGATGTTTACCACCAGGCCCTGCTTCACTCCCTGTCCGCTGTAGAGAGTCGAAACACCGGCGTTGTTGTCTGAAACCCACCACGGACTCGTAGCACTCGAAGTAATCCCCCATGGGTTCACAAGCTGCGGATCGGGCTGACCATTGGTCGGGTTTTGAGCAAGGCCCTGAATATCTGAAACAAGGTTGGTTTGTTGGTAGGCTTGCGCCATGCCCAGTGCGCTGAGAGCAAGCACGGCAGAAAGTGTGAGAGCGCACGCCGTGCACAATCTAGAAATTGTCTTCAGGTACACTTTCTTTCCTCCGCCACATTGCGGGACTAAATAGTGATCTCGGCAAGTCAGCGACAAGCACGGAGAAGATCTGTAAATTGTCGAGGGTACATTCCGTGCAAGATGTGTAACTCCCGTCACCCGCGGAATATTCCCCAAGTACAAAAATAATTCCTGTGCCATTCAAGGCGAGGGCTTTCGATCAAAACTGTGCACGGAAAAGGCAAGAACGTAAACTAAGCTGGGAATCGCAGACGCCGATCAGAGCTCCAAACGTCCCGACCTTGTTTCCACGACACGATCAAAGACACCCAAAGAACGCACTCCGGAGAAGCCAGCACTCATCGCTTGTCGAGGGTCGCCCTGTGACTGCATTCGTTGAACCGGAAGGTCGACCCACAAAGTAGCGCACGGTGTTATGTACCGGCCAGGTAGTTGTCCACAATCTCAAGGTGGAATTATTCGATCGCTGTTTGAAACTTTTCTCTGTCTGCTGGCTCTCAGTAACTACGTCGCGCAGAACTGTACATCAGGCTAGTCGGAGCACCAGGTTCGGCGCGCGCATCTCATACCAACGACAGGAGCGAGAAATGCAAGGAGTTGTTCGCAGTCTCTTATTGGTTGCGGTCGCGACGAGTATGGTGTCGGCAACCCGGAGTTATGCACAGGACGAACAGTCAATCGGTACGGGCGCGGTCTTCGTCATGACGAATGCGGCTGACCGGAACACAGTCATTTCGTTCCGGAGGGCCGTGGATGGCTCGTTACGGGAGAGCCGGAGAGTTTCAACCGGTGGTCGAGGAACTGGGGGTGTGACCGATCCTCTGGAATCGCAAGGATCACTCACGCTGAGCCAGGATCACTCTTTGTTGTTCGCTGTGAACGGAGGGAGCGGAGAGATCTCTGTGTTTCAGGTGCATGGTTCCCAGCTCACCTTCGTAGACAAAAAGACCTCCGGGGGCAGTGAGCCAAATGCGGTTGCCGAGCACGGAAACCTCGTTTACGTACTGAATGTTGGCGGGAGCAGCAATGTGGTTGGATTCAGGTTAAATGCGGGTGGACAAGTTCAGAGAATCCCCAATTCGATCCGTTTTCTTACAACCAACAATTCGGAGGCCGCTTCGCTGGCCTTCAGTCCGGATGGCCAATTCCTGTTGGTCACTGAACGGGCAACGAATGATATCGACGCCTTTCGTGTCCAGGCCGACGGCACGCTGGCACCGATCGTAGTTAACCTGAGTTCGGACCCGGGGGCATTCTCCGCGTCGTTTGCTCCCAACGGCGCGGCACTCGTGTCTGAAACTGGCCCCGCCGGGGGCAATGATGCCTCGGCTATCTCGTCGTACTCTATCGCGCCTAACGGAACTCTTGTTCCTATCAGCACCGGAGTCCCGACTCTGGGTAACGCGAACTGCTGGAACGCTGTTACCCCGGACGGACGATTTGTCTACACATCGAATGCTGGCTCATCCACAATCTCGGGATTTGCCATCAGCGCGACAGGTGTCTTGACGCCGCTGGGCGGCACGGTTGTAGGGACCAATCCCAGCGGAAGCACGAATCTTGACATCGCGGTCAGCGCTGATGGCAAATTCCTCTACACCCTGAATTCAGGAACCGGCACGATCGGCATCTTCGGCATCCAACCGGATGGAACTCTTAACAAGGTTGGTGAAGCTGAAGGACTAGCCCAGGCAACCGGTTTCAACGGGATCGCCGCAAACTAACTGGAAACGATTGTGAGTTGTGGCAAATCGTCGCCGCAATTCATATCTCTCTAACCCAACCGTGCTTTGCGACAAACCGATTTGTAGGAGCATGAAATGGCAGTGAAGTTAGTGGTAATGTACCCGCGTCCAAGAGTACATCGAGGTCTTCGACAAAATCTACGATGAGGAACATGTGCCGATGGCTATCGCGAAACTGGCTGGTAAAACCAAGATGGTAGGAACCAGGGTTCTGGATTCTCCGCAAGGAAACTGGCGGTCGCAGCGGACTCGGTTCAACGCGGGTTTTAATTGTTGTGTGCTCTCCCCCTGCTCCACTGGCGGGCGCTGTAACCAGCGAACGGTCACAGCGCCTGCATTGTTACCATTTGCCGCTTGAGTGCTTGCGCTCATCGCCCAACCTAAGGAGCTTTTATGTTTGAAGGACTGTTTCAACCGATGCATCTGCTGGTTATTTTCGGAATTGCTTTGCTTGTATTTGGACCGAAGAAGCTTCCCGAGCTCGGCAAGGGAATCGGAGAAGGTATCCGCGGCTTCAAGGCAGCGATGAAAGAGCAAGAAACCTCTGACAGCACAACCACAAATACATTGCCCACGAGCAAGGCCTAAGCGGGAGGTGTTGTTTGGGTTTTGGCGCAGAAATCCTGTTCATCCTTTTGCTCGGACTCTTGGTCTTGGGACCGAAGCGCCTGCATTCAGTGCTCGCTGACGTGGCGCGAGCGAAAGCGCGGTTCGAAGAAGCGAGCCGCGGCTTCAAGTCTCAACTGACTGCAGAACTTGAAGCCGACTCTCAGGGCCCCGGGCCCCACATCGTCTCATCGGGTGAACCCTGTAGGGTAATGCGCTTGCCCAATGCCCTAGAATATGACGGCTCTGCGCCGATTTTGGAGGCTGATTCGGCGCAGTACGCAAACCCTGTGTATGAAGAAGGTCCGGTTACTGATCGCCGACGACCATGATACGGTACGCCGTGGCGTGCGCTCCTTGGTGTCTTCGCATCCGGACTGGCTGGTCTGCGGAGAGGCTGTCGACGGCGCCGATGCCATCGAAAAAGTACGGGAACTCCGCCCCGACGTCGTCCTGATGGACCTCTCCATGCCCCGCATGGATGGCGTGCAGGCCGCTCGCATCCTCCGCAAGGAAAATCCCGAAACCCGGATCATCATCGTCAGTCAGAACGATCCCAACGTCGCCCGACTTCAGGCGGCCGAGGTGGGTGCTCAGGATTTTGTCACGAAGGGAACACTCGCCCGCGATCTCTTGCCTGCCATTATCCGTGTCGTCGAGACCATTCCGTCCTCTCTGCAAAGTGACCAACCCTCGTCCGTTGCTCAGGCAGCCCGTCATACAAAGACCTCCGCCAACAGCCACTGGCTGCATGGTGGCGGCCCACTCGGCAAATTAATTCGCGAGTACGACTGGTCTCGAACATCTCTGGGCGACATCGGCACATGGCCGCAAAGTCTCCGCACTTCCATCAACCTGATGTTGAACTCCCAGCACCCGATGTGGATCGGTTGGGGCCGCGAGATGGTCTTCCTCTATAACGACGCCTACATCTCCGTCCTCAGCCTGACCAAGCATCCTCGTTCTCTGGGACGGCCTGCGCGCGAAGTATGGCCCGAAATTTGGGACGTCATCGGTCCCTTGACCGACAAGGTTTTCCTGGAAGCCGAGCCTTTCTTCGTCGATGACCTGCGCCTCTTTATGCGGCGAGGCGATTACCTCGAGGAAACCTACTACTCGTTCTCCTACAGTCCTATCTATGACGAGTCGGGCAAGGTTGCGGGCCTCTTCTGTCCGAGCGCTGAAACCACGGCCAAGAATCTCAACGGGCGCCGGCTCCGCACGCTCTCCGAGCTGTCAGCCAAAGCTCTTATCGAAAAGTCGATTCAGGCCGCGTGTCACTCCTCGCTCGCGACCATCGCTCTGAATCCTGACGACATTCCCTTTGCGCTCCTCTATCTTCTCGACGAAGATCGCAAAATCGCGCGCCTCGTAGGCACCAGCGCCGCCTCCGGATCGCTCGTCGAGATTGCGAATCCGGAACTCCCCGTCGACGGCGCCTCCTCGAGCCCCCAACTGTGGCCCCTTCACGAAGTTGTTACGACCGCGCAACCCAAAATCCTTCCCATCGGCACTTACAGGGACTTGCCCATGGGCCCAGCCGGTCAGCCCGTGTCTGAGGCGATTGTTCTACCCGTCACCAGCCCGGGCCAAAATCTGCCCGTCGGTGTGCTGATTGCGGGAGTGAACCCCACGCGTGGTCTCGATACCGAGTACCGTACGTTCTTCAAACTCGTTTCCGATCAGGTTGGCACCGCCTTTCAAAACGCAAAGGCCTCCGAGGACGAGAAAAAGCGCGCCGATGCCCTCGCCGAACTCGACCGCGCGAAGACGGTATTCTTCAGCAACGTCAGCCACGAATTTCGTACCCCCCTTACCCTCATGCTCGGCCCTCTGGAAGATACGCTCGCCAACCCCGATCGTCTGTCGGTCGAAGATCGCCAGCGTCTCCAGGTGGCTCATCGCAACTCGTTGCGCCTTCTCAAGCAGGTCAACACACTGCTCGATTTTTCGCGCATCGAATCCGGGCGAATTCAAGCATCCTACGAACCCGTCGATCTTGCGGTTCTCACTTCTGACCTGGCCAGCGTGTTTCGCTCGGCCATCGAAAGGGCCGGCCTCCGCTTTTCTATCGACTGCCCGCCTCTTAAGGAGCACGTCTACGTCGATCGCGAGATGTGGGAGAAGATCGTCTTCAACCTCCTCTCCAACGCTTTGAAATTTACCTTCAGCGGGGAAATCAGAGTGTCTCTGCGCGACCGCCCCGCTGGCGTGCAGCTTCGCGTCAGCGACACCGGCAATGGAATTCCCGCTGACGAGCTGCCGCACATCTTCGAGCGTTTTCATCGCGTCAAGGGCGCGCGCGGACGTACCTTCGAGGGCAGCGGCATCGGACTCGCCCTCGTACAAGAACTCGCCCAGCTTCATGGCGGCAAGGTCGAAGTCGAAAGTGAACTGGAGCGCGGCACCGCGTTCACGGTGACTCTTCCGCTCGGTTCCGCTCACTTGCCCGAAGAGCGTGTGGGTGGGGCGCGCGCCCTTTCCAGTACCGCTGTTCACGCGCAGGCCTACATTCACGAAGCGCTCGATTGGGTCTCGGGGATCTCCGACGAAACTTTGCCGGTCGTGCCCGTTTCTGCTCCGCTCCCGCCATCCAGCGCCGACGCGCGTCACCGCATCCTGTTGGCCGACGACAATGCCGACATGCGCGAATACATTCGCCGCCTCCTTGCTGGCGCTTACGAAGTCGAAGCCGTGGCCGATGGCCAAGCCGCCCTCGAATCCATCCGCCGCCGGCGGCCCGACTTGGTGCTCTCTGACGTCATGATGCCCAGGCTCGACGGCTTCGGGCTTCTCAAGGCTCTGCGCAACGATGAGAAGAACGCCACTGTCCCCGTTATCCTGCTCTCAGCGCGGGCTGGGGAAGAATCGCGCGTGGAAGGTATCGGCGCCGGCGCCGACGACTATCTCATCAAGCCCTTCTCGGCGCGCGAACTCGCCGCCAGAATCGAAACACATCTCAAACTCTCACAGGTGCGCACCGAGGCCGAACAACGCTCACGCCGCCTCGCCGAGTCCCTCGACATGGAAGTACGCGTCCGCACTCGCGAGCTTGAGCAGCGCAACGCCGACGTTATCCGCCAGTCCGAAATCCTTCGCGACCTTTCCCATCGCATGATGCAAATGCAGGACGACGAGCGCCGCCACATCGCGCGCGAGCTCCACGACAGCGCTGGCCAGACCCTCGCCGTGCTCGCCATGCGTCTCACGCAACTCGTTCAGCAAGCCCAGTCTTCCGCTCCACAGTTTGTGAAGGACACGCAGGAAACCGCCGACCTCGTCCAGCAACTCAGCCGCGAGATCCGCACCACCTCGTATCTGCTGCATCCTCCTTTGCTCGACGAAACCGGCCTCGCCCCCGCCCTCAAGTGGTATCTCGACGGCTTGAACAGCCGCAGCACCGTCTCCATTACGCTCGAGGCTGCCGACGACTTCGGTCGCCTCCCCAGCGACATGGAACTCGTTCTGTTCCGCTTGGTGCAGGAATGCCTCACCAACATTCACCGTCACTCCGCCAGCAAGACCGCCACCATCACCCTCGCTCGCGACGAAGCCAGCGTTTCGCTCGAGGTTCGTGACCAGGGAACCGGCATCCCTCCCGAGAAATTGGCCGAACTTCAATCGCAGGGCTCCGGTGTCGGAATTCGCGGAATGCGCGAACGAGTCCGTCAGTTCAAAGGCGAAATGAATATCGAATCCAGTCCCGCCGGCACCGCCGTCCTTGTGACGATTCCGCTCCCGGTTGCGAGCTCTTCCGAACCGGACTTGGTTCCGGTTCGCGCGGCCGTTTGAAAAGGGAATAAACTTACAGAATGAGAATTCTCATCGCCGACGACTTCGAGCCGATCCGAACCGCGGTCGCCGGTATCCTGTCCGAGCAACCGGATTGGGAGGTTTGTGGCGAAGCCTGCAACGGTACCGAAGCCTTGCGCCTGGCCACCGAGCTCAACCCCGACGTCGTGCTGCTCGACATCAGTATGCCCGGCATCGATGGACTTAAAACTTCACGCCTGATCCACGAAAGCGTCCCCAGCGCAAAAATCATCATCCTCAGCCATCACGATCCCGCGCAGTTGTTGAAGGACGCGCGCAAGTCAGGCGCCCAGGAGTGTGTCGACAAAGGACGCATCGCTGCCGACCTCGTCGCCAGCATCCGGCGCGTGCAGATCCAAGAAAAACCCGCCGCTTAATCGCCCGCAGGGCGCAAATGTGCCGCCGGCGTCCTCGCTGGCTGTCGCGAGAGCCTGCCCTGAGCCTGTCGAAGGGGCGTCTCGCAAGGCTCACCCGGGAAGGGCATGGCTTGAGCCATGCCGTCCCGTCGGCTGGAGATCAAAAGAAAGCTCAAAAGCAGCACACCGGTCGTCGGCCAAACGCCAAGTGCTAATTGCTAAGTGCTGAGTGCCGAATGCTGACTGCTGGTCCCGGGTGCCCCAGGTTCGCGTCGTCCTTTAGACCCTACCCAGGGTGGTACCCTTTGTCGCAGTGCTCGTGCGTTGAAACGCAAAACTCTGAAGCTCGAAACACAATGATTGTCGAGTCCCCAACTCGGCCCTGTCATCCTGAGCGCAGTGAGGCGACAGCCGAACGCGGTCGAAGGACCCCTTATTGTCTAACGAACCACCAGCTCGAAAAGGAATCTTCTCTACGACGGTCTGAGGCCAACACACCACCCGGGTGCCCCACCCAAAACGCGTTCTTTGCGTTACGGTGGGGACTTTCATCTTCAGCGCGCACCCGAATCTTCTGCTTCCTGTTACTCGCCCTTCTCCCCACCCCCGCTTTCCCCCAATCGCCCGCGCAACCCTCCGTCCCCACCCTCCACGTCGACACCAATCCCCGCCACATCCTCAACTCCTTCGACCCCGACCAATCCCTCGGCAGCTCCATCGACGTCCTCTCCCGCGCCGCCATCGACCACGTCTACACTCCTCACATCATTCAGGAAGCTCTCTCCGCCGGATGGGGTCCTCTCACGTACCGCAACAACACCGAGCTCCGCATGGCTGCCTGGCACTGGAACGACAATGGCACCTGGAGCGATCCCGCCCACCACGGCGGATACTTCACCGGCAGCACTGATCTCAAAGATCCCATCCGTTACATCCTCGCCTACGCGCTTCCCCATCGCGGATTCTCCACCAGCGGGGATCGTCCCATCGAAGGCCCGCACCTCTCGTACTGGAAAAGCAATCCCTATCTGACCAGCAAATTCACCGGCGAAAGCGACGCCCTCCACCCCCAATGGGTAGTCGAAGACCTCCAATCCCCACGCCCCGTCTCCGCCGTCCGCATCCCGTGGGCCTCTCCCTATGCCACCACTTACCAAGTCGAATACTGGATCGGCAAAGACGCTCTCGACTTCGACCACGGGCCCGACGGCGAATGGAAACTCTTCCCCCATGGCCATCTCGACCACGCCACCGGAGGTACCGTCACCCTTAACGTCGCCGACACTCCTGTCGCGACACGATACATCCGCGTCCTCATGACCGAATCCTCCAACACCTGCGACGACCACGGACCCTCCGACATCCGCAACTGCGTCGGCTACGCCATCCACGAAATCCGCGCCGGCACCCTCGACGCCAACGGCGCCTTCGCCGACGCCGGCCCAACCGTATTCTCGAACGCTCCAAGCGCCGCCCCACTCGCCACTCCAAGCCCCGCGCCGAACTCCACGCAACCCGTTACACCCGCCGCCCCAGAACTCCAGCCCACTTTCACCTCCTCCTCCATCGACCCCTGGCACTCCGCCGACGATGTCAAAAACGACGGCCTCTACCAGCACACCGGCTTCGATCTCCTCTTCACCAGCGGACTCACCAACAGCCTCCCCGCGATGATCCCCGTCACCCTCCTCTATGGCACTCCCGAAGACGCCGCCGCCCAGATTCAGTACATCCAGAAGCGTCAATATGCGATTTCCTATATCGAAATGGGCGAAGAGCCCGACGGCAAGCACATGCTGCCCGAAGACTACGCCGCCCTCTATATCCAGTGGGCGACGGCCATCCACCGTGTCGATCCCAAACTCAAACTAGGAGGCCCCATCTTCGAAGGCGTCAACGAGGACATTCACGTCTGGCCCGACGCGCGGGGCCGCACTTCCTGGCTCGGCCGCTTCATCGCCTACTTAAAAGACCACGGCCGCCTCTCCGACCTCGCTTTCGTCTCCTTCGAGCACTATCCCTTCGAACCCTGTGCCATCACCTGGCGCACGCTCTACAGCGAGCCTCATCTGATGAAGCACACCCTCGACGTCTGGCGCGAAGACGGCGTCCCCAAAAACATTCCGCTCATGGTCACCGAGAGCCATCTGTCCGCCAACCTCACCGGCCCCATGTCCACGATCTTCGCCTCCCTCTGGCTCGCCGACAACGTCGGTTCCTTCTTCGAAGGTGGCGGCTCCGCTTTCTATCACTCGCCCATTCAACCCGAGCCGCTTCAACCCAGTTGCCTCGGATGGGCCACTTGGTCGAACTTTCTCTCCGATCGCGACTTCAACATCCGCGGCTACACATCGCTCTACTTCGCCGCGCGCATGATCAATTTCGAATGGGTCGAGCACCGCTCGGGCCTCCACCACATGTTTCCGTCGGCGCTCGCCATCAAAGATGACGACGGCAATCAACTCGTCACCTCGTACGCCCTCCATCGTCCAGACGGAAACTGGTCGCTGATGCTCGTCAACCGCGACGAGTCGAGCCCACACTCCATTCGCGTCGCCTTCGATAACATCGAAGCTGGCCATCCCGCAACTCACGACCCCGCAGCCCACAACTCCGCAACTGACAACCCCGTAACTCACCCCCTCTCGACTCACCACCCCTCAACCCACGACCATGCTTTTTTCTCCGGACCGGTGAGCGTCGTCACCTTCGGCAGCGAACAATACGAATGGAAAGACGATGGCCCCAACAGCCGCCCGGATCCTGACAACTTTCCTCGTGGTTCTGCCGTGATCGCGAACGCCGACACAGTCTTCGTCCTTCCCAAAGCCTCCATCACCGTCCTCCGCGGCCGAATCCACTAGCCATCCGAGCCTGTGTGGCGCGGGCGCCCTCGCCCGCGAGAAGCCCGGTGCCCCAGGTTCGCGTCTGCTTTTTGGACGCTAACCTCGGTGTTGACAGTGTGGCGCGCACTCTCCTGTGCGCGAGAATGCTTGTCTGGCGAGGATCACCGGCCCAGATTGTGGCGAACAAACAGCGCAAGCTTCTGAAATCGCCTTAGCGTCAACGGTTGCTGCCTCCCGCGTTATACTTTCCGAACCGGATTCGTTGCTGGAAAGCGAGGCTACTCCATGCTAAGACGGCCAGTCAGGTTGATTCTCGCTTGCCTCTTTATCGCTTCTCCTTGCTTACCACAAACAGCAAAGGCGCACTCTGGAAACAACGGTTCGCTCGCGGTGCAGCGCGACCGAGTCTGTCTTAGCGAAGTGTTGATCAGTGCTCCCCTGTCTGATCACCTGGCACAGGTCACCGCAGCGAACCATAAAGCCGAGCGATTGCGCAACGTTGCTCAGAAGGGTGGTTCGTTTGCCGATCTCGCCAAGGCCAACTCCCACGGGCCAACGGCGGCGCAAGGAGGGCCAATTGGATGTTTTACCCGGGGTCAACTCTCCAAGCAACTTGAAGAGCGGGTTTTTCCGTTGCAGGTTGGTGAAGTATCCGACGTCTTGCGTACAAAGCAGGGCTTCGTGATCCTGCAAGTGACCGAGCGCGGCCCTCGTTGACCAGTTGATGCAACACATCACGATAGTCGCTCATAACTAAATGGTTCTGAGCGTAAGCGCCTTCATTACAACCCGTACCGCCTCGATATGCTACGCAATCGAGAGCAAGGGCGCACAGGACACACTGCGGTCACTGTGGCGTTGTAAGCGTCTGTGGCCAATTCGTCAACGAATCAAACATGAAGGTTAGTTGGATTTCGACATTGCAAGTTGGAAAACTGCAAGCGCGATCACGGGGGGAATGGGGTTGAACGCTGGTGTGATCGCGAGTGTTGCGGCATGTCTTCTGGCTGGGCAACAGCCCAGTCAGACCAGCACTCCGCCGTCGCGTCCTCCGTTATCATCTACCGCTGCCCAGTCGCCGGGGCCCAAGAATACAACACCCAATGTGCGCGCTGACTATGTCGGCGATGGCGCCTGTAACTCATGTCATCAAGAGAAGGTGGACACATTTCATCGAACCTCCCACTACTTAACCTCGCGGCTACCCGACCAAAATTCGATACTTGGAAGTTTCGCGCCAGGCGCAAATGTGCTCAAAACATCCAACCCGGACCTGTTCTTCAGAATGGATATGAAAGATGCTTCCTTCTTTCAAACTGCGGTCGAAGGCGTGCCACCCTACATCGACTCACACACAGAAAGAGTTGACTTAGTCGTAGGCTCCGGCGGGAAGGGACAAACATATCTGTACTGGAAAGGCGATCTACTCTTTCAGTTACCTGTTTCTTATTGGAGGGAAATCGGCTGGGTAAATAGCCCGGGATATAGCGATGGCGTCGCAAATTTCAATCGTCCCATTATTCCGCGTTGTTTGGAATGTCATGGGACATTTTTCGAAGCACTCCCGCCACCTCCCAACCGTTACAGCAAGAGCGATTTTACTGTGAGTATCGTTTGCGAGAAGTGTCACGGTCCGGGGCGTACCCATGTCGAGCATTTCAAGTCCAAAACTGCCGGATCGTCGGATGCAGCGATTTTGAATCCGGCACGATTCTCGAGAGAGCGCCAGATAGACCTTTGTGCCTGGTGTCATGCAGGTCATGGCACGCCCCATCAAGCTTGGTTTTCCTACGTGCCCGGAGAGCCTCTGGACAAGTACATCGAGTTGCCGCCTCCCGATCCCAACGCACCGATCGACGTGCATGGCAGCCAGGTAGAACTGCTGACCCGGAGCCGCTGTTTCGAATCATCCACCATGACATGTATGACGTGCCACGACGTACATGTGCCGCAACACGATCTGGCAGCATTTTCGCAGCGTTGTTTGAGCTGCCATAAGGTGGAAAGGTGTGGAGTTTTTGCCAAGCAAGGCCGAAAAATCGAAAGCAACTGTATTGATTGCCATATGCCCAAAGAGGAGACAAATCTCATTGTCTTCGAATGGAAAGGGAAGAAAGCAAGGCCTGAGGTTCGCAGTCACTGGATTAGAGTTTATCCCGAACGGGGGGACACATCCGACCTTCCGCACGTGCAAGACGGGTCACGTACGGAGGGGTTTGCTCCCACTAAACAATGAGGACGGTGTCTTTCTGGAAGGTGGCGAAACATCGCCGTTTCACTCATTGACCCGGTTTTTGAGCGAACAAACGGCGCAAGCTCGTGCAAACGCTGTTCTCGACAGCTATCATTCTCCTTCGCTGACCAGCCTGTTATTCCTTCCGGTTGGATTGCTTTCTCTTCCCTATGGGCAATGGTCAAACCGCCCCGGGCGAGTAGGCTGCTCCTTCGGCAAAACTTCCTCCCCGCAACGAGAAATTATTCCCCGTGATTTTATTGGGTACAGGGCCTCATTCGGTCAACCTTGGGAGGAGGGACATTGCAAGGCTCCTCACTGTGATACAATGTAATTGAGTTGGTTTCCACTTTCTCCTCTTTCAGGTTCCCTGAACTAAGTCAGATCATCTGAAGTTCTCTCCTCTTAGCAGCTAACAAACCTTTTAGGAGGTTTCTATGTTTGCACGCAATGTCTCTTTTCATCTGAAATCGAACATGTATTCTGATTACACACAGACCTTTGAGAACAACACGCTTCCTTTGCTCCGCAAGCAGAAGGGCTTCAAAGACGAAATCACGTTGTCAAATCCCGGCAGCCAGGATGTGATTGCTATCAGTCTGTGGGACAGCAAGGCCAATGCAGAAGCCTACAACACCAACACCTATCCAGAAGTGTTGAGAACACTTGGACGAGTGATCGACGGAACGCCCAAGGTTCAGACATTTGAGGCGGTTATTTCGACCTTCCACAACGTCGCAGTAACAGCGTAGAAGTCTGTAAACATGTCGCGCGGGAGGACGGTTAACTCCGTCTTCCCGAGTGACAAGTGCTTAACTTGTCGTCGCCCGAACTTCCGGCAATGCCGCCGCGCGGGCGGTTAGGTTCTCAGGAAGCAGCGTGCCCTATGCATCCGAAATGCAATCCTGGACGAAATTCGGCAACTCAACAAGGAGAAGAAGAGAATGGCGCGAAACATCCTGACCCGACATTTTATCTTCCTCCTATAAATGACCGCGGGACGCCAGCTCAAATGGATCGAAGAAGGCGTCTTTAATGGTTGGGGTTGCTCCCAATGCGCTTGGGTGTTCAACCCTTCTGATCCGCCCACTGGCAAATCTCTTGGTGAGATGATCCAGAACTTTGAGGAGCAGCGCGACAACGAGTTCGCCTCCCATGTTTGCGCCGAGCACACCCGAACCAAGACCACGAAACGCTGAACAATTCAAACTCTGCGCGCTCCCGCATCAATCATCATATTAGAACATCGCCTGACAGCGAAGCCGGACTACTACGGTCTGCAAGCGAAGGCTGATCGCGACCTGAATCGTACGTTCGTGACATGGCACCGGCAACAAATGCAAACTTCTCGACGGTCCTGAAACAGATTGTTTACGAAACATCCCCATTACGCTCACGACCCTCAGTGACAATGCGAAAGGAAACCATCGAAGCGGCAGGCTGGGTTTCATTCTTGGTTGCGTGTATAACTGCCATCTTTATCTCCCCGTTCACGCGTTGCTGGAATCATCGCCCTGACGACGTGGGGAGCGGTGATTATCATGCGTAGCTCTCGTCGTCGAAGGTCGAAGCATCAGCGAAAAGAACGTTCAAACTGAGACACTGTTATTGATTGGTTCCGCCTCTGCCCTTTGGACGCCGACCTGGGTGCGAAACTGGCCACTGGCCACTAACCACTGGCCGCTGCTTTTCTGCATTTCCTGTGCCCTCACTGTGGAAATTTCTCCCCCTCGCGAGAACTCACACCACACTCCGCGTTCCTCCATCTCGGAAAGCAAGCAACCATGCATCTTCCCGACAACGTCTTACCCTCGCCTTCTCTCTCGTTCCTCTGTTCAAATTTCTTGCCGACCCAACAGCACTGCACCAACAATGTGGAATTGACCATTCCCCTCGCCAGCGAGTAGATTCACGGAACCCTCAGCGATGTTTCACGTTTGCGTGCGCGGTGCCGCCCAGCCCGCTCCATCCGCACGCGGGCAGTCCAGTCGTCGGAGTTCGCGACTTCAGAAAACTGAAATCTGAGTGTTCGAAATCCCTTCCTCCCCCGAAGGATGAGTATCTGTGAAACGAATGGCCAGTGAATGGACAACCTATCGCACGCGCTTCCTGATCACCGCCAAGCAACTTGATGAGCCGCTTACCTTCGTCGACTCCATCGGCCGCGAACACTCCGGCCAGAAAGGGGATTACCTCGTGCTCTCCTCCGACGGTTCTCGCCGCATCGCGCCCCGCGAGATCTTCGAGGATGTCTACGTTCCAATGGGCCGCGCGGCCGCCGATCCCTGGCCATCGCTGGCGAACGCGCCCTCGACCCCAACGCTGCAGCCGCCGATCCGCCGCCGCTCGAATGGCAGTGGGCGCGATTGCATCGCCTGACCGCGGAACCTGATGCCGGTGCCCCAGGTTCACCTCCGTTCGTTGGACGCGAACCTGGATTTGCCGGGGACGATGACTGCCAACAGAGCCCGTGTGGCGCGGGCGCCCTCGCCCGCGAAACTTCGTATTGCTCGAGGCGCTGAAAGCTTGAGATCTGAAACCCGAAACCCGAAACCCGAAACCCGAAACCCGAAACCCGAAACCCGAAACCCGAAACCCGAAACCTGCCCCGACTCGATAGCGTGTTTCTTTTGCAAAACCAGCCCCGTAGGGGCGCGGCGATATGAGCCCAGCGCTTTAGCGCTGGGGGAGGCACGAAGAAACGATCGAGTCCCGTAGGGACGGCACAACACAAATCCAATGAAAATTTCGAGAAGGGAGACGCAAGCAAGAAGAACCGAGACTCCGCCTCGCCAATACAAAAAATGACCAAGCTTTTCAAACGCAGAGCCGGTACGCCTCGACCAACGACCAACGACCGACGACCGGAGAGCCCAGAGCCGAGAGCCCAGAGCCGAAAGCCAGCCCTGTGCAAATCCGGGGCACCCGGCTCGTTAATCGCTTGTTATACAATAGGTAGTGCTACCCTCTTGACAGCCCCAACATACGGGCGTAAGGTTGCACTCCCATAAGGCAATGAAATCTTGCCGCCGGCATCGGGGCAAGTCAGGGAACAACGTGGACGACTGTCGGCCGAGGTGACCCAGTCGCCCCCTTTTACCGGGTTTCTCGTTTCACCGACCTGATTCGAGACGCCCATCGGGAGTCCGCCCCTACGGACGGACTGGCTTGTGCGGTGGCCGTTCCCTCGGTTCGCGAGAACCTCCCCTGGGGGAACGCACAGCTTTGAAAACCTGAGTTTTGATGTCCGCAGTCTCAGTTTCCGTTCATGAAGCCGGGCTGATTCGCCGTCCTCGTCAGACGGAGTTTCAGCTACTCATCGGTCGAACAATGAAGACTCGCGACCTCGTGCGCTGAAATTTGAAAAACGAAGAAGCCGAAATCGTAGTCCCGTAAGGGACGGCAGGTATTAGCCCCGGACGTAAGTCCGGGGAAAGCATCGATAAAGAAGCACCGAGTCCCGTAGGGACGGCACAGATTTTGCTTTGAGGGGGTCTCGTTCTCGTGTCTCTGCTCCGCAGTCGACCGCAACGCGATTCCATTCTTTCAACTCGAAGCTAGTCCAAGCCGAAGCGTAGAGCGAAGAGCCGAAGCCCAGAGCCCAAAGCCGAGAGCCGATTTCTATTCCAGGAGCCCCTCATGGAAAATCTTGATCGCATCGTTGCCGACACGATGGCCCAAAGCGGTTTCGAGACGCCCGTCTACCTGCGTCCGATTCCATGGTCCCGCTGGTTCCGTTGCGAATCGAGTTTCAGTTTGCTGCTCGTCCCCAGCGCACCCGGCCTGTACGCTCTCGCGGAAGAAATCGTCGCGCCCGGTGAAGCATCCGCTAAGCGCATGCTGGCCGTCTTCGACATCGGAGAAACCGATGACCTGTGCGTTACGCTCAGCCGTCAGTTCGCACCGCGCAGCCCGCTCAGCGAGCGCCTCTCCACCGGTCGCTGTTTCGTCCGCTTTGCGCAGCTCCGCGACGCCGAGCGCCGGCGCATGGTTTGCAATTCTCTGAAGCGCTGGCTGGCCGCCTCCTCGCAAGCCGCCACCGGCCTGCCAGGCGACACGTCCTCACACGACATCGGCATCGCCCGCGATTTTGCCAAGGCCGATACCGCCATCTCCGAGAGTTGTCATCCTGAGCGAAGCGAGGCGACAGCCGAGCGCAGTCGAAGGACCCCTTGCGACTTCGTCTCGTCCCAGACCTCAACCGGCATTCCCGCCACGGATCCGGCCGCCGGAGTCTCCGCGTCCTCGCTGATCGCGACGCGCGAAACGGCGCCCGAAGCCCCCGATCGCAAGACAGAATCAAGAAAAGCAGCCGCGGGAGACGAACCGCCGCCCTTACCCTCCGGTTTCTAGCCGCCTACGGTCTGGCTGGCCGGTGAAGGTGCCCCAGGTTCGCGTCCGTTTTTTGGACGCTAACCTGGTAAATGGTAGCCCGTGTGGCGCGGGCGCCATCGCCCGCGATAAGCCTTGGGTAGTCGCAAACTGTGGAGACGAAAACTTGTAGCACCGGCGTCTCGTCGGTTGTCCCGAGAGCCTGCCCTGGGCCTGTCGAAGGGGCATCTGCCCTCGGCCTAAAACTGAGCCGAAAGCCGAGAGCCGGGAGCCGAGAGCCGAGAGAACGGGAACCGAAAGCCCAGAGCCCGAAGCCGGGAGCCGAGAGAACGGGAGCCGGGAAACGGGAACTAGGAATCGAGAGCCCAGAACCGAGAGCCGGAGCCGAAAGCCGGAGCCGAGAGCCGAGAAACCCAGCCCCGGAGGGGCGTCGCAATTTTAGCCCAGCGCTTTAGCGCTGGGGAGCCACGAAGAATGAACCAGTCCCGTAGGGACGGCCGAACATGTTGAAACCTAGAGCTTTGCCAACGACTGACGACCAACGACCAGCGACGATTTGCCAACGACCAACCACGGTTCCAATGAATCTAATGTAGGAGAACGAAATGCCCGAAATCACTGAAAAAAAGAAGAGCCCCGAATCGGTTGCGGCCCCGGCCACACCCCCTATAAAGAAGAAGGCCCCCGGCCTCCAGTTCCGCCGTCTCTTCACCAAGCCCGGCGTCTCCCCCTACGACGAAATCGAGTGGGAACAGCGTACCGCCCAAATCACCGACGCCCAGGGCAACGTGATCTTCGAGCAGAAAGATGTCGAAGTCCCCAAGGACTGGTCTATGACGGCCACCAACATCGTGGCCTCCAAGTATCTCCACGGCACTATCGGCACGCCCGAGCGCGAAACCGGCGTCCGCCAGCTCGTCACCCGCGTCGCTGAAACCATTCGCGATTGGGGCAAAGCCGACGGCTACTTCCACAGTGACGAAGATGCGGCCGTCTTCCACGACGAGCTCGCGCACATTCTTCTCCGTCAATACGCCGCTTTCAACTCGCCCGTCTGGTTCAACGTCGGCTGCGATCGCATCGAGCCCAACTCCGACGCGCAGAACTGGCACTGGAATCACGAGGCTGGGCGCGTCGAATTCGGCGTTACCGGGTACAGCACTCCGCAGTGCTCTGCGTGCTTCATCAACTCGGTCAAAGATTCGCTCGACTCGATCCTCACCCTCGCCAAGACGGAAGGCATGCTCTTCAAGTGGGGCAGCGGCACCGGCACGAATCTTTCGCCGTTGCGCTCGTCCACCGAAGGTCTCAGCGGCGGCGGCACCGCCAGCGGTCCCCTCAGCTTCATGAAGGGCTTCGACGCCTTCGCCGGTGTTATCAAGTCCGGCGGCAAGACGCGCCGCGCCGCCAAGATGGTCATCCTTAATATTGACCATCCCGATATCGTCGACTTCATCGACTGCAAGGCGAAAGAAGAAGCCAAGGCCTGGTCGCTCGTGCAGGCCGGATACGACGGCTCCTCGCCCGACTCCGAAGCCTACAGCTCCATCTTCTTCCAGAACGCGAACAACTCCGTCCGCGTTACCGACGACTTCATGTACGGCGTCGTCCGCGACACCGATTTCTCCACCCGCGCCATTCGCGATGGCGCCGTGATCACGACTTACAAAGCAAAAGATCTCCTCAAGAAGATTGCGGAAGCGACCTGGCAGTGCGGCGATCCTGGCATGCAGTTCGACACCACCATCAATCGCTGGCACACTTCGAAGAACACCGCCCGCATCAACGCGAGCAATCCTTGCAGCGAGTACATGTTCCTCGACGACTCCGCCTGCAACCTCGCCAGCCTCAACCTGCTGAAGTTCGCGCCCAACGGAACCTTCGACGTCGGCTCGTATCGTCACGCGGTAGACGTCCTTATTACTGCGCAGGAAATTCTCGTCGACAACGCCGGCTATCCCACCGAGATGATCGGCCGCAATTCGCACGACTACCGTCCACTCGGACTCGGCTACGCAAATCTCGGCGCGCTCCTGATGGCCGCAGGCTTGCCCTACGACTCCGACGCCGGACGCGACTACGCCGCCTGCGTCACCGCCATCATGTGCGGCGAAGCCTACCTGCAGTCCTCGCGCATCGCCGAACTCTGCGAGCCTCTCGCACCCGCAACCGACCCAACAAAGAAGAACCTATCCGAAACCAATCTCGGCAGTGCCCGCGTAGGGACAGCCGCCTCGGCTGTCCAGGCGGAGCGAAGCTCCGCAGATTTTCCCGGAGCAGCCTGCCCCGGTTGGTACATCAACCGCGAGCCCTTCCTCGACGTGATCCGCATGCACCGCGCCTCCGTCAACCACATCAACAAGACGAACGTCCCCACCTCCCTCTACGAAGCCAGCAAGGCCAGCTGGGACGAGGCCCTCGTCCACGGCGAGAAATTCGGCTACCGCAACAGCCAAGTCACGGTCCTCGCGCCGACCGGCACGATTGGGTTCATGATGGATTGCGATACTACGGGGGTGGAGCCGGATCTGGCGCTGGTGAAGTACAAGAAGCTGGTGGGCGGCGGGATGATCAAGATCGTGAACAACACTGTGCCCGGGGCGCTGTTCAAGCTGGGGTACACACACGAGCAGGCGAATGCGATCGTCTCGTACATCGATGCCACTGGAACCATCGAGGGAGCGCCGCATATTAAGGATGAGCATCTCGCGGTGTTCGATTGCTCTTTCAAGCCTGCGAAGGGTACTCGCTCGATTTCTTACATGGGACACCTGCGGATGATGGCGGCGACGCAGCCATTCATCTCGGGTGCGATCTCGAAGACGGTGAATCTGCCGAATCAGGCTTCGGTGGAAGACATCATGGAAGCGTATCTGCAGGCGTGGAAGCTGGGCCTGAAGGCGGTTGCGATTTATCGTGATGGCTGCAAGCAGTCGCAGCCGCTGTCGGCGGCGGGATCGGCCACGGCTCTCTCGAAGAAAGAAGATGGATCGCGGACGGGGGCGTCCGCGCCACACGCGCAAGAAGAAGAGAACCTGAATGCTCCGCCGCGCGCGGTGCGGCACAAGTTGCAGGAAGAGCGCGCGTCGATCACGCACAAGTTCAACGTGGGCGGGCACGAAGGCTACATCACGGTGGGCTTGTATCCGGACGGCGAGCCGGGCGAGTTGTTCATCACCATGGCCAAGGAAGGATCGACGGTCAGCGGACTGATGGACAGCTTCGCGCTGGCGATCTCGATCGCGTTGCAGCACGGCGTGCCGTTGAAGCTGTACTGCGAGAAATTCGCGCACACGCGCTTTGAGCCGAGCGGGTGGACGAACAATCCGGAGATCGGCTTCGCGAAGTCGATCATGGATTACATCTTCCGCTGGCTGCAGGTGCGATTCCTGACCGGGCAGCAGCAGATGCTGTTCGAGAACCTGCGGCTGAAGGCGGGCGGCGCGCCGCGCGCGCCGGAGACCGAGGGCGTCGGCGATCTGCATGCGTCGACGGAGACGAGGACGCCCGAGTCGCGCGCGGGATCGGTGCACGCGTCGGATGCGCTGTCGTCGATTGTGGACCTGGGCGATGCGCCGAGCTGCCACTACTGCGGTGCGATCATGACGAGAAACGGATCGTGCTACCGGTGCATGAGCTGCGGATCGACTTCCGGATGTTCCTAAGGGTCGGTGTTCGGTATTCGGTTTTGGTGTTCGGAACTGCTAAGAACTAAACCTCAGGAACTCAGCCCTCGCATCGGCGAGGGCTTTTTTTGGTTGGGGTGGGTGATCGCGAGTGAAGGGTATTGCGGTTGGGAGTTGAGGTGAGAGAGTGTCCTGAACCCATGTTAGCGTCCAAGAGTGGACGCGAATTTGGAGTGGATAGGCTGAAGGTGGCCGAAGGAGACTTGGAAAATCGTCGGCTGCATCATGACCCCACTCAATCGCACAGAACGCGATTGAATGGGCCACCCAAGAATTGAGTGGGCCACCCGCCCATCGCGACTTGGTTTACCAGTTCTAAGCTGAACCCACGCATACGGCGAATGTGCCTCCTCAATATTAAAAATAAGACATTGACCCGCTACATGCCGAGTGCTAAATTATTAGCATTCATGGTTAAAAATTTAGCATCTACGGAACTAAGTCGAAGGGAACGACAGGTCTTAGACATCCTCTACCGGACTGGACGGGCGACGTGTGCGGAAGTGCAGAGGGCTATGACAGACCCACCTAGCTATTCGGCAGTCCGGACCTTTCTGCGCATTCTGGAAGACAAAAAGCTGGTTCGCCACGAGGAAGACGGGGCACGGTATGTTTATATCCCCACCGTGGAGAAAGAGCGGGCGAGCCGATCGGCTCTGCGCCATGTGCTGAATACTTTCTTTGGAGGTTCGGTAACCCAGGCGATCTCCGCCCTGCTTGATGAAGACTCGAAGCATTTATCCGAAAAAGATTGGCAACGACTGAGCGCAATGATTAAAGAGGCACGGGAGGAAGGAAGGTGATGTCCGGAGTCCACGTATTTCCACTTCTAATTGGATCTGGTTTCCGGGCCAGCCTTCCTGTCGGCCTAGCCTGGGCTGCAACGCGCCTGGCGCCTCGCTCATCAGCTGCGACTCGTCATTTCATCTGGGCATGTGCAATCGCCTGCGCACTCTTTTTGCCGATCGCAACAATTGCGACGCCCCGCTGGAACGTTGCCGCCCCGGCACCGTTGGCGCGGCTCGCGCCGACCGCGCGCTCAGAAACCGCTCCAGTGACAATTCCGAGTGTTTCCACGATGGAACGAATTCGGATGGATGCAACGTACAGGCCAGATGATCGTTGGCTGGGTGGACTGACACCTTGGACGATTGCGACCTGGATCTGGATGACCGGAGCGATTGTATTTTCGTGCTACGTGCTGATTGGTCACTTCGCGGCGCGGAGGTTCTACCGAACCACACGAAGTATACAGAGCTCCTGGGTCCAAGAAGCTCAGCAGCTGGCGAAAGATTTGGGATTCAATCGGACATTGCGAATCGTCGAATCCGATCGGGTTTCTGTTCCCATCGTGCTCCACCTGTGGCATTCGATCATCGTCATGCCTGCAGCGGCCACCCAGTGGCCATGGATCCGCATTCGTGCCGCACTGCTTCATGAACTCGCGCACATCAAACGGAACGACCTGAACATGCAAAGCCTTGCTCAGCTTGCGTGTTCTGTCTACTGGTTCAATCCGCTGGTGTGGTTTGCTGCCCATCAATTGCGTGTTGAGCGTGAGCAAGCGTGCGACGACTTTGTGCTTCGGTACGGCACGAGCGGAGCGGACTATGCGACACACTTGTTCGAAATCGCCCGCGCAGGTTCAAGGTCGACTGCCACGTCTTTCGCAATTGGACTGGCCGTTCATACTTCTCAATTGGAACAAAGGCTCGTCGCCATTGTGAATCCACGAACACCACGACACGCGACAACAATTCCTGGCCGGTTCATCGTCGCAGTTCCCATGCTGTTCGTGGCGCTTGCCGCCGGTGCGGTACAGGTTACAACCAGAGCGATAGAGGTTCCTCTCGGAGCGATCAAGATTCCCGCTCCAGCGATACAAGTTCGCGCTAGCGCGGTAGATCTTCTGACTGGCGGAGCACAGGCGAAGATGCGTTCCGTGCCAACGGTGTCGAATGCAGGAAGCAATTCGCCGCCGCAAGAGTTCCATTGGGCCGGTACGATGCATGAACATCAGACGGTTGAAGTGTACCTGGGGCGCGGGTCGATCCAAGTTCTACTGAGCCGGGACGATACCGTTCACGTGGAGGCACGTACTGACAATCCCAGCCACAGCGAAATTCAGGCAGTCTCGACACGGAATGGAGTGAAGTTTTGCAACATTGTTACGGGGGTTCGTGAATCACGCAATTACTGCGAGCCCGGTCAAAGCACATCACGGATTCAGGAAGACCAACCTGCAACGCAGTTCGTAATTTACGTACCCGCCCGTCTGCACTTTGCCGGGAGCACAAAATTCGGCGACATCACCGCCGAGCATCCCGGTGCTGATAGCGATTTGGCGACCATCAACGGAAACATCATATTGGAACTGGCCGCCGAAGATGGCGCCGATTTCAATGGAAACGTGATTGAAGGAGCGATCGACTCCGATTTTCCTCTGAACGACAACACACCAACCTTACCAACTGGCGAGAGACCGGCCATGAATGCGCCGAGGATCGTTCACGCGATTCTTGGGGCAGGAGGTCCGCATTTGTCAGCGATGGTCGTAAACGGCAACATTCGACTCATTCGCCGGTTGACGGAATAGCGCCGGCGTTCGTAGCCAGCAGAGATCACGGCACATAACGGGAGCTAAAGAAGAACTATGCGTGCAAAAAGAATCGACGTACCTTTAGGTGCTAAAAAATTAGCATTCACATTGATTCTGTTCTCGATTGCAACCGGGATTGCGCAAACCAGCCAGCAAGGATCGCAGGACGCACGGATTGATCGTGTCCTCAGCGGATTGCGGCCGCCGATCGCGATCAAGGGGCAGCCTCCGGAGAGGTGGACGCTGGCCGAAGGGATGGCTCAGAGCCATGTTCCGGGAATCAGTATTGCGGTGATGGACGGGGATCAGATTGCCTGGGCACGAGGATTTGGGATCAAAGAGGCGGGTAGAACCGATCCAGTGACCACGTCAACGCCGTTTGAGGCGCAGTCGATCAGCAAGGCAGTCACCGCGACCGCCACTCTCGTCTTAGTAAATTCCGGGCGGCTCTCGCTGGAGGAAAGTCCCAACGTCTACCTGAAATCCTGGAAACTTCCTGACAACGAGTACCAAGCCCAGGAAAAAGTGACTCTGCGAAGAATTCTCAGTCACAGCTCAGGACTGACTGTGGGCGGATTTACAGGGTATCGAGCCGGCGACCCGCTGCCCAGCCTCTTACAGATCCTCGACGGCAAGAAGCCCGCCAACAATCCGCCGATTCGCGTGGATTTCATTCCTGGCTCGAAGTTCCGCTATTCGGGCGGAGGGGCTGAAGTGATGCAGCAGCTCTTGATGGATGTCACCGGCGAACCGTTTCCAGAACTGATGAAACGGCTAGTACTGACACCTGCAAGAATGACGTTAAGCACCTTTGAGCAACCGCTTCCCGAAGCGCGATGGGTCGAGGCCGCCAGCGGTCATGATGGCGAGGGTGCGGTGGTGAAAGGCAAATGGCCGATTCAGCCCGAGATGGCGGCAGGGGGTCTGTGGACGACGCCGACGGATCTTGCGAAGTGGGCGCTTGCAATTACCAGAGCGTGGAAGGGAGACAAAAACGAACTCTTCTCAAGACGGATTGCGAGCGAGATGCTTACCGTTCAAAAGGCGCCGTACGGCCTGGGAGTGGAAGTTCAGGGAACTGGTCCAAGCCTGGAGTTTTCTCATGCAGGTTCGAACTCCGGATTCCGTGCGCTGGCGGTGATGTTTCCGGCAATTGGGAAGGGAGCTGTGATCATGGCGAACGGCGATCGGGCCGATTGGGTCATCGGCAGCCTGATCATGAGTATTGCCAGTGAGTACCACTGGCCTGCACGCATGCAGACGGAGCGAGAAGTGGTTTCTCTGAGCACCGCGCGACTGGATGCTTTAGTCGGAGTTTACTCGTTGCCGCCGGCGCCGTCGGGTGAGGCAGTCACATATGAGATATCACGCACCGGGAGCCGGTTATTTGCGGAGCTGAAAGGGTTGGGGTCTTATCCCAAGTATGAACTGTTTCCATCGAGTGCGACGTCGTTCTTCAGTACGAGCGGACTGAATGTTGATTTCACTCTCGACGCGGGACGGGCGAGCAGCCTGAAGATGGGGGAGATTCCGGGCATTCGCAAACAGTAATAGTGCGAGGGGTATTAGTGGATACCGGATGCTGCAGAAGCAGGGAGGCCGGTGGCGCTTGATCAAGAACCAAATGTTCTAAGATTGGACTACATAAGCTCTCGCCGACACTTATGATCGCGCTTTGACTGTTCGTCGAACGATGGTTGGAACCCTGGGGCACCTAGGCTGAGAGGCGAGGGATTTTTGGAGAGTCGGAGCGTATCGTGATCCCACTCAATCGCACAGAACGCGATTGAATGGGGCACCCGAGATTTTTTCGTGGTAGGCGTGATTGATCGCGAACGAAGACGTGTTGCAGTTGCGCGTTGCGGTTCAGAAGTGTGCTGAACCCAGGTTAGCGTCCAAAGAGCGGACGCGAACCTGGGGCACCTGGGCTGTGAGAGGCGAGGGATTTTTGGAGAGTCGGAGCGTATCGTGACCCCACTCAATCGCACAGAACGCGATTGAATGGGGCACCCGAGCCGTCTTTCGAGCTCCGCCCGCCGCCCGTCGCCAGTACTTCCGCTGAAACAGCGCCAGCTCGATGTTTCTTCGCAGCACCCCGTTGCGGTCCCCCGCTTAATTCTTTCTCACCACGATGCTGTTTGCGTTGGTTGTCAGCGTGTACCCGGCTGTGAAGCTCGTGAACGATCCGCTGAGCGAGCCGAATGTCAGAGCGGTGTAAGTCTGGCCCGATTTCGGGGGATGCTTGGGGTTGACGGTCACGTTCAGAGCGCCTGACAGCGTGGCGCTCAAATCGACCTGGAGCGTCGAGCCGAACTGCTCGGTCAGCGCACCGCCGCCTGTCTGGACGTAGTTGCCGGTCACGGTCAGGATCCCCTGGGGCGCTACGGTGCCGCTGTCCGTGACCGAACTCTCGACGGTTCCGTTTCCTCCCAACGTCGATCCCGATTGGACGATGACCGAGGTCGCGCTCAGCGAGCCGCCCATGTTCGTCGCGGCTCCCGACGCTTGCGTGTACGTACCGCTGACCGTCAGCGATCCCGACACATCGATGACTCCCTGGTTGGTGAGAGCCTGAGCAACGGCGACCGAAGCGCTATCAAAGAGCGCGAGCACCGCGGTTGAGCCCACCGAGGTGAGCGTCGCCAACGCGTTGTGGCCGGAAGCGTCGTGCACGGCAGAGCCCGTGCCGTCGAGCGATACCACGGTGCTGTACGGGTTGGCGGTGCTCGTGATTTGTGAGATGTCGCTCGGGACGATCAGTACGCCACTGGAGACGAGCCAGTTGCCGCCGCTCAGGTTTCCGTTTTGCAACTGGACCGGGTTGTCTGCGAGTCGCAGAGTTCCGCCGGCGCCAACGGACACCGTGCCGGTGGCGTTCGAGAACGCTGGACTTGTGATGGAGCTGTTGTCATACGAGTCGATCTCTCCCGTACCCGGGAGGCTGATCGACGCCGCCGACAACGTGGTCCCATACAGGGTGATGAATCCCTGGTTGGTCAGCGAGGTCGCAATCGAGACCGTCCCCGATCCGAAGAGGAGCGACCCACCCTCGGCTACCTGAATCGAATGGACAGAGATCGACGACGAGGAGCCGTCAAGCCCCGCTCCGTCGGCCGTCGTGAAGGTCGGGATGCAGACGTTGCTCGTCGGGCCTGGCACCTTGCGCGGGCTCCAGTTGGAGGCCGTGCTCCACGAGCCGTTCCCCGCATTTCCAGTCCAGGTGGCGCTACACGATTGCGCCTGGGCGAGGATGTTTCCACCATAAATGATGACCGCCAGCAAGGCAGCCGCGCGCAGGAACTGGTCTGTGCAGTGGATTTTCATAGTCTTCTCCTGAACAGTTTTTCTTTTGGGAAAAGCCTTTGGCCTTGGGGAGGAGCGAAGCTAGCGCCGCATTATGGATAGAGTCGGACCAAGACTTGTCAGCGAATGATTAAAGATTTGTAAAACCTTGGGTGAAGTCCGGTCCGACAGGAACCGAGCTTCCGGCTTCGAGCGAAGGCTCGTGGTAGCTAGCGCAGTGTTAGCACAAGCTCGCGCTGTTTGTTTGCCAAAATCTGGGTCGGTGAGTGCTATGGGGATTTTCTGTCAATTGACAAATGCTTGCCTATGGGAGGTCGCGCTATGCAGGCGAGCATCGAAATTTCGAGCAGGGTCACGGTGCGACGGCGAGTTGATCTGCGGGTACATTAGCGGGGCGCGGGCGCCCGGCCTTATGGTTGGCAACAGCGCAGACAGTTCGAGCAGCATCGGCGGGTGACGCCTCGAAGGTGGAGCCATCGACGGACCATTTCCATCCGTCAAGCAACACCATGCCAGCGATGTAGGTTGCGCCATCGGTTGGCTCGGAGCCGCGCGACAGTGTGAGGCCCCGGCATTCGGGCGCGGTGACGAAGGTCCGGTCGAAGTCCAACTGATCGAATGCGGCACCGATTATGTTGAGTACTACGAGATGCGGTCTAGGGGCGAAAACGCTTTTCAGTGTGTCAAGCGCTTGATTCTCGCGGAATACAACAGCGGCGATCATGAAACCGAATAGGGCAGCGCTTGAAATGGTGAGGCGCCCTAGCGCTCTTGAACTCTTCTGAGACATGGACTTTGGTATCGATTCCGTCATCCTAGAGCCCGGCATCACAAACCCCCATTCTTGCAGCTCACAAGCCAAGCGAACCAAAACCGTTCCGGGAATCACCTATGCTTGCGGGTGCTATTCAGCGCAAGCGATTCCGATCCATAAGACAAAACCATCACCGTTGATGAATCACAGCCGGAACATCCGGCGAAGCTCATAAACCTGTCCAGACTCATCGGACGGGATGCGCGCTGCTCTCTCCTCGTATGCGCTGTACGCGAACGCTTCCGTCTCGTTTCCTACCGCTCCTTCGACCTTGATTGCTTCATCGGGATTCATGGCATCCTCCTACCATTGCCTCAAGCAATCCAAACACCAAATCTGGAACTTGCTCTTCAGATTGTGGTCAGATGACGAGAACTGACTGAAGCACAAGAAGATACGCGATCTGCTGCAATTTTTTCATTTGTGCTGCGGAGGAAAGCGAAGGATTCCCGGCCCCGTATCTGAAGAGTTCGGCGTGTGTCCAATAGGATAGACAATGCCGATTCCTGCCAGATAACGTCAATAGCCGCGCCGGCATTCACCGGTGTTTTTCCAAACTGGCACCGAATAGCAGGCAATTTGCGGAGGGATGCTCAGTTGATGAAAAACGCGCGATTACGCAGGCTTGCGCGGTTTGTTCGCCAAAATCCGGGTCAGCGAGCGTAACTGCTATGTTTCGCCGACAGCCCAAGAGCGGTACGAGGACCCGGCATCCGAGAGGAAATGGATGCCGGGTCCTGATTTGTGATCGTGGAGAGCAGCTGCGGAACAACTCGAGAAACGAAGCGAAAGAAGACCTCAGGCGCTAAAGCGCTGACGTATTTTCAGCCGCTTACGGCACGAATAAATTCGTGCCCTTCCCGTTCTTTCGCCGGACAGCACTCTTTCCCCAGCCTGTTAGTGAAGAAGGTCCAAAGTGTTGTCGCCATCGTCGACGAAGTAGACGCCTTTCCCGTCGAGAGTGACGACGAGGCCGAACAGAGTGCCGGCACCCGCGCCACTGGTATCGATGTTCATGACGGTGATCTGGGAACCAGCAGGAGTGGTTTCGACAATGTTGCCGTCCCCAGCGTTCACCGACAGAATGTCGCCGTTGGGAGCAATGGCCAGCCCAAGCGGCTGGTTCAAGTTGGCGCCCACGGAGACGGTGCTACCCGTCCCAGCGCTCGAGAAGCGAAACACTGCGTTGGGAATTGCCGCGATGCGATTGAGGAGGGTGTCGGCTACATAAAGCGTTCCGTCAGACGCCAATGCGAGACCCGTGGGGCCGATGACGAGCGCAGCGGGGTCGGTGCGCTCCTGGAAACCGGAACCGATGACGGTCCGGAGTCTTTCGCGCGGCGCGTGCCTATCGTCATCACCTGCCTCTTGCTCAGGAACCGACAACAGGATTCGTACGACGGTTCCTTTGGTGACTACGTTGCCGTTGGCAGCTACTGTGCCGTTCAGGACATTCGCGACAAAGAGTTCGGCGAAGTCTCCGAGATCGAGGGCGGTCATGTCCCAGGGTCCGTTGATGCGTACGCCGAAGCGGGTTCCGGAGAAGGTTTCTACGACCTTCCCCTGGTTATTCAAGACCAGCAAGCAACCGGCCTTGGCGGTGGCAGAAGTACCGTCGGTGGTGGGAAGGCTACCCACGATCACCCAGCCATGGCGCAGCACAGACAAAGCGGTGGTCAGGCCGACGCCGCCGGGGCAGCGGCCGGGCAGTTTCGTGGGGTCGATCTGGGCGAAAACGCTGAGCGTGCCGTTGGGGGCAACGTCGACGATCGTGGTGCCCGTCCCCTGCAGATTCTGGCTGTTATTAAAGTTGCTTACCAGGATGTGGCCACGCACCAGCTTTCCCGAGCTGCGCGGTACGACAGCAACACCGTAAGGATTGATGTCCCCATTGGCGGGAACGGTGGAGGGGCCAGGTGTGACGCTAAGTGGACCGATGAACGAGCTGGCAGTGGCGAGCGCTGGCAGCAATGCGAGGGCGAGACCGATCGAACACGCAAACCTGCAAAATCTGAAGCGTTTCATATGCTTCTTCTCCTGGGAGACAAAGTTGCCGAAAAGAGCTCATCTAGGATCCTTTTGTTTTTCTTGGTGGGTCAGCCCGAGTGTGTTACCAGTCGGCGTGGACGGGGAACGCCGAGGAAGATCTTAGGGACTCGCTGCGCGGGCGGGTGTCATCGAACTGTAAAATCGCCGTCATATCTCGGTGACATCTGATGGCTGGGTTGCATCGCCTGGGCGATATTTCGGGAGGCATGGGCGCGGACGATCGGCCAATGTGGCAACGACACCAGCTACGGCCCGCTGGTCTTACTAAGGACTGGCAAGGTCCTTCTCGCCGGAGACGAGATCACGTACAGCGGTCATACCTCCCCAACCGCTCGGTGCGCCCTCTACGAACCGTCGGCAAATACCTGGACGCCTACGGGATCATTGTTACAGGCGACTCGCCGCACGGCGACACTGCTTCTGAACGGGAAAGTATTGTCCGGTGGTAGCAGCAATGCCGAGTTATATGCGCCTTAGTATCGTGCAGCGCGTGCTTACAAATTTTGCTAGTTCCCGTTTTTCGGGGCCTTCTCTTTGTAACAATCGGAATGATGGCGTGGTCAGGTTTCTACGTTTTGCGTTCAAGGTTTCGGTTTGAGTGGTACCTCGGGATTGCCGGCGAGACGCCGGCGCTACCTTGAAATCGTCGCGGCCGCATTCCTGACGACATCCTCGCCCAAACTCATCCTGCTTCGCGATCTGTCAGAAACCTGTCTGGCGATCGCCTCGGGCCTCGATGGCGGCTGATCCACTATCATGAGGGCGTGCTGCGCGCCGAGACATCGACCGTGATCGGTATCGTGCAGCAGCGGTGTCCGCGGTGCCGCGACGGGAGGATCTTCAAGTCGTCCATCTACTGGGGTTTTCCGGGTATGCACGATTCCTGTCCGAACTGCGGTCTGCGCTTCAACCGGGAGCCGGGATATTTCCTGGGCGCAATGTACGTGAGTTACGGTCTGGCGCTCGTGATGATTGCTGCGATCGGAGTTGTGCTGTGGGGTGTGACGGACTGGCGCGTGGACAAGATCGCAATCTGGGCGGTGGTGTTGTTCCTGCCCTTCGCGCCCATGCTGACTTTGTTGTCTCGCGTGCTCTGGATCTATCTCGATCAAACGCTCGATCCGGAGAGGTGAGAGCAAGTACCGACGTTGCGAGAGCGAGTATCGGGCAAAAGCATTGAACCGCAAAGGGCGCAAAGGAAGGCCGTGAAGGGCGTAAAGAAAAGCACGCGGGCGAGGGCGAACACAAGTTTCAGGTTTCAAGTTTCGAGTTTCAAGGTGTGGGGCTGAGTGCTGATCGTGATAGCCGGCGAGATGCCGGTGCTACGAGGGAGTTCTGGCGGACAGGAGTGTCCGCGCCACACGGGTTTCTCGCGCCACACGCGTCGGGTGAGGTTGAGTTAGAATGCTGGCCCCATTCGGAGGATGCGCGCGCGTTCTCCTACCGGCCCCGTAGGAATTTGCACGCAGGGGGGGGATCCCATGAACATGATGAAAGGCACTTTTTCCCGCGATGCGCGAGTCGCGGAGGCGTCCGGAAAATCGGCGCGGCGAGCAGTGTGGCTGAGACAAAAATTTGGAAAAGCAGCGAGGCTTGCGGTTGCATTGCTGCTCGTCGTCGGGTCGGCGGTATTCAGTGCGGCACAGCAGTATGAAATCATGCGCGCGGATTACGGCGCGGGCAGCCAGCGGCGCGATGTGACGTCGGCGTTCCGGCAGGCGGTTTGCAGCCAGACACGCTTTCGGATGGGCAACAGCACCTTCGGATTCGATCCGTCGCCGGGGAACAAGAAGTCGCTGCGCGTGTATGTTCGCGGGCCGCGCGGTCAGCAGACGATGCAGGAATTTCCGGAGAGCAGCACGATCGACGGGTCGCAGTACATGTGCCGGGGAGGTGGCGGGGGCGGGTACCGGCCACCACCACCACCACTGCCTGGGCCGCCGGACCGCGGGTCGTGGACGATCATGCATGCCGCGTACGGGACGGAACGAAGAAATGTGGACGTGACGCAACGGCTGCGCGATCTGGCGGGCCGAAACCTGACGTTCCGGATGGGCAACAGTACCTTCGGCGTGGATCCGGACCCGGGGCGCATCAAGACGCTGCGGATTTACGCGCGCGGGATGGGCAATCAGCGGCGAATGTTCGAGTATCGCGAGGGGAGCACGATTGATGGGTCCCAGTTCTCCGGGTGGCGGAATGGAAACTGGGGACGGGATCCGTGGAACGGGCGGTGGAATGATTCGGGTTATCGGTAGTTCTTGGGCTCTGGGCATTGTGAGGCATTAATTTTGGTTGCCTCTATTCAGAGCCCGATTCAGTTTTGCTGGCGACAGCCTTCGCTTCGGCGACGGCTTTTTTCTGGAGATAACCACAGGGACACGGAGAGCACAGAGGTTGAGTTCTCGGTCGCGCGTCTAAGTTGCGAGAAAAGATTTTAACCGCAAAGGGCGCAAAGAAAGCCGCAAAGGGCGCAAAGAAAAGCCGCAAAGGGCGCAAAGAAAAGCCGCAAAGGACGCAAAGAAGACACGGGAGGAGCCGTGCGTCATCGGTCGTCGGTCATCGGTCATCAGACGTTGGCTTTTAGTTGCCCTCGTTCCGGAATTCTCTCTCCGAGCCGGATTCAGGCACGGCTCGAATCTTTTCCTACACGCGGGCGAAGCGAGTATGATCTGGGGCGCGGAGGGCAGCAGCCTGGCGGGTGTCGGGAAGTCCAATGGTCGGCTCGGGAGGGCGATCGGCGGGATCCCGGCAATCGGCGGGCGATCGGGTTCGCACCTCAGACTCACCCTGAAGCGCACAGCTCTGTGTGCTTTGCTGAGCCATGATCAACATGCGATCCGCGTCAGGAGAATCCAATGCATTCCCAGAAAATTCTGAAGTTGTCGACGGTGTTGGCGGTCTTCATCGTTCTCTCGGCAATCGTGGCAAGCGCGCAGAGGTATGAGATTACGCGTGCCGATTATGGATCGGCTAATCGGCGCATCGATGTAACGCAGCGGCTGCGCGAAGTGGTGTGCAGCGGGCAACGTTTTCGCATGGGCAATAGCACGTTCGGCACCGATCCCGCGCCGGATCAGAAGAAGTCGCTTCGCATCTACACGAGGGGGAACGGCATGCAGGAGTTTCCGGAGAGCACCACGATCGACGGCTCCCAGTACGTGTGCCAGAACGGAAACGGCAACTGGAACGGAGGCGGCGGCGATACGGGGCAGTACACCATCCTGCATGCCGAATATGGCACGGAGCGGAATCATGTGGACGTGACGCAGCGGCTGCGCGAGCTGGCGAATGCGAATCGTACGTTCCGCATGGGCAATAGCACGTTTGGCGTGGATCCGGATCCGGGACAGATCAAGATGCTGCGAATCTATGCGCGCGGGTCGGACGGGCGTCCGCGAATGTTCGAGTATCGCGAGAGCAGCACGATTGACGGCTCGCAGTTCGCCGGATGGGGCAACGGGAACTGGGGCAATGGCGGCTGGAACGGTGGGTGGAATGGCGACAACGGCGGGAATGGCGGCAACGGCGGCGACTCGGGGCAGTATCGCATCGTGCACGCCGAGTACGGGACGGAGAGAAATCATGTCGACGTAACCCAGCGGTTGCGCGAACTGGCGAGCCAGAACCGCACATTCCGGATGGGCAACAGCACGTTCGGCGTCGATCCCGATCAGGGGCGGATCAAGACGCTGCGAATTTATACGCGTGGTCCGGACGGGCGCCCGCGGATGTTTGAGTACCGTGAGAGCAGCACGATCGACGGCTCGCAGTTCAGCGGTTGGGGCAACGGCGACTGGGGCCGTGAAGGCTGGAACGGACGGTGGAACGGGGACGACGACCGGAGGTAAAGTCCCGAGTCCCGGGCACCGGGTTGCGAGTCAGAGCAGGGGTCGCGACGCGATCAGAATGTCCTTTGATGGAAGGGAAACGGCGCTATGATGTCGGGCGCCGTTTCATCTTTTTAAGGAGATTTCACATGAAGAAGATTCTTGGTTTGCTCGTGCTGTTTGCGGCGGTGGTGCCCATGACGTTTGCGCAAGAGCACTACACCGAAGGACCTGTGTGGCGGGTGCAGTTGATCCGCGTGAAGCCAAACAAGATGGATGCATATCTTACGAGCCTGCGGCAAGCCACGAAGCCGCTGATCGAGGAAGAGAAGAAGCAGGGGCTTGTCACCGACTACAAGGTGTTCCTGAAGCAGACGAAAAACGGGCTGGAGGATTGGGACATCTGCGTGGCCATTCAATACAAGAACTGGGCTGCGCTCGACGGAGCGACGGCGAAGGCGGAGGGAGTGCGCGACAAGATTCTTGGGGGCAAGCAGCAGGGGCAGGAACTCGGGGAGAAGCGGGCGGAGATCCGGGAGATTATCACGTCGGACTTACTGCAAGAGATTTACCTGAAGTAGTGGGGCGAGCACGCCAGCGCCACGAAGCGGGTATACCCAGGTTAGCGTACAGAAAACGGACGCGAACCTGGGGCACCACGCGTTGGGAAGATGAAAGTTTTATTGCTGCAAGGCGCTGCCGACTTCGCTAAATATGGTGGAAGAATTGCTGCCGATCATTCGGACCGTGGAGATCACAATGACGAGTACAACCGCCAGCATGACGGCGTACTCGGCGATGTCCTGGCCGTTCTCATCCTTCCATAGGTAATTCAACATGAGTGCCTCCCGTGATTAACGAACTTGGCGAAGACAAAAATAGATGAGCCACGCACAAGCAATGCTCACAAGTTCAGCGGTGTTGTACGGTGGCGTGTAACTCCAGGCCCAGGGCATGGGCACCTCGAGGTACAGATAGATTGTCAGGTGAGCAGAATGCGGGGAGGGAGATCAAAGAAAATATACCTTTGGCCATATCGAACGGAATGTAACCTGCGTCACGCCGGAACGTGATAAGAAGGCGAGGGCCGAGTCCCGAGTACTGAGTACTGACAACCTCATCAATAGTCTTGGGAAGGGCACAGCTTGAAGCCGCGTCTCTAGCGGCTTTTAGCGGAATGGCTGAAAAGACCGCGAGAAAACTCAGAGCGGACCTCAGCCCCTGAAGGGGCGTTGATGTTACAGGGCTTACGGCGCCGCTAAAGCGGCGCCCTTATACGAACCTCGACTTTTTCAGCAGCCTGTTCAGCCGTGACGCTGGAACCGCCAAACATGCGGCTTTTAGCCGCTGAGGTTCAACAGGATCCTCCTTTCCTGGTCCATTCTGAGACTGCCTCTGGGTACTGTCGAGCGCCATGCGAGCAAAAGGTTTGCGGCCGGACTGCACTTTGCCAGATTTGTGACGCAGATCACGTGTCAAGATGGACGGGCGCCACAAATCTTTGTAAGTAACTGTGGGAGCACGAGTAGTTCGTGAGGGTGCGATGACTCATTTACCCTGTGCGAATTGATATCCTAAAAATAAAGGGCAATTCCCGACGCAGGCGCGAGGGATATGTCTCTCGCGGGAAAGAGCACGCGCGGCAGCGACGTTCGGCGAAGAGTTAAGGGGAGGTGTCGAGAAACAGGAGTCAGGGCGAAACAAAAGGTGACATTCGAGCGGTGATTCAAAGCGGCCTTTAGGCCGCTTCTGTTGTTTTCGGCGAATTACGAGAACTTACCGGGATCTAATTTGAATGGAGAAACGAAATGACCGAGCAGGAGATTGTTGAGGATATTTTTGCGGTGGCGGAGGAGGTGGTGCATCAAGAGAGGCGACGGAGGCATGAGATCCGGAGAGGCGCGGGAGAATTTGCGCTCCGGACATGCAAAGAGCAGGGCGAGTGGGCGGAGTTGTGCTTCATGGCGAGGGCGCGGCAGATGGGTCTGACGGTGCTGAAGCCGTACGGGGATTCGTCGGCGTACGACGTGGGGATCGAGGTGGGCGGGAGGTTGCTGCGGGTGCAGACGAAGTCGACGACGTTTCGGCGGGGTGGAACGTTCACGTGTAACTTGGTGGGGCCAGGAGGGAAGGCGTATCGCGAGGGCACGGTGGATTATTTCGCGGTATATCTAATTCCGGTGGATGTGTGGTACATCCTGCCGTTTGAAAAGACGCGGAAGACGAGCGTATCGCTGCAGTTCACGCCCGGGAAGGCGGGGCATAAGTACGAGGCGTATCGGGAGGCATGGCATTTTTTACGGGAGGGCAGTGAGCAAATCTGATGCAACGCAGAGAAAAGCCGAAGGGCAAAGCTGCGGAGCTCAGGACCGCGAACAAAAGTCCCGGCGCCGGGCCCCGCGAGCAGGGGCCGGCTCAGATCACGACGGTGTCAATCGGGCGGCGCGGGCTGGCCCGTGCTGTCAATGTCGGATAGCCCATATAGAAGAGGAAATTAGGCTGCCAAGAGGTGTCTCGGAGCAACTCCGCCAAAAGCCCGGCGCGTCTGGCCGGGCGATCGAGGGCCTTCTCGTGGTCAATCATCTCAATTGCCTCGTTGCATGGGCGGCCGGCCAAGCCGCGAGCTGTGGCTAACAGGTGCGCGCGTTGCCAGATACGGCCCGTGGCTGCGCAGTTTTGGCGATCATAGCGGTCTCGCGCAGCGATGATCCCAATTAAGGGCGCGCTCAACATCAGATTTTGGTAGCCATTTTTCTCGCTGTGCGATCCTGCCCATTTCAGCATCCACAACGGCATCATCTTGGCGACCGCCGTGTCGATAGGGGGCAGTCCAAAGGCATCCACTGTAAGTCCATCGCGATGTTTCTGAACCTGGCTCCAGTCGATTCGAATCCATCGATCGCTACCCGCCTCAACCGCAGCATCGGAATAGAGTTCAGAATTCGCGGCGGAGCTGATCTCTGCGATCTTCCTTCGATCGGCGTCAGCAGTGAAGAGAAAAAGTTTGATGTCGGGCTGATCGGTAGATAGGCCGCTCAAGGCGTCAAGAAACTCATGCGAGAGCGGTTTGTGTGGATCGTAGGGTCCGCGATTCGTATGACGATGAGGGATGGCGCGGTAAAGTTCGCTTGGATCGCGATTTCCGGCAGAGAGATCGACACGAGCCAGAATTTGTGGTGTGGGATCGGACGGTATCGGTCCCAGCTTTCCCGGAAACAATGTCATCTGGGCCCGATAGCCATTGGCTGCCGCCGCCAGTAGCAGGTTTTCCAAAGCACAACCCATGCCGATATGCTCTTCGCGCAGATACGGATCGAGCGGCCCGACGTTCCTGCCGATGTCGATGTACAGCTCGATTGTGGAACCCGTTACTTTGAAGAGCCAAGGCTGCGTGTTGTGCGGGCTTGCCGCTAAAATCGCGGCTCGCACTAACTCCAGGGGGCCGTTATCGGGTTTCGTGCGCCAGTCTTTCCAGGGTTCATAAGCAGGTCCCTGCCCGACACTGAAGACGCCCTGATCGTAAGCGCGCCAGACTGCGCCACCCACAACCGCCACGGTAACGAACCCGGCGCCTTTCAGGAACGATCTGCGTCGCATGTGATACCTCGGGCGCCTGCTGCCCGAGCGAACACGGCAACTCTACAACAACGATACGCCTGTCGATGGTATCAGTTGCATTGCGCTTCTATCCAGCGCACGGAATGCAAGTACCTGTCGCTAGTCAATCAAGTAGACAGCGAGGCGACGATTGGCAAATTGTTTTAGCACGAGTTAGGCTCTCTTTTTGCTTCCCGGCGAACAAAAAGTCGCAAAGTTGCGAGAACGCCGGTTAACAGTACAGAAAAACGATTGAGTAAGTGCAGTGGAAGGCCTTAGGGCTTTGCGGGCAGCGGCTGCCACAGCTCAATCTTATTCCCATCCGAGTCATAGATCCAGGCAAAGCGACCGTAGGATTCATCCATTCGCTTGGGGTCGATCTTGACTCCCTCTTGCTTTAAGCGGTCGAGCAAAGCATCCATATCGTCCACGATGTAGTTGATCATGAACGGTGCGGGACTGGGATCGAAATACTTCGTGGAAGCGGGAAAAACAGTCCAAACTGTAACGTGTTCCTTCTGCGGGTCGTCGTGTTCGCGCCACGGAAGCATCACGCCTTGGCCTTTGTCAGCGAGTCCAAGATGCTTCGCATACCATTCGCGCATCTGATCACGATTCGCGGACTTGAAGAAGACACCGCCGATTCCAAGGATCCGCCCGCGCTGCTCCATTTTGACAGGCGGCTTCGACTTTTCAGGTTGTGGAGATTGCACTTCCCGTCCTCCTTTTGAGCCGGCCGAGATGAGCAACAGCGAGCCGAGCGCAATTGTGAGCCAAGGTATTCCATGCATGCGGGGAATTATACAAGTTTCGATTCGAGCGGAGAAAATGGTTCGCTCAAGGTTCGCTGCGATTCACCCTTCCTGGATCGCGCATGAGGTCTCGAACTGGCTTCGCAGCGCTCGTGGAGAACCGGCTTGCGCACTCATCAACACGGATTTTGACGAACAAACGGCGCAAGCTTGCGGAATCGCCTGCTGACCTCAGCTGTGATTACGTCAACTGCGAATGGGCCGACGCAGCGCTTGTGATCGCACAAGGTGGGGCGTAATGTGGCATCGTGAAATTCAGGTGGCCTGTTGTCATCGCGTACAGTGCTCTGTTCACAGTTTTCTTTCACTACGAGATCAGGTACACACACTCGATTTGGATCGAGTTCGTGGGTGCACTCGTCATCTGCGTCGCCTGCAGCGCTGCTTACGTGATGCTTTTTTAGAAGAAATCATCCCAATGAATATCTGGATCATCATTCGCACATTCATCGCGTTCTTCCTCGCCTTATTCGGCGTGGCCGTCATGGCGGGCGCCGACCAGCAGAGGGCCCTTGTGGGGGCGTTGCTGGCTGCACTTGGTCTCACCTTTCTTTGGAGGTTGTGGCTGGCGATGCAAAAAGGTTTGTAGCGGCTCATTGGAGCTGCATACCGCGCTCGCAACAATGAGCGTACATGCCTGATTTCGACATTTACATGACTCGATCCGCACCAGACTCATTTCTGAAGAGAGCGACTAGAGTCGGAAGTCTCATTCTTGGCGGGGGCTGACTCGACCTTAACGCTTTCTGGCTTCTTTTTGTCCGAAGGAATTTTCCCCAAGTGTGCGGCAACCGCATCTTCCAGTTGAGTCATGAGCGTACGTAAGGTGCCGTCACCAGCGTCCAACATGCTACGCACTTCTGCGCTGACCGTCATGGCGCGCTGATATGCTTCCCGAGCCTTGATGAGAAGCGGGATACAGGCTAAAAACTCTGAAGTATGCTTTGAAAACTCTTCGACCGCCTCGCTGTAAGTGGTCATGCTACCAGGCAGGCGCTGTGTGCCAGCCGCATTTTCTTTTTCTTTCTTCAACATTTCTGTCTCTTCTGTCTTCCACATTGTTGCCTCCACGTGTTTCGGTTCTTCTTCGTGCAGACTGCTACTTTTCTCCGCCTCGGGTAGTGGCGGCTCGAAACGTATTAGCGCTCCGCACCCTATTCACGTTAAGGCTCCCGCTCGCGACGGGCAATACAGGGCAACCATGAGACAAGGAAAGCGAATGCCTGTGCTCGAGTTGAAACGTGGCCAATAGCACTCACTGAACCCCTAAAAAAGGCGAACAAACGGCGCAAGCTTGTGCAAACGCCTGTTTTCGTCAGTCATCCCCACGTCGTTCTCGTACGTCTACAATGAATGTCCATTATGAAACGCCCGCGATTGTGGATCGCCTTGTGTTTCTTCGCCACCCCCGCGTCCATTCACGCACAAAATCCTAACTGCCTTGGTCCCAGCAATGAACCGTTGGTTCAGGCGATCAGGGATGGAGACTTGAAGAAGGCGCGTGCGATGGTCAAGGCTGGAGCAAAGCTCAACATTCAAGACCAGTGCGGGGCGATCCCACTCCACGAGGCCATCCGCTGGAACTATACAGATTTTGCTCTGGAACTATTGTCCGCCGGTGCTGACCCGAAGTTTCCTGATGGCGGTGCAAATGCCCTGACTGGGACGGCTTTCATGTGCAACCCCAAGTTGGCAGGCGAACTGTTAAAGCACGGTGTCCCGGTGAATGCGAGCGGACCCAGAGGAGTGACCGCGCTGATGAATGCCCCTTCGCAACGGTGTGCAGATGGAGCTATGGTGCAGCTTCTGTTGGACGCTGGAGCGGACCCCAATGCAAGATCAAAGGATGGCTTCACTCCTCTGTTAGCTGCGGCAGAAACGGGCGATGCGGTTGGGGCTCAGAAGCTACTCAAGGCGGGCGCCGACCCCACGTTCAAGAACACGTACGCGAAGACCGCGGAGAGTGAGTCGTGCGACCGTGGGGAGCACGGTCATTTCCTTGTCTGTCAACTTGTCAGGGAGGCCCTTCACAAGAAGTAGCTGTCGTAACATCGCGATTGCACTCATCCTATGAGAGAGGATGTCAAGCGAAAACACCTCTCCCACTCCTCTCCTTGAGACCTCGATCGGTGCTTGCATCCAGGCCTCTTCTTCTTCGTGGAGAGGATTTTGGTGTTAACGTCTGGAGCGCCACAGAGTACGCCAGGGACGGA
>Ga0210384_10000841_pt1 | contig 44613 bp, 27 predicted proteins | sample IncBWH2MmetaG_FD_160574 | JGI IMG/M metagenome (GOLD analysis project Ga0210384, IMG submission 160574) | Forest soil microbial communities from Barre Woods Harvard Forest LTER site, Petersham, Massachusetts, United States - Inc-BW-H-2-M | ecosystem: Environmental > Terrestrial > Soil >... | reverse complement strand
CCATCAATCGCACAACCCCCGCTTGCACGGTTACTGGTGCGGCGGGCGGTACTCCGATAAATCTGGTGGGCTTGCGGCCGTATTCATCGCCGAACTGCGATCCTCTCAGCGGAACTGGATGCCCGGCAGACGGCACGCCAATATTTACAAACATATTTGCCGAGGATAATGTGGCGCACTCCAACTACAATTCTCTACAAGTGCTGTTTGAGAAGCGCTACAGCCATGGAGTGCAATTCCAGGCGTCCTATACTTACAGCAAGTCTCTCGACAATGCCTCGAGCTTCGAGGAACTGGTAGGCCCGACAAATTTTAATTCAACTTACGGCCCGTCACTTTTCGATGCGCGGCACCGTTTTGTTTTTAACATCGTTTGGGAGTTGCCAGTTCCGAAAATGCAGGGATTCGCAGGCAGGGCTTTGAACGGCTGGCAAGTGTCCGGGATTTACACCTATCAGACCGGTTTTCCTATCCTCGTCAGTAATTGTAACGACACCGAATTGCAAGGCACCACATTGGGATTCGAATGTCCCGGCAGACCGAACTTTACCGGGCCATTTAAGACCCACAATCCCAGAACGGACGGCTTCGTTTTTGATCCCAACCTGTTCGATAGCTGCAACAATTCAACTTGCCCCGGGGATCCCACGGCGGTAACGCTGGGGACGATCGGTAATGTGCCGCGCACGATATGCTGCAATCCGCCGATCAACAACATCGATATGGGACTCTTTAAGGACACCGCGATTGGCGAAAAAATGCGCGTGGAATTCCGTACCGAAATATTCAACGTGTTAAACCATGCGCAGTTCTACGGCACAGACGGTAATTCCGCGAATACGACCTTTGGGCAGCCGCAGAAGGTGCGTGATCCGCGATTGTTCCAGTTCGCGCTTAAGTTGATTTTTTAGCGGGAGGCGAAGGAACCATCAGGCGACCGAGAGGCCTCCCAACCTTTGTAGAAATAGGTGTAGTAACAGGATTGGTCCATTCTGTCTGTGTGCATGAATGGAAAACTGACTGCAGGGAAGAGACCTGTTGGCGGAGGAGGTTCCGCCAGGCACGGAGAATGTATGTCGGAAAAAATGCACGAAGGACTGAGAAAAGAAATTGCCGCGTACGAAAAGCGCACGCCTAAATCCGCGGAAGCGCACAAACGCGCGCTGCAACGTATCCCGCTTGGGGTAGCCAGCAATTATCGTGCCTACGACCCCTATCCCATTTTCGTGAAGAAAGGTGCAGGCAGTAAGTTGTGGGATATCGATGGAAATGAATATATTGATCATAACTTGTGCTTTGGCGCGTTGATGGTTGGGCACTGCCATCCCGCGGTGGTGAAGGCCATCGAGAGTGCGCTTCACATTGGCACTACGTTCGGCATGCCGCACGATATGGAGTGGGAGTTGGCGGAAGAAATTTGCGCACGCTACCCGGTAGAGATGGTGCGCTTCGGCTCCAGCGGTACGGAAGTTACCATGCACGCCTGCCGCATGGCTCGCGCAGCGACCAAGCGCGACAAAATTTTAAAATTTGAAGGCGCGTATCACGGTTTGCATGACACCGCGCTCGTCAGCGTAAAACCCAAAAAGGAAGAGTATGGCGATCCTGATGCTCCGACCTCGGTGCCCGGGGGCATGGGCGTTCCCAAAGCCTCCATCGACAACGTGGTGATCGCGGCCTTCAATAATTTGGCCAGCGTGGAAAACCGGTTTAAACAATTTCCCGGCCAGATCGCGGCGATAATTCTCGAGCCTATTTTGATGAACGTGGGATTGTGCATGCCGCAACCCGGCTTTTTGCAGGGTTTGCGCGATATCGCGACAAAAAATGGCGCCCTCCTGATTTTTGACGAAGTAAAAACCGGCGCGAAATTGGCTTGGGGCGGAGCGTCTGAGTTTTTTGGCGTGAAGCCGGACATGATCTGCCTGGCAAAATCGATTGGCGGGGGTGCGCCACTCGGAGCGTTTGGCGCCAGCCGTGCGGTCATGGATCTGATTTCGCAACACAAAGTTTTTCATGGCGGTACCTACAACACCAACCGGATTTCCATGGCTGCCGGGCTGGCCACTTTTCGCGAAGTTTTGACGCGCGAGAATTACGCGCACGTCGGCAAGCTCAGCAAAAAGCTTACCGAGGGCTATCGCAAAACCGTGGCCAAAGTAGGTTTGCAGGCCTACGTCGTCAGCGCCGGCGTAAATGGCGCGCTCATGCTGTACCCGCAGGAAATTCGCAACTACCGCGATTGGACGGCCATTGATGTCGATCTGTGGCGCCACTACTGGTTTGCGATGGTCAATCGCGGCGTGCTCGCGCAGCCTTACTGGTGGGACGAGCAGTGGACTATCTCGGTGCAACACACGGAAGCGGACGTCGACAAGCATCTCGCGGTGTTTGAGGAGATTGCGCCGGCGCTGGCTCAGGCGCAGCAGGAGCGCGGTGTCGCCTTCGTGGGCGCAGCCGGGCACTAACGCATTAACCTAAATTGTTGCGAATGATTCTGGCCAGCGAGCGACCGGCAGGCACGCTTAGCGCACGTCATCAAGCCCGGGGAAATTATGTCGACGGAAGTCAGCGTGCCGATTGTCAATGCGCGAGAAGCCCGCGCGCCACATTTGCGGCGAGTTTTAGGGCGCTGGGACCTGGTGCTTCTTTTCGTCGTCGCGGTCTTCAACCTGAACGTCGTTCCATCCATCGCGGCCAACGGCGGAGTCACCGTTTGGTTATGGCTGATTTCGCTGCTGCTGTTTTTCTGGCCGCAGGGAATCGCGGTGATTGAGCTTGCGCACCGCTTTCCCGGCGAAGGCGGCGTCTATTTATGGGCCAAGGAAGTTTTTGGCGACTTCCATGGTTTCTTATCCGGCTGGTGCTATTGGACGAACAACATGATGTATGTGCCCACGGTGATGCTGTATTTCGTGGGTGTTTCAGTGTACGCGCTTGGCGCGGGGCACGAGTCGCTGGCCGACAATAAAATTTTCGCGCTGAGCGCCTCGTTGCTGCTGCTAATTATTTTGGTGGTGATGAATATCGTGGGGCTGGGAGTCGGAAAGTGGATCAATAATCTGGGCGCGATTGGCACCGGTATCGCCGCTGCGGTATTGATTGGATTGGGCATTGTCGTTTGGCTACGCTTTGGAACCGCGGTTACGCCCGCTGATTTTGCGATTCCCGCGAATCCGCGATTCGTGCTCAATTCGTTTGGCGTCATTTGTTTTGGGCTAGTGGGACTTGAGCTGGCTTCCGTGATGGGCGACGAAATTGAAAATCCGCAAAAGACTTTGCCCGGCGCGGTGGCCTTGGGCGGAATTCTTTCCGGTCTTCTGTATATCGGCGCGACGCTGACGCTTTTGATCGCGGTAAGCAAAGATAACATCAGTGTTTTGCAAGGAATTGTGCAGGCCGTGAGGCACATGGCCGGGCGTGTTGGGGTGGCCTGGATCGTCGCGCCGTTCGCGTTTATGTTGAGCATTTCGATCGCGGGGATTGGATCGGCGTGGCTGGGCGGCTCTGCCAGAATTCCTTTCGTGGCGGGGCTGGATTCCTACATGCCGTCCTGGCTGGGTAAAATTCATCCTAAGTATGCGACCCCGTACGCGGCACTGATTGTGCATGCTTCCGTATCGATGATTTTGGTGATTCTTAATTTCAGTTTCACCAGCGCAGGAGTGCAGGAGACTTTTCAGAAGCTTTTGTCACTCGCGGTAGTGCTGCAACTTGTGCCGTTCCTTTATATGTTTGGCGCGCTATTGAAGATGGCCTTGCAAACGCCGTTCGTGCGTGGACGCTATAGCCGGATGACGCTGCTGCTCGCGGGCGCCAGTGGATCGCTAACCACCGTGCTTGGTATATCGCTAGCGTTTTTCCCGGCGCAGCAGATTACTTCGCTGCGTTCATACGAACTGTGGATGTTTGGCGGAACACTGTTTTTTATCGGGCTGGCGGCGTTTTTCTTTTTTGTGTATGGCCGCCGCAAGACGGCGCGAAAACTTGCGGCCATAGCGCCAGGTATTTAACGACCTGCGCGACAGGTGGGCGCACGTTTTTGTTTGATAATTTGTAGATGAGATTGAGCGAATTTGGAGGCGGTTATGCCAGGCACGGTGAAGGCTGAAGTCCGAACCTATAAGAATTTTGTGAATGGAGAATGGGTAGCCGGCGCTTCCGGCGAAACTTTTCCGGTGTACGACCCCTCCACGGAAGAAGTCATCGCACAGGTGCCCTCATCGAATGCTGCGGATGTGGATCGCGCGGTAAAGGCTGCGCGGGCCGCGTTTGATTCTGGACCTTGGGGCCAGACCAACGCCGCCGAGCGTGGGCGCATTTTATTTAAGCTGGCCGAAAAAATCCGGCAGAACGCCGCCATGCTTGCGGAACTGGAATCGCGCAACTCCGGCAAGCCGATTGTCGAAGCCGAATTCGACATCGCGGATGTGGCCACGTGTTTTGAATATTACGGAGGCCTGGCGAACAAAGTTCTCGGCCACGTGAATCCTGTGCCCGCCAATGCGCTGAGTTTTACGTTGCGCGAGCCCGTCGGTGTTGCTGGGCAAATCATTCCCTGGAACTTTCCATTGCTGATGGCCGCGTGGAAGCTGGCGCCGGCGCTCGCGGCGGGCTGCACGTGCGTGCTCAAGCCCGCGGAGCAAACTCCGCTGACGGCGCTGGAATTAGCAAGCTGGTTCGAAGATGTGGGCTTGCCGCCGGGTGTCGTCAATATTGTGAACGGCTTTGGCGAGACCTGCGGTGCCGCGCTGGTCGCGCATCCCAGCGTGGATAAAATCGCCTTCACCGGCAGCGCGGCCGTCGGCAAAGTGATCGTCAAGAGCGCGGCGGACACGTTGAAACGTGTGACCCTCGAGCTCGGCGGCAAATCGCCAAATATTTTCTTCGATGGCGCAGATTGGGAGGCCGCCGTGGACGGCGCGCTCTTCGGCGTGTTCATCAATCAAGGCGAAGTGTGTTCGGCAGGAAGCCGCATTCTGGTGGAAAAGAAAATTTATTCAAAATTTGTCGAAGCCATGACTGAAAAGGCCAAACGCATCCAGCTGGGCGCCCCACTCGAGCGTGGTACGAAAATGGGTCCGCTGGTCAGCAAGGAACAATACGACCGCGTCAGTTCTTATCTGGAAATCGGCAAGAAAGAGGCCAAAGTGGCCATTGGCGGTGGTCGCGCAAAGCAATTTGGCAAGGGCTATTACGTCGAGCCCACTATTTTTTACGAGGTCGATAACAATGCACGAATTTCGCGGGAAGAGATTTTTGGCCCGGTGGCGTCGGTAATTCCTTTCGATGACGAAGCCGGAGCGATTCGCATCGCCAACGATACTCCTTATGGATTGGCTGCCGCGGTGTGGACACGCGATATTTACAAAGCTTTTCGTGTGGTGAAAGCGGTGCGGGCCGGAATTGTCTGGGTCAATCACATGCAGCCTACTTACGTGGAAGCCCCGTGGGGCGGCTACAAACAATCCGGATTCGGCCGCGAGTTGGGGCCCTGGGGTGTGGAAGAATATCTTGAAACCAAGCAGGTGTTCGTCAATCTCGATGAAACGCCTATCGCTTGGTATTAGCTTCAAAGGAAAAGAACATGAGCTACATTCAACTTCGAACGGAAATTCCCGGGCCTCGTTCACGCTCGTTGATGGCGCGACGTGAAGCGGCGATACCACGCGGGCCTTATCACGCCACGCCCATTTTTGCGGCCAAAGCGGAGGGCGCCATTCTGGAAGACGTGGATGGTAATCGCTTCATCGACTTCGCCGGAGGGATCGGCTGCGCAAATATGGGACATCGCAGCGCTCCGGTAATGGCCGCGATTCGCGAGCAGATCGAAAAATATTTGCATTTATGCTTCAGCGTGACGCCCTATGAGCCCTACATTGCGGTAGCGGAGAAACTAAATGCTCTGGCGCCGGGAAAATTCGCGAAGAAAACTTTTATTGTGAACACCGGCGCGGAAGCAGTGGAAAATTCCATCAAGATCGCCCGCGCCTATACCAAGCGGCCCGCGGTGATCTGTTTCAACGATGCGTTTCACGGGCGGACGCTGCTGGCCATGTCGCTGACCAGCAAAACGAATCCGTACAAAGCGGGATTCGCGCCCTTCGTGAACGATATTTATCGTATTCCCTACGCGTATTGCTATCGCTGTTCGTACCATCTGACTTATCCGTTATGCAAAATGACCTGTGCGCATGCGCTGGAGGATGCCTTCAAACGGCTTGTGCCCGCCGAGTCAGTGGCGGCGGTGATCGTAGAGCCAATTCTCGGCGAAGGCGGCTTTGTCACTCCACCCAAAGAATTTTTCGGCATCATTCAGGAGCTCTGCCGCAAGCACGGCATTGTGTTTATCGCCGACGAAGTGCAGTCGGGCATCGGGCGCACCGGAAAATTCTTTGCCATTGAACATTATGGCGTGGAGCCTGACCTGATCGTCACCGCGAAATCGCTGGGCGGAGGCTTACCCATCGCGGCGGTTACCGGGCGCGCGGAAATAATGGACGCACCGGGCGTTGGCGGGCTGGGCAGCACGTTCGCGGGCAATCCGGCGTCGTGCGCCGCAGCGCTAGCCGCCATCGAAATGATGGAGGGCAGCGAATTGCTGCAGCGTTCTACCGCGATCGGCAAAACATTTGAGGCCCGCGCACGCGCATGGCAAAAAAAGTGGCCGATCGTTGGCGAAATTCGCGGCATCGGCGCAATGTGCGCGATCGAGGTGGTGCGCAACCGTGAAACCCGCGAACCAGCGGAGGTCGAGACCAAAGAGATCGCGGATTATTGTTACGAACACGGCGTCATTACCATCACGGCGGGCACGTACAACAACGTGATGCGCATTTTAGTGCCGCTGGCGATTACCGACCAGCAGCTCGATGAGGGCCTGCAGGTGATGGAAGCGGCTTTAGCCGCCGTTTCGGATCGCACCCCTGCGTTGTCCCATGCTTAGCGTCGCATAAAAAATCCGCACTGTGACGGCTAAAAGCTATTTGTTGATGTCGTCTTTGGCTTCCAGGCGCTTTACCATCGCTTGCAGAAATGGCTTTTGTTGATCAGGCGCCGTTGCGATAGCCAGTTTCATTTGCTTTAAGGCTTCATCGAAGTTCCCGGAACTTGATGCGATGCGCGCCGTGCCGATATGCGTGATCCAATGATCGGGGTACAGCTTGGCATCACGGCGATAGAGTTCGAACGCCTTATCTTGTTGTTTCTGCCGTTGCAGTCCACGCGCGTAAACGTATAACTGGATGGCGTTTGCTTTCTCGAGCGCCTGCGCAAGTGTCGCGGCGGCTTCCTGTTTTTTACCCAGGGCGTCGAGAATGCGCGATTTGGTTTCCAGATTGTCGAAGCGTTCTTCGTTCTGAATGGATGTGTCTTCCCACTTCAGCGCTTCGTCCAGTTTGTAATTGTTGTCCAGATTCCAGTTCGCGGCTTCGTCGTAACCCGCCCAGGTGAATCCACCGGCATTGCGCAACTGGTTCGCGATGCTGCGCTCAGTGATGGCGTTGGTGTCCACGGCAATGTGAAGGGGAACGGCAACTTTGGCCCAGCGCAGCGTCACCGTTGTGGAGTCGGGTTTCATATCATCGAAGGTGTAGGCCAGCGAATCGCGGTTTTCGGCGGCGGCGGGTTTTACATTGACTCGCAGAGCATCCTCTTTTTCGTCATAACTAAAGCTGCCCCAGGAAGTGGAGTTTCTGGAAAATATAATGGTCCACTGATCGGCGTTGGGGATCATGTGTAGTCCGTAGGTGCCCGCAGTAAGTGCATGGCCTTCGACGCTGACATCGTCTGTAAAAGAAATTGTTGTATTCTCGTTCGCGCCGGCCCGCCACACCTGCCCGTAGGGAACGACTTTTCCGAAAAGCTCGCGTCCATTGGCTAACGGAGCGTGATAAATGATGGTGATATCGGTGAGTCCGACGCGTTGGGTTATTTGCGCTCGTTGGCTGAGCCTGGGAAGATTTAGTTCCGTAGCCTGGCTGCCATTTTTAAATTGTGCGCTCGCCGGTCGCGTCCCCGCAACCATGGCAAGCAAAACAGCAATCAACAGCCCGCAGAAATTACGCATAGAGGCTCCTTTTCAGTGTCAAAAACGAATACACCCTCATTGGTTTATACCGAGTGCAAGGTTTGGAAGGACGCGCAGAAATGGCGCTATCCACATGATTAGCATAGACGCGCGGAAGGGGAAACCGTAAGCACAGAGGTGAGATACTAAGTAATATGGTCGATGCAAAGGCAGTTCGTTTACAAAACGGTTCGCAACGTTGAGACCGGTGCTTGAAATTTAGTCGTTTTATAAATTGCTTAGAATTGGCAGATGAAAAATGAACTGGGCGGAAGATGTTATTTCCGGATTTAGATCGGCGTTCCACTGCAATAGCACGACATCTCGATTTGCGCGAGAAAATTGGTGAGCGTCCCACCGCGCAGTTCGCTAGCGCTGCAAGCTACACCTCACCGCCGCTTCAATCCTTTATTACGAGAGTGGGTGCTGGTTTCTCCTCTCCGCACGCAGCGGCCGTGGCTCGGCCAAGTGGAAAAGCCGGCGCCACCGAGTGCGTCGCAATACGATCCCGGTTGCTATTTGTGTCCGGGAAATGAACGCGCCGGCGGAGCGCGCAATCCGGATTACACGAGCACCCTTGTTTTCGACAATGACTATCCCGCACTTTTGCCGCATGCACCGGCTGGAGCGATCAACCAAACAAACTTGATCGTGGCGGAGAGCGAAACAGGGAATTGCCGCGTTGGCTGCTTTTCACCGCGCCACGATTTAACTGTTCCGCGTATGTCGCCGCGTGAATTACGCGCCGTGGTAAACATGTGGACGGAGCAATTTCAGGAGTTGGAGAAAATAGAGTGGGTGCGGCACATCCAAATCTTTGAAAATCGCGGTGGGCTGATGGGTGCCAGCAATCCGCATCCACATTGCCAGATATGGACCAACGCGACGCTGCCGAACATACCGGCGCGTGAACTGCATTCGTTTGAAGAATACCGCAACGATAAGAAGTCGTGCTTGCTGTGCGATTACTTACAACTTGAATTGCAGCGTAAGGAACGAATCGTGTGTCAGAACGAAACCTTCGCCGTGGTGGTTCCGTTCTGGGCGGTGTGGCCTTTCGAAACACTGGTGCTCAGCAAGCGTCATTGTGCGGCGATGAGCGATTTGTCCGTCCTGGAACGCGAACTGTTAGGCGACATACTGCGCCGTACTACCACGCGTTACGATAATATTTTCGAGACTTCATTTCCTTATTCGATGGGCTTCCACCAGCGGCCCTCCGACGGGCATGCTCACGCGGAGTGGCATTTTCACGCGCACTACTTCTCGCCGTTGTTACGGTCCGCCACAGTGCAGAAATTCATGGTGGGTTATGAACTGCTGGGTTCGCCGCAGCGGGACATTACGCCGGAAGCCGCCGCGCAGCGCTTGGCGGCGGCTAGCGAAACACGCTTTCCTGAAATGACGTCTTCCTAAAACGACGCCGCTATTTAATCCAGACGGTTTTTATATTTGTGAATTCGCGAATTCCGTTGATGCTCAATTCACGGCCGTGGCCCGAACGCTTCACTCCGCCAAAGGGAACACGCGGATCGGACGCCACCATCTGGTTGATAAAAACCATTCCGGCTTCCAACTCCTTGATGAACAAATCGCGCTCGCGGTCGTCATTGGTCCAGGCGCTGGCTCCCAGGCCGTACCGATGATCGTTGGCCACGCGCACGGCGTCTTGGGCATTTTTCACTCGAAATAGAGAAGCAACCGGACCAAACAATTCTTCACTGCCCGCCGGCGAATCTTTGGGGATGTTGGTGAGCACCGTCGGCGGATAAAAATAGCCCGGCCCTCCGTTTGGTTTTCCACCGGTTAACACTTTTGCGCCCGCGTCGATGGATTTTTGCACATCGGCTTGCAGCGATTCGACGGCGCCGGCTGTGGCCAGCGGGCCCACATCGGTCTTTGCATCCATCGGATCGCCAACCTTCAACGATTCCATTTTGCTGACGAAGGCGCGCTCAAACTTGTCAGCGATTTCGTCGGCGATGATGAAGCGCTTCGCGGCGATACAGGATTGCCCGTTATTCCCTACCCGGGCTTTCACTGCGGTAGCCACCGCATCATCCAGATTCGCACTGGGCATTACGATGAAAGGATCGCTGCCACCCAGTTCCAGCACAACTTTCTTGATGCGTTTGGCCGCGGACATGCCTACTTGCTTGCCCGCTTCTTCGCTGCCCGTAAGAGTAGCCGCCTGAATGCGCGGATCGTTTAAAATTGCATCCACTTCTTTGATGCCGATCAGCAAGGTCTGAAAAGCGCCCTCCGGGAATCCGGCGCGCAACACGATCTCTTCAATTTTCAGAGCGCATTGCGGAACGTTGGAGGCATGCTTGAGCACGCCAACATTTCCGGCCATCAAACCTGGCGCGATAAAACGAAAAACCTGCCAGAAAGGATAATTCCAGGGCATGACCACCAAGATCGGACCAAGGGGCTGGTAATGCACGTAGCTGCGACTGGCGGTGGTTTCGATGACTTCGTCGGCCATGAATCGCTCCGCGTTTTCCGCGTAGTACCGGCAACCCCACGCCGATTTCACGGCTTCATCTACCGCGGAGCGATAGGTCTTGCCCATTTCCAGCGTCATCAACTTACCTAGCGATTCCTTTTCGCTCTCCAGAATCTCAGCGGCCTTATTCATCATGCGTGCGCGTTCGGCAAAGCTGGTCTTGCGAAATGTCTCAAAGGTTTTCGCCGCAAGGCTCAGTTTCGCTTCGATCTGCGAAGCCGTGAGCGACTCAAATGTTTTTAAGACTTCTCCCGTTGCGGGATTAATAGACGCGATTGCCATGTTTGCTGGGCCTCCGGGGCTGGAATGGTATGAGCCTCTTGTTTAGCTTCGTTGTGGTCGTGCCCCTAAATTATATGTGTTCTCGACAAAAAATGTTTGGCATCGAGCCTCAGCCAAATGAAAAAAGGCACTCCACCTGAGGAGTGCCTTTTCCTTTATAAATTGCAGAGGAGTTATTTCTTTGTCGTGTTTTGGGCCCGGGCATTGTGTTTTTTGGCATAGATATTTTTCGACGCCTGGTTTTGTTCACGATTTACTTGCACTTTTTCGCTAGTCGTAAGCGTGCCGCCGTTGACTGCGCGATCAGCTCGCACTTGCTGGTTGATTCCGCGTTGCTGATTTTCCAGCTTGGCGGTTTCGCCGGCAGTTAACTGGCCGCTCTTTACGCCTTGCGCAATGCGATCCTGCTGATTTTCCTGGCGCTGTCCCACAGGGCTGTTGCCGTAATGTGCGGTGTTGGCATTGTGTTTGTCGGCATAGATTTGCTTCGACAGCTGATTTTGCTGCCGGTTGGCCTGGGCTTTTTCCGCGGCGGTCAATTGTCCGCCGTTCGCCGCCCGGTCAGCTCTGGTTTCCTGGTTGATGGCCGCCTCTTTAGTTTCGAGGTTGGCGGTTTCACCAGCGGTGAGTTGCCCGCTCTTCACGCCTTGCGCAATGCGATCCTGCTGATTTTCCTTGCGTTGAGCGACTTCCGGCGTTTTCTTGGCATCCGTTGAACCAGCTGACTGGTCCTGCGCAAACGAAACCGTTGCCGCCACCAGCAGGGTGGCAGGCAAAATACTCCACTTGGTCCATTGAGGGCTCATGAAATCCTCTCCTTTTTACTTTCTGGTTGCCTCAAACTCCGCAGGCTACTTCCTCAAACACCATTCTCGATAGCGAGTTGCTGTCAAACAATTGCCCTGAAGGACAGGTTTAGCTACATGCCCTGACAATTCGCCTATCTTTTAGGACACATTTCGAGGGTTGGCTGGCGAACAAGAAGAGAAGAATTAGCCGGCATCCAAGCGGGCACCACACGCTTTGTGGTAAACCGTTCGACTAGGCCTTATTTCTGATGGTCGCTGCGGATGCTTTCAAAGGTGTGCAAGATCAAGTAGGCCACTTCGGCTTGAATGCGTTGGTCCAGGTTTGGCCCTTGTACGTAATGCAAACTTTCGTTTACCTGTGTTTGTTCAAGAAGGCCCAGAGACTGGCCGCAATACCAGGGACGAAATACGCGTGAGCTCCACATAAATCCGGCTTCGCCACTACTCGTGTTCACCTGCGCGCCGTTGACGTACAGCACCAGATCGTATGGCGCTTTATCTACCAGCTGGACGTCTTGCACCGCTCTTAAATTTTTCGCGTAGGTTGCCACGATAGCTTCGGGGGTATCTTTTTCGCTCCAGATGTAAATGCGAATCTTGCCGCTGTTAGGACCCAAGTTAATACAGGCAGGCGGGCCCGATTTGGTCAACGATGAAGCCAGGCCGGGAGGAAGATTTGAAGCGCTAGTCACGGAATTGGGCCCACCGCCGGCATTGCGAATATCCTCCGCTGGCTGATTTTGCGAGTCCTGCAGTGTCGCGCCGGGCGACTGGCCCGCTTTCGAAACGTTGATGGATGCGGCGTTGCGCCACGGCAAGCGATGAGCAGCCACGCCAATTGCGAGCAAAACCGCCAGACCAGCCACGGCACCCACCACAACCCACCGCCAATATCCCCAAGCGGGAAAAAACTCCGTGTCTATATTCCAACCCGAGCTGTGCTGCTTCCAAGCGGCAATCACGTCAGCGTATTTGTTATCTGGCTTTTTCGGCTGATTTTTGAAGGAGTCGATCAGATTCTGGACGAGCTGCTCGCCTTTTTCTTTGTTGGGCCTATGAACATCCGTTTGGTTCATTGCAGTTTCGACCGGCGCTTCTAGAAGTATGCCTCGCTCACGCTCAGCTTGAGCGCTTGCCCCTTCTCCATCCGCGTCTAATACGACTGCGGGTTGCGCCGCCTCCGCCGAAGCAGCTTTCATTGCGAGCCATTCCCTGATCTGGCCGCGCGCCGCATCGGGCAGATCTACGAAGGTAACGCCAACTTTTTTGGATGACTCGTCTCGCCAAGTGACGCGGCCTTTGGCTTCAAAGTGGCGGCCCAGTTCAGGCATTTCAAAATCGATGTCAACGAATTCGCCTGGGGGTTGCGAGCCGACAATATCCAGGGCGACGCCGCCTTCACTCACATCGTTCAATATTCCGTCGGTGCCGGAACCGTCCAGAAGTACGTATAGACGTGGTGTGATCGTTCGCCGCTGATGAGCACGACGATCCGCGCTTTCCGCTCCAGGTGGGTGGCCCCGGTCATGAGGTGAATTACTCATTATCGCGATGTTACGTGATGGTTAAAATGCAGGCAATGGTAGCCCCGGCGTTTGGCGAGTAGGTTACCATCTGCGTTAGCGCGTGCCTTAATCACCGCCCGGGTGCTGCGGCATTGACCAATTCGGGCTCTCGCACGGCCGGCTTGCCGATCTCCTGCGCGAGAGTTGGCCGTTTGTGTTCCGCGATGGGTGGAGTCTTGACCCAGCGCCCGGACTTCGCCGATTCCGTCAGCGCTTCAATAATCCGCACATCTGCGAGGCCTTCGATTCCAGATGGCTCAGGAGTCTTATTTTTCAAAATGCAGTCTGAAAAATAAATCAATTCTGGCGCGAATTGATCTCTTTTGGGATAGGTCTTTTTTGTACTCTTTTCGTTGACGTTCAATTCGTGGGTGATCGGTTCAACCATCTCATATGCGTGTCCAACCTTGAGCACGCCTTTGGTTCCTACAACTTCGTAGGACGCTTCACTGGCTGCGCCAAAACCGCAGGTAAATGCTGCCAGGCGATTGCCGGGGAAGCGCATAATCACGGCGCTCATTTCATCGACCTCCTTGAAGCGCTTATCCTTGTTGGACTCGCTGACCGACAACACCTCATCCGGTTCTGCTTTGAACAGATATCGCGCAGCGTTAATGCAGTAAATTCCAATGTCGTAGAGCGGGCCGCCGCCTAGTTTGGCTTTCAAGCGAATATCGCCTTCCTTCACCTGTTGCGTGAACACAGAATTAAAGATTCGTATTTCGCCAAATTTCGCGGAGTGAACAATCTCAATGGCTTTTAAGTTGCCGATTTCGAAATGCAGTCGGTAGGCGATCATCAGTTTGACATTGGCCGATTCGGCCGCCGCAATCATCGCTTTGCAATCTTTTTCCGTCACCGCCATGGGCTTCTCGCAAAGGACGTGAATACTCGCCTTGGCTGCGCGTTCGGCGTAATCGCGGTGCATGCTGTTCGGCAACGCGATGTACACTGCATCTATCTCGCCGCTATTCAGGCATTGTTCGTACTGTTCGTAGGAATAAGTGCGCTTGATTTCGTATTTTTTGCCTAGAGTCGACAGTTTTTTTTGGTCGTCCGAAACAAGTGCCACAAGCTCGGAGTTTTTCCTGGCGTGGGCAAACGCCGGCAACATGGCCACCTGCGATATGTAGCCCAGGCCCACGACTGCGTACCGTATTTTCTTTGGGCGCGGCGGGCGTTGCGCAGAAGATTTGGTTTCATGGCTGTCCTCAAAAGCGAAACTGAAATGCTGGGTCACCTGCAACCATTGACAGATTTACGGGCAAAAAACAATCGGGCTGTTTACTAGCTTTGAGCGGACAAAAGCAACCCTACCGGGAAATTCTTTAGCGCGTGGCCCACACTGAAGTCCGCATGTTGCTGGCCTTGGGCGGTGACCGCCTCGCCGGTAAGGACGTTTCGCCAACTCGCGGCTATATTGTCCGGCAACAGTATCGAGGTGTTCCCCCAGAACTTTCCTTGAGCATTCGGATTCTGCTCCATTCCTGAACCAGCGAGCCATTTCGGAGCAAGAACCAATGCCTGCTGATTTTCGGAAACGCGAAAGAACGCAGTTACATTCTGCGACCGCTCGCCGGATACCTCCGCTGGCACGAAATCGCCATTGGTAAAGAGCTCGCTGAAGTCCTGCCGGCATCTGAGAGCCTTCGAGATCAGATAAAGTTTGATCCTGCCGTCCGTCCAGTTCTTCAGCAATTCGGAGGCGAACCCGACCGTGTCTGGCGAAGCGTTTTGTTTGAGATCGGCTAGAAGTTCGATGCGCCGCGCAAAATCGACGGTGCCGCGGTTATCCGGATCTACGAGGCGCAAATCCCATAATTCCGAGCCCTGGTAAAAATCCGGAACCCCAGGCGCGCTGATCTTCAGCAACGTTTGGCTGAGGCTGTTCAGCATTCCGTAAAATGCGATATCGCGATGAAAACTCAAAAAGTCTTCGAGAAACGCGTGGTTCTGTTTCTCGTCGAGAATTGCGGCGATAAAGTTCTTCAATCCTTCTTCGTGAGCCAGGTTTGGCCGCGTCCAGCGGGTGTGCACCATGGCCTCGCGGATCGCTTTCACCGCGTAGGCTTGCAATCTTTCGAGTACACCTCCCAGCTCCCGTTGTTCCAGCGGCCACATACCCAGAAGCGTCTGGTACAAAAAATATTCCTCGTTGCGATCGGGAATCATCGGGCCGCCGTTGGCAGCGACCTTGTATTTCTCATTTGTCGCGGCCCACTGATGCAGGCGTTTCCGCCAGTCTTGGGGCATTTCAGCCAGAACGCTTATGCGCGCGCGCACGTCTTCAGCCCGTTTGGTATCGTGCGTGGAGCTGGCATTCATGGAATGAGGCCATCTTATTTGCCGCTCGGCGATAAATTCAAAAAACTCCCAGGGACAAATGGCATCGGGCGAGGGATCGCCGCCTACTTCGTTTAATGACACCAGCGGGTGGTAAACGTAAAGTGCCGTGTCCTCCAAACCTTTCGCCACGATTGGCCCGGTGAATTGTTGCCAGCGCAAAACAAAACTTAGGCGGGCTTCGCGATGATCCGGCAAGACGTGCGGCGGATTCAGCAGCAGTAACACATCGCGCAGAAAATCAAAACATTGCGGATTTAAACTGGGCTTGCGCAAACGCGCTTGAGCCAGCGCTTCTTCGAGGACCTTGGTAGCCTCTGGAGGCAGATCCAGGTTCCGAATGTAGGTGCGATATACCGCAAAGCAGGCGGTCGTTTCGATAAGCGCTTCGGTCAATTCGTGGCGCGGCAAATCACGAGCATAGCGCGCTTGCGCGGCCAATTCGCCGAGCTGCCGGCCGAGGGATCTCATTTCCACGCCCAGAATCGTGCCCATCACGAGTTTTTTCTTCTGGTACAGCACCTCGGCGAATTTCAGGTTGCGGCCGATAAAGTGGGAGTAAATGTGCTCAATCTCTTTGGCGCCCTGGGGCTCAACCAAAATACGATTCGCAAAGTTCAGGTAGTCATACCCGGTGGTGCCCGCCACTGGCCAGTCGTCCGGCAGGTTTTCATTGCGCGCCAGAATTTTTTCTACCAGCACGTACGCTTCTCCGCCAGGCATGGCTCCATCTTCTGCCGCTATACGGTCCTGTAGTCGTTTCAGGTAGGCCAACGGATCTCGCAATCCGTCAATGTGATCTATGCGCGAACCGGCGACTGCGCCCCGCGAGATGAGCCGCAAAATCAAATTGTGCGTCGCGTCGAATACCAAGGAATCCTCGACGCGCATACCCACCAGATCGGTAATGGTAAAAAAACGGCGGTAATTGATGGTTTCGTTGACGTTCTGCCAGAATGCGAGAACGTAATATTGTTCTCTAAGCAGGCGCTGCAGATTGGCGAAACTGCTAGGATCCCCTTCGTTGCCGTTAAAGTCCGCAATATTTTTCTGGATAAATTGCGTGACTTCCTGGCTGCCTGCTCCCAGTTGCCGTAAACGCTCGCGTATGGACTCGAAACGGACGCGTTTGTCGGATGCCGACTCTACAGGCGTGGTATCGCGATCGGATATCGCGGAAAGTGCGGCGACGATGCCTTGATACTCCTGGTAAGCTGCGGAATTTTCATCCAGGAGGTCTTTCAAACTGCCGATTCGGTGTTGCAAAACGGTCCGGTAGGTCCGCGGAGCCAACGGAAATGACGATTCGAAATATTCGATCGAGAATTGGCCGTCGTTAAAATTGAGTTTTAGTTGGCCGCCGTCTAGCGCTTCGCCAAACGGCCGTCCGAGTATCGGTAAGAGAATCTTGTTGTCCAGATTTCGCGAAGGAGGGTGCCAATCTATATCAAAGTAAGAAGAAAAGGCCGAGTCCGGACCATTTTCCAAAACGTCCATCCACCAGGGATTTTCGCTGCTGGCGGCCATATGGTTGGGCACGATATCCAGCAGCAATCCCATGCCACGTTTTTCCATCTCGCTGACGAAAACTTCAAAATCTTTCTCGCTGCCTAAATCCGGATCAAGCCGATTGGGATTGGTGACGTCGTAGCCGTGACCGCTGCCGCGACGGCTGGTGAGAATGGGAGAAGCGTAAATTTCAGTAATACCAAGTTCCCGCAGATAGTCGAGAATTCGAGTCGCGTCATTAAACGTAAAATTCTTGTTGAACTGCAGCCGATAGGTCGCCAGGGGAATGTGGGTAGAAACCATGACTTTAGGTTCCCAAAATACGCAGTCCGTCGCGCAGTGCGGTTAACTCCCTCATCCACGTGACGGCTTCAGGATCGTTATTCTCCGCTGCCAACTGGCGTTCCTCAATAGCCTTCATCAGCGGCGCATAAGAAATGTTTTGCACTTCCCAGAGTGTTACGGGAAAAGGCAAAGTTTGGGCCAGCTCCAATTGCTTTCGGAATCGCTGCACAATTTCCATGTCCTCGGGATGTTCTGAGAAACGCGCCGCCTGCTCTTCGAGCCGCTTGCGTATGGTGAATTCCAGCGTGGTGGTATCCAAAGGCACCCGGCTGGTGGCTGCTTCTTTCAGAATACTTTGTATATTGTCTGCGTCGAGATCGGGACGTTCGAAGGATTGACGCAGTTGGCTGTTAATAGCTACTTCCGCGGCAGCTTTGAAGGCCGCGGGCACGGGGATGTTCAGCGAATTTAAAAAACGTATCAACGGCGCCTGATTCTCGTAAATGGTTCGGTACGACGCGGCTGCGGAGGTAAGTGAATCGTTCAGAATCAAGCCCACAATTTTTCTCTGTTCGTCGCGGAAAAGCGAACTGAGCGAGTAAGAGTGTTCGCTGAACTCTTCATCGAGTATGCGAATGACCGCCGCGGTATCCGCTTTGGAAAAACACTCAATCAGCCGGGCTTTCAATTCTTCGTAGCGTTCTGGGCCGTTAGCATGACGCACGCCGCCCGTAACGTTGTGATCTCCCAGGTGCAGCACACCGAAACTCATCGTCGCGGATTCACGCGTGATTTCGGAACTAAAGCGCGCCCGGCCCGTTGCTAACCGCAGTTTCCCTTCGGCTTCCAGGGAATATTGCTCTCTGTTCACGTCATAGCAATAGATGCCGGTCTTCTCGCCATAATTTTCAAATAACGAGCTGATGGCATAGTGGCCGGCAAGCTTTTCAATATCTACCGCTGCGGGCTTTACCCACTTCTCGTAAATTTGCGCGCCGTCGCCGTGCTCCGGCAAGTTGCTCTTGGCTTTACGTAAGTGTTCCAGAAACTGCGGTTCGATTTCGGCGCCTACAAATGCCTTGCCTAATTCCACGACACGCCCGGCGTAATGAATAACCTGTACGGTTTCCAGTCCGGACAGCTCATCAAAGAACCATCCGCAGCTGGCGTACATCAGCATGGCGTGCCTTTGCATCTCCAGCAACTTCAGAGCCGCAACTTGTTCTTCGGGGCTCAATGCATGAGTCGCATGCTTACTGAAGAATGCGTCGACACTAGCGTTCGAGCGATTGAGAATTACGTGAATGTATGCATCTCTCGCGTCCCACGGATTCCTGAGTAGCGGCGCAGCTTTCTCTTCAAACAGCGGATTCACCTTATCGCGTAGCCAGTCCAGGGCCGCGCGCAAGGGCGCACGCCATTCCTGATTCCAGCCGGCGTGGCCCCCTGAATTGCAGCCACAGTTCAAGCGCCATCGCTCAATTCCATGGACACAGCTCCACGAGCTGTTCTCCACGATTTCGACAAAATGATTGGCGGGATAGCGCTCCAGAAACTGGCCATAATTTGTGAGCTCCGCAAGCTTGTTGTTTTCAATGTATTGCAGGGCGTACGTCAGCGCCATTTCGCCGAAGCGATGATGGTGACCGTAACTTTCTCCATCGGTAGCGATATGCGAAAGCTGCGGCCAATCGCGAGCGTCGGAAAAACCGCTGATTAACCGGTCCGCAAACCGTTTGCCGTCATTCAATAAGCCTTCAAAGGCCACGCCTTGAGAGATAGGCCCGTCGTAGAAAAAAACACTGATGTTTTTTTTGGAAGGCAAATTAACCAGATAAGCCCGGCTGGGATCGATGCGGTCGCCGCTGACATCCTTCCAGCTTCGTCCGCCTTTGCGTCGCACACGTTTCGCCTGGCGCGGCGCCATTATGGTGTACAAAATTCCGTTTTCCGCCAGCACTTCCAACGTTTCCGTGTTCGCTGCAGTTTCCGGAAGCCACATACCCTCCGGGCGGCGCTTGAAGCGATGCTCAAAATCCGCGATACCCCACTTAACCTGGGTAACTTTGTCGCGTCGGTTTGCCAGCGGCAAAATCATGTGGTTATACGCTTGCGCGACGGCTGAGCCGTGGCCTCCGAATTTGTGAGAACTCAGGTTGTCGGCTTCTTGCAATGCGGCATACACGCGCGGCGCCTTGTCCTCCAGCCACGAAAGCAAGGTCGGACCGAAATTAAAACTCATCATTCCATAGTTGTTTACCAGCTTGATGATGCGTTGTTCATTGTCGAGAATGCGTGAGGTGGCATTGGGCGCGTAACATTCCGCGGTGATGCGTTCGTTCCAGTCATGGTATGGATAAGCGGAATCCTGCAACTCAATCGCTTCGAGCGAAGGATTCTCTCGCGGCGGTTGATAGAAATGACCGTGAACACAAACGTATCGCATGATTACTCCGTAATTGAATTCACTCGTTCGAGTATCACGAACCAATGTGCGGGCAGCGTAAGAGCATCACCCGCTTTTATTTCCGTAGATGAAAAATTTCCAGGTCCGCGCCATTTTTCATCCGCGGAATTGATGCGCACAGACCAGCGGCCTCCCGGCAAAGATAAATCATCAACGGTATGTTCGACTTTTCCGAACTCATAAATAGCCGCCAGCATCACTGAACCGGCATCCCCGGCGACCATGGTTATCGTGCTTCCATTCTCAAAAATTTCCACTTTGCTTGATCCGGCCAGAGAGTATTCGCGTCTGATCGTAAGTAACTCCCGGTACAAGGCTCGCAGGGTTCGGTGTGGTTCTCCGTTTTTTAACGCATGGTCGAGTTTTGAATTCTTGAAAGTGGTTTTGTCCTGCGGGTCTGGTACTTTTCCTTCCCACCCGAATGCCGCAAATTCTTCCTGCCGCCCCTTGCGTACCGCTTCAATCAACGCTTGATCGCCATGGCTCGTGAAGTATTGAAACGGCGCTATCTCACCATACTCTTCGCCCATAAATAAAAGTGGAATGAATGGCGCGAGCACCGTTACACCCGCGGCCAGCTTCAAAGCTTCGAAATTAACGAGCTCAGTGAGCCGTTCGCCTCTGGCGCGGTTGCCGATTTGATCGTGATTCTGGATGCAAACTACAAAGCTCGAACGCGCCAGACCGGCCGGGGAATTGCCGTGTCTCCGGCGCCTGAAGTTCGAATGCTGCCCGGCATAAAACCAGCCATTTCGCATGGTGACAGCGAGGTGATGTATTTCACCGAAGTCGGAATAGTATCCGGCACGTTCGCCGGTGAGCAGGGAATGGAGCGAATGATGAAAATCATCGCTCCATTGCGAAGGTAAACCGTAGCCGCCCTGTGCCGGCGGCCTGAGCAGACGCGAGTCATTCAAATCGCTTTCCGCGAGGAGGTGAAGTTTCCGGCCTAAGCGTTCTCCCAGCGCCTGCACCGCTTGTTGCAGCTCAGCAAGGAAGTGCGAGGCCCCAAAATCAAAAATCCCATGCACGGCGTCGAGCCGCAACACATCGATGTGATAGTTTTCCAGCCAGTGCAGCGCATTCGCAATGAAGAAATTTCTGACCGGGTCGCTGTCCGGTCCATCGTAATTAATCGCCTTTCCCCAGGGAGTCTCGTACTTGTCCGTGAAGTACGGCCCGTATGCGTTGAAGTAATTTCCTTCCGGCCCCAGGTGGTTATAAACGACGTCCAGAGCAACGGCCAAACCGGAAGCGTGCGCGGCGTCCACTAATTTTTGAAGACCGCGCGGACCACCGTAGGAATTTTGGGCGGCAAACGGCTGCACGCCGTCATAACCCCAATTGCGGTTGCCCGGGAATTGCGCCGCGGGCATCAATTCGATCGTCGTGATCCCCAGGTCACGCAGAGCGGCTAAGTGGGGGATGAGCGCTTCAAAAGTCCCTTCCGGAGTGTACGTGCCAACATGCAGTTCATAAATTACGCTGCGATCCAGTTCGAGTCCACGCCAGGGCGTGTCAGTCCACTTGAAATCGTTCAAGTCAATAACTTGCGATGGCCCGTGAACTCCTTCGGGCTGAAACCGCGAAGCCGGGTCCGGAAGCTCGCGTCCGTCCTCGAAACGGTAGAGATACCTGGCATCGGGCTCCAATTTGTTAATCGTAGTTTCAAAATAACCTGAATCACTTTTTCGCATTGGCACCACGCGACCACTGTCGCCGACAATGTGAAGGCTCAATTCTTTGGCAGCGGGCGCCCAGACGACAAACCGCCAGCGCGGTCTGGGAAGGGGAGTAGCGCCTAGCGGCGGGGTAGAATTCGACTTACCCATAAAGTTGAAGCCTTCGTTTAAGCGTGAATCGCGGGTGGTTGAATGTTTGCGGCCGGCCTGGCCACAAGCACCTGCAAAAAAACGAGGAGCAGGTGGCCATGGGTCCCTCCTCGGTCACCTGCTCGCAAGAATTCGCGAAAAAAAGAATACGTGGTATTCCTCTCGGAAGACATACGGTCTTCCCTGTAAACCCGACACCGCTATATCAAGGCAGACGGACTTGTGCGATTAAAAAAACATCGGACATCCAACTGCAGACCATCTAAGATGTGGAGCGAGTTCTGTTCGGTTTCATGAACATAAGAATTCCCACAGCCATAGTAACTGTTCTTTGCGTCGTCTGCGGTCCGGCGGCCAGCGCCTACGATAAACAGCTCGACTTGCATGCGATTCATGAGGCCTATATTCTCGGGCTACGTAACGATAAATCGACGGGCGACTTCCTCGCTCCCTATTTGACCCGGATTACAGAAGCACAAAACGACGTGCACATTGCCCAGATCGAATTGCTCACCCCTTTCGCTCAAATCGTCGATGTATCGCGCCAGAAGTCGGCTGATGGGTATACGGAAGAACAGACTATCGAATACTACAAAGCCAACGGAAACACCGTGAAGGTGAATGTGACGATGATGTTGCCCTCGGCCTACCCGAAATCTGCCGAGTCTAAGGAAGTGCCAACTCCCGAGCCCGCCACAGGGGCACAAAAAAGCGCCTTACGCCCGGAGAACTTTTGGCAAAACTTCCAGTTCAACTTGAAACAGAACGGTAAAACCATTCCATCCCGCCGGATTAGCAATCAGCCCATTCATTCGACGGCCACCAACGCTGCTCCGGCGGTGCTAACCGGGGAAAATGTGTGGCTGGAATACGATGTTAAGGACGTGGCTTCCGAGCTGACCACCCTGGAAGTGGTGACTCCGGAAGGCAAGGTCATCAAAGCCACCTTCGACCTCAAAAAACTACGTTAGAAACCCCAGCAATCACATTCGGCGGCTGCCTCTGGAGGCCTGTTCCAGAGGCTAGGTTTTCCCAACTTACCGGGTTATGACCCGGCATTACGGAAGCGCCTAACGGCTTGACTGTGCAAGATTTACTTTTTTCCTCCCAAAATTCCTATGCCCTCGAGGACAGGTGCACCGTAAGTATAAGAAGCATATGAATAAACCTTTGGACTACCGTGTGCATTTAGCCGTTATACCCGGACGCGTGACGTAGGAGGTTGGTCGTGAAAGTCTTCTTGGCAATCGCGTTTCTCGCAGTTCTTCTCTCCACGGTGCTTCTCGGAATTGGAACCCATGCCATGGCCACCGTAGCTCGCAGCTTCTGCATCATCTCCACGGCAATTTTCGCCTGCGCCGCTACGCTAGGCTTGGCCACTCGCTCCCGAATCTGACTCTTAAGGTAAGGTTTTGTCGGTATTGCTCGCAGTCTCGCCCACGGGATAGGATTACGCCCGTTGACGTGATTGTCTCTGTCCGGCCCTGCTGATATGATCGTCCCGGCAAGTCTCTCACCGCGTCGCTTTAGCCCATTGCCGACACAAATTCTGGCGGTATCGTAAAAATGCCCACAGTGGCCGACCCTACAGGCCAGAAGTTTCATCGGGCTTGGGGCACTCGCCTCCAGTCCCTGAAAAATATCCCTCCAGTTTTGAAGATAATCTGGGACTCCAGTCCTGCGGTCGTCACCTGGGGATTAATTCTTCGCGCCATCGCCGCCCTTTCTCCCTTAGCTTTGCTGGCTGTCGCGAAGTTGATCATCGATGCGGTGGTTACGCACCTCACGCACGCCGCAATGCTCAGGAGCGATTTTTGGTGGCTGGTCGCCCTCGAATTTGGGCTCGCCTGCCTGACCTCCATTCTGAATCGCATCGTGGATTATTGCGACACCCTGCTGGCTGACAAGTTTATCCGGCACATCAGCGTGCGCATTATGCATCATGCTTCCCGGCTGGACCTGGCGTCTTACGAAGATCCACTGTTTCACGACAAACTCGAGCGCGCCCGGGTGCAAGCTACCGATCGGTTGGGGATGGTGCAGCAGTTAGGACGCCTGGTCCAGCAGGTCATCACTACCGCGACCCTGGCTGCCAGCATTTTGCTTTTCTCGCCTTGGCTCTTATTGGTGTTGATTGCCTGCGTGATTCCCGCGTTTCTAGGGGAAAGTCACTTTGCCTTTCTGGGATACGCACAGGCATTCCGTCAGACTCCCGTAAAACGCCAGATCGATTACCTCAGATTCCTGGGCGCCAGTAAGGACAGCGCGAAAGAGCTGAAGCTCTTCGGCTTGAGCAAGTACCTTACCGACAGATTTAAAAAACTGTCAGACGATATTTATGTGCAAAACGTCTCGCTGGCAAAGCGTCGGCTGTTCGCCAGTGCCCTGCTTTCTCTGCTTACTACCGTCGGCTATTACGGAGCCTATGCATACGTCATTTTGGAAACGTTGGAAGGAAAAATGACCGTGGGAACGCTGACCTTTCTAACCGGTGCAATTGCCGGAGCCAGCGCAAACCTCCAGATGATTTTTTCTACTTTCTCGAGTATTGCCGACCAGTCGCTTTTCTTGACTGACCTGCTGGAATTCTTTGCCGTTCGTCCAACCGTATACTCCAAACCCAACGCTTTGAAAACTCCGCGGCCTATCAAAGTGGGGATTGAATTTCGCGAGGTAAGCTTCTCTTATCCAGGCAGCGACCGGCCCATTCTTCGTAATTTGAATCTGTTTCTGAAACCCGATGAACGCATCGCGCTGATCGGCGAGAATGGTGAAGGCAAAACCACCATCGTCAAACTGTTGACGCGCCTTTACGATCCAACCGCAGGCCAGATTCTTCTCGATGGCAGCGATCTGCGCGAATACGACCTGGACGACTATGCCAGTAACATCGCCGTGATTTTCCAGGATTTTATGCGCTATGACATGACCGCCTGGGAAAACATCGCCGTCGGCCAGATTGGAGCGCGCGAGAACCTGGACCGGGTGGAATTGGCCGCGAAAAAGAGTCTCGCCGAAGGGGTCATAAAAAAATTGCCTAACGGCTACGATCAAATGTTAGGGCGGCGTTTTGAAACCGGAGTCGATTTGTCAGGTGGCGAATGGCAGAAAGTTGCCCTCGCGCGTGCTTATTTGCGTGACGCCCAAATCCTCGTACTCGATGAACCCACTGCGGCGCTTGACGCGCGTTCTGAGCATGAAGTGTTTGAGAGGTTTGCCGAGCTGACCAAGGGTAAAATGGCGCTGCTGATCTCGCACCGTTTTTCCACGGTGAAGATGGCCGACCGCATCATTGTTTTGGAGAAAGGCGTCATTGCGGAACAAGGGCGGCACGAGCAATTGATGGCTCATGGTGGCCGGTACGCCGAAATGTTTGAGCTGCAGGCCTCCAGCTACCGTTAGCGAACGAATTGTAGATACCATGACGGTACAAAGATGATTGACGATCCTATCGGAAGATTAGAAACCGACGATACCCCCGCGATTCCGCCAGCCTGGAACGAACCGTCGGATAATCAAGCGAATGCTGGCGCCCGCCAAGCGGATGTGACCTGTTTGCGCGAGGAGGCCAGAGCGCAAGCCAAAACTTGGACCGTGAGCGCGCGCAGATCCTTTAGTCCGCCGCTCGAAAGCCGGCGGCAACTGGCTGCGCGCACCGTGTTGGGCATCAGGAAAAGTGCCGCAGCCGAACGCGGCGTTCCGGCGGTGGCCAGCCAGCTAGTCGTGAATAACCAGCGCCTGCTGAGATCGACTTCTCTGGATATCCGCTCAGCGCTTCGTTCCAAAGCAACGTTTCCCCAAGTTCGCACCGGTGCGGCGCATCCGGAAGAACTCCCCAGAGCTTATTTGGCAGCCAAGGTATACCTCACCGCTACGCATTTTATTTTCGAAGAACCGTTCTTCATTGAGTTCATGGAAGCGGCGCAGGAGGCCGCCTATTTCGAAGTGGCGGAAATTTGGCGGCTCAAACAGATGCTGCAGCTTGTGCTGATCGAACGCTTCGCCGAGCTAACCGCGGAGGTTTCGCGAGCTGGTGGAGCGCGAAACGCTCAGGACCCTCAGGCGGAGCGTTACGCAGCGGAGTTTTCTTCCTTAATCGACAGCATTCGAAAGCTTAGCGATTCTGATTTCAAGGCGGTTTTTCTCGCCCTTAGTAAAACCGAAGCGATTCTGCGCGGTGATCCGGCCAACGCCTATCCGTGCATGGACCTTGATAGCCGTGGAAGTTATCATGCTGCAATTCAGGAATTTGTTCGCGGCTCAAAGGCCGATGAATTCACCATCGCGCAGTTGGCCGTAGATCTTGCCGCGCAGGCCAAGACGCAGTTTCGCGCCATTCCTGTCACTCGCGAACGCCGCGGTCATGTGGGCTACTACCTGGTTGACCGCGGACGCCAGGCCTTGCAAAAGAGAATCGAGTACCGTGCCCGCGGGTTCAAACAAGTTACCGAGACGTTCCACGACGCTCCGGAACTCCTGTACTTCATCAGCCTGGAAGTCTTGATCGTCGCCATCATGGCGTTCGTAGTGAGTGGTACTCGCGTTGGCGTTCCTTTAATCGCTGCAACGTTGCTTCTGCTGTTCCCTGCGAGTGAAGCGGCTTTGGAGATCATCAATCAATTGGTGACCTTTCTGATTCCCGCGCAGGCTTTACCCAAACTCGATTTCTCCAAAGGCATTCCCGCCGATTGCGTCACCATGGTGGCCATTCCTACGTTACTGATCAACGAAGAACAAATCTGCGACTTGGTTCGCACCCTTGAAATTCGCTACGTTGGCAATCGCGACCCACATTTGTTTTTTGCCTTGCTCACCGATCCACCCGATTCTCGCGAACGATTTGATGAGAAAGACCGCCACGTCTCGTTGTGTTCGCGCTTGATCGAAGAACTCAATCAAAAGTACAGCGACGCTGGCGTGCGGCCTTTTTACCATTTCCACCGCCACCGCGTTTTCAACGAAGTGGAAAATACCTGGATGGGCTGGGAGCGCAAGCGTGGCAAGTTACTCGATTTTAATGAATTGCTGCGCGGCGAAACCGATAAATTCCCGGTGAAGATTGGCGATCTCTCCGTTCTGAGCAGCGTGCGTTACGTGATCACGCTCGACTCGGACACGCAGTTGCCACGCGACACTGCTCAGCGCCTTGTCGGCGCGGCAGCTCACCCGCTGAATCGCGCGGAAATTAATCCCGCAACCAATACCGTGCAGCAGGGCTACGGCGTGTTCCAGCCGCGGGTCGGAATCAGCGTTCATTCCGCGAACCGCTCCCGGTTGGCGTACATCTACTCCGGCCAAACCGGCCTGGATGTTTACACCCGCGCGGTTTCCGATGTTTACCAGGATTTATTTGGCGAGGGCATTTTCACTGGAAAAGGCATTTACGATGTGGACGTTTTCCGGAAAGTACTCGGGCACCGTTTTCCTTCCAACGCCATTTTGAGCCACGACTTGATCGAAGGCTCTTATGCACGGACCGCGTTGCTATCGGATGTCGAGATCATCGATGACTATCCCTCGCATTTTCGCGCGCATAGCCGCCGAAAGCATCGCTGGATTCGCGGTGACTGGCAGATTCTTCGCTGGTTGTTACCTCGTGTTCCGGATGCCGAGGGAAACCTCATCAAGAACCCGTTGAAATTCGTGGCGCGCTGGAAGATTCTCGACAATTTGCGGCGCAGCGTCACCGAGTTCGCCACTTTCGTGTTGCTGCTGGCTTCCTGGTTCTTTTTGCCAGGACCCGCTTCCTATTGGACGGCCGCAACCGTGGCACTGGTGCTGATCCCGCGTTACACGCAATTGATTTTTTCCCTGCTCCGGCTGGAGAACACTGGCGACACCTTCGCGCACGTAAAACAGATTTTCGGGGACTTTATCGCCGGCCAGGTCAACGTCCTGATCTTTTTTACTTTTCTGGCGCACCAGACGCTCGTAACCATGGATGCCATTTTTCGCACCGTGGTGCGCCTGACCATTACCCGCCGTAACCTGCTGGAATGGGAGACTGCGGCGCAGTCCGAAATGGAGACCAAGCGAAAAACTCCCGTCGATGTCTATCTCGATTGGACTCCCGCCGTTACTCTCGTTATTGGCGGATTGCTCGCCGCCTTGCGCCCGCACGCTCTTCTGGCGGCGTCCCCAATTCTGGCTTTGTGGCTATTCTCTAAGCCTATCGCGCGCTGGCTGGACCGGCCTTTGGCTTCCGGACGGAGCGAAATCACCGCCGATGACGAGAATTTCCTGCGCAAAGTCGCGCTGAAAACGTGGCGTTATTTCCGCACATTTTCTACGCCGGAAGAACAATTCCTAATTCCTGATAATGTGCAGGGCCAGAATTATGAGGTAGCACACCGAATTTCTCCAACCAATCTTGGGCTGCAGCTGAATTCTCAATATGCCGCATACGATTTGGGATTTATCACCTTGCGGCGTTTCCTCGAGGAAGCCAACAACACTTTTGCCCACGCAAAAGAATTGCCCAGGTGCAATGGACACTTTCTAAACTGGTACGACACGAGAGATTCCACCCCGTTGCCTCCGTTTTTTGTTTCCAGCGTGGACAGCGGCAATCTTGTATGTTCCTTGGTGACCTTGAAACAGGGCTGCCACGCCGCTATTGCTCAGCCACTCCTGTCCGAATCCTTATTTCGCAGTTTGCGGGAATATCTGGCGCTGGCGGTGGAAGAGCTGACCGCCGACAAAGGCCAAGAACAATCCATCCCATCCATTGAAAGACTTCTTGCCGAAACAACACTTCTGCGCGAGGACCTGCCGAAGTGGATTGAAGCGTTGCCCAAATTGCAAGAGTCCCTGCGGAGCATGGTCGATCAGACTTTATCCACTGCACCCGACGGCGCGAACTCCAGTTCGTGGTGGCTGCAAGAGGCCAATGCTCGCTTTTTTGACGTGCGCGAGCAGCTTGAGACTTTGGTTCCGTGGCTGCTTCCGGAATTTGCTTCCCTGAGAACCTATTTCGATGACATGGTCGTGCCTAAAGTAATTGGAAGCCTGAATCTCGAGCATTTGCCTGGTTATGCGCAGAGGTTATCCACCCGGTTGGAGCAAGCGCTCGTTTTGAATCCTGGAGACGACGCCAAGCACGGGAAAATCAAAGCCTTGCAACACGGTGTTCAACAGTGCAGCATTCGCGCCACGACCCTCCGGGAAGAATTGCTTTTGCTGGCTCGCCAAGCGGAAGAAATGGCAAGGCAAATGGAATTCCGTCTGCTCTACGACGCGCGACGCAATTTGCTTTCCGTGGGTTATGACGTGGAGAAAAAGCAGTTGCTGGCCAGTTGCTACGACCTCCTGGCTTCGGAATCGCGCAGCGCGGTATTTATAGCTATTGCCAAGGGTGACATTCCGCAAACCAGTTGGTTTCGCCTGGGCAGAGGACACACACAATATGCGGGGCGAAGAGTTCTGCTGTCCTGGACGGGCACGATGTTTGAGTACTTGATGCCTACCATTTGGATGAGGACGTATCCAGCCACGTTGCTGGAAAACAGCATGCGCGGCGCAGTTTGGTGCCAAAGAAAATTCGTTGAGCCGCTCAATATTCCCTGGGGGATCTCGGAAGGCGCGCGCAGCGAAAAAAATGACTCCGGCCACTATCATTATCATGCTTACGGGGTGCCTCCTCTGGCGCTGAAGGTGGAAGTAGAAGATCGCACGGTCATAACACCGTATGCGGCCGTTCTGGCACTCAGCGTCGATCCCGCTGCGGCGGTGAAAAATTTGCGAAAGATGGAAGCCTGGGGCTGGTTTGGGCCCTATGGATTTTACGAATCAGCGGATTTTAGAGAGGCTAGTGCGGCGAACACGCGTTCCCCTGAGCTGGTCCATTGCTGGATGGCTCATCATCAAGGCATGATTCTATTGTCGATAAGCAATCTTTTATCTGAATCGGTTTTTCAGCGACTCTTCCACGAAGAGGTCATCGTTGCGGCGACGGAAAGGTTGTTGCACGAACGCGTGCCATTAACGTTCGAGATTCAGAAAGAAAACCAAACCGCCGCGTAACTTACCCAGATATTGATCATTTTAAGGGGCATCAACGACAGCCACGGGCATCTCCTCGGTAACGAAGTATTACAGGAAGCGGCGAGGCGCCTTCCTTCTTATCGGTGCGTTCTTATGATTGCTTCGCGCGATATGGCGGTGAAGAGTTCCTGATCATTCTCAATAACTGCGATCCCGCTTCCGCTCCGCGCGGAAGAAATACCCAAAGCCTTGTCGGACAACCCGGTAGAAACCAGCATCGCGCCGCTGTTGATAACCATGAGTAGGGGTGTGCATCAGAGTGAAAAAAATTTCATCAAGCCTGACATTTCCTCGAATGCGGACCACCTGATACCTGCGGAAGCGGAACAATCTCTGCGTTAAGCGAAAATCCCCCGTCGGCGTTTACTTGTGGCGCGATTTCAGACGTCCTTATGTTTTTCCAATTGCGACATCATCTGCCGCATCGCCGCGCTGGACCCGGGAGCTCGCTTCTCGCGCCACATTTCCAGCCGCTTGCAGGCGTCTTCGATATTCGAAAAAAGGTGCGGATTTTTGAAGGCGGAACGCCAGGTGGGCACCACCGCACGCATGCGATCCCACACCACCCACAGTTCTCCATTACTCTCAAAGAAAAGCTCGTCATTGATCAACCCGCGATTCACAATCGAGGCCACCATCTCCCAGTAACTTATGACCATACGGATATAAGTGTTCTCCTCGCTGCTCTGGGGATATTTCTGCATCATGTCCTCGGGAGATTGAGGATGAAAATGTTCCACGAACCATGATCGCGCCTGGCGCAAACGCGGCTCGCGCCGCAGGTCATAAAGACGCAGCATCAAATTTACTTCCTCATAACTGATCTGGCTCATACGCTTCTCCTTACTGATTGGTAAGATCGCCCGCCTTTACTGGCTCCGAAGCTGGGACGGCTCCGGCGAACTCAAAGCGCTGGACGATAGAGACCGGTATACCTTGACGCTGAAGTTCCACATGAATGCGGCGCCGCAGCTCACGAGAAATCTCATCCTGGTGATTTGGCAACGTGCGCACTTGCAATCGCACGGTTGTCGCATTGCGATCAAAACTTTGAACACCCAGGATTCGTGGCCCGTCTACTAGTGCCTTGGACCACGCCGGGTCGCCGCGCAGCTCGGCGGCCGCCGACTCCAGTGAACGCAAAGTCTGTTCCAACGGAGCGTCGGGCGAAAGCGAAATATCCACGAAAGCCTGCGACCAATCCCGGCTCAGGTTAGCAACCGTGCGAATATCTCCGTTGGCGATGGTGACCAACGCGCCTCGCGCATCCCGCACCACCGTTCTTCGCAACGTGACGTGTTCCACACGGCCGATGATATCGGCCACTTGGATGGTGTCTCCTACGATGTACTGATCTTCCAGGATGATGTAAAAACCGGTGATGATATCGCGAACCAGGTTCTGCGCACCAAAACCTATTGCCAGGCTGGCCAGCCCGGCTAGCGTCGCAATCGGCGTTACATTGATGCCGAACTCCGGCATCGCCGTGAGCAGCGCTATGCCCCAAACGATTTTGGTTCCCGCGCTAAATAACAATCCAGCCAAGGTGCGCGTTTGTTGCTCCCGCGCCTGGGCTGCACGCGTTTGTGAGGCCGCGCGCTTAATGACCAGATTCGTGACCACGCGCAACAGCCGGTTCAGTATCAGCGCAACCGCGATTATGCCTAGCACGTGCAGGCCATTGCGCAGCGTGAATTCAGACCAGTGCGTGAAAGTCGAGGTATTCGGCATAAACTTTACAGGAGGGGGAGTATAACATTGGAACTGTGGGCAGGCCGTACGCACAACCGCTTCGCCCTGCGCGCAAATGGCAGTACAGGAGGCCCGAGATGATTACAGCCGGCCAAGAGCGACGTAAATTCTTACACCGATTTTGCGGGCTAAGTATCACCATCGCTCCGATGATTTTCCTGCAAGGGAAACCGCGTATGCAACAAGACTCCAAACCCCTCAACAACGCTAATGACAAGCCGGGAGACGAAAGCGCATCTTTTCCACCCGGGACGCGTAAAGCCGCCTTGGAAGAAAACGAAAAAGACATCAAGAAAAAAGTCGAGAAATTATTCCAGTTGGCAACCGAATTGAAGGATGAAGTGGATAAAACCGACTCGGCGAAAGTGTTGTCTGTCGCAATGCTAAAAAAGGCCGAAGAAATAGAAAAACTGGCGAAGGACATCAAGAGTCGGACCAAGGGTTGACGTCAACTTTAGATCATTCTTCGGTTCCGCTTACCGCCTTCGTAGCGATAGCTCGAGCGCAAGTCACCCTGATACAATCTTCATACCCGCGCGCCCGTAGCTCAGATGGATAGAGCGTCAGCCTCCGAAGCTGAAGGTCGTGAGTTCGACCCTCACCGGGCGCGCCACCTTTCAAACTAGACCGTTGTCCACTGTATTAGCAGTTCCGTACGGTGCGGGTTGAAGCCTCGACGCGCTCTGGCTGAATTACGCCGTTCGTCGTGACGCGCTACTTTCAGGGAAATAAGTCTGCTTCTTTGCAAGCGCGTCCACGGCGTCCAGCAGTGTGGCACGTGCGTCCGTCTTACTAACGAACCCCTGGACGCCTGCCAGTTTAGCTTCGTGAACGAGGTACACACCATTGTGCATGGAGAAAAAGAGAATCGGCACTTCGGGCAGGAACTTGCGGATCTCTTTGGCTGAGTTGATGCCGTCCAATACCGGCATGGTCACATCCAGAATGATCAAATCGGGCTGCAGTTCCCTGGCTTTCTCAATGGCTTCCTTCCCGTTGGAGGCCTCTCCGCAGATTTGGATGTTTGGTCGGGAGGAGAGAATCGCGGTAACGCCCATCCTAACCGATTCGTGATCGTCGACCAGGAGACAGCGCATGGAACACCCCCCTCAGTGTTGACCTTGGGTTCTGGTCAACTTTAGTGGTTATAGCCGGCTTGGGAATACCGCGAACACCTTACTCCGTCAGCTTGTGAGTCTTAGGGGCTAAGCAGACAAGGTCACTATACTCCATCACCGGGCCAAAATTCCTTACTAATCCTCGGCTCGCGACAAGCCGCCTTGTAAGTCCGGCGCACATGAGCATCGGGTTATCTTCCCCAAAATGGGATCGTTCACAGAGTGCATGTCCTCTGTAGCGGGTGGTCAGGAGCGTCAGCGTCTGCTGGCCCTGTTTGGAGATAAGCTATGCGTGTAAACTACCCGCTGCTTCAGCACCAAAATCCGGAGTCTTATTTTTGCTAAGCCATCATCACCCGGAAGTGGAAGGCGCGGAATATGTGGTGTTCGCAGATCCGTCGCGCAGGTATGTCGATTGTACCGACGGTGTTTGCCGCTTGCTGGGCTACCAACGCGCGGAAATGCTGGCGCGCACTATCGAAAATGTAAGTTTCGATGATGGCGAGGTTTCGAAACTCTTCGCGGAATATCTGCGGCGCGGAAAGATGGACGGGGAATTCGTTTTACGACACAAAAGCGGGAACCCCATACCTATCCGGTATCGTGCATTTGTATTTAACGATGGTTGTACCGCCGCGGTCTGGGAACCCATAAAGGATTGGCGAGAATTATATCTTTCCGCACTGGTCGAAATCGATCCCGCAAAACTCAAACACAAGGCTGAAATTGCCCTCCTCGCCGTTCATCAACGCACAAAAGAACTAAAAAGCGTTCCCGCCACGCCTCATTCAGAGCAACAATCGCTGCGCGACGCCGCCTCCGCGCTGCAATCCTTGATGAAGTAGTTAGGGCCTCTCGATGCGGTCCGCCTAGCGGCACCCTTCCTGTTGGACATGCGACACTTTCCGGACGGGAACGCTATGTGCTATGGCCGAGTTGCGATAGCGTAAGCGGAGTGGCCGACCCTCCGAACGAACTGGAATCGCTCAGAGCGCAGATTGCTGCTCTGACTGCCCGCGTTTACCAGCTTGAGCTGGCGCGTGAACTGCCTCCCCAACCAGTTTCCGCATCCGTTCCTCAACCTTTAAGGCCAGCTACCTCGCAAACCACCGCCTCTCCAGCCGACGAGCAGAAATTCCAGCGCAGCGCTGTAGCACCCGCCTTGCGCACGCCATCTCTAAGGCCCAACCCTCTCTCCGCTCCTCGCAGCCAAGAGGGCGATCTGGAAAAAAAGATCGGGCAGTATTGGCTGAATCGCATCGGTATCGCCGCGATGCTCATTGGTGTTTCGTATTTTCTTAAATATGCATTTGAAAATAACTGGATCGGCCCCGGCGGGCGAATCGGAATAGGGTTGCTGGGCGGAATCGCGCTGATCTTGTGGAGCGAGCGTTTCCGCGAGCACGGCCACGCTGTCTTTTCCTATTCCTTGAAAGCGGTGGGCATCGGCACGCTGTATCTCTCTTTGTGGGGCGCGTTTCAGGTCTATCACCTGATCCCTGCGAGCGCGGCTTTTCTAGCGATGATCCTTGTTACCGCGTCAACCATCGCCCTAGCGTTGAGTCAGGACGCCGAGCTGCTCGCGACTTTTGCTATGGTCGGGGGCTTTGCCACGCCGGCGCTGCTTTCCACCGGTCAGAATCATGAAGCAGTACTTTTTTGCTACGTCGCCCTGTTGGACTTGGCCATTCTTCTGATGGCCGTTGTCAAACCGTGGCGGCGATTGCTGTGGGGAAGTTTTGCTGGAACCATCGTGTTATACGCCGGTTGGTACTCCCGCTACTACACCCGCGAGCAGCGGCCACTCACGGTTTTTTTCGCCGCACTCTTCGCGGCCATTTTCGCTGCAATTCCCCTGGCTACCCGTTACGAACGTTCCACGCGATTTTCCGGCCCCAGCATTACGCTGGCCCTGCTGCCACTCCTGAATGCGCTGATATTTTTTCTGCAGCTGTATGTCATGTACGAAACTGAAACGGCGACCCTCACCTGGTTTGCACTGGGCTTGGGCGCGGTCTATTTGTGCATCAGCGCTCTGTTTAAGAAACGCTTCCCTGGAGACGACGCAAGCGTAATCAATTTATTGCATGTGGCCATCGCCATCGCGTTCATCACCATTGCCATTCCATTAAAGCTCGAAGCCCAATGGATCACCATCAGCTGGCTGATCGAATCAGCAACGCTTTTGTGGATCAGCGTACGCACGAAAACTAATTTCCTGCGTTATCTCGCGGTTGCAACTCTCTCGTTGGGAATTTTCCGCTTGTTGGTCTATGACCAGTTGCATGCGCAGACGCTGATATTCAATGCCCGATTTGCTACTTACGCCGTTGCCATCGCCGTTCTGGCCGGCATTGGTACACTCGGGAAGCACCACGCTTCGGAAAACGAACGGCCTTTTCTACAGCTCGCGGTAATAGCGCTCAATCTGCTGGCACTGATCGCCCTTACCCGCGAGGCTGCAGATTATTTTGATCGTCAGATGCTTATCGTGGGTAGTCAGTGGCAGCATTATCATCAAATTTCGCTGGTTCGGGGATTCACCTACTCGGCGATTTGGCTGATTTACGGTGCCGCATTGATGGCCGTGGGTTTCCGCAAGCGGAGTGCTTTCCTGCGCTGGCAGGCGCTGATTTTAATCGCCTTCACCACCGGCAAAATCTTTCTTTATGACATGTCCCAGCTTGGCGGAAGCTACAGAATTTTGAGTTTCCTTGCGCTTGGGGTGGTTTTGCTGGGAATATCTTTCATCTATCAACGCGACTGGCTGAAACTTTCTCCTCAGTCATCGGATCAATCCGCACCTGCCCATCCCGCTAAGGAAATGTCGTGAGCAAATTAGTTGGGACAGCATTAACCATAATGCTGGCGGTCAGCGCTTCTCCTTCGCATTTCAAATATCGCAGGTCGGTGCAGTCAATAAATGCTGCCGGGCAGCACTACCTTGTCGTTGACGAGTCGATTTGGCGGCACGCCCGGCCGGACTTGAACGATTTGCGGATGTACGCAGCGGAAAAAGAGATTCCCTACAAACTGATCGTGGAGATCGGCGGTTCAGAAACCGAACAGAAACAATTCCGCGTGCTTCAGCCCGCTTCCATCGGCGGAAAAACGCAGTTTCTGCTGGACATGTCTGGTGTCGACGAATATGACCGTATCCATTTGGCGATGGCCACCAAAAACTTTGTTGCTCATGCCCGTGTGGAAGGTCGGGACGACCCACATGGAACCAACTGGGCCGTTCTCGGAACCACCACGCTTTACGACCTCTCCGATGAAAAGCTTGGCTCTAACAGCACGCTGCAAATTCCGTTGAGCGCTTTTAAATTTTTGAGGGTTACCGTCGACGGTGCAGTGAAACCCTCCGAGGTAAAAAACGGCATGGCTGGAGCAACGCGAGCCCAGAAAGCCGTTTGGCACGACGTCACTAGTCCATCCAGACTGGAGCAGCACGGAAAAGAAACGGTGATTACCTTCGATGTCCCCGCAAACACTCCGGTGGAGCGCCTTGCGCTGGATATTGATCCTACCCAACCAAACTTTTGCCGCCAGATCCAAATTCGCGGCAGCAAAGATGAGGCGTACGGTACCCAACAGATAAGCCACATTCACATGCTGCGCAATGGTCAAAAAGTGGACGTGGAGCGGACCTCCGTAGAGCTTTGCGGGAATTGCCAGGGAACTCTGAAGGCCGTAATTCAAAATGGAGACGATCCGCCCTTAAAGATCAGCGGCGCACATTTGCAACAGTGGGAGCGGCGAATTTATTTTGATTCCGATGCAGGTGAGCGGCCATGGGTGTATTACGGCGACGAAAAACTTGGCGCGCCGGAGTACGACTACGCCAAATTATTTCAAAAGAATGCGCGCGTTGAGCCTGTTGGGTTAGACCCGGAAGCGAATAATGCCGCATATGTTCCGAGGCCTGACGACCGTCCCTGGTCGGAGCAACATCCCGCTCTTCTATGGGTCGCCATCCTCGCGGCGGTAGTTATTTTGGGGGCCGTGGCCTTGCGTTCCTTGAAAACAATCGCGAAGCCGGCCTCCTGAGGAATTTCTTCGTCTCAATAAATTTTGAAGTAATCCCGTATTCCGAAGCGCTGGAAGAATTATTTAGCAAGGGGAAACTTCTAGGTGACAACGGTGGTTCGCATTCCTTGTTCAGGGCTGCCGCGGTTCGCGCGCCACAGGCGTTAGAAGTCCATTTTTTACGCGAAACTCGGATCCTCTCCACCGGATTGTGTCGGACAACAATCCTACCAGCCACACAATCGAAGTGATCGCGTCGCGCACTGGGAGAAGCCAAAGCTTACTGATAATCGCTTGATCGCGGAGGCCCCACACCCCAGCAACCCAGGCCACGCTTATTCGCAGCACCAAATACGCCGCTAAATACGCGATAGCCAGACTCGTCCAACCCGACGTGGCGGCCACAATAGCGGCAAGCACCGCCCACGGAAGCCCGTGCGTAAAAATCATGCCGGCGTACGCAACGGGACGGACGTTTCGCAATCCGATGGCCCAGCGCAGTTCCTGGCCAAAAAGCTCCTGAATAGTTTCTCTCGGAAAAACGACCGACACCGCTTCCCGCATGATCTCCACGCGATGTCCTCGCCGCGCAATACGATTCCCCAACTCGAAATCGTCGGAATGATGATCGGCCATAGATTCCCATCCGCCTATTTCCGCGAGGCGTTCCTTGGTGGTCGCCATCGTCCAACCAAAGGCGAACTGCAAGCCGCCTTCAAGCCTGCGCGCTATCAGCGCACTTGGCAGAGAATCCGAGCACATGCCTAGCATGGCGAGATCCGCCGCGAGCGTGCCGCCACCAGCGCAGCGATAGAATGACGTCACCGCGCCCACCTCGGCATCGGCGAAGGCCGCCACTAGCTCGCGCAAGTAATCGGGTTCCACGCGAACGTCGCTGTCACTCATCACCAGCAACTCGTACTGGGCTTCTTTTACTAAACGGTACAAGTTGCTTATTTTATTGTTTTGCCCCAGACGTTCGACGGAAGTGGCCAGCCGGATTCGCGTATTCGGAAAGTCCCGCTGTAATTTCTCAATGACCGGAACGATCGGATCGCGGGGATCGCTAACCGCGAAAATAATTTCGTATACCGGATAATTGAGCCGGCAGTAGCTGGCAAAGTTATCATATGCTTCGGAATCTACGCCACGAACTGGTTTCAGAATACTCACCGGCGGCGCAAAAGCGTCGTTCGGCGGCGGCAAGCGCCGAATACTACGGAAGTAACCGACAATATTGTAGAGAGACAGAATATAGTACACGAGCGGACACAGCGCCAAGAGCAACAGGAGTGAGCGTAATGCCATCAGCACGTTTTATTTGCCCGCCGGGCTAAAATGTCCATAATCGCGACGCCTGGAAAATTACCAACCGAGAGGAACTCTTCTTAGAATCATACGCCCAATTGCTGCCCGTGTTCGAGAGCAAATGTACTGCAATGCGTTTGCCCCTTGGTTTCTTTGATGAAATTCCGGCGTAGCTGATACAACCTTAATAATTTAGTTACAATCCAAACAGCGTCAAATATACTGGTATCCAGTCCTGAATGATGCCAGCGCAAGTTGCAAGGCGTTATTGAGAATCACTTGAATTTTGGCTGTGCCGGACCTGCCGGGAGCCTTCGTTCCTGAGCAGTTGCTGCGTAGCATTGTAATTTATTGCACGCATTTCGACACGAGTAAGATCGAGTTTCCGGCGAAGCCTTTCAAAACGAGTATCGCTGTGGGGGATGGTTTTATGAAGTATTTTATTTCGTCGCGAATGAATCTGGTTGGCGTCTTCTTATTGATCCTATTTTCAATACCTTGTTTGTTGCGTGCACAGGTTCAACCTCCTCAACAAAATACCCGCGAAGACAGTTCAAGTCCCTCCAGTGATCAACGACCCTCCCCTCGCGTTTCCGACCTTGCGGCTGAAAACTATGGGCATCTGGCCGCCGCTCCATCCGACATTCGCGAGGTGCTCTTAAAAGACAGTGGCCTGCTGGTGGAATTGAAGCGTATAGCGATCAAAGAAGCCACAGATAATGCGCAGATTGTCGAAGATTCTTCACTAACCGACGATGCGATCTTCAGCAGATTGGAACGTGATGTTCGATTTCGTTCCTTGGCCACTCGCCTGCTTCAGCGCTATGGGTATTTACTACCAAAATTCAATCCCGATTCGGAGCTCGCGAAAGAGCGCGACCTGATCCTTAAAGAGCGAGCCCACCGCCAAGTACAGGTGGAAGCGCAGGAAGACGCAGAAATCGACGCGGAGATCAGGAAGCGGGCAAGTCTTGAACTCTCAGGCGATTGCCAAAATGACCAGCAGAATGACTGCAACCAATCGAATATTCAACGATCGCGACGGCCGATCAATCCGAACTTAGGGAATCAGGGGCAGCCGCCGACAGATCAGGGAGTGCCCTTTCAACAGCAATTGCCAATAAATCCAGGAGCAGGTTCGCAGCTTCTCCGAGCGCGAAATGAGACTCCAAATTTTAATGGGGCAGGAAGCGGAGGAGGCCTGGATGCGTTGCAACAGATGGCAAACACGCGAGATGCTGCTGGTTTGGATGGTCAATCTTTAGGTTCCAACGCTGGCGCTCTCGATGATAGCGGCAACGAGAGCCGCGCTTCCAGGATCGCGCAGATGATGTCTAGCGCCCAGGGGAGTCCGATGGGCAGAGGGGACTCTAGCGGGCTGTCACTTTCAGTGGATCCTAGCAGCGTAGGCTCGATGTCGAACCTCAATGCCAATGCCGGGGTGGGACGGCAGAATAATGCGCAATTAAATTCTGAGCGCCGCCGCTGGAACAGGGAATTGCGCGGGTACACTCCGCTAGACTTATCACCGGTATCGATGGTACATCGTCCGAATCCGTACGCGAATATCCCCTCGCTCTATGACATGTACGTGCAGGCCTCGAACAAGCAGCGACCTTTGCAGAGGTTCGGACTGGATGTCTTCCGCAATCAAGACACCGATTTAGACAATTTTCCCATCGACTTGCCAGCCGGTCCGGATTACATGGTAGGACCCGGTGACGGTTTGGCGATTGATTTATGGGGCGGGGTGTCGCAGCGCATCTCGCGGACTGTCGATCGTCAGGGACGCATTTCATTGCCGGAATCAGGTCCGGTGCTGGTGAGTGGGCACACCTTGGCGGAAGTGCAGCAGACGGTACAGAAAATACTGCGTGTCAATTATCGAGACGTTTCTGCGGATGTTTCGCTCTCGAGACTGAGAACAGTCCGCGTGTACGTGGTGGGCGAGGTGCTTGAGCCGGGAGCGTACGACATCAGTTCGCTTTCAACTCCCCTCAATGCTCTGTTTCAGGCGGGAGGCATCTCCGAACGCGGCTCGTTGCGCAACATAAAACATTTCCGCGGAAACACCCTCGTTGAAGATGTGGATGCCTACGACCTGCTGCTGCACGGGGTGCGCAGCGAAATGGCGCATCTCGAAAGTGGCGATACGCTGCTGGTGGCGCCCATGGGCCCAGAAGTTACCATCGAGGGCATGGTTCGTCGGCCGGCTATTTATGAACTGCACAGCGAAAAAACGCTCGCGGACGCGCTCGATTTAGCGGGCGGAATTCTGCCAGCGGCGGCGTTGCAGCATATTGAAGTTCAGCGGCTTATTGCGCATGAGAAGCGCACCATGCTCACGCTGGATATTTCCGCGGCGAGCGATTCCGAGGCGATCACCAAGCAATTGAGCGCTTTTAAAATTCAAGATGGGGATCAAATCCATATTTTCCCGATTGCTCCCTACAACGAGGACGCCATTTATCTGCAGGGTCATGTGGTACGTCCGGGGCGCTATTCGTATCGTGAGGGGATGAAGGCTACCGACTTGATCAAGTCCTATGCCGATCTGCTTCCGGAGCCTGCCAGTCACTACGCCGAAATTATCCGGTTGAATCCTCCGGACTTCCGGCCAACGGTGGAAAGCTTTGATCTGGCTTCGGCGCTAGCGAATCCGGCCACCTCTCCGCAGTTGGAAGCGCACGATACGGTGCGTATTTTCGGTCGCTATGATTTCGAACCCGCGCCGGAGGTGTGGATTGGCGGGGAAGTGCGTACCGCCGGGAAATATCCGACTTCGGGCCAGATTCGTTTGCGGGACGCGATCTATCTGGCGGGCGGAACTACGCCTGATGCTTCGCTCGATTCCGCACAGTTGTTCCGTACCCAGCCGGACGGAACTTTGAAAATTTTTAGTGTGAATCTGGGTGCTGCTCTCGCCGGCAAACCCTCCGACAACATTTTGCTGGAACCACGCGATCGGCTGCTGGTGCAGCGCAATGTGACGCAAGTCGATCCGGCAACCGTGGACATCAAGGGTGAAGTGGCCAAGCCTGGACGTTATCCATTAACGACCAACATGCATGTCGAAGACCTGATCCAGGTCGCGGGAGGATTGAAGCGCACTGCGGATCCGGTTAAGGCCAACCTCACGCGATACGCTGCGGGCGATCCACGGCACACTCCGAGCGAGAATCTGTCCATTGCGCTCTCACCGGCATCCGCTGGCGACGAGACTGAGAATAAGCTTTTGCGCGACGGTGACGTGCTCACCATTCCGCAAAACCCTGGCTGGAACGATGTCGGAGCTACCGTCACCGTCCGTGGAGAAGTAGTGCATCCTGGTCCGTTCGGAATTCGTCCTGGAGAAAGACTCAGTTCCGTTCTGCAACGCGCCGGGGGCTTTAGCCCTCAAGCTTATCCGTACGGTGCGGTGCTTATGCGTACCGAGGTGCGAGATCTGGAAATGAACGCGCGAGCTGAGATGATCCGGCGACTGAAAGCGGAGCAAGTACATTTAAGTGCTTTGCCGGAAAACGATACCGATCAAAAGAATGCCAAGCTCACCGCGATTGGCGAAACGGAGACTACTCTTCGCCAACTGGAGCTGAATCCTCCTATAGGACGAGTGGTGATTCGCATTCAGCCGGAGATAAACCTTTGGAGGAACACTCCCGCGGATGTAGTGGTGCGCGACGGGGACATTCTGGTGGTCCCCAAGAAGGCGGGCTACGTCACTGTCAATGGACAAGTCTTCAATCCGACGGCGGTGAGTTTCCGACCGGGCAGAAGCGCCAGATGGTATCTCAGCCAAGCCGGGGGTCTAACCCAGTTGGCCAATAAGAAAGCCGTTTTTGTCATCCGAGCGGACGGCTCGGTGCTGGCAGCTAAAAATAATTCCGGGTTTTGGAGCGGTGATCCTTTGAGCGCTACTCTTCGGCCAGGAGATACGGTCGTGGTGCCGGAAGTCGCCCCGCGTGTCGGAACGAGAAACTGGCAAACGCTCTTCCAGGCTGGGCAATTGGCAGCTTCAGCAGCGTTGGCGGTCGCTTACATTCATCCTTGAGATCGGTCTTTTCATTCCGGGTCGGGCGCGGGGCCTATTGGTGCGTTCGGGTTTTGAACGCACTGATCTTGCTCATGACCCTGAGTGCGGTTGTGCGGGCGCAGCAGGATGATAGTCGGGATCAAAAAGCAGTTGCAAAGGAACGTAAGCAAGATCCAGACGTGCCACAGCCCGACAAACAGGTCGGGGACGATAGCGGTTCTGACCGGCCTGCGGCTGCCGGTTCAAACACAGCAGTTTCAGGACTTGCAAAAGAGATCTTAATCGATCAGAAGCATATCTGGACGAGCCCGGCGCGATTGCGATTTGCGGATGCCGATTGGCTGATTCCCGCCGCGGGTATCACCGCAGGATTTTTGTCGACCGACAGCGATATAAGCCGCCATTTATCCCATAGCCCCACGACCATAAGTCATTACAAGACGATCTCGACGGCCGGAGTCGCGGCCCTGATTGGTGGCGCTGGTGGCATGTGGCTGGCAAGTTTTCCGACTCATAACCAACATTGGCGCGAGACTGGATTTCTGGCCGGCGAAGCAGCGATCGACTCGATCATTCCCGTGGAGCTTATGAAATACTCCCTTGGTAGACAGCGTCCCTATCAAGGCGATGGCACTGGGCCGTTTTTCCAGGGAGGCACTTCATTTCCCTCTGAACATGCGACGGCTGCGTGGGCTGTGGCTGGCGTGATTGCTCACGAATATCCTGGACCGCTGCCGAAACTTCTGGTCTACAGTTTAGCTTCGCTGGTCACCTATTCGCGGGTCAAAGGCCACCAGCATTTTCCCACTGATGTATTCGTCGGCAGCATCGTCGGGAATATGGTGGCGCAGAATGTTTATTCGCGTCACCACGATGCGGATCTGGGCGGGGAAGCGTGGAAATCCATTGGCCAGATCGTGCGCGGCGATGGAACTTTATCCACATCGAGTATGGGCTCGCCGTACGTTCCGTTGGATAGTTGGATTTATGAGGCCCTCGATCGGCTCACGGCGCTGGGAGTAATCGATAGCGGATTTGCAGGATTGCGTCCGTGGACGCGTGCGGAATGCGCGCGGTTGGTTAATGAAGCGATGGACGCAACCAATGGCTATCCGGAAAACAGCCAAGCCTTCCGATTCCTGGAACAATTACAGCAGGAGTTTCAGTATGAGATCCGGGACATGGACGGTGGGACCAACGACACGTTCCGTTTGGAGTCTGCGTACACGCGAGTAGAAGATATTTCGGGAATGCCGCTCACCAACGGCTACACTTTCGCGCAGACGCAGATAAATGATTTTGGACGTCCTTATGGCCAAGGCTGGAGCACCGCTAGCGGTGGTTCGGTATACATGACCCACGGCCGCTGGGTTGCGTACGTTCGCGGAGAATTGGAAACCGCTCCGCAGATACCTGCGCTGTCTCTGAGCACGCGCGAGATTATCCAGCAGGTCAATCGCTACCCGGTGCTGCCACCCGGTACTCCTCAGCCAGCTCAGAATGATTTCAAACTGCTAGACGCTTATGCAGGCATGATGCTGTCGAATTGGGAATTCACGTTCGGCCGGCAAAGTTTGTGGTGGGGGCCAGGAAATGGCGGGCCGATGATGCTCAGCGATAATTCTGAGCCCATCAACATGTTTCGAATAAACCGCACCGTGCCCTTTAAACTGCCGAGTTTTTTAGGCTGGCTTGGCCCGATACGCGGGGAATTTTTTCTGGGGCAACTGCAAGGCTATACTTTTGTGGACAGCCCGACTGGGTTAGTGGGGCAATTTAATAGCGCGCTAAATCCGCAACCATTCATTCATGGAGAAAACCTGGCTTTCAAACCGACGCCCAATTTCGAATTTGGTTTTTTCCGTACCACCGTGTATGGCGGCCCGGGGTATCCACTTACGATTCACACCTTATTGCGCAGTTTGTTTTCCACCGCCAATGAACAGATTACGAATGTTGGTGGCAGTCCGATCAAACCGGGGGACCGCCGTTCGGGTCTGGATTTCAGCTATCGCTTGCCGGGCCTGCGAAATTGGCTGACCTTTTACGCCGACGGATACACGGATGATCAGATTTCGCCCATCGCCTATGCCGACCGTTCCGGATGGCACGCGGGCCTGTATCTTTCGCAGGTGCCGCTGGTTCCTAAGCTAGATTTTCGTGTGGAGGGTGTATACACCGACGTACCAGCCGGAGGACAAATCGGCCACGGCTTTTTCTATTTTAACTTCACGTGGAGAAGCGGATATACGAACAACGGGAATCTGATCGGCAGTTGGATCGGGCGGGAAGGGCAAGGCGGGCAGGCCTGGACGAATTATTGGTTCAACGCGCGTAACCGGATACAATTCAACTTTAGGCACCAGAAGGTCAGCAACGAGTTTATCCCCGGCGGCGGCTCACTTACAGATGTGGGAGTGCGAGGTGACTATTGGTTCCGGTCGAATGTGGCACTTTCTGCCTCGGTGCAGTATGAGCGATGGATTTTTCCTGTGATTCTGCCAACTGCTCAGCGCGACGTAACTGGCTCGATTGAAATTTTATTTCAACCTCAGAAACTTCTGCGTAGAGGACTCAAGAATGGGCTCGCTAGCCCAGCGAAAGATGGAGCATCGGAATGAAATACTCATTGAGCGCTCCGGTTCGACTCCCTAGCGGTCA
>Ga0210384_10000839_pt1 | contig 44683 bp, 44 predicted proteins | sample IncBWH2MmetaG_FD_160574 | JGI IMG/M metagenome (GOLD analysis project Ga0210384, IMG submission 160574) | Forest soil microbial communities from Barre Woods Harvard Forest LTER site, Petersham, Massachusetts, United States - Inc-BW-H-2-M | ecosystem: Environmental > Terrestrial > Soil >... | reverse complement strand
CGGCTCCAGTTGGGGCAAGGCATCGACATCTTTAAACGCACGGTATTGGCCGTCAAAGAGTGGAAGATGTTCGACATCCCTTGGCTACAGCTCTTCTGGCCCAATGCTCCAATTGAAGTGGGAACCACCATTGCGGTGTTGGTACAGCACTGGATGTTCTGGTCATTAAATTCTTGTCGAATTGCCTACGTGATTGAAGAACATGGGCAGCAAGAAGTGTTCGGCTTCGCATATGGAACTTTGGCTGACCATGCCGAGATGGGAGAGGAACGTTTTTCGGTCGAGTACAGTTCACGAGACCAGCGTGTGTGGTATGACCTCTATGCTTTTTCTCGGCCGAGGCCTCTGGTGCGCCCGGCGTATCCGCTGGCTCGGGTGCTCCAACGACGATTCATAAGAGATTCAAAGGCTGCAATGGCGCGGGCCGTCCTTGACGCTTCAGCACCGAAAGCCGGGAAGTAGCAAATGAATGCGGCGGCTCGGAGGGTCTTGAGGCAAATTCGTTGTCTCAGGGCCCAGACAGGCATACGATGTGCGAGTCGGAAACCGAAATTAGAAAATTTGATTGATTCAAGCCTACTGTCCTAAGTGTTCATTCGCAACCGTGTGAGGATAATTTTATGATTTACAACCCCAGGCATATGAAATGGTGGGGTTGGGGTGACGTCGATGCAGGCTTCAATTCAATTGCCCATCCTGGATTCTGGCCCTACGCGAAATCTCAGCTCGGAATCGAAGCTGAATCCGCACTTACACCGCCAGTTCGTCTAGAAACTGTCCAGCTTCGAGAACCGATCGTAAACGCCCGCTTCTTGGCCAAGCTGCACTCAATCTTGCGCGCCGACCAGCTCCACGACAGCCGACACGAGCGCATAGTTCATGCATACGGCAAGGGCTTCCGCGATTTATTTCGTCTGAGGCGAGGCTCAGCCGAAGGCGCTCCTGATTTAGTGATCTACCCGGAAAGCGAAAACGATGTGGTGGGGACGCTGCGAGCGGCGGCGGACCACGACGTAATGGTCATCCCATTCGGCGGTGGCTCGAACATTTCGGGCTGTCTCGAGCGAATGGAAGCTCGTCGCATGGCCGTGTCGTTGGATATGCGGCGCATGCGCCGAGTGTTGGCGGTGGATGCGGAGTCCTTCACAGCGCGTGTGGAGGCCGGGGTGTTCGGCCCCGATCTCGAGGCTCAGTTAAACGCCTCCGGCATGACGCTTGGCCATTTTCCGGATTCGTTTCTGCACTCCACGCTCGGAGGCTGGATCGCTACGCGTTCCGCCGGGATGCAAAGCGATAAGTACGGCAAGATCGAGGACATGGTGGTCGCTTTGCGGATGGTGACGCCGGAAGGAGTGCTGGCCACGCGGACGGTCCCCAAGTCCTCAAACGGGATTGACGTCAACCATTTGTGCATCGGCAGCGAAGGCACGCTGGGCGTGATCACGGAAGCCACTATGCGCATTCATCCCCGCCCCGAGTCGCGGCTAGTTCCTGCCTTTCTCTTCCCTGATTTCGAGGGTGGTATTCAAGCCATGCGCGAATGCGTGCGCAGGGAATGCATGCCCTCAATGGTAAGGCTCAACGATCCAGACAAGACTGCGCTTTCACTCGCGTTTAAGCCACCTGCATCGCAGCTTTCGCAAGTGGTGGGCAAAATCTTCAAAGGTTATTTGCGAGTGAGGGGGTTTGACTTGCCACGGGCGTGTCTGATGCTAACGGCATTTGAAGGCGGCAGCGCAGATGTCGCGCGTCAGGTGCGTCAAGTCAGCGCCGTTTATCACAAATTTGGTGGGACCAGCCTGGGATCGAGCGCCGGTAGCTCTTTCGAGACGACCAAGTACGATTTTCCGCATATCCGCGATTTTTTACTGGATCGCGAAGTTACCGCAGACGTCAGCGAGACATCAACGGTGTGGAGCAACATTCATCCTCTCTACCGGGCCACCATGGAAGCGATACATGCTGGGATCCTCGAGAGTGGCGTCCCACCTTGGGGCGGCTGTCATATTAGTCATACCTATCGCTCCGGCGCGAGCGTCTATTTCACTTTCGCTTTCAAGCAACAGCCCGGGAGCGAAATGGAGCAGTATCTGAACGTAAAGCGCGCTGCACAGCAATCGTTCATGGACCACGGCGCCACACTTTCGCACCACCATGCCGTTGGTACCGAACACTTGCCCTGGCTGGTTGCGGACATTTCGCCACTGGGTGTCAAAGCTGTAGCCGCAATCAAGCACGGCCTCGACCCCGGCAACAATATGAATCCGGGACGGCTGCAACCCTCATCCGAGCCTTTCGAAGAGTGGTCGCGAATCGGCAGCCTCCTCAGGGAAAATGCCAAAACAAGGGCTGCTCTCTTCTGACATCTAACCTCCCAAAATACGCATGCATTCGAAACTGACTCGCTAACATCGCGAGCCGTGCAACTCGGATTGCGTGTGTCATCCAGCCGCAATGAATATGATAGAGTTGCGGGCCGATGCGGATCTTTGTTCTTGGCGCGGGCGGCACCGGCTCCCTGCTGGCGTACTTGCTGGGGCGCCAAGGTCACACCGTATGGTGCGGCGACCGCGATCCGGAGCGCGGGCGTCGCTTCCTGGGGAAAAAAAGCGGGATCGAAGTTCGCGAAACAAATGCGCGGAATCTGTGGTCCATCGTGCGCGCAGCGCGCGGCTGCAACCTGATCGTCAACGCTTCTCCTGCCGTATATAACGAAATCATAATGCGCGCCGCGCTGCGTCTGCGTGTCCATTATCTCGATTTAAATTCCCACCTGACGCGCTACCCCTTCAAGCCGGAACAATTCCGCTTTCACAAGAAATTTTTGGCTAAGAACCGCTTGGCACTGATTTGCACAGGCGCAGCTCCCGGTTTGACGAACCTTCTGGCGAAGCGCGGTTCTGAGCTGCTGGACACCGTGGAATCCATTCAATTCCGCCTCTACGAGAGCACTGAGAGCAAGGACCCGGTGTCTATGTGGTCGCCAGTTGTGGCCTATGACGCGGCGATTTCGCGCCCGCGCATGTATCGCAACCGCCGGTTCAAGATGGGCAAGCGCTTCGGCGAGCCGGAAAAATTCCGCTTCCCGCCACCGCTGGGCGAAACGAAGGTTTACCTGGCCGCGCAGGACGAAGTATGCATGGTCCCCTACGTGATTCCGGTGCGCGATGTGGACGCCAAAATCGGCGGGATTGATTTCGAACGCTTGCGGCGCTGGTACCGCCAAGGCCGCTTGAACCGTTCGCAGGGCATGGCGCACAAACGCTTCCCGAAAACGCCGACACCGCGCCAGGTGGCGGCTCTGATTCGTCGCGGAGAACTCGAAAATGCTCGGTTCGCCGCTGCTGTGTTGGTACGCGGTGTAAAGGATGAGCAGCCGCTGCTGGTGCGCTGGGATGCGAGTTTCCCTACGCTCTACCAGATCCGGCGGCGTGGGCTGGTGTCCACCCCGATTTCATATGCTACGGCGCATTTGGCCGCGCTGTTTATCAAACATTTTCCACGCGACCTGGCTGGCGTCATCGGCCCGGCGGCGCTCCCGATTGAGGCGCGACGCGCGATCCTGCTCGAGGCGCGCTCGCGTGATGTCCGCGTCGCGCTAAAGATCACCAAGCTGAAGAAAACGGAAGACGATGAATTTTAGACGGGCGCCTTAGTAAGGCAAAACTGGGTGCTTCAACACGCCAAAGTCAATAAGCCCGTTGGCAACGAACTGGACAGCGAGTGCGACGAGCAGCAGGCCCATCAGCCGCATCAGGATGCGAATGCCGGTTTCGCCCAAGTAACGGCGCACTCGGTCGGCTCCCGCGAGAATTAAGTAGGAAATATAAGCGGTAAGCAAAATCGTGGCATAGACCACCGCGTGCTGCCACACAGTGTGCGACTCGCCCACCAGCACCATCACCGTCGAAATCGCGCCCGGCCCAGCGAGCATGGGCATCCCAAGTGGAATGATGCTCGCATCCTCTTTCGCAGTTCCCTCCTCGGTTTCCTCCGGCGTCACTTTTGTCCCCGACTGGCGCGCTTGCAGCATGTCCATGCCGATCTGCAGCAGGATAATTCCGCCCGCAATTTTGAAGGCCGGCAGCGTGATGCCGAACATCTTGAAAATCAGGCTCCCGGCCAGCGCAAACACACTGAGCACGATTGCGCATGTCCAGGCCGAGCGGCGCGCCATCAGTCGCCTCTCGGCCTCAGCCGAGTCCGCGGTGATCGCAAGAAACATGGGAATCACCGCAAGAGGATCCACCAGGAAGAAAACGGAAGTGATCGCCAGCAACGCGAATTCAAGAATTTCGGTGGCCATTTTCGGCATCAACAAATGTCCCGTGGTATCAGGTAAGCGGAGAGAAAAGTGGAGAATATTACGCGAGAATCTGCCTCCGAATAAGTGGCTGGGAAGCGCGATCTCCGGGCCAGGTGCTGATCACGCAGAAGCCCCTCGATAGCGCCTATGAATCCTGATCGAAGGGCTTGTAGATTAATGTTCGGCGACAGTTCTCCCTTGGCGGCCATTTCCTTCAAGATACCGTCCAGAAATTTGATGAATTCAAGGAAACCTGGAGTGACCACGACCAGATGCCCATCCCCCCGAATACGGCGACTTTCAAACAGGAAAAGCGTCCGCAGTGCGCGGTCCCTTTCCAGAAAGGTAAGCACCATGTCCACGACAATCTTCAGCTTGTCGCTAGGGGAAGGTATTCTCTCCGCTGCTAGCCGGACGGCCGGGTTGATTTGCTCCCAAGCGTGCTCAAACACTGCCTCCAAGAGGCCCAACTTGCCGGTGAAGTGCTTGATGAGTTGGGATTGACTCGTGCCGGCCAACCGGCAGATCTCCGCAGTCGAAGTACTCTCGTAGCCCAGGTCGGCGAATAGATCCTTCGCAGCTTCTCGCAATCGGTCGTGACTCGACGTCAGTACCGCTGTCTTCTGCACCGGCACTAGCTTCCCTCATGCGACTGTGACTACTAAACTGCGGCGCTATGTTACTACCAACTTCGTAACCTTAACGACCCCTCCCGAAAGCATAGCCGGAGCTTCCGCGCGCAGGCCTGCAGTCGACGAGGTGAACGCCGATTCCGGTGGTTATAGAGCATTTGTTGGCATCGTTGGTATATCTTTCTCACGGGTGAACGGCGACTTTCTAACATCTGATGAACTCGGATTGCCGAAAGGCGCCCTTACCAGTTCGGTCGGTCCTTGTGGAATCTCATTCGAATCGGTCGCAGTTCTTCTTGCTGCCAGCCGTGCACGGGACATTCGAGTCTGCACGGAAATTGCTTTGCACCGGGCACAGGCTTGGCTATGAGTTGTGCGCCGCATTTCGGGCACTTCATCGGGGTCGAACCCTTGCGCAGAGCATTTCTCCTTGAAATTTCAGCAATTCGTCGTGGGAATCTTAACCGAATATCAGTGGAGGTATGCGCGGATAACCGGGTAACGAGCGGCTGCTCCAGCCTCCATTCGCTTGCCTCCATTTGTCGCTACTGCTACACTGTCGCGGCAAGAGCCGGACTCCCCGCTCCTGCCATACTTCCTGTAAAAGGTTCATCATGTCTGGACACTCTAAGTGGGCCACAATCAAGCATAAGAAGGCCGCCACGGACGCCAAGCGCGGCAAGATTTTCACCAAGATTATCCGCGAGTTGACCATCGCTGCCCGTGTGGGCGGCGCCGACCCCAACACCAATCCGCGCCTCCGCACCGCCATCCTGGCCGCCAAGGGCGAAAATATGCCCAACGACAATATCGAGCGCGCCATCCTCCGCGGCACGGGCCAGCTCGAAGGCGAAACGCTCGACGAGGTCATGTTCGAAGGCTACGGCCCGGGTGGCGTGGGCGTCCTGGTGCAGGTAGTCACCAGCAATCGCAACCGCATCGTCAGCGAGATCCGCCACATGTTTTCGAAGAACGGCGGCAATATGGCTGAAAATGGGGCCGTCGGCTGGATGTTCCACCGCAAGGGCGACATTGTGGTGCCCAAGGAAGCCGCCACTGAAGACAAAATCCTGGGCATCGTGCTCGATGCCGGTGCCGAAGATTTGCGCGACGATGGCTCGGCCTGGGAAGTCACCACTCCACCCGAAGCCATGGAAAAAGTCCGCGACGCGCTCACCGCCGCGGGGATCACGCCCGCGTCTGCCGAAGTTGCTTTTGTGCCGCAGAACTATGTCAAGCTCAGCGGCCCGCAAGCGCAACAGATGTTGCGCATGGTTGAGACGCTCGAAGATCACGACGACGTCCAACACGTCTACGCGAACTTCGATATTGATGAGAAGGAAATCCAGGCGGCCGTCGCCGGATAACTTCCCGTGGCACGATAGTTTCCATCGCGTCGCGCACCCTCGAAAAAACACTTCCCTCTCGTTCCGACACGCACGTACACTTGTCCCCGCTGACATGTCTTTGCCTGTCGCATCTCGCACCAGCGCTGTCCGGCGCAGATTCCGCGTCCTGGGAATCGATCCAGCCGTTGCCGGCGCCACCGGTTACGGCATCGTGGAATTCGAAGGCACGGCCCCGCGCCTGCTACGGTTTGGCGCACTGAAACTCCCCACGCGCGCGACGTTTGCCGCGCGCCTGCGCGAGATTCACAAGCTAATCGAAAAGCTCGTGGAGGAATTTTCGCCGGATGCCGTAGCCGTTGAGGCAGTTTTCACTGCGTTGAATATGCGCACCGCTCTTCGGCTCGCGGAAATGCGCGGGGTCGTCCTGCTGGCAGCCGCGCAGGCCCAGATTCCTGCCCACAGTTATTCCCCGCGCGAAGTGAAAGCCAGCGTCGCCGGCTACGGCGCCGCCTCAAAACATCAGATGCAGCAAATGGTCAGTTCCCTTCTGGGCCTTTCGAGTTGCCCCGAACCAGCCGACGCGGCAGACGCGCTGGCGGTTGCGCTGTGCCATGCGCAAGCCGCTTGGGCACGCGAGCGCATGGTGGCGGCCACGGGAATCCGAACCCTTACGACGGCGCCCCGCATCCGAACGCGCGCGGCTCGCGTCTAAAAATGGCGATGAATCTCCCAGCCTTGAAACATCGAGGAGTTGCATTTGCAATCACCGCCGCCCTGCTGCTGGCGGTGTCCGCCGTTGCACTCCGCGCCAGCCCGAGTGACGGGCCAACCGTTACCTTTCGCAAAATTTTTAAGTCCAGCTACCCAGAATTCGTCGAGATCAAAGTGACGCAGCGAGGCACGGGAACCTTTGACATTCGCCAACTCGATGACGAAGCCAGCCCCGCTCCTTTCGAGATCGGCACCCCGCTGACACAAAGAATTTTCGACCTCACCTCAAAGCTCCGCAATTTTCAGGGTCTGGACCTGGACGTTCACCGCCGCATAGCCAATCTGGGAGAAAAAACTTTTCGTTACGAGAAGGCCGGGGAGACTCACGAAGTGAAGTTCAATTACACGCTTGACGATTCCGCCACCCAGCTCCTGAACATTTTCGAAGGTCTCACACGCCAGGAGTCCGATCTTTCCAACCTCGAACGTGCGATGCGTTACGATCGTCTGGGTGTCAACGACGCCGTGCGCCAGGTGGAGGTGGACTACAACCAAAAGTTGCTCCCCGAGCCGGAACGTTTGCTCCCGCCCCTTGATCGTGTTGCCTCCGACAGCGCGTTTGTCGACATCGCCCGCCAGCGCGCACGAACCCTGGCCGCCCGCATCCGCGCCGGCCATTAAAGGTCTCGATTTCGGCTCAGGGCCCGTATCATGGGGCAATGTCTTCCGTGGTATTCGTGAGTATTAACTTCTACAGGCCGGCCAGGTAGAATTCCAGCGCCACTTGGCATGTCCCAATCTTGATTTTCACCACTAATTATGTTATAGTACATGTTAAGCGGTGACGTCATGAAGCCCATGGCGACCTCGAAGAAGCTTCATTCAGCATCAAAACCCAAGGATAAGCGCGCTTTCGATGTTCATGCTTTTCTCGATTCCGCCGGAGTAACCAGAAAAGTCGTAGGATATCGAAAGTCACAGGTCATCTACTGTCAGGGCGATCCCGCTACCAGTGTGCTGTATATACAAAAGGGCGGCGTAAAACTCTCAGTCTTGAATGAGTCCGGGAAGGAAGCTGTCGTGGCGATTCTTGGACCCGGCGATTTTCTCGGCGAGGGATGCCTGGCAGGGCAGGCGATATGCATGGCCACGGCGACGGCGATTGCACCGACAGCTATTCGAGCAATTGAAAAGAAAGAAATGATTCGCCTGCTCCATCAGGAGCATGCACTTTCCGACCGGTTCATCTCCTACATGCTCGGCCGGAATATTCGAATCGAAGAGGATTTGATCGATCAGTTGTTCAACTCCAGCGAGAAACGGCTCGCGCGCACCCTGTTGCTTCTTGCCCGCTATGGCACACAGGACCAGCCTCATAAGATGCTTCCCAATGTATCCCAGGGAATGCTAGCGGAGATGATCGGGACCACGCGTTCTCGAGTTAATTTTTTCATGAATAAATTCAGGAAATTGGGTTTCATTCGTTACAATGGCGGGCTTCAGGTTAACAATTCTCTTCTGAGCGTCGTCTTGCACGAATAGGCCGCTTCAGCAGGCACCCCAGTTCTTGAGTTCTCCTAGAAGTTCACACCACTCATCGAGCCGTTTCTCCGATTCCACGGACTACAGATTCACCGTGGGAGCGGGTGGGTTCAACAGCACCAGCACGTAAGCGTGCCGCGATTTCCGTCGTATCAGGCTCTCGTTCTGTCGAGTGAACTTGAAAGCTGGGGAACACGTGTGTCGTATCAGTTAACATGCTGGCCGCAACTGTACCAATTTGAACATGCCTGCGAAAGGGCTTGAAATAACTTGTCTTAGGACGGCTGGACGCAATTCCGGGGGCCAGTCAACGAAGGGGCTGGCTCCCGTGAACCTGGCTCGATTTCAAATGCCCTCGATGTCACGTGCAGGCGCTAGACAAGATCGGCTGGCTCCCTTTCTTAGCGGAGCCGCAGGAAGAGCTCGCCCTCTCCGTATCCTCTTTGTTCACAGCAAGGTGGCGGATATAGACCGCTGCGTGCGGGAGCTGAAGAATGCGGATTTCAAAGTCAGCAGCGATGTAGTGGTAGATTCTGAGCAGTTTGCGAAGCGCTTGAAATCAAAGTTTTACGATATTGTTGTAGCTGAATACCCCACCCGCAACTGGAGCGGGCCACCGGTATTGGATGTCCTGCATGAGTTGAAAAAGCAAATACCCTTGATCTTTGTAAGCGAAGCTCTGCAACTGGAAACAGTGGCCGAGCTGATTTCACGTGGCGCTTCCGATTGCGTTGAAATGGGTCACATCGGCCACCTTCCAGTGGCCATTCGGCGAGCGCTCAGCGCAAACAATCTACGTGAGGAGCGCGATCTCGCCGAGAGCAGCCTGCGACATTCTGAAGCGCGGTATCGCGCCCTTGTGGGTAACCTGACTTACGGAATTTGCAGATGCAGCACGGAAGGCAAGTTTCTGGACGTCAATCCCGCCCTGGTAGCGATGCTTGGCTTTCCCTCCAAGGAGGAGGTCCTGGCTACAAACCTCGCGACTGAAATCTTCTGCGATCCCGGCAAGCGAGCGCAATTGTTGGGGCACTCGGGCAAGAAAGATCAATCCGATTGCTTGGAGGTTGACTGGAAGCGCAAGGACGGCAGGAACCTGAAGGTCAGACTCAGCGGGCGGGAAGTCAACACCGAAGCAGGCCAGGTGGACGCCTACGAGATCATCGCCGAGGACGTTACCAAGCAGCGCGAATTGGAAGAGCGTCTCCGGCTGCAAGCCGCCAAGGATCCGCTCACCGGCCTGGCAAATTATCGCCAGCTTGTGGACGTACTCGACGCTGAAATCAAGCGATCGGAGCGCACGGGTCGAGAATTCGCCCTCCTGTTGTTCGATTTGGACGGATTGAAGCAGATCAACGACCGCTACGGCCACATGACTGGGAGTCAAGCGCTTTGCCGGCTCGCTGACGTACTATGTATCAGTTGTAGAGACCTCGATACCGCCGCGCGTTTCGGCGGGGACGAGTTTGCGCTTGTCCTGCCGGAGACGGGAGGCAAGTCTGCCAGCATGGTGGCAGAGCGCATTTGCAGGAGCTTTGCAAACGACGGCAGGAAACCAAAGCTGACGGTCAGCGTGGGCATTGCCATCTATCCTAAAGATGGTGAAAAACTCAAATCGCTTCTAGAGGCAGCAGACATGGCGCTCTACGCCATGAAAGCAAGAGTTCACAAGCGTGCTCCAGCCACCCCCAAAAGCATCGGCAAGAGCGCCTAGGCTTATCATCTGCAGCACAAGAGTCATCTGTACTCCTCATTGCGTGTGCCGCCAGAACCACTGAAATAATCAGGGGTAACCTTTCCCGAAGGTGTATCATCGAACCAATCAGCGCGGACTTCTGGACAGGGGTGTGTGATGCAAAAACCAAAATTCATCTCCGCAATTCTTGGTGTCGCTCTCCTTTTGACTTTATTCCCCACTGTTTCGACAGGCGCTGCGGACAGCGGCTATAGTTACGCGCGAATCGTGCGTCTGAGTCTGGTGAGTGGCGATGTGCAGGTGGTGCGCTCCGCGGAAGCCAAATGGGAGCCGGCGCTGATGAACATGCCCATCCAGCAAGGCTTCACCATCGGCACAAATGAAGGCCGCGCGGAAGTCGAGTTCGAAAACGGCGGCGCCCTTTGGCTCGGTGAGAATTCCGTCCTGCAATTTACGGAACTGGCGCTCTCGAACGGCGGCCGCATTACCAGGGTCACACTCACGCAGGGCACCGCCACCTTTGACCCCAACACCGCCGCCGCTGATTCGTTCCTGGTGATCGCGCCCGAGTTGCAAATCACCTCGCCGGCCAAATCTGAATTTCGGCTGAGCGTCTCCAAGGACAGCAGCTTCGTCAGCGTCATTAAAGGCCAGGTGTCGGTCAGTTCACTCGCTGGAAACGAAGTCGTGCGCAAAGGCGAGACCCTCGCCCTCAACGCAGCCTCCCCCACCGACCCGAAGATCACCTCCAATGTCGCGCCAGACGCCTACGACAAGTGGGTGAAGACCCGTGCGAATGTCCTCTCCGATGGCCAAACACAGTCGTTGCAATACACGAATGCCCCGTTCAATTACGGAATGTCCGATCTTTCGAGTTATGGGGGATGGTCTTTTTATCCCGGTTTTGGCTACGGTTGGCGACCTTTCGGCGTCTTGAATGGTTGGGCGCCATTCAGCTCCGGGCAGTGGTCGTTCTATCCAGGACTTGGCTGGACCTGGCTTAGCTCTGAGCCTTGGGGATGGGTGCCTTACCATTTCGGCCAGTGGGAATATTCACCAGTCTTCGGCTGGCTCTGGCTGCCGGGGGGATACGGTTACTGGGCTCCCGCGCCGGTTCGCTGGGTGGGTCTGGGGAATCGTGTCGGCTGGTCACCGGTAAATCCCGCACAACATGGCGCGGCACCTCCAGGGACCGTCGCGCCGGTGATTGTAAGCACGAAGGATCTCGGCAAGGGCGGAGCCAACAAAGTGATTACCCTCGCCCAGGCCGGAGACAAAATGGAAGTTCTCTCCGCGCCCCCGCTTTCAAATGGAAAAATTGCGACCCCTGCGGAACTCGCTGCGCTTCAATCGAGCAACAACACGACAGCGACCCCGACCGGTCATCACCGCGGCTTAGAATCGGGCGACTCGCGCCTCGTGGTCCCAACAGCATCCAGCCTCACAGCCATGCGGTCATCCGCAGAGCTCACTGCCTCGCAACAAAGATTTGTAAATGGCGCGACGCCTCAGGGGGCGATCTCGGTCCAGCCGATCGCCCTCAACGGCGCCCCTCCCGCTCCCAAAATGCCGCATACTCCGCCACCTGTGCGTGCGCAAACAACAGTGACAGCAGTTGGGCAGCCTAGCGGGGTGAGCGCCGGCACTCGCATCTCAGCCCCGTCAACAACACGCAGCACCGGTGGAAGCAGTTCCGGCTCGTCTGCCCCACACGTGGGCAGACCGCGATAGTAGAGCAGGCGCGCAGGCCGACGTGGACAGCGGTCTCGGCTAGCCGTTCAACTCAACTGACAGCAATCCCCGCATACCCCACGACCTTTTCCCGGTCACCTGAAATATCTCCAGAAGTCGCATAACGAATCAACTGTGCTTTCTTCGCCCCCAAATCAATCACAGCAACCAGCATCGCCACCGTCGCCGCATACCCGCACATCGAAATCCCTACCGATCGCACCGTGTCGTAAAGCCCGCGCGGATCGAGGGCCACAATGCGCTCAATAGCACGAAAATCTTTGCTTCGCGTGATTCCATCACTTTCGTAGTGGTTCATGTCTGAGCTCGCAATCACGAGAACCCGCTCCTTCTGCGCCTTGATCACCTCTGCCACTGCATGCCCCAACTCCTCCAGCACTGGGTAGCGGTCCGTGCCCAGCACCACCGGCACGAATCGAAACTCCGGAGCGAGCCGCTGCAAGAACGGAAGCTGCACCTCGAGTGAATGTTCAGGCTGATGCGCCACCGCATCCTCGCGCACGCGAAGACACGCATGCATCAATGCCCGTGCCAGCCCGGATTCAATCTGCGCGTCGCCGAGCGGTGTCTGCCAGCACCCCTCACTGAGTATCGCCATTGGTTCGCCCCGCGGATAATGCCGCGGCCCCAGCAGGATGCAACGTGAAGGGATCTCAATCGAGGAATAAACTGCGCCCGCCACGTGGCCCGAGTACATGTATCCAGCATGAGGAACAACGCAGCCCAGTGCGCGATTTTTTTCCGCACCATCGCCCACCAAAAATTGATCAACCTCACGCGCGAGTTGCTTGGGGTCCGAGGAGTAAAAGCGGCCGGCAACAGCAGGCGGGCGAATCATGGATTTTCAGGTGCCGCCAGGTGGGGCAACTTCAGAGCGCCTTCGAGGGCTTGCCGTGGATCTTAAGCGCCACTGTCTGTCCCGGCAGGTTCAGGATGCTGACCTTATCGCCGTACTGAAACCCGCCCTGGTCCAGAATGGCCTGCATCTTATCCTTCAATTCCGGTGCGAAGTTGAAGGTGTGAATCATCATCCCGTTGGCTTGCTCGCGGACGACTATGGTATTCGAGTCCGCATGAATTACTTCCGCCTTGAGCCAGTTGCCCTGCGGTTTTTGTTTTGCCGAGACCGAACTGATTACCTGGGAGATGATGGGCGCAGCAGCCGTGGCAATGGCAACAGGGCCTTGTGCGCGCGCAGGGCTGGCGGAAATCGCCAGCACAGCGGCGGGCGCGATCAAGGCAGCGAAAATCCTATACTTCATCATCGAATGAAATCTTCAGTGACTTCAGAAATTTGATGTCTTGCGGAGTCATTTCAAGCTTCGTTTCTACCGGCTCTTCTTCCAATGTTTCATCGTCCACGCGAATATGCAGGGACTCCAGGAAGCGGCGGTCTTGCGAAGTCATCTTGGCATCCTGGCTCGTCCGACGGGCCAGCCCGATGGTTGCATCGAGCTTCAGGACGATGTCGAACCCCGCGGACCGCACGCTCGCGATAGCTTCCGCGATGCGCTCTGAATCGGACACCGTATCATTGATCGCGTGTCCCAACTCCCGCAGCAACTGCTTCATTTTGTCGTCGAGTTGCAAGGGCGCCACCTCCTGCGAATAGCCCTTCCTATACCAATTTTAGTGCTCCCGCAACCGGGAAAACAAGCCCCAGGTGCGCCCGACGATTCGCGGCGGTTACCTGCCCGCCGGGGCAGCGCACACGGCCTCCGGGCCCTCCTCTACTACAACAAAAAGTTGCCCTTTCTTCCGCCTGCGCGGTAATATGCAACCTGGAGGTTGCGTAAACATGAATGATCGAATCGTGAAGCGCGTTGAGTTCAAGGCCCCTATCTCACGGGTCTGGCGTGCCTTGACGGATTATCGGGAGTTCGGCCAATGGTTCCGCGTCAAACTGGACAGCCCCTTCATACCCGGGCAAATCTCGCGCGGCCAGATTACCTACCCGGGCTACGAGCACCTCAAATGGCAGGCCATCGTGCAAAAAATGGAGCCCGAACGGCTCTTTTCCTTCACCTGGCACCACTCCCTGGCTCCCGATGCGGACATCACCAAAGAACCAACAACCCTGGTTGAGTTCAGGCTGGAGAAAATCCCAGCCGGTACATTGTTAACCCTCACTGAATCGGGGTTTGAAAACCTCCCACACGACGTCGGCCTCGAAGCCTTCCGCAGGAATGATGGCGGCTGGACAGAGCAAATGAAGAATATTGAGAACTATGTCGCGCAAAACTCATAGCCGCGCCGCCAAGAAAAAGACTCACGCGCCCGTTTTTGCCGCGCTGGGCGATGAAACACGGCTTTCGCTGGTCGCCAGGCTTTCCGGCGGCCTCCCCCGGTCGATTTCTCACTTAACGGAAGGCTCCAGCCTTACACGGCAGGCGATCACCAAGCATCTTCGTGTGCTGGAAAGGGCGGAGATTGTGCACAGCGTCCGCTCAGGCCGCGAGAGCCTGTTTGAATTCGACCCGCAGCCGATTGAAGAAATCAAAACCTATCTCGACCTCGTCTCCGAACGGTGGGATCAGGCACTGTCGAGACTAAAATCCTTCGTCGAGGGCCGATCGACTGAAGTGAAATAGCCCACCGGCGCATACTGGTCGTGACCAGCCGACGCTAGTTTACGCGCGTACCGGAGAGCCAATCTTCAGGCGAACCGGAAAGCGCCACCCGAGCTAGTTGTACTACAATTCCAGCATGGCCTCGGGGCTGTTACCAGCACTCAGGAAATCCGCTAGAGTCACATTGCCGGTGCTGTGGCGCGCGGCGCGTCAACTTTTCCATGAGATGGCAGGCGCGCTGTTCGCGATTTTCGCCATGTTCGGCGCGATGACCGCTTGGCGCCAGTGGAAGAGCCATCCCGTTCCCTGGGTGATTGGATTTGCGCTCGTGTATGCCGTGATGATGGCTGCGTTTTCGTTCCTGGCATTCCGCAGCGCCCGGCGAATCCGATAATTTCCGCGATGAGTGAAGAGACCAAAAAACGCGTCGAGCTGACTGAGCGAAAGGCCGCCTCCCCCACCGGGCTTCCCATGGACGCTGTTTTCTCCGTAGACGATCTACGCGGCTGGGATCCAGAGCGCGAGCTCGGCTACCCGGGAGAGTTCCCCTTCACGCGCGGTGTTTATCCCACCATGTATCGTGGGCGCCTCTGGACCACGCGCCAATACGCAGGTTTCGGCACGGCTACCGAATCAAATGAGCGTTACCGCTATCTCCTTTCGCAAGGGCAGAACGGGCTTTCCGTCGCCTTCGATTTGCCCACACAAATAGGCCTCGATTCCGATCATGTGCTCGCTGTCGGCGAAGTGGGCAAAGTAGGTGTGGCTATTGACTCGCTCGAAGACATGCAGGCGCTCTTCGAAGGCATCCCACTCGAGCGCGTCTCCACTTCCATGACCATTAATTCCACCGCCGCAATTCTTCTCGCCCTCTACGTCGCCGTTGCAAAAAAACAGGGCGCGAATCTCCAGCGCCTTTCCGGCACTGTCCAGAACGACATCCTGAAGGAATACATCGCGCGGGGCACCTACATCTATCCGCTGCGCCCCGCCATGCGCCTCGTCACGGATATTTTTGCCTGGTCGCGCCGCGAAATTCCCAACTGGAATCCCATTTCGATTTCCGGTTACCACATTCGCGAAGCGGGCTCGACAGAAGTTCAGGAAGTCGCCTTCACGCTGGCGAATGGGATTGCCTATGTGGAGGCGGCGCTTGCTGCGGGCCTCTCAGTGGATGAGTTCGCGCCTCAACTCTCTTTCTTCTTCAATTCACACAACGAATTGTTGATGCAGATAGCGAAATTCCGCGCCGCGCGGCGTCTATGGGCGCGCACCATGCGCGACCGTTTCCACGCCCGCGACGAGCGCTCCTTGATGCTGCGTTTTCATGCGCAGACAGCCGGCTCAGCGCTCACCGCCCAGCAACCGGAAAATAATCTTGTGCGCGTCGCTCTCCAATGCCTGGCCGCGGTCCTCGGCGGGTGCCAATCCCTCCACGCGAATGCGCTCGACGAAGCTCTCGCGCTGCCTACCGAACAGGCGGCACTGCTCGCCCTGCGCACCCAGCAAATCATCGCCAACGAAACCGGAGTCGTAAACACCGTCGATCCCGTGGCTGGCTCCTACGCCATCGAAAAATTAACCAACGAAATCGAGGACGGCGCCCAGGACTATATTTCCAAAATCGACGCTATGGGCGGAATGCTCCGCGCTATCGAGGTAGGTTTCGTCCAGCAGGAAATCCAAAAGGCCGCGTACGACTATCAAAAAGCAGTGGACGCGGGCGCTCAGGTCGTCGTCGGCGTGAATCGCTTCCAGGCTGAAGAAGAGCGTCCTATCCCCACGTTGCGTTTGGACCCCGCAATCGAACGCGAGCAGGTAGCGCGCCTCAAGGCGCTCCGCGCACGCCGCGATGCCGCGAAAACTAAAGCCGCCCTCGCAGAAATCGAGCGCCGCGCCCGCGGCACCGAAAATCTCATGCCCGCGATCCTCGCCGCCGTCGAAGTGTACGCCACAGTTGGCGAAATCTCAGACGCCTTGCGCCGCGCTTTCGGCGAATACCACGAATCCGTTGTAATTTAGCGCTATAAATCTCTCGTTTTTCTTAGGTATATAATCTGAGTAATGAAACCGTCTGCCAACCATGGTGTGCGGCAGTCCGACCTGCACGATTCCGATGAGCCAGTCCTAAATCAAACCACTGTTAGGCCACATGGCACCTACGGCTTCGGAATCCTGACCGCGCACCCGGTCGGGCTGCTGGTCGTCGCCGCCGTCATCCTTATTGTCGTCACAGGCATTCCCGAAGCTCGCTTGTTTTTTGTCGGTTCTGTTGCAGTTGGTGCCGTGTTCGGTCTCTTCCTGTGGCTCTATCACCGACGGAATTAGTTCTGATCGCCGGATTCGCGCACTACCCCTGACGCGCGCCGTGTGTTAGCTTTTCCAATTCTCTATGGCCATCAAAATCGCGCTCGAAAATGAAATCCGCTGGCCGCGGCGCGTGCTCACCACAGCGCAGGCCGTGAAGTACATTGACGCGACGGGCTATTGCATGCTCTTCCCGGTGAAAAATGTGCCGCTGCCGTCGCTCTATTACGCTGTCACGCGCCGCGACGCCCATGTTGATTTTGTGTGGGATAAATACGCCGTGATGCTGTGGCGATGGAAAGACGAGCTGCCTCGCCGCCGCCGAGCTTACTACGCAAAGTATTTTCGCGGCCGTGGCACTCTCATCTCGCTCAAATTCCTCCCGTATTTTCTCGCCATGCGCGACACCGCAGTCGCGCCCCGGGACCACGAGCGTTTCTACGCCGAAGGCCGCATCCGCGACGATGCGCGCGCAATCTGGGAAGCGCTCGCAGAGCATGGTCCGCTCGCGACACTCGAGCTCCGCCACGCCTGCAACATGGACTCGAAAGCAGGCAACGCGCGATTCAAGCGCGCCATCCTCGACCTCCAATGTCTGCTTATTGCCGTGCACTTCGGCGTCGAACGGGAAACCACCGCGTGGGCTTCTGGCCGCTATGAATTAACCTGTCGCGCGTTTCCGAATGAGACGGCCGCAGGCCGGCGCATCAAGCCTGAAGAAGCGCGCGCAAAGCTGGCAGCAAAATATTTCGAATGCCATACTGGTGCGTCGCCCGCGCAATTGGCGCGGTTGTTCGGCTGGTCGAAGGCTGACGCCCTCGCGGCCATCGAGGCGGCAAAAAACAAATTACGGCAATGAAACTGATCCTTGCTTCCTCATCGCCCAGGCGCGCCGAAATTCTCCGCAACGCGGGAATCCCCATTGAAGTGTACGCGATTCCGGTAGACGAGACCCGCCTCGATGGTGAATCGCACACTGATTACGTGAAAAGATTGGCCTTGGCCAAGGCGCACGCTGCCGCGGGCGCGCAGCGCGATCGTAGTGAAGAGATTTGGGTTGTCGGCGCGGACACCATCATTCTCATCGGCGGAGAAATTCTGTGCAAGCCGGTGTCAGCCGATGACGCGCGCCGAATGCTTCGCCGCCTGAGTGGCACCTGGCACGAAGTCCACACCGGTCTGGCGCTCCTGCGGCTCCCGGGCGCTGAATCCACGCGCGCCACAGCCGCAGACGAGCGCGTTGTAGAAGAAATCACGCGCGTCCAACTCACGCCTTTCTCCGAATCCGAGCTCGACGCCTACATCGCCACTCGCGACTGGACCGATAAAGCCGGCTCGTACGCCATTCAAGGAGTTGGCGGCCGTTTTGTTACTCGAATCGAAGGCTGCTACTTCAATGTGGTGGGTCTGCCGCTCGCGCGGCTGTGGTCTCTGCTCAAAGAATTCGGCTGGGAACGGCCCGCTTCACAAGTCGCCGACGCTTAGCTGCGTATCGGCATCCTTCCACGCCGCTTCATATTCACGGCGCGCCCACTCGGCATCGGCGGTTTTATTCTGTGCCTTCAGGCTTTGCCACAATCCGAACAGCGATCGCCCATTGCGTGGATTGCGCGCCAGGTCGTCGCGAAAAACTTTCTCCGCTTCCGCCGCTTGGCCGTCACGAAGCAGCGCGCCGCCCAATGTTTCGCGAACGGAGTAATACCAGTCCGGCGGCTCGTTGTACGCAAGCCCGTCCTGCACCGCGACAGCTTTCCTCAGCGATTCGATCGCCGCCTTCCGATCTCCGCGCGCGTCCGCAATCTGCGCATCCAGCATGCCTGTTGGAATCTGCAACACAGTCTTCGCAGGATCAAAGCCGATTGTCTGGCTCGCCGGAACTTGTTCGACCGCCGCTGCAAACGCTTTCCGTTCCGCCTCCGCATCGGGAATTTTCCCCGTCGATGCCAACGCCATGCCCCGCGCGAAATGCGCCACGGTCGTCAACATCGGGATTTTCCCATCGGGCGCCGCCGCGGAAATAATTTCCTGCCACTTGTGAAACCGCACTTGAACCAAAATTTGATAGGTCAGAAACCCTTCGGTCATGCTTGCAGGCATGCCCTCTGCGCGCTGATGAATGTTTTCAGCGAGTCGCGCCGCAGCCTTCCCCGCCAGGTCATACCCGCCTGCCTGCATCGCGGCGTACGCGAGGAAGTGCAGGTTGTGGCTGTAATACATCGCGGGATACATTCCCTTCGCGCCCGTCGCCTGAATGTAAGCAATATCCACGGCCGCCGCTTTTTCATTGCTCGATTCCGCGCTCTTGAAATCTCCCACGCGCGAGTAAATGTGCGCCGGCATGTGCACCAGATGTCCTGCATTCGGAACCAGCGTGCCAAGCCGGTCAGCGCTCGGCAATCCCCAGACGGGATGCGGTGATGCTTCCACCGCGTGAATGTAATAATGATTTGCTCCGATGTGATTCGGATATCGCGCCAGCACCGATTCGAGCACTGCGATAATTTCCAGTGTCCCTTCCGCGGGTGTGCCATCGAGTTTCCAAAGTCCCCACGGTCGAATATCCATCATGCTCTCGGCGTAAATGGTGGCCGCGTCGGGATCATCGGGATATTTTTTTGTCAGCTTGCCCATTGCCTTGGCGTACTCGACCGCCAGTTTTTTCGCGTCGGCTTTCGCATCGTCCGAATATCGTGGTGAGAGCGCGTCAATGTAAGCGCGCTCGTTTTCCGGCGCGGAAGTTGCCAGCGACTTCGCTTTCTGCAACGCGTCGTACGCAGCTTTCATGCGCTCGGGGTTAGCCTCGTCGTTGTAATTCGGGCCAAGCGCATTCGAAATTCCCCACCACGGCATCGCTGCTTTCGGATCCAGCTCGGCGGCGCGGCGAAAAGACCGCACTGCTTCGTCGTGATTGAACGCGTACATCAGCGTCAGTCCCTGATCGAAAAATTTCTGCGCTTCAGGATTGCTGGTTGCAATCGGATGATGCAGCGAACCCATTCCGGACATCAATTGCGCAGGGGCTGCTGAATCGGAGGCGTGGTCGTGCTGGGCAAATGTACGGGCAGGAAGCAGAAAAAAGGAGGCGAGCGAGAGCGAGAACGCGAGCAGGGTTTTCATAATCCTCCAGCGGAAACAATCGCAGCAAGATTTTAAACGTCCATCAGCGGAGGGTCAACCAACGAGCACACTTCACACGGGCCAAAACGGCAATCGCGCGGGAACTGAATTCCGAGGAGCCGGCTATTTTTTTTCTTCGGTCGGCGTTGAGGCCGGCGGATTCACCGGAGTATTGGCCGGAGGATTAGCGGGCGGATTCGCATTCGGCTGGCCGGCCTGCTCGCCCTTCATTCCTTCTTTGAATTCTCGAATTCCCTGACCGAGTCCGCGCATCACCTCGGGGATCTTCCGTCCGCCAAAAAGCACCAGGATGACCAGCGCAACAATCATCCAGTGGATCGGACTAAACTCACCCATGCGGCACCTGCCTTTCGAGCCTTCTTTCACAACAAGCCGCTGGCGGGCTCGTGACGCTGGCTCTCTCAGAGTATAACACGCTCATCCCCCACCCTGCGCGTGACGTGCTCGCGGTCCAGATATTCCAGCAGCGGGATCGCATATTTCCGCGTGATGCCCGTCAGTTCCTTGAACGCCGGAATGGGCAGCCGCTCCCCGCGCTCTTTCCGGTATCTCGCCAGGGTTTCCCGCAGCCTCGCCACAGCCGCGCGATGGAAGACCAGGTCCTCCGCCACTTTGATCAGCACTTTTTCGCGCAGCAGGATTTGCAGAATCTTCTGCGCGCGCCGCGGTTCCACCGGCAGTTTCTCAAGCACCGCGACAAAGCTCGGCACGGTCAAACCCGAGCGCTCGAATTCTTTTTCGATCAATTCTTTCGCGCGCGCCTCTTCATCCGAGAGCGCAATCTCGCGCCCCGCGCGCTGCACTAAATCGCCGGTCACGGCGACCACATTGGCTTTCGCGAGATCGCCCAGCGCGGTGAGAATGATTTCAGCGCTGATCTTTCCGGCGCGCCCGCGCAGCTCCTGTTTCGGTATACCCGGCAGCAGAGGATTCGCGCGATGAAAATCTTCGATAATCTTTCGCAGCAGAGCAGCGCAATCCGCCACACTCTGTGCGGACGCGATGGTCCACGGTTGCGCACACACCACGCGAAGGCGCTTGGCGTCCATTGGCTTTGCTGCCGCCTGGCGAACCTCTGACTCCGTCCATCCAGTGCGTGCGACGATTTGCGCCAGGGAAAGAACGTGCGATGATCCGGTAACGAGCGCCGTGAGAATTTCTTCGTGATTCCCGCGCTCGAGTGTCTTGAGAAATTGCACGATGCCTGGGTCGTTGCGCCGATGCCGGGCGGCGCGCGCGTCCAGCACCACTCCTCCGCCAATCGTCTCGACCGGTGAAAACTGCCGCAGGATGAAACGATCGGCAGGGAGCAGCAGCACCGGATTTTGCAGCCTCAATTGCGCGAAAGCGGAAGCGCCGGGCGCAAGTTCCTTGCCGTCGAGCAAAATAATTTCCGCGATCGCTTCAGCGGTGCCCTGATGAAAGTGGACTCGCGCGTGGTTCCGGAGGGGACGCGCCGATCCGAGCAGCGTGACCCGAGCATCGAGGCGCCGCGACGGCTCGAAAATTCCCGGCGGCGCGAGCACCATGCCGCGTTCGATTTCCTCGCGCTCGATGCCCGCAAGATTTACGGCAGTTCTCTGCCCCGCCACCGCGTGCGCAACAGATTTGCCGCCGGAATGCAGCCCGCGCACCCGTGCTCGAACTCGCGGCGGGTACAACTCCACTTCGTCCTCCACTTTCACCGCGCCGGAAACCAGCGTCCCGGTGACCACCGTGCCGAATCCTTTCATCGCGAACGAGCGATCAATCGGCAGCCGGAAATGTCGCGTCGCGTCTCTTGCGGGCACATCCAGCGCCGCACGCGCCAGCGCCTGCTTCAACACGTCGAGCCCAGCGCCTGTCTTCGCGCTCACAGGAATGATGGGACTGCTTTCCATGAATGTGCCGCGCACGAATTCTTCAATCTCCAGCTTCGCAAGCCCGAGCAGATCAGGATCAACGAGATCGGATTTCGTGAGCACCACGATCCCGCGAGGAATCCCCAGCAGCCGGCAGATGTCGAAGTGCTCGCGCGTTTGCGGCTTGATGCATTCATCCACCGCAATTACCAGCAGCACCAGATCAATTCCTCCGACACCCGCGAGCATGTTGCGAACGAAGCGCTCGTGCCCGGGCACGTCCACAAATCCGAGCCGGAGGCCATCGAGATCGAGAAACGCGAATCCCAGATCGATGGTGATGCCGCGCCGCTTTTCTTCTTCGAGGCGGTCGGGATTCGTGCCCGTCAGCGCCTCGACCAGCGTTGACTTGCCGTGGTCAATGTGCCCCGCCGTACCGACGATGACGTGCCTGGTGGATTCCATGGTTGAAATTGGATGCCGCGAGGATGCTAGCGGACGAGGCAAGCCAAGGTCAAACGCCGAAGCGCGCGCGAAGCGCCCGTTGCCGGAATTCCCTTTTTTGTTGCGATTAGAATTTGCTAAGGACTTGTAACTGCAATCAGTTGGCCCAAATTCTAATTTGGCAAGTGTTGCGATTAGCCGCCACGGCGGCCAGGGCCTTTTCTTCGCCCTCCTCAAATTTGAGGAGGGGAGTTCAGCGCCCGCGACACCGAGTGGACCTCTTTCAAGTTTCGCCGCGCCGGCCATTTGACAATTCTCCTGATTTAACATCGCATGCCGAAACGCGGAGTGCAATAGAACCAGGCTGTGGATATCTGTGGAAAAATCAAAGGCTTCCCACCCTTTCCTGTGAGTCGGAAAGAATGGCGCACCCACACCGCAGATGAACGCAGATGGACACTGGTAGGAGAACAACAGGCGTCTGCGTGAGCGAAACTCTCTCGTTCGCGGCGGTAGAAAAGCCCGATACAGTAAGTATGAATCTGTAGACACCGACCCGGCATCTACCATGAGGAGCAAGAAGTCTGCCGATACAAGCGGCAAGGAGGCATCCATGTATGTCGTTACAGGCGCCACAGGAAACACTGGAAGCGTGGTAGCGGAAAGACTGCTCGCGGCGAAAGAAAAGGTGCGTGTTGTAGGGCGCGACGCGAAGAGGCTAGAACGATTCACACAGAAGGACGCAGAACCATTCGTGGCCGACGCGACGGACGCGGCCGCGCTCGTGAAAGCGTTTTCCGGCGCAAAGGCGGTGTACGCCATGATCCCGCCTCCCCTTAGTGCTCCAGACCCTCGCGCCTTCCAGGAGCGGGCGAACGACGCCCTGGTCTCCGCGATCGAGAAGAACGGCGTAAAATATGCCGTGGCCCTCAGCAGCGTTGGCGCGGACAAACCGGATAAAACCGGGCCCGTAGTCGCCCTGCACAGTCTTGAGAAGAAACTAGAAGCGATTCCCAGTCTAAATGCACTTTTCCTGCGAGCTGGCTACTTCATGGAAAACATGCTGCCGCAGGTCAACGTGATCAAGTCCGCCGGAAATATAGCTGGTCCGGTCAAAGCAGACCTGCCGATAGCAATGATCGCAACGCGCGACATCGGCGCCGTGGCAGCCGAAGCCCTACTGAAATTGAATTTCCAGGGAAAGCGCTCGCGCGAACTGCAAGGCCCTCGCGACGTCACTTACGCGGAAGTTGCGAAGGTGGTGGGCGCGGCGATTGGCAAGCCCGGCCTTGCCTATCAGCAATTGCCTGCGACAGTGTTGAAACCCATTCTGACGCAGATGGGAATGTCTTCCAAAATGGTGGATCTGTTGCTCGAGATGACGGATTCATTGAATTCGGGCTACATGAGAATGCTCGAACCGCGCTCGCCGGAAAACTCAACACCTACAACGCTGGAAACTTTTGTGACCGAAGTTTTCGCGCCCGCTTATCAGGGAAAAGCAGCTCGCGCGTAAGCCGGGCCTCGAAAGGCCCTTAACTCGCCGCCATTACCTGAGGCCCGTCGTTCGGGCCTCAGGATTTCCCTTCCACTGGCAGGGGTCCGAATCCAGCCCGCAAAGGCAAGCAAATTTCACGGAGGAGAACCGCACCTTTTGCAGACGGGGCAAAGAGTGCGCACCCGAAAGAGCTTAATGCCATGAGCCTCCGAGGAGGCCTTCGGGACCACAGCACAGCCACCCAGTATGCCGCCGATCCCCTGCTGGTCTGGATTTGCCGTTTGCCTGCCCCTGTTTGCAGTTGTGGTTTGGTGCTTAATCACTCAGAAGAAATCATTCCTCCCATCAGACCAGATTGCTGCTCCCCTTGTCTAAGGAGCGCGGGATTCAGTCTTGTAGATTGCAGTTGGCACACCTTTTCATTCGAGCGGCGCCGTTAAGGATCTCCGGGTGACGCTTTGTTCGGCGAAATGAAGGCGACACGACTGGCAAACAGCATAATGCTTCGCTGGCAAGAGGAAGTGATTGCTACTGCGTCATGGCGCTGAATGGATGGCCGTTGATTAGCTAACATGAGGCTGTGTTGAGCGGCTGGAGCCGCCGCTATCAGCAATGCGAATCCGCTTTAGAGGCTGCGGACGATCCAAATGATCAGAACGATAATCACTAAGGTTCCGATAATCCCGTATCCAAACATTGTAGCCTCCTCCGAACCCAAGACCTCGAATTCCGAATCCTGATGAACCATGTTGAACCGCGCTCAGCGCGATGTATGTTCCATTAGGAACACAATCGCAATAATCTGTGGCCATGCCGAACGTGCGGCAGTTGCGGAGCAAAAAAACAGAGGCAAAGAAAGAGAGATTCTGAGGCCCGGACATCGGGCCTCAGAATGACAGTGTTACGGAGACGGCGGTCGAGCGTTACCTGCCGGGCTCTTTCTTTTCCGGGCGAGGAGCGCTGCCGTGCTGCGCCGGCGGAGCTGCCTGGCGTTGCGCCGATCTGGTTTCTGTGTGCGGCGCTTGCTGCGTCATTGCCGGACGCTGAGCGGTCTGGTGCTGCGCAGGTGGCGGCGCTTGGTGTTGCGTCGGCTTTGGCTCCGTGCGCGGCGAATGCTGCGTCACTACCGGACGCGGGGCGCTTTCATGTTGCGCCGGAGACTTTGCTGCGTGCTCGGCTGGCCGGGATTCCGTGCGCGGCGAAGTGCTCTTGGACTTGACGTTGTTCTCGCGCGTGGGAGAAGTGGCGGCCTTGCTCTCTGATCGGGCTGAGCGCGAAGGTTCGGCGGCGCGGCCGGTGGTCACGTGGGTATTGTTGTTCGCATGAGTCGGGCGCGAGGATTCTGCGGCGCGGCTCGATGCGGCGTTGTTGTTCGCGTGAGCTGAGCGCGAGGATTCTGCGGCGCGGCTCGATGTGGCGTTGTTGTTGGCGTGAGTTGAGCGCGAGGATTCCGCGGCGCGGCTCGATGTGGCGTTGTTGTTGGCGTGAGTTGAGCGCGAGGATTCCGCGGCGCGGCCCGTGGGTGCGTTGGTGGAAGCCGAGCCACGAGTGCTTACGACACCTGCCCCTTTGAATTGTCCGGGCTTGGGGGTTGCGACAACTTCCGGACGGCCGTGGTTGACGGACGCGAATTGCGCTCGATTGGTGCTGGCTTGCCGCTGCTGGCTCATTTGAGCGGATGTCGGGCCAGAACGCCGCTGGTGTTCCGCAGCTACTTCGGCAGCCGAGGGACGGGCAGTGGTGCCGCCATTGCCGCCGTTGAAGCTGACGCGGTTCTCTGTGTTGTTGTTGATGACTGTTTTGTTGTAGGTATTGTGGATCACCGTCACGTTGACGTTGTTCACTTCACGGTTGTAGAAGAAATGCCCCTCGTGCCAGTAGCCGCCTTCATAGCCGGCGCCAAAATAGCCGAAGCCATAATTGATGCCGCCGTAGAAGCCGACCGAAGGCCCCCAATAGCCGGCGTGCCAGATATAGATACCATCGCCCCAACCCCAATAGCCGGGAGTCCAGAGCAACCCAGGCTGTGGCGCGAGTACCCAGGTTCCGGGAACCCAGAAGTAGCCGTCGTCACCCCAGGCCCAATAGCCGGGCGTCCAGATGTAGCCTTCGCCAGGGCAAACGGGCTGCGAGTAAGCAATTAGAACCGGGGGCGCGATGGTGATTGAAACACCAATGTGCCCGCCACCGAAAGATGCGGCGGGAACAGCGAGCATGACAATTGCGATGAATAGGATGCGAACCCAACCGATTGATCGAGCGATCGACATTTTGTTTCTCCTGAAAAATTGCATCTACTGAACGAATCCAACGACAGATTTATCGTTCACGCACACTTAGGGGGCTAATGAAAGCATTCGGCGTGCCAAGACTAGCCGATAAACGTAAATCCTTCTGGAACAGGAACTTATTCTGGGCGAGGCGGGCATGCAGGTAGGTATTTCAATTGGTACTGAACCTAGGCAATTTTTACTGGAATTTTTCTCTTGGTTGCGGGAGGGGCCAGAAAGGCTAAATATGTAGGAGGAGGAGTGCATGAAAAAAATCACGCCATTTTTGTGGTTCGACGACAAGGCTGAAGAGGCGGCGAATTTTTACGTTTCCATTTTCAAGAATTCGAAGATGGGGAAAGTGGTGAGATATGGAGAAGGAGCGCCGGGGCCGAAGGGAAAGGTGATGACCGTGACGTTTGAGCTCGATGGACAGGAATTCTATGCGCTCAATGGCGGGCCGCACTACAAGTTTTCTCCGGCCACGTCGTTTTTCGTGAATTGCGAAACGCAGCAGGAAGTGGACGAGCTGTGGGAAAAGCTCTCAGCGGGCGGGAAACCAAACAGGTGCGGCTGGCTGGATGACAAATATGGCGTGACGTGGCAAATCGTTCCGTCCGTTTTAGGCAAGCTGCTACACGCGGAAGATCCTGTGAAAGCGAAAAGGGTGATGGAAGCAATGCTGCAAATGGAAAAACTCGACATAAACAAATTGCAGGCGGCATACGACGGAACTTAGCGCAAGGCATGCCGGGGAACGCGAAGAGGGATGGTTCGACCGCGACCTTCGCCCGCCAGAATGCGACGAGAAAATCGAAAACGAGTGGGTCTTCGCCCCCTTTGTTCCTCAGTGCAAGCAGGATGACAGCGGAGGCGAGAAAGGCAACGCCAACATCGCAGGATGAGAGCGAGGGCGAGAAACGCAATGTCAAAAGCGTCCCAGCCCTCGCGATCTCGGCAAGGGCTGGGACACCCGAAACTTCAACCACAAAAGCTGGGACCGCTACTTCGAGGATCAGGCGCCATGAGAATGTTCCGGTTTTTCCCGGTTCTCTTTAGGCGCGGGCTTTTTGGGTTTCGATTCGGCCGGATGCACCGCTTTGTTTGGGGAATTCTGCTTGTTCGCGTGGGATGCGTTCGCGTTATGCGAGTCGGCATTCTTGGCAGCGGCATTGCGCGGTGCGGCGTTGTGCGATTCATTGCCAGTCTTGGCGGATTCGACGCCACGGCCTTTGAACTCACCGGGTTTGGAAGTTGCCGCGATTGACGGATGACCGTGGTTCTCGGACGCCAGCAATGATTTATTTGTGCTGGCGGCATGCTCGTGACTTGTCTGCTCGGCGGTTGCGGGCGTGTGCTTCTCGTTTTCGGCAGCGCGTTCCGCAGCGGTAGGTTGCGCGGTGGTTCCGCCGGTGCCGCCGTTGTAGCTGACGCGATTTACGGTGGTGTTGTTGACGACCACGGTCTTGTCGACGTAGGTGTTATGGACCACGGTGGTGTTCACATTCATTACCGCGGTGTTGTAGGCAAACACTCCGCCGCTCCAGCGGCCGCCTACGAAGCCGACGCCGCCGTAGCCGAATCCATAATTCACGCCGCCATAAAATCCGACGTGAGGGCCCCAGTAGCCAGCACGCCATGCATAAACGCCTCCGGCCCAACCCCAGTAGCCGGGCGTCCAGAGCAGGCCGGGCGCGGGAGCAACCACCCAGGTCCCCGGGACCCAATAATAGCCCGCCGCGCCGTACGCCCAATAGCCAGGCGTCCACAAGTAGCCAGCGCCGGGGCAAATGGGCTGTGCGTACACAGGCAGCGCGGGTGGCCCGACGTGAATCGCCACGCCGACAGAAATCTGCGCCGTGGATGCCGCCGGAAAAGCCAGCATCAGAACAGGCAGAAAGAGCAGGCAAATTACATAACTCTTACGCATGGAGAATCCCTCCCAAGGTGATTATTAAGATTACGCTGTAAATTAAACCCCTTGGGAGCGGGAAAGTTGCAGTGTTTCGTAGGGGTAAATGTGAGGGCGTTGATCCCATCTGCATGTGTGAGCGCTCGCGCGGGAGAAACGCCAATGAAAAGGGGCGAGCTCTACTGGGTGCCGGTGGTTTCTTGCAGCGGCGGGGCGGTGGTTGAACCCTTGTACTTTGGGGCACCGAGCTTGGCGATCCAGATGCCGGAGTTGATGTCGTTGAAATAAATCAGGCCATCGACGGGCTGCGCGCCCCAGGTCCAAGTGATGTTGGGGACGTACCCGCCGGGATCGCCGGTCCAAATGCGGGCAATTTCGCGGCCCTGGGCGTAAAGATCGCCGCGGAGTTCTCCGGAGATGTCGATCACGCGACCACCGCCAGCGTAGTCGCCCATGTAGAGGATGTCGTTGTCGGCCCAAAAATTGTGGACGCCGCCTTCGGGGACCTCGTAGCGGGCCACTTCGCGGGGATGCTCGATGTCGCTGACGTCCATGACATGGCAGACGCCGCGGACGGGCGTTCTGCCCTTGCCCTCGACAGCGAAGACGGCGGGGAAAACTTCGTCACCAACAAACAGATAATTTTTGTAGCGGAAAACAGAGTGAGTTCCGGCGAGCCAACCGTTTCCGTAGAGTTCAAAGTGATTGTATTTGTATTGGGCAACGAATTTCGGGTGCTCTGGTGAGCCACCCTTGATGCCATTGCCGACGTCGAGAATTACCAGGCCGTCCCGCCAGTAGGCGAGATAGACCAGGCCGTCGACAACCTGGAGATCGTGGAGGAAACGGCCGCTCGAAAGCAGGCCGTGAATGGTCTGGATGGTGACGGAGACGGAATCGGTTTCCCAGCGCGCTACTTCTTTAGGGTGCTTGTGGTCCTGAAAATCGATGACGCGGAGGGAGCCGGTGGCATCGTCATTCAGGTAGATGTAGTGGGTGTTGATATATGCGCTGTGGACTCCGCCGGTGACGGTCTCGGTATATTCGGAAATGATTTTGATGTTTGCGGGATCGGAGGGATCAAATAGGACGATGCCATTTTTGCGGGTGGAGGCATTCTCGCGGGTGAAGACTCCGATTTTTTCGTCGGGCGTGGTGCTGACGTCGTCGATCAGGCGCGCGTCTGCTTTCAGCATGGAAAGTTGCTTGGGATGAGCGGGATCGGAAACGTCGAAGAGGAAAAGTTTGTCGTCGATGGTGGCGACGTAGACGTGCTTGCCGATCACCCACTCTTCGGATGTCTCCGTCGGGGAGCCGTCGGGATTCTTGATTGGTATGTGGCCAACGACTTCGAGGGAGCGTTCAATATTTCGCGGTGCAACGGCGATTGATGCGACTGCGCTGCGGCGTCCGACGGACGCGGTGATCTCGTACGTTCCAGGCGCTTCGGCGACAAATGCGCCATCGGGATAAATGGCGCCGCGAGGACCGCTGACGCTCCAGCTCGTGAGGATATCTTTTATTGCTGCGCCTTTTGCATCCTGCGGAGTGGCTGTGAAATGGACTACGTCGCCGGTCTTGGCGGAGGCGGTTGCAGGCTGGACGGAAATCTTCTGAACGGAATCGGCTACAACTTTGAAGTTCGCCTGGCCGGCGGCTTCACCGGCAGTTGCCTCGATCGCCGCTGTACCGGGAGCGAGCGCGGTCACCATGCCCGAATTGTCAACTCTGGCGATCGTGGCCGACTTCGACTTCCAGTGAATGGCGACATCGTCGCGTGGTTTGCCGTCGGCGGAACGCGCAGTGGCCGTAAGCACGGCGCTGGCCCCGACGACGAGCACCTTCGTGGGCGCAGAGATCTCGACAGTGGCGGGAGGCGGCACCAAGACGGTCACGTGAGCATACCCCGTCTTTCCGGCAACAACGGCTGCGACGGTGACTTCACCGGGCAGATGAAAGGTAACCAGCCCGGATTGGTCAGTGCCTGCAATGTCAAAAGGATCCGCGGACCAGAGACTCACCTTCACGGGCATGATGGCGCCGGAAGCATCCTTGGCGACCACTGTGAATTGAACTTTTTCTCCTACGTGCACCTTGGTTCCATCGGGAGTGATTGCGACAGATTGCGGCTTCGGCGCTACGCCAGCTTCCTGCGCGTGAGTTCTCGGTGCAATTGTGACCACGGCGAAAATCGCGAGCATCGAAGTAATCACGGCTACTGACGTCCACTTTGCCCACAAGCGCATGCAAAAACTCCCTTCGGTCAGATAGATGCTGGCTGTGAAAGTGAACTGAAGGGAAAGCTTTGTCAATAGCGATTGATTTGCTTAGCGGGGACTCGAGTGGCCGTCCCAGTCGCGATTAAAATGGATTGGACGAGATGGCGGAATGTTCCGACGATGATGGTATTTTCTATCAACCCGAAATGGATGCGCATAATTGGCAACCCGCTAAGTCATTTAATTCATGAATGCCTTCCGGCGGGAGCTTGGCATCATAGTTGCCATCAGGGTCCGCATGCTCGTGCGGGATTTTGCTTAGCAAAGGTGAATCCACTGAGAAATTCGCTCTACGTCATTCTTCTGTCAGCCTGCTTGGCACTTCCTTCGAATGCCCTTGGGCAGCCAAAGAAGGATGACCAGTGGGAGAATCTGAGGCAAATCACGCGCCGCCGAACTTATATGTACATTGATCGCCGTTTGCGCTGTGGCGCAGGAATGATTGCTGAAGTGAGTGAACAAGCCGTCACGCTTAAACGCGCGGATCACACGAAAATCATCATCGAGCGGCAGGACTTGCTTCGTTTAGGAGAGTTGGGACTATCAGCAACTGGAATCATCTTCAGCGGCAGAAGCTCATGGTCGGACGTAAAAAACCAACGTCACAGCTCAAAAGACACGCAAAGAAACGCGAGGATGCGGGTGATCACTCTGGACGGAAAAAGCCACGAGGGACAATTGACTGAAGTCGATGATGCGCGTCTGGCCCTGCTCGTCGGGGATGATAGGATTTCGCTCACTAGGACCGACATTTCCAAGGTTTACCATCTCAGGTTTAAGCCCTACAGCGACAGAGCAGAATACGTCGCTGGGGAATTACCCCTGATCGGAGCTCTCGACCCGGAGGTGTTGAAGTACGAACTTGATTTCACCAGGATTCCAGTACTGCTCTACGACTCATCGGTGGCTCAGGATGAGAATGCCATCGAGTGCAGCAAAGACTGATACGGTCGTGGGGGAGAATGGATCTGATTGCGGGACGCCAGTACCAACAAGAGTAATTATGAGTGGCGCGAAGCTGATGCTATTTCCTCTGCGATGGCTTGGGCGGCAGTGCGAGGATCCGGCGCAGCGGTGATGGGGCGTCCAACAACCAGAAAATTTGCGCCAGTGCGAGCGGCTTCAGCGGGAGTGGCGACGCGAGATTGGTCGTTAACGGCCGCGCTCGCGGGACGAACAGCAGGAATCAGCGTCAGAAATTTCGGACCGCACACGCGGCGAATTGCGGGAATTTCTTGCGCGGAGGCCACGATGCCATCGAGTCCTGCTTCCTTGGCGAGCAGGGCGAGCGCAACAGCGCGGACGCGTGGAGTCCCCGAGAGCCCAATTCGGCGCAGCGCAACACCGTCCAGGCTAGTCAAGATTGTGACGCCGAGCAATGCAGGACGGTGCTTTTTTCCCGCAAGCGCTTCGCGGGCGGCACGCATCATCGCTAGGCCGCCGGAGGCATGCAGCGTCAGGAGACGAACATGGGGAAGCTCCGCAGCGGCAGCGACGGCGCCGGCGACAGTGTTCGGAATATCGTGGAATTTCAGGTCGAGGAAAATCTCGGTGCCAGTGGCAGCGAGCGCTCGAACTCCGCGGGGTCCTTCGGCGGTGAAGAGCTTGCTTCCAACTTTGAAGAGGTCTGCGACACCTTGGAGCCGCCGGGCCAGCCGCACGGCTGGCCCCAGGCGGTCAACATCCAGCGCGACGATTAGTCGCGGCGTTCCGTGGCGGGTCGTGAAGGCACCTCCAGGAGTTCCAGCCGGACCTTGGCAAGCCCGCTCTGGTCAAATCCGAGTCTCCGGGCTACTTCGTAGGAGACGTCCAATTCGCGGCCGACGACATAAGGACCGCGGTCATTGATGCGCACCACCTGGCTACGGTGGTTGCGGGTATTCACAACGCGCACAATGGATCCAAGAGGCAGCGTTGGATGCGCGGCCGTGATGGCGTACATATCATATGCCTCGCCGTTTGCGGTCGCCCGGCCGTCAAAATCTTCACCGTACCAACTGGTCTTGCATTCCCAGATAGCCAGAGGTTTCCTCTGGTCGCTGGGGGTTGAGTTTGGTTTAGGGGCGGGGAAAGTTGCTGGGAGCGTGGCGTTAAGTGGGGAGGGGTTGCTCGGCTTTCCGGCGGACCTAGGATTAACCGTCGGAGTCAAAACGAGCAGACCCAGTCCTAAAAACACCGACTGCAAAACCACAAAAGGCTTAACCTTCATTTTCACCTAACCTTATTTGAATCAGCATATTGTATCCTTTCCGGGGCATTGACAGCAAGTACCTTAGGCTTTTAAATCTCCCCGTAAGCTGCTGATTTCAAATACACTTTCGTCACAGCACCAGATTTCGAGGCCTTCCGCGATTCGTTCCGAAGCCCGCGGATCAACGAAATGGGCTGTTCCAACTTCGACTGCTGAGGCCCCAGCAAGTATGTATTCCATTACATCTGCTGGACTTTCGACTCCACCAAGCCCGAGAATCGGTATTTTGACTGCCCGGGCGGCCTCATAAACCAGCCTCATGGTTATAGGTTTTATAGCTGCACCGGACAATCCTCCCGTGGTACTACCAAGGCGGGACCTGCGGGTGTGGGAATCTATACACAATGCGGGGTAGGTGTTGGCTACTACCAAGGCGTCGGCTCCTGCCTCTTCTGCAGCCTTTGCGATAAGCCCAATCATTCCAACAGTCGGGGAAAGCTTGACCCAAACCGGGCGCGTGGAAATCGCCCTGGCAGCCCCAACGACCACGGCTGTGAGCGAGGGGTCGGTACTATATTCGATGCCCCCCTTTTCGACGTTTGGGCAGGAGATGTTGAGCTCGTAGGCCGAAACCCCGTCGGCATCGTTGAGGACCCGTATCACTTCGACATAGTCTGCAACCGAGTGCCCGAAGACGTTGGCGATTATCTGGGTGTCGAATTTGCGAAGGTCGGGGAGCTTCCCGGCCACAAATGCGCGGACACCGATATTCTGCAAACCAATGGCGTTGACCATTCCCCCGGTTGTTTCGCAGATGCGAGGCGCAGGGGCGCCGGCCATGGGTTGCGCGGAGAGACCTTTGACGACGATTCCGCCGAGACAGTTCAGATCAACGAGGGAGGCAAATTCAACGCCGTAGCCAAACGTTCCGCTGGCGGCAATTACGGGATTTTTGAAAGAGAGGGTACCTACGCTGACTCGGAGGTCAACTCCCGCGGGCCGTTGGTGGATGCCTGCCGGCTGGGGCGAACTCACTAGGAAGAGTCTAACATGCTGGTCAAGGAAGGCGACAGCCCACAACGGATTGCGCGGCTGCGAATCTTCGGCGGTCTGTGCTAGGATTGCGCCGCACAATGCGCGTCGTAGAAAAAAGACAACTACTTTCCGCCGAGGAAATCGGCCGCACGCTCCAGCGGCTGGCGCATGAAATTGTCGAGAAAAGCGGCGGAACGAAAGATTTGGCACTTATCGGGGTGCGGCGCCGCGGCGTGCCGCTCTCGCAGCGGCTGGCGTCAATTATCCGGACATCGTCGAGCGTGAATGTACCGGTGGGCACGCTCGACATCACACTGTACCGCGATGACCTTTCGACAGTGGCCCACCAACCCGTGGTGCAGTCGAATGAAATTGAATTTCCAGTGGATGATCGCGACATCGTGCTGGTGGACGACGTGCTGTACACCGGACGAACGGTGCGCGCGGCCATGAACGGCTTGTTTGACCTGGGGCGGCCGCGGCGAATTCGGCTGTGCGTGCTGATCGATCGCGGACATCGCGAGCTGCCCGTGGAGGCTACGTTCGTGGGGAGCACGATTCAAACGAGCGACACGGAAATCGTGGAAGTTCGTCTTCAAGAAATTGATGGAGAGGAACGCGTAATGCTCGTTGACCGCATTTCCTGAGGCTTCGATGCTAGCTCTGGAGGAGTGCATTTAAAGGGATACAGTGCTGCAGCGCTTGGAACACGTTCTCGGAATTGAAAACCTCACCCGCGAGCAAATCACTTTTATATTAGACCAGTCGAAACCATTTCAGGAATTCCAGCGCCACCCGTTGAAAAAATTAGCTACGTTGCGCGGCAAAACCGTGGCGCTCGCATTTTTCGAGCCTTCCACACGGACGCGCATCAGCTTCGCCACGGCTGCGGCCCGGCTCGGAGCCGATACGATGAATCTGCAGGCGGAGTCTTCGAGCTTGAAGAAGGGCGAATCGCTGCTGGACACTGTGCGGACGCTCGAAGCGATGCGGCCGGATGGAATCGTGATCCGCCACAGCTCGTCGGGCGCGCCGCATTTCGTTGCCGAGCGGCTGGAAGTTCCAGTGCTGAATGCGGGCGACGGTACTCACGAGCACCCCACGCAGGCGCTGCTGGATGCGCTTACGATTCGAGATCGCAAGGGAAAGCTGGAAGGCCTGAACGTCGCGATTCTCGGCGATATTCTTCACAGCCGCGTGGCGCGGTCGGACATTCAATTATTTGGCAAGTTTGGCGCGCGGATCACACTGTGCGGCCCGGCGATGTGGGTTCCGCGCGAACTCGAGAGCCTTGGACCAAATATTCGACGCGAGCCGCGAATCGAGCGGGCGCTGGATGAGGCGGACGTAATCATTGTGCTTCGTGTTCAGACTGAGCGGATGCACGAGCCGGCGTTGGCGGCAGAAGAATTTATTTTGGGCTATCAGCTCACGTCTGAACGGCTACGGTTGGCGCGGCCGGAGGCCCTGGTGCTGCATCCCGGGCCGATGATTCGCGGCCTGGAGATTGATCCGGTGGTCGCAGACGGAGCGCAATCCTGCGTGCTCGAACAAGTGACCAACGGGCTGGCCGTGCGCATGGCGCTTCTTTATCATCTTGTGGGCGGCGCGCCTGTGGACGCGCCACATCCCGCCAAGGAACGATCGAATGCTGCTGATTAAGAATGGACGCGTGCTCGATCCATCAAGCAGAACGGATGCCGCGCTTGACATGCTGCTTGATGGCGAGCGTATCGCGCAGGTGGGCGCAAATATTGCGGCCGAGGGCGTGGAAATTTTCGACGCTAAGGGACTCATCGTTGCGCCCGGGTTCATAGATCTTCATTGCCACTTGCGCGAGCCGGGGCAGGAGATGTCGGAGACGATTGAGACGGGAACGCGCGCGGCTGCTCGAGGAGGATTTACCGCTGTCTGCTGCATGCCGAACACGCTGCCGGTGAACGACAACGCTTCTGTGACGCGCGGGATTGTTGAGCGCGCGGCTGCGGTGGCGAGCGTGCGCGTGTGGCCGATTGGCGCGGCGTCCGTGGGCAGTAAAGGCGAAGCGCTCGCGGAAATCGCGGCGATGAAGGATGCAGGAATTGTCGGCGTGAGCGATGACGGCAGGCCGGTGGCATCTGCTCGGCTGATGCGTCAGGTGATGGATTACTGTCGCGCGCTGGATCTTCCGGTGATTGATCATTGCGAGGACGCCTCGCTTTTTGCCGGTGGCGTGATGCGGGAAGGGCCAACCTCCATGCGGCTGGGGCTGAAAGGAATTCCGGCGGAGTCGGAATCGATTTGCGCAGGGCGCGATGTGGAAATCGCTGGGCTCACTGGCGCACGGCTGCACATTGCGCATATGTCGTCACTGGGTGCGCTCGAATACGTACGCCATGCGAAGAAGTCGGGGCTGCACGTCACCTGTGAGGTGACACCGCATCATTTCACGTTGACAGATGAAGATGTGCGCTACGACACCAACTACAAAATGAATCCGCCGCTGGCCTCGCGCGCGGACCGTGACGCGCTGATTCAGGGGCTGGCAGATGGCAGCGTGGACTCGATCGCGACGGACCACGCGCCGCATCACCCGGGGAGCAAGGATGTGGAATTTGACCGCGCGCCGTTTGGGATCACGGGGTTTGAGACTGCGCTTGCGCTGGGGCTGAGCGGGCTGGTGCATGCGGGGAAAATTTCGTTGATGCGCATGGTGGAACTTTTTACTTCGGGTCCCGCGCGCGTGCTCGGCAAGGAACGAAAGCTTGCCGCTGGCGAGCCGGCTGACGTTACGATTTTCTCGACGGAGCAAGCCTGGACGTTTCGCGCGGCTGATTCCCCCAGCAAGTCGCGTAACACACCGTTCGACGGACGCTCGTTCCGTGGCGCCGCGATGGCGACGATCGTCGGCGGGAGAATCGTGTATCGCCGCGAAGCTGCCGCCAGAGCTTGAGTTATTTTGCCGCTTATCAACGCGACTCGGAATTCCACAAAGCAGAGAGGATAGGCAAATGAGCCTCCGTAGATCGTCGCCCGTAGCCTGCGTTTGCGCTGGCGCGCTAACTTTGGGGCTGCTGACTCTGTCCATTGCGAGGGCGCAAGATGCTGCAAACGCCAGTTCGCCGGGAAAGTCGACCGCTGAGCAACGGGTTGCACGGGCACTCGAAGCAGCGCGTGCGAATCCGTTGGAGTTGCGCGCTTTTCTTTTGCGAATGCCCAAGGGCGCGGATCTGCACAATCATCTGGCAGGAGCGGTTTATGCCGAGTCGTGGATTCGCGCGGGCGCAGAGGATAATTTATGTGTGGACGCGGCGACATATTCTTTTTTCAAGACGCAGGCGATGACGCGAAGTATTCCGCCGCAACCCGTCTGCGGCGAGGGGAAAACGCCAGCAGCGCAGGCATTCAAAGATCAGCATCTGTATGACGCACTGGTGGACGCGTTTTCGATGCGCAGTTTTGTGCCTTCGGCAGGAGTGAGCGGCCACGATCATTTCTTCGATGCGTTTGCAAAATTCATCATTGTAGACCAGCGGCACACCGGCGAGTGGCTGGATGAAGTGGCTACTCGCGCCGCCCGGCAGAATGAACAATACCTTGAGCTGATGGACACGCCTGAGTTCAGCCACACCGCTTCGATCGCAAGAGATCTTGGCTGGCGCGACGACCTGGCACAGATACGCACGGAGTTGCTAGCGCGCGGATTGCGCGATGACGTCGCAGTGGGGCTCGCGCACTTCGATCAGGCCGAGGCGCTGCGCCGCGATCGTGAACATTGCGGCCAGGCGAACGAGACTCTCGCGTGCCGCGTGCAAATCCGATTTCTGTATCAGGTGCTGCGGGGGTTCCCGAAAGAGCAGGTGTTCGCGCAGGCGCTGCTTGGATTCGAGACCGCCGCTGTTGATCCCCGAGTAGTCGGCATCAACTTCGTGATGCCCGAAGACGGTTACATCTCCATGACTGATTTCGCTGTGCAGATGCGCATGCTAGATTTTCTGCATGGGATTTATCCGAAAATTCACATCACGATGCATGCAGGCGAAATTGCGCCGGGACTGGTGACATATGAAGGGCTCTGCTGTCACATTCGCCTTGCCGTCGCGCAAGGCCATGCGGAACGCATCGGGCATGGAGTGGATTTGATGTATGAGGATCGTCCGTATGAGCTATTGAAAGAGATGGCCGCGAAGCATGTGATGGTGGAGATCAATCTGACTAGCAACGATGTGATTCTGGGCGTCAGCGGGAAAGAGCATCCTCTTCCGATCTACCGCAAATCCGGCGTGCCCGTTGCGCTTTCGACCGACGATGAAGGCGTATCGCGCATTGATTTGACACATGAATATGTGCGCGCTGTCGAGACGTATGGGTTCAGCTATCCAGACTTGAAGCAGATGGTGCGGACGAGTCTGGAACACAGCTTCCTGCCGGGCGCAAGTATCTGGCGCGAGCAGGATGTTTTTACTCTTGCCGTTGCCGCCTGCAGTGGGAATTCATTTGGCACGGAAAAACCCTCGACTTCGTGTGGAGAATTTTTGCGGAGCAGTGAAAAAGCAAAGCAGCAGTGGGAGCTCGAGCGGCGTTTCCGCAAATTCGAATCGACCTTCTAAGTTCTTGCTGCTAAACACCCAGATGATCTGGAAATTTTAGGTATATCATCGCAAAATGGCGGGAATGAAAAAGGGTCCCATTGGAGTTTGGTTTAATGTGGCTCTGGTAATTCTTGTTTCGAGCGCTTGGGTGGGCTCCAAGGCAGGTTCCAAAATTGCACAGCTTTGGGAAAAACATCAGCGGCAAAAGCATGGAATGGTGCGCGATCCGAACTGGGCGCATGTAGAATCCACGTTGTCAGAGTTGAGCGCCATTCAAATTTTACAGCTTTATGCCTTCGTCACGCGCAATGATAAGAACCTCTCGAAGAAGTATCTGCTCAACGAAATTATGGGACTTGAGGAGCTCAAGCGCCGATCGGGCGCCGCCGAAATCGGACCTGTTATTGATATTTACCTTGCACTCGCATATGTGGACGCTGCAATTGCGGAAGAACAGGACAATAACAAAGAACTGGCGACCAAAAACATGAGTTCAGCGCAAACTTTGTTTCGGTCTCTCGGCTGGCGGGACTATTCGGAGGAGGCGCTTAAGCTAGTGGTAAGACGCGAACTCGACCGGTGGAACGGGCAGCCACAAATCAGGCTGGACGGGAAATGACACTCGCAGCGAAGGTCACATACTTCACAGCATTATTCATTGGATTGTCAGTCGGAGCATTCTTCGGATTCAAGACCGCCGCGCCCATGGTCGAGGCCTATTACGACAACCTGCACCTAACGGCACCAATGGTCTTCAGTCGCTTCTCGTATTTGCAGTACAGCTATGCAGATACTGCTCATGCCAAGGCCGCGCTATATGCTCTTGCAGGGTTTTTGGAGGAATTGGAGAAGCTGCAGCCTGAGCAGGCCCAGGAGCGAGAGTTGGCTTTCACCTACGCGCGGCTGGCGGTGCTTGAGGAGGCTGCAGAAAAGCTGGACGAGTCGCACGCACTTATGGCAAAGGCCCGCTATTGGCACTCCTCGAGCGGGCTTCGGGACTATTCCGAATCCGAAATGAAAGCCACGTTGAAGATACTGGACGCGCGTGCTCAGGAATAGTCACCGCCCGCACGACTCCTGCAACTTTTAACTTTTAGTGAGCGGCGGGTTCGGCGGCGGGGTGCATGCCGTGCTGCGGGACTTCGTGGACACCGCGAAGCGGCTGCTCTTGATGGAAGCGATAAAGCTGGTTAAGCGGGCCGGCACCCTTCCCGATGGCGTAAGACTTTTCGATAGCCTTGGTGACGTAGGCTTTGGCGAGAATCACGGCTTCGCGGAGTTGCAGGCCGGACGCGAGTTGCGCGGCGATGGCGGATGAAAACGTGCATCCGGAGCCGTGGGTGTTGGGACTCTTCACGTGGTCTCCGCCGAAAGTCTCCACTTCGCTGCCTTCGCAGAGCACGTCAATCGGTTTTTCCATGTGGCCACCGGTGACGACGACGGCGCGCGCGCCCATCTCCACCAACTTCTGTCCTGCGGCTTTCATCCCGTTGAGATCCTTGACTTCCAGGCCGGTGAGAAATTCCGCTTCGGGCATGTTGGGAGTGATCACGCGGACGCGCTTCAGGAGCTCATCGCGGACGAACTTCAGTCCGGCGGTATCGATCAATTCCTCATTCCCCGCGGTGGGCCGGAAGACCGGGTCGAGGACCACATGCGCGAATTTGTGCTTGTCGAGAAATTCGGTGACGGCGACGGCATTGCCGCGATTCGCAAGCATGCCGATTTTCACAGCGGCCATGGAAACGTCGGCGGCGAGCTCGTCGAGCTGCGCGCGCAACTGCGCTGCAGGAGTGGCGTGCACGGATTTCACGCCCTGCGTGGATTGCACGGTGAGCGCGGTGATGGCCGCCACGCCGTAACAATTGTGGGCCGCGAAAGTTTTCAGATCCGCGGCTGCACCCGCTCCGCACGAAGGATCAAATCCGGCAATCGTCAAAAGGATTGGTGGTGTGTGGTTCGTGTGTTCGGCCAACTCTCAACGCCTCCGCGCAAGGCCCTGCAGACAACGACGCCGGCGCCGCCTTTACTGCGAGGCACGCCGGCAAATAAAAATGTACGCGCGTTCTACACTGCAACGCAACAATAATTTTCAGCGAGGAGAAAAGTTGGACGATTATCAATTCTTGTTTTCTTGAAGAAAGCGGATCACCACGCGGCTGAACTCTTCGGGCAATTCGAGATACATCAGATGTCCCGCATCAGCGATCACCACCCGGCGCGAGTTGGAAATCCCCGCTTCGATCACGCCGGCGTGCGCATGCACGTCGGGAATGTCGGCATCGCCCGCAAGAATCAAAGTAGGCACGCGAATTTCGTGCAGGCGAGCGAGCGCGGAGGGCGTGTCTCTGGCCATGTCCTGGTGAGTGAGGTCTTGGGGGCTGGCGGCGAGGAGATCGTGGAGTTTCTTTCGCGCTGCCGGATGATCCGAGGCGAGCACATACTTGTCGTTCGACCAGTTGTCAATCAGGGCCGCGACGTCATTTTTCTCCATGGGCTTCTGATTCGCGACCCCACGATCGAGAAAGTGGTCCGAAAAGCCGTAGCCGTCCACAACCGCGCCCACCAGGACCAGTGCTTCGACGAGCGCCGGATGTTGCAGTGTGAAATTGATGGCCAGTGCTCCGCCGTGAGAGCTGCCCACGAGCGTGGCCTGTTTAATTTTGAGGTGGCGGAGCAAGGCAACGAGATCATCGGTCTCGGAGTGCCACCTAGTAGCGGGAGGTGAGAGTCCGTAACCTGGCCGGTCGTAACGCACGGTGTGGAACTCTTTGCAAAACGCGCCCCAGACGCCATCCCATACTGCGGAGTGAACGATTCCATCGTGAATCAAGACTACGGCTTCAGGACCAGCGCCGCATTCTTCATAGTGGAGCTTCGTGCCGTTTAATTTGAGATAGCTTTCTGCAGAATTTTGGGGCGCGGCGGATGCGCTTGCAGAAGCAGGCAGGGCCGAAGCATGGATTGCAACGACAACTAAAATACCGGGGAGGATGGGCCGGATAGCAGGAAAGAGGCGCTTCAAAAATCCTTCTCCTCGGGCGGACTTTACCAGTCTGTGGACTACGGGAAGAGACCGCGGACGAGAGTGGCATCCGCCACGCGCCCGACAGCAAGGCAATAAGCTCCTGTGCGCATGTGAGTGCGATGCTTGCGCGCGGTTTCATGCACTTCCAGGAAGGCACGCTTCATCACGGACTCGAGCTTGGCATTCACTTCCGATTCCGACCAGAAGAAACTCTGGAGATCCTGCACCCATTCGAAATAACTGACGGTGACTCCGCCGGCATTCGCGAGAATATCGGGCAGGACCATGATGCCTTTGCGCGCGAGGACTTCGTCCGCATGGGGTGTGGTGGGCCCATTGCCAGCTTCAGCGATGATTTTCGCTTTGATTTGGTCGGCGTTGTTAAGAGTGATCACATTTTCGAGAGCCGCTGGGATCAAGATGTCGCACTTCATGGTCAGCAAATCGTCATTCGAGATGCGCGACGTGCCCGGCATGCCGACCACAGTTCCCGAGCGTTCCTTGTAGCGCATCGCTTTCAGCGGATCGATGCCGCGGGAATTAAAAACGCCGCCACGGGAATCGCTGATGGCAATCACGCGCGCCTTTTTCTCGGCAAAAAGTCTAGCGGCAAGCGAACCGGCATTGCCGAATCCTTGAATGGCGACAGTCGAACCACGCAGCGACATCTTCTTAACGCGGCAAGCTTCTTCCGTGACGAAAAGGCAGCCGCGCGCTGTCGCTTCATTGCGTCCCTCGGATCCGCCGATGGAAAGAGGTTTCCCGGTGACCACACCGAGCGAGGAATATCCTTTGGTCATGGAGTAGGTGTCCATGATCCAGGCCATGGTCTGCGAATCGGTGTAAACGTCCGGCGCGGGAATGTCCTGCTCCGGACCGATGATGGGGAAGATTTCAGAAGCATAGCGGCGCGTCATGCGCTCGAGCTCGGGCTTGCTCATGCGCTTGGGGTCGCAGATGACACCGCCTTTGCCGCCGCCGTAGGGAATGTTAACGGTCGCGGTCTTCCAGGTCATCCAGGCGGCAAGGGCCTTCACTTCGTCGAGGGTGACTGCGGGATGGTAGCGGATGCCGCCCTTGGCGGGCCCGCGGGCGATATTGTGCTGCACGCGATAGCCGGTGAAGACTTTGATCTGGCCATTGTCCATCTTTGTGGGAACGGAGACTTCGAACACGCGCTTGGGCGTCCGAAGAATCTGGCGCAGACCGGGATCGAGTTTCAAGTATTCGGCGGCGATATCGAACTGGATTTGCGAGATGCGGTAGGGATTCAGATCCTCGCGCGGCGCAATGCGCGGGATAGGCTGGGGAGCTGCTTTGGCAACGGTGGCCATCTGTCCTTCCTCCTGACGTGGCGAGAACTGCGCTGCCTTCGCCTGCCGAAAATATTATCGGGAGATGCGGTTGCTTGGTAAGTCTAGCGCGAGTCGCAGTTTAGCCAAGCCGTCTAGGATGTCAATGAAAACCACTGGCGAGATACGAATTGAGAGAAGGATGGGCAAGGGGACTGGACCAGGCCAGGGCTGATAACGCTATATTAAGTCTCTGATAATACGTATGTTACATGCATGGCGGCATGAAGTCCCATCAGGCGCTGACGGCGGTTCGGCAGGCCGAGAAAACGGGAGAATAGCGGGTTGACCGCTGAAGGCCGGGCAAGTTAGGCTGCAGGCACAGCCTTGATTCAGCAGCGTGCTGAGTGCGTTCAACGGCGAATTGCAATCCGGAGAGTCGCCGCGCGCGTATCTAATTAATGGAGCTGCCTAAACCAAGTGAGTCCAGGGACGGGAGCAGAGATGAGGGCCTCGGATGCGGCGCTCATCGAGAGGATTGTCGCGAAGGATGAGGCGGCGCTGGCGGTGCTGTACGACCGCTACGCCGGGATGGTTTGTTCCATGCTGAACCGCATCTTGCGCGACAAGCAGGCGGCGGAGGAAATCTTGCAGGATATTTTTTACCAGCTCTGGCGGACGGCCGGTCGTTTTGACTCCTCCCGTGGTTCGCTGGCCGGCTGGTTGATCGTGATAGGACGCAATCGCGCGATTTCGCTCCTGCGCCGTCACAATCCGAGCCAGGGCGAAGAACTGCTGGAGAACACAGTGGTACTGCCATCTAATCTGGAGGGCAGGCTGGCGCAGGAGCAGTCGTTTCGACGTGTAGAAAGCGCGCTGGCAGCCCTGCCGAGAGAACAACGAGCGGCTGTGGAACTGGCATATTTCGAGGGGATGACGCATAGCGAGATCGCCCGCCGCACGGGTGACCCGCTCGGAACTGTGAAGACGCGCTTGCGGTCGGCAATGGAATCATTGAAACGGAATCTGCAAATGGAAACAAGATGAGCGGACATCCAACTCGCGAAGAAGATTTCGACCTCTACGCGCTTGGCGCGCTGGAGGGCGAAGAGAAGGAGACGATTGAGTCGCACGTGGCGGGTTGTGCTGCATGCTCGCGGAAGCTTGCGGAAGCGCATGGCCGAATCGCTATGCTGGCTCTGGGTGCGCCGCGCGTGGAACCGTCGCAGAGCGTGCGAGAGAGGTTGATGAGCAGCCTGCACCCGACGGTAGACGACCGAACTGTGAAATTGCCGCCTGCGGAACCGGAACAGGCGGGCGGATTCTTCGGACGCTGGTGGGCGGCGGTGCTGGCGCCTGCGGCTGTGGTCCTGGCGCTCGCCGCGTTTTTCTTGTGGACGGAAAATTCGCGGCTCGACCGCCAGCTTACCGAATTGCGCGCGAAAGTGCAGGAACAACAAAAGCAGCTCGACTACGCGCGTAACGTGGCGCATTTGATGGAAGCAAAAGACACCATCAGCGTGTCGCTCGCGCCCATGCCGGGGATGCCGAACGGGGCCGTAAAAGTGATGTACAACGAGAAGATGGGCATGCTGATGTACGACGGTTGGATTGAGCCGCCGCCCGAAGATAAAAGCTATCAACTCTGGGTTGTCCCGATGGAGGGCAATCCCATCAGTGTGGGCGTTTTCAATCCTGCTACCAGCGACTCAGCTCATTGGTTGACGAAAATTCCTGAAGGCGTCCCGGCCAAGGCGTTCGCGATCACACTTGAGCCTGCGGGCGGCGCGGCCGCTCCCAGCGGTCCGCAAGTCCTCGCTGGTCCTGCTTCCTGAAGAAGCGAATTTCCCACGCAGGTCTGGAAAAACCAAAATCAAAAAGAGGGAGTTGGGAGTCGCAATTTTGCGATTTCAGAATGCCGGGCGGTTGGATATGTGTCCATGTTTGCGCGTCAGATTTATTTTGAAGTTGCGGGAATGCGATCGGTGCCCATATAGGGGCGAAGGGCTTCGGGGATAAGGACGGAGCCGTCGGGCTGCTGGAAATTTTCGACGATGGCGATCCAGGTTCGGCCTACAGCGAGGCCGGAACCGTTGAGCGTGTGGACGAACTCGGACTTTTGCCCCTTGGGGCCTGCTTTGTGTTTGAAGCGAATTCCAGCGCGGCGAGCCTGGAAGGCTTCGCAATTGGAGCAGGAAGAAATCTCCATGAACTCGTTCGCGGAAGGAAGCCAGACTTCGATGTCATATGTTTTCGCCGAGGCAAATCCCATATCGGCGGTGCAGAGTTGCATCACGCGGTATGGAAGCACTAAGCGCT
>Ga0210384_10000838_pt1 | contig 44695 bp, 71 predicted proteins | sample IncBWH2MmetaG_FD_160574 | JGI IMG/M metagenome (GOLD analysis project Ga0210384, IMG submission 160574) | Forest soil microbial communities from Barre Woods Harvard Forest LTER site, Petersham, Massachusetts, United States - Inc-BW-H-2-M | ecosystem: Environmental > Terrestrial > Soil >... | reverse complement strand
AAGACAAACCAATGTCTTTCATCTGTTCCATACCAGCCAGAAAGGTAGCTTGCAGGAAAGTTTGACACTCCATCCAAGCTTTACCGTCTAAAGTGCAGGAAATAAGCGCTTCACCATCTATTTGATCTCCCACAAAATCATTGTAAACTAAATACAATCCATAAGCAGGAGCATTTTTTAGCTGAACAATTAAAGCAAACTCTGGAAGCTGTTCTTCTTGTGTACAGTTTCCTAAAATCATTTTCAGCTCTTGTTGTTCTACAGAAATCTGACAACCCCAAATTTTGTTTTTGAGTTCAACTCCCTCTTCTGTTTCAAATATAAGTTTCTCTGGCAGAAGAAACTCCTTTGACATAATAGACTTACTTTTATCGATATCAACAAAAGAAGATGGAATGACAGCTAGATTTGCTAGCACATGTCGAATAATGGTCTCGGTCAATACACGATTCATGAATTACCCTTCATATGAATGACCTGGCGCAACACATCTCCCAAATCTGGAACGGAAAAATCAAGCTTAGGCAATTCAGCTAATGAATCATCAATAAAGGTTTCAAATGGAAAATCATCTCCAGCAGCTCGACGTCTACCTAACTCTTCCATACACATGATGGCAATATCTCGGTAGCATCCAAAATATCTATCACAAACAATCATTTCACACAATTGCCGAGTAGGATAGTTAGGTAAATTAGCTTTGATTTCTTCGATATCCATCGGAGTGTCATCGAGGTCATCCAATTCAATATCATCATCTTCTAATTCATCGAAATTTTTAGCTGGCATGGTGCCTCAAGGGTGGCGGAGTGGAAATTTTTACTTTCAAAGAGGGTAATATATGACCGTTTTTGCGATAGTCAAAGAAATGCAATTTTGCATCAAAAAACAAGTTATTGAAATTCAAAACTTTTCCCAACACCAACAAGTCACGAAAACTTTGAAAAACCATCTTGATAATTCTGCTTACTTCTGATTTCTCCAGCAAAGTATATCTAGCATAAACTCTGTCAGCTAAATCCTGATTGTACTTGAGATTAACCGGATTTTCCTCATTCAGTAAATCTACTACCTGTTGATGAGATAGATCCTTAAAAGAAAACGGTTTAACCCTCTTTGGTTTCTTCATCGCCCCTAACCTCCCAGATCGTACAAGAGATCATATAACAGCTGATCCCCCTATAAGTCCCCCGTTGCGTTTGTCGAGAGAGAGTTCGACAAAATGAAAATAATTGCCAAAAAGGTGAAAATTAGCGCCCGGTTATATGCTGGATCACCGAATCAGAGCAAAATCAATAATCTGGCACCAGATACTAATAAAAGCATATCTTTATGAAATTCCTTAATCTCTAGCAAATAGGTCATCATGGATAAGTGCAGTAAAGTTGGAGCTTTGTACATAGCCAGTTTAAAGGCAATTGCTTTGATTCATCAGCATAATCACTGGACTACCAGGGGTCACGCTTTCTATGGCGACCATTTATTGTTTGAAAGACTGTATAATTCCACATTAAAAGATGTAGACTTAGCTGCCGAAAAGTTTATGGGTCTTTTCGGTGCCGAGGTCTTGAACTACGACCTGCAAGCGGAGCTTCTCAACAAAGTTCTTTTGAAGTATAAGAGCCTGGAAGGTTCTCCTATGGAAATGTCGCTGGCAGTCGAGAAAGATTTTCTTAAATTCTCCAAGGACGCCTACGACTGTTTTGAAAGGGAAGGTAAGCTCACCTTAGGTCTAGACGATATGGTTATGCAAATTGCCTCCCAAAGAGAAGAATCGGTTTACCTATTGCAACAATCTCTCCAAGGATAACTCTAACCTATACTATCAAGGATACATATCATGGCTAATGACAAAGAAATTATCAAGAAACTAGTTGCTCTAGCAGACAAGCAACAGAAGATTATCACTAAACTAGCTCAAGCGGCTCAACCATTAGCTGGTGGCGGTGGCAGTAGTTCCTCTTGGGATGATGTATCAGCCTCTGTAACTCCTGTTGTTCAACAGGCAGCCAAAGCTGTTGGAGCTAAAGCTCAATACGGAGTTCAATCCGCTGAACTTGGCAAAGAATCTGGTGCTCTAAGAGTAAAGTTACAATATCCAATGGCACAATTAGGTAGTCCAGAAGCCAAAGCTGTTACCGAAAAGACCAAAGCAATGCTAACTGGCAAGCCACTTAATGGTGTTGCAGTTAACACGGTTGAAGTCATTGGCGTTACAGTTTAACTTTTTTCTGAGCTTCTAATCTACGATATTGTTGAGCGATACTCAATGATTCAAAGACATTGATATTGTCTTTGAGGGACAAACATGTCAACGTTAACAGAATCTCGCCCATAGTGCGGGATTTTGCTTTTTGGCGTTCCTCATCTGGTATTTCTGTTTTAGCATCAATCATTTTGTAAAGGTCTATCTTCAACATCAACTCATTGACGATAGTAGATACCGGATCATTGTTATCAGTTTCTTGATGAAACTTTTCACATTTCTCCCACAGTTCTTCAAAATGGATTGACATTATTCCTCAATCTCTTTATTATCCATCAAAGCAATTTGTAATTGTTCGTCTCCTTGATCAGAAACGAAAATCAAAAAAACAGCACCTACCGAGCAATCAATTAAAACAGGAGCTTTAATTTTGCCCACGTAAAATACTTGTCCGTCTTTATCTTTTCTTGCCTTCAAATCAATTGTCACATTCTTATTAGACATACATTCTCCCGAAATAATCTGACATGCACTTTTCCAAAGCTTTTTTGGATGGCGTCATCTGAAATCCAGCAGCATTTAGTTTAGAAGCATCAATGATGCAGTTGGAACGCTTAGCCACCGTTAGACTATCTAGCTGCTGCTCATTGATAATCTCAAAAGTATGCTTTGGCATATATTTCTGGTATTCACGCATTACCTGAGCTGCTGTCAACGGCTCTGGGTTGGTGACGTGATAAATACCCATGCGACCACCCTTAGCTACCCAATCCACACATCGGGTAAGGTCATCCATGAAAGTCACAGAGTTTGGAATGTCAATGACCTGTTTGTAACCCGCTAATTTGTTAATCAGGTTACGTTGATTGTTCTTAGTGGAGATTGGCATGCGAATACGCAAAGTAGTTACATTTGGCATAGCACCTAACAAAAGATCGCAAGCATATTTGGTTTTAGAGTAAAATGATTTTGGATTAGCAAAATCTGTTTCTTTCCAACCGTTATCTACTTTAATACCTGGGATAATAAAAACACCTTCATTGCGGTCTGGCCAAGGTGTACCATCTCCTTGCAAATAATGAAAACTAGGAGACTCTCCAAAATAAATACAACCTGAACCAATTTGAATAAAATGAATGCCTGCCGTCTCGCATTGAGCGGCTACCATAGCTGGTAATACTACGTTGGACATATAAGTTTCAGACTTATGTGTCTCGCACCAATCCACGTTGGGACGACCCGTTTTACCAATACAGTTGATGATGACATCAGGCTTGTATTTGGTTAGGACATAATCGATATCTTCTTCATGAGGATGAATGCGGTCAAGTATCTTATCATATGGTAAATGGTCGGAGACAAAACCTCCACCAAGGGTAAAAATCTTCATGTGCCCTCGTAATTAGTAATTGCGTAATCAACACTTACTATATCACGGGCATTCAAACGTTGTAGCGGCATACCAAAGGATTAGCTCAATCACCTTGATTTGCATCGGAACATGCTTCTGAATGGTTTTACACATCTCATCTACACTTACAAATCCCCAATGAGAAGCTAGGTTATACAGACGAGAACTGCTAATAGTTTTGGCAGAAGCTCCCACATTTCTAGCTAACTGGCGAGAACTAACAATTCCCATCATAGGAAGAGCTACTAATTTTTCCGGTTTATTCAAAAAATTATCTCGATAGAAATCCCAACCATATAGTTTGATGCCTTTATTAATGATGCTGGCACAATTGATAATAGCATGAAATTTGTCATGGTTAGGAAACACTTCCAAAACTCTTTCTTTAATTTCTTCTTGTTTGGGGAAATTGTTCAGATCCCAAAAACTATGATAAAATGGAGTAAGACGCTGAGTCAGAGCAGGGAAATACTCTGAGACTGTTTGTGGCTCTTCACCGACGCAACAAACGCACCAAACGTATTCTTCAAAAAAAGAAGTGGGAGAAAGTTTTCTGAATTGAGTCTTGGCAACTTTATCTAATTGTTCTTGGTAATTAGTTTGAGCAAAGACCATGGCTCTATTGAAATACTCTTGGTAATCCAAATTAGGAGCTGGTTTATATTTCTTATCAATAACTGGGTTAGATTTGAGTAATTCCATGTTCCTTCTGATAAAAATAGTGATTTACGTAACTAATAGACTCATGGGTTCCTGCATCACTCCATAATCCGTTGACCATACTATAAGACAGCTGGTCATCGGCTAGATATTTGCGAATGATATCAGTGATTTCATATTCACCACGTGCACTAGGTTTTAAGTCTTTGTAGTACTCGAAAAACGTTGGTGTAAATAAATAACAGCCAGAGATAGCCATATTCGTGTAGTCATGATCCAGCTCTTTAGGCTTTTCTTCAATTTTAACAATTTTACCATCCTGTAAAGAAGCTACACCAAAACGAGTGAGGGTCGGGTGGTTAGCTAACATAATTTGGGCGCGAGGGTTAGTCTTCCAATTGGGATTGTTCCAACGTGGAGCATGCTCAAACACGTTGTCTCCCAAGATGACCGAGAAGTCCGCATCATCATAAACAAATCGTTTACAAAGGCTTATAGCGTGAGCAATGCCTTTGGGTTCCGCCTGATACACATAGTTCAGGTTCAAACCATATCTGCTGCCATCTCCTAGATAGCCAGCTACTTGAGCGTAATGATTGCCACCTAATATGACGGTGACATCTTGACATCCCAATTGTTTTAATGTGTTAATGGGATAGTCAATAATAAACTTACCATTAAGACCTAATAGATGTTTGTTGACGACACTAGTTAAAGGAGCTAGTCTTGAACCGGTACCACCTGCCAGGATAATTCCATTCTTCATAAGAAGGAATATATCGGCTTATTTGTTGAATTCTTTGATGGAAGATTTAATAACCTTCAGCTTATCCCAATGATGAGACAAAAGAGTGCTAAATTGTGTATTAAGCATCTCAGATACGGCTGGTGGCGCAAAGTGCACACCATCATCTTTAATCATAAACTCGCGTCCTCGTTCGATTAAAGCCTTGGAGGATAATGCATATAATGTAGCTCCCTCAACAAGAACTTCGGCAAAACAATCGACGAATCTACTGTTTTCTAAAGTAAAATCGGTGAAATGAGGCGTCTGATTGAATTCAGAAATCGACAGCTCAATAAATGCCTCTAAAACATCTTTGGCATAGATATCACAATCTATGAAAATAATGTTACCATGTTCATCATGGGCTTTGGCTTTACCACTACTCTGTAGTCTATTTTTCAATAGACCAAGAAGAATTTCAGAATTACATTGACCTTCACTGGAAATATTTCGGTTTCTCATGAAGTCACATATATCAAGAAGATTTTTTAAGCTCCACAATCAATTCGTCCAATGAATCAACCGTCTGACCATGCATCAAATAGGTTACTGCTGGTTCTGTAGCTGGTTGATCCATTAACACGAAGGTTTTCTTTCCAACACCAGCCGCCCAACCTAATTCAAGGTGAGCATGGCGTCCACATGGAAGGACTAATACGCAAGCATCGCACTGCTTTAGCGCCATCATATCTTCATAGCAACCGTCCGTGGTATTAGGATGTGGCACATTCTTTTTGAATCCTTTTACTGAAGGATCGTCTGGCGAAGAGGGCGCACTAGAATGGTCTTTGAAATCATTAACTTCGAATCCATTTTCACGTAGTTTCGCGACCACCACACTATGCCACTCTGCATTTTTCCACGAACTAGCTACGTAAATTTTCATTTGGACCTCTGGTATCCCCGGTTGGATTCGAACCAACCTTGCCAGTTTAGGAAACTGGAGCACATCCTCTATACCACGGGGACATCACACCTTTATGCCTTCTTATTAGGTGCTACGATCATTGTCATAAACTTGCCTTCCAAAGAAATAGGTGGCGCAGCTACAATGAGTCCATCTAACTGTTGCAAAATCCATTTCAATTTATCACTACCAACTTGAGGATGAGTAATCTCACGACCTCTGAAACGAATGGTAAACTTAACACGATTACCTTCTGTCAAGAACTCTTTGGCTTGTTCAGTCTTATGAGCCAGGTCACCTTCATCCGTGTTAGGGCGGAAAGTAAGTTCTTTGAGTTCTTGCACCTGCTGATTCTTCTTAGCAGCTTGCGCCTTCTTCTTCTCTTCGTATTTGAATTTGCCATAGTCCATAATTTTACAGACTGGAGGCACAGCTCTTGGATTAATTTCTACTAGGTCTAAAGCCTCGTCTGTTGCCAGTTTGAGGGCGTCTCTAGTAGCCATGACCCCTAAGTTATCGCCATTGGAAGCGACAACTCTGATTTGTGGGATACGAATTTGATGATTGATGCGAATGCGTTGTTCTCGTTGTTGGTTGTTATTTTGCATGTGTCTTTTCTTGTAATACCTCTCTTGCTGCTTCCAGCAGGTCTTCCTTGCGGTTGGTGGTGTAAAACTCGCCCGCAATGCCGCGAGTATTGTAAACTTTGTAGCCCAATTTAGTAAGTTCCGCGAACACTTTGTCGTGGCTCGGGTCAGGCATGGTCTCATCCATTTTTAAAGCGACCGCTAGGGCGCAGAAATTGCCGTCCGCATAGTTGTAGGAGTCCAGCACCATCTCACCAGGATAATCAATCACTCTCTGTAATTGTTCCGCGGTTAGCTGACGCAAACCATTCTTTAAACCAGTTTTACGAGGATCTTCAGTCATCATAGTTATCTTGATTTACAGAGTACAATTTCTCACACAATGTAAATTATAATTCGTTCACTTTAGTGAAGGTAAAGGGTAACTGTGGGCGGGTAAGACCCCAAATACTTGTAGAACATAAAATAGTACAAGAACCAAAACAATCACATTAATAACGGTTTTGATTTTTGCATCCATTGGTATTAAAGTATTTACCAAATATAAAACAACTCCGACTATGATTAACGTAATTAAAAATGAAATTAGCATATAAGCCTTAATAGTAAATGGAATACATCTACTGACTACATACTAGTTTATGCTTTTTAATTTTATCTAGGTCTACTCCATATTCTGTAAGGTGAGTAATATCCAACTCCCAAATCTTTTCACTACGTTCTGCCCACACTTTAAAAGCTTGGGCAATATAAGCTTCTGCTTCTTTGCTCGTCATTTTATTGACTGACATCAAATGATGTAATGCATGCACTTTGAGTCCACGGACCTCAGTGTAACCCATATGTTTAACCATGTGACAGCTCGGGCACAAGGCGATCATGCCTTCTAATTTTTGTATTAATTTCTTGTTGTTGTAGCTCCAAATTTCGTGACATTCTACCGGATGCCTGGAGCCAATACTTCCGCAAATCTCACAAGTGTCATAAGCCTTGGAAAACACTTGAGATTTTACATAGTCCCATTGCTTCTTGGTCAAGACGGCGCGGACATTATTAAACCACGAAGAAGATGGAACTAATTCAATTGTGAGCTTTGGTTTAGGCAAGCTTGCTCACCTTGTAAATCAAGGAATACAATTCGCCCTGAAGTTTTTCGGTGGCGACAGGCGTTCCATCGGCATTAGCTATCTTGACAGTGCCATATTTGTGCCTGGTTTCAAGTTCATCACGAAGTTCATTAATTCTGGATTGCATTTCTATTCGAGTCATACAAAATATATATCACAATATTGGGGGTTCATATGGGATTTGAACCCATGACCCGGGAGTTTAGAATTCCCTGCTCTACCAGACTGAGCTAATGAACCACTTATTATTCAAGATAATGCCATCATTCTATCGATAGAAACTCTGGCTCGATTCATCAAATCCTCTGACATGTTAATCTGGGGAGTCAAATCTCTCAATGCAAGATATACCTTCTCCAAAGTATTCTTTTTCATGAAGGGACATTCATTACACGCACAGTTTGCTTCTGGTGGAGCCGGGATGAATGTCTTGTCTGGAGCCGCTTTCTGCATCTGATGCAAGATACCGGACTCCGTGACTACAATAAACTCTTTGTGTTCTGAAGTAGTTGCATACTTCAAAATCCCAGTCGTTGAGCCAATGTAGTCCGCCATCTTGAGAATCGGCTCTTCACATTCTGGATGTGCAAGAACCAAAGCATTCGGATGACGCACTTTAAGACCAACCAATTTTCTTTCACTGAAGGTTTCATGGACAATACAAGCTCCTTGCCACATCTTCATGGGAATGCCAGTCTTCTTCATGATGTAGTTACCAAGATTTCTATCTGGCGCAAAAAGAACTTCTTTACCGGTAGCAGCGGCAGCACGAACAATCTTCTCGGCATTGGAAGAGGTGCAAATATAGTCAGAGAGTGCTTTGACTTCGGCGGAACAGTTGATGTAGCTGACCACGATAGAATTGGGATGGAGGCTTTTCCAGGCAGCGAATTTATCGGCGGGACATCCATCGGCAAGTGAACATCCGGCTTCCAAATCGGGAAGCACCACGATTTTGGTTGGATTAAGAATCTTGGCGGTTTCAGCCATAAAGTGAACGCCAGCAAAACAGATGACATCCGCTTGAGTCTTAGCAGCTTCTTGGGAGAGTTGTAAGGAATCTCCGATGAAGTCAGCAACATCTTGAATTTCTGAATCCTGATAATAGTGTGCCAAGATAACGGCATTACGTTCCTTCTTTAGATATTGAATTCTGTCTTCGATGTCTAAAATAGAAAGACCATCATAGATGCCATCGGCTATCGCTTTACGTTTAGCATCAGCAAACTCTTTAGGCGTTAACATCGGTAACTTTGTCATTTTGGCTCCCAAACTTCAAACCAGCGATTCCATTCTTTACGATTATGTTTCTGCAAATTATCAATTTCCATCAGCTCTTTCATAACCGAATCTACAATTTTTTGTGGCGTTTTGTCGTTAAGACGTTCTAATTTTTGCAAGACTTTATCCATCTTTTTATCAAGGACGTCCCACTCTTTCTCTAAACGATCAAGCATGTCGCCCGGCTCAATGGCGGTGTCTAAACGTACAGAAACTTCTATATCTCCATACGAAGATGAAACAATTTTTGAGACCCAAATGCCTGACATATTCTACCTGGCGCCTTCAGCGAATCCCGACATCGCATACCCCGTTTTAGAGACGGTTGCTCTTCCTTTGAGCTATGAAGGCATAACATCAAACTAAGCCATTATATTGCCAAATGCCATCTGCCCGCTCTTGCGCAGATTCTTTATCTTTCAGATATTTGTAATCAGCGGCGACATATAAAGCATCATGTACTGGTCTCAGTTTTTTCAAGGCGTCATATACTTTGCTAAGATCGCCTAATGCTAGCACAACAGCACGTCCGCCACAATAATGCCAATCAACTTTTTGACCAGATTCTTTAGCAACTGCTTGAACCCATTTCTCTACATCTTTAGCTGCAATGGTATGAGTTAGAAAAACTTGTGAACCATTCTCGTACACATCGCTATCACATTTGTCGCTCATTTTATTTCCCTTTACGTTAATAGAGATCCGGGTGGGATTCGCACCACACATTCTCCTGTTTATCAAACAGGTGCTTGGTCATAAACTACTTGCTGCATCTACCACGTTCGTAGACCGCTTTCATTCTTATTTAGCTACCGGATCATAAGCTCTATATCACTTCAAAGCAAGAGGAAGCCTGCTGCACAATTTCTTACTCTTGGCACCAGGCGCAATGGCAATAGCTGTAATCTGATCCCCAATATCAGGCTCTCGAAAAATCGAAAACTTAATATCTTGCATCTGAGCCTGCTCCATTAGATTATAAAGCTCTTTCTCATTGGCAACAGATAATAGACCAAGATAGTTTGACTGATCAAACCATAATCTATCTATCTCAGGATGTTCAGCAGTAAACTGTCTCAAAGCGTGCATCGACTGCACGGCTTGATAACCGGGTTCCAAATCTGAACGAGTAATCACATACAACTTATCACCGGATTTAATCTATAGACTCATGACTGTCTCCTAAACAGTTTTTGGCAAATAGCTTTGCCTCTTTTGTTAATTTGATTCCATTTGATTTTAAAGGAGGTGGAATCAAGACCTCCAAACATCTTAGCGTTGGCGTGAACCTCAGCCAACCCTGCTAGAAGAAGAGTGCAAGCTTCAGGATGAATAATAAACTCATCGATGTCGCAGGCTTTCATGGTATGAATAATCATATCCATCTTCATCAACTTGGCGGCTTGCAGACTACCTCCAGCTTCCAACCATGTTTGGTATGACATGTCGGCATGGTTTGGAAAATGAGTTCTTCCATTCTCATCGATTGACTTACAATAAGGCTTACCACAATCGTGGTAAATTGTATACTCCTCGATGATATCCTGAGGGAGAAGGACGCTAAGCAGTTGCTGACGATACTCTGTCAACCAATCGGGCAATCGCCAGTCGCCTGAGATGTGCCCGGTTTTCAGATAATCAATCAACTGAAAAATATGCTCTTTAACCGAGAGACCATGCTGGTAAACAGACTGACCTTGGGATTGCTGACAGTCTTGCATGTCTCGGGTGAGTTGAAGCTAGGTGGACATGTTAGAGTGCCTCCGTGAGCCACACCTGAACATCGCTCAAGCTAGGATTATAGATGTAGTTACCAGCCTTTTGAGCTTCCTCATTGCAGAGCAATCGAGGGGCATGAGCTGCTACAATCTTGAAAATTAAGTCAGCATTAGGCTTGTTGTCTTTACCACAAGCGCGTTCCACGGCACGATATGACACACCGCGTAGAAAAGCATAAGCTAACAAGTGATGACGGATATCAATTCCGACCACACGCTTACGAGAAGACAAATTCCAAACAGCTTCTTCCTTTTTTGCTTTTAGAATACGAGTTCTAGCCTTTTTAGACTCAAGAGCCAAGCCCTTGATCTTACCAATCAAAATAAACTTCGAATAATTATGTTTCAGTGCGTTTTTCATTTTACATCTCCTATATGGTTAACAAACAAATTAATTAGAACTTGTCTAACTGTAGGAGGCGCACGTGGACGAATCTATAGATATTTCATGATCGTTTATATATCCAGTTATTAGTGGAACATCTTGATGGTTGCAATTCTTTTGTTTAAATGTGCTAAATCCTTGAATTTATCAAAATCCCAGGGCACAGGCGGCAAGAACTTATTATCAATACGAATAGTGGCAGATTCTCCTCTTAGAGTGTCTCCAGTACCATAGTACTTGGTAATACGAATAGGCTTCCCGCCCTTCATGGTGTAATGTAGTTCTTCGTGCGAAATTGTCAAGGGCGGCAAGCAATTTTCTTTATGACCTTGCCCATCTTTGGCTTTAGCAAGGATTTTGAAATGACATGTTGGACAATTCTTTTCTGCCTCAACAAATCTAAGTCGATTAACAATATCTTGTCCATCAATGATATGATTAGAAGAATATTCCACACTGACGCTATGATTCTTGTGTTTGGAACGGAAAACCCCTTCCTTCAGCACCATAGGTAATCGAATTTGTTCCTGCCCACTACCCCATCTGGGTTTGGCGGGAGAGACAGCATTTAATCTCCCCGAAATGAAAAGTTGCAAATGTTTACCACAGATAATACAATTAGGAATGTAATTTTCTAACTCTTCAAGAGTTTTAAAAATGTGTATCACGGATTCTCTCTAATAGTTTTCTAGGGTTTATTAGTTCTGAGGGTTGTGGAGTATCTAATACCCATGTGACATGATGTCGAGTGCCTGGTACATAGAGTTCCAGATGAAGCATGGTAGTTCCATTGCCTTTATCTTTTTTGAGAACTGGAACAATATTTCCAATAGGGTAGCCAGCTTTGATTTTTTGTCCTATATCAAGCTCATCTTCAATCATCAATTCGCAATACCCGATGACGCCACTAGCTCCTTCAACCATCACTGCAAAAGTGTTATTCCACCAAGGACTAGGCGGATTAGCACCGACTCCAGTAAAATACTCAAAACCAACGACAGTACCATCTTCAATAGCGACCACCTCTTGACCATTTCCGCAATAAATATCGATACCTGGATGATGGTAGAAGGAACGTCGAAAGGCAAAGTCTCCCACGTGTCCTTCGGGTGGAATGACGGGAGTTTTGTTTTTAAGTGGCCATATCATGGTAACATTCTCGTATATTATTAGATAGATAGGGAGATTGAATATGCCAGCTACATTAGTACCAACGACTAGAACTTCATATACCACAGCTCAATTGATTGCCGGTTACGTGGCAGGTTGGAAACAACAGTTTGGAGAGTTGCCAAGCAAGGAAGCCATCGGCGTCCTATATGCTCAAAACACTTTAGAAACTGGCGGCACCACCTCTATGTGGAATAACAATTTAGGCAATGTCAAGTTCGTTGCTAGTTCCAATCCAGACAATGATAATGGTAAATTGTATATGATGCTAGCTAATGTGTGGGAAATTGTTAATGGACAGAAGGTTATCTTCCAACCACCTAGTCCAGCTACTTGGTTTAGAGCTTTTGCAACCCTAGCCGATGGCGTTGCTTTCGAACTAGACTTCCTCAAGAATCACAGATATAGTAAAGCTTGGTCGGCAGTAGAGGCTGGTAATCCAGCAGCTTTCGCTCATTTACTTAAGCTAGCCGGTTACTATACCGCTCCTGAAGCTGATTACGTCAAGCTGATGAATTTCTATTTTGGCAAGTATATGAAGACCACGGCTTATGAAGATGCAGTGAATGCACTCAATCCACCAGCGCCTGAGCCAGATCCTATTCCAGAACCCGTTCCAGTGGCACCAGAACCGCCTCCAGCGCCTGTTCCTGATCCAGTTCCAGCTCCTGCACCAACTCCGCCTCCAGCAGCTCCTACGAGCCTTCTAACCAATATCTTAAATACTATCTTCAATCTATTCAAAAGAAAATAATTAGCTAACCCAGAAACAACAAGTCCGATCCAGGCACTTAGGTTTATCTACTTTAGTAACAAGAGGATCACGAACTTCTTCTGTGATGACAGAGTAATCAGCTTGATACCACCATTCTTTAGGCGGATATTCAGCCGATTCTCCTTCTACAAAAGGGATACTCGGATCAATAACCAGTACTTCTTCAATTAGGGCATGGGTAAAAGAGTACTCAAAGATGTCACCATGATTTTCTAGGATGCATTTTTCAGCGTCTTCGAATTTGGCATAGAGAGACCATAAACGGTCTTGTAGGATAATGCGCCTGGCATTTTCTGCGGTGTCTAGTTGTAGACAACCAACGGCATATACTTTATTCATTTATTTGGTGGAGATGTCGGGAGTCGAACCCGAGTCCTAGATACGTCACGGAAAAAACTCATTCACAAGCTTAGTCAATATTAGAGTCATTGACAACTCTGCTTGATACTCGCTCTTGCCGGCTATCTACTGTTTGTTTCAGGTTAACAACCGTAGCCATTGTTAACCCTATCTTTAGTGGTTTATATCCTTTTGATTACCAAAAATATCTCATCAAAGGACATCCATCAGGCTGCTAGAGCCAATGGAGCAAATGCGTTATCGTTTGCATTTATTCGTCTAACTGCGGATTTACGAGGAAGCAGTCTAAACACCCTCGGCTTGTATCATTTCCTCAATTATTTACCCAGTCGAAGCCGGGTCATCCCCATAAAAAATCCCAACATCGAGAATCGATATTAGGATTGGAGCTGAAGGTGAGAATCGAACTCACGTGATCTCGTTACGAAGGAGACATAATGCCACTATATGACATCAGCTTAATGAAGGTTACTTGTTTTTTGTTCATCCCACCACTCGCGCCACCCTCAAGCGTTGTAGTTGAATCTATGGTTATGTGGAGCCCTATATCGGAATCGAACCGATGACATCCTCGTTACTAGTGAGGTGTTCTACCACTGAACTAAATGGGCTTACTTGGAGCTGAAGTCGAGAGTTGAACTCGATTCTCATCTTTACCAAAGATGAATAATACCGATATACTACATCAGCGTGTTTTGGAGCTAGCGCCGGGAGTCGAACCCGGTTCATCGCGTTACAAGGGCGATATAATACCGTTATACTAAGCTAGCTTACTCAGTCTTATTATATCCACTTATTACCAGATGTCAAGCCTGAGCTAATTTTTAATTTTGCGGGCTAGAGGTCAGGTGCCAACCTTTACATGACTCACATTGATAAATTCTAAGGTCTTTATTGTCAGACAATAAGATTGCCGTTTCAGCATCTCTTTGAGTATTATAACGATTTTTATTCGGTTGGTCGAAGCATTTTTTCATAGTACTCGTCCATAGCCTTTTTAGCATCGTCTTGATGTTTAGCAAGCGCTGGTGCCAACAATTCTTTCAGATAAGCATGCAGTTCAACGGTATCTTGATATTCTACATCCGAAACTTCCGTACTGATCCGAACATGTCCCCTATCGGAAACATTAACTATAATGTTTTCCGGAAAAACAACCATATAACTTGTGGGACTTAGTACACCAGTTCCATAATATCTCTGTCCAGTAAATGGATCTTTTAACTGAGCTAGTTTGTTTTCTATCTCGATAGACTGTTCTTCAGTCAATTCGACTTGAGGATCTAGATGACACATTCCAGAATACATTGTTATTTCAGCATACGGCATTTTCATAGGTTTTCCTTTCGAAAAATATCTGCTCCATTCTTGAAAATATTAGACAAGAAGGACTGGTCTTGAGTAAAAATTGGCAACTCGCCATTAACAAGCCATTTATTCTTCATGGTTCCATCGCTAACTATCTTAGGAACCTTATAGCAAGCCGCGCCCTTTCTAAAATGAACGGGATAGCTATTGAAATCAATACTACACTCTTGTTTAAGCAACTCGATCTTTTCGTCTACACTCAAACCATTTAGCATTTCTTTAATGGTGTTTTTGTCATATTTTTTCAATAGCTCATAAAGTGTTGCACATTGGATAGAGGTGTGAAAATTAGATTGTTGTTTGTGTACCATTACATTAATGGCTTCTCCAATATTAGGCACTACAAAAACTTGAGAGGTAAAAACGGGTTCACCCTGCATACTCAAATCAATGGTACTGGCACAGTTATTGAAGTGTAGGGTAGCAATGGAGGAAGTAACAGAGCAAATTTTTTGCAGGTTGTTATTGTACCATGGTGCCGTCTCAATACTTTGATCATTACGAGCTACAACAACAATTTCATCGTTGTGCTGATAAGCAAAGAGGGCACCTTCAATCTCGTTGCACATTCTCAAAGTAGTGGATAGAATGCACTCAGCGAATTTAGGACAATACGGTTTGTCTAATAGCTCGGTAGCCCTAGCAAAGCTTCGCCCATTGATAGAAATTATCAGGGGAATTCGATTGAGCAGTTTATGGTCAGACGCCTCCTGATAGGAAGCGATCCTGTCTTTAAGTTTAAGATTAGACATATCGAATGAATATAACTTACGGAGTAGCTGGATTTTGCTGTTTAATCTGATTAATATAGTCTAAAAGTAAAGGTTTTAGATTACCTTGCAACTTAATGGATAATGGACTGGTTGGTTTGATTTGAGATAAATTACTATATTCTGGGCTATTAATAATTGAATCTCCCCAATTTCTAATGATATTGGCAGCTACTTTGGATGTAAATGGATTTCTACCATTAAAGAAAGTAATATAAACTTTCTTGGCTATTCCGCCTACATTTTTGACATCTGGAATCGCGCCACTTAAATCTAAATTGTTATCGATGATCTTCTGAAAATTATCTTTACCATTACTAGCATAATGTAAAGCTTCATGTAATTTCTGAACCAACCCCATCAATAAAGGAATTGTGGCGCTATTATAACCCGTTGCTAAATTGGCTGATAAAATACCTGGTAAAGCAGGCGGAGCTGGGACTGTAATAGGCGTGGTAGTGGGCTGCGCCGGTTGGGCAGGTGTTGCTTGGGCTAGTTTTTGCAACAATCTGAATCTAAGCTTGTTCATGGATAACTAAATGTCTAATATATAGTAGAGTCAAAATGATGACCCACATAGCAGCATAGGCAACATAACGACCTCCATCAGTCTCGATCATATCGCATAGCACGATGTTCCTCTTCTCGGCGGCTTTTGCGCCTTTCCTCTAATTCTTTAGTGTGTTTTTCTTCACACTCGACCATATCTAGGTAATCCTGTTCATCCATGGTCAGTTCTTCCATTTCATCCGTTTCCAGATTCCACACTGGGAACTGTATTTGCTTCTTGGGCTCGTTGCTCATGGGCAGCTCTTTTCTGTCGAAAATCAGCAATGGCTGACTTAATAGCATCCTCGGCGAGAACCGAGCAATGAATTTTGACTGGCGGTAAACATAGTTCCTCTACGAGCTGAGAGTTTTGAATAGCTTCAGCTTCTTCAATAGATTTTCCTTTAATCCATTCTGTAGCTAGAGAAGACGCAGCAATAGCAGAACCGCAGCCAAAGGTTTTGAATTTGGCATCGGTAATGAGCTGGGTCTCAGGGTCAACTTTGATTTGCAGACGCATGACGTCACCACAAGCCGGCGCACCGACCAAACCTGTTCCTACGTTAGGATCGTTTTTATCCAACGTACCTACGTTTCTAGGATTTTCTGCATGATCTATTACTTTATCGCTGTATGACATAATGATTACCTATGGATAGCAAAGTGAACATCTAACATTTCAGGGATTAATCCCTTCTTCTTTAAACTCCAATCCATAAACTTCTCAGGATAGAATTCGTTTCTGGCTTTAAAATATTCTGGCATATGAAAAAAGAAAGAGGAATACAAATCCATATCAGATGGTAAAGCAATAGCAAACTGATCGTTAAACCATCCAGGAGAACATTGAGATTTGGGTAGATAAATTACCTTATCTTTTTGAATGGTTGGAAGGCTCACTGCTTGGTGAAACATCAAATCAGGACGGCACCTAACAATCCAATCGTATTTAATACCGCTTTCCAGTTCGTATCTTTTTCTTAGCTCATTAGCCGCATATATCTTGTAAAACATGCTTGCCATGTGTCCCACATGTTTGGGTTCGTTACGCAAATGCGGTGCATATTCGTTTCCCTGATGGATTAACTCTTCCACAAAATTAGAGTCTTCTACTACCATTTTCTTAGGCTTAAGATGCTGTTCTATTTGAGTTAAATAATGAGAAGTAGTATCTTGTCTTTGATCAGTTTTATACCTGCAAGCATATCCCATTTTATCCCAGGTAGAAAGAAAGATATCACAGTCATAGTTTCTAAGCAAATAAAAATGAAGAGTGGGCAAAGTTTGCTCAAACTGTCTTAGATGTCCCGACAAACACACTGCAATTTTCATCTTATCATTCCTAAAGCTCTTTCCAAAAGCATGTTATCTTGTACCAAACCGTTGGCTCGCTTGATAACATACTTAAAATTCACCTTAGCTATTGGTAATCCTTGACTCTCAATATGATATAGTAGTAATTTTTCAGGATGAAAAGGGGCTCCTGCATGTAGGTGTCTTTCTAGGTTGGAATATATGGAGGAATATTTATCCATCACGGCAGAACCGCCGAAAGCAAATTGATCACAAGCTCCACCAAAATTACCATAAGAGGGTAAAAACAAATTATTAAAACTGGTTCGATCATCTATTGGGATAGGATGTTCTACGTATAAATCTCCTCTAAACCTAATAACACAATCATAAATAAAGTTGTTCTCCTGTTCATACTCTTTCTTCAAATCATTACAAACTTCTACTTTGTAATACATGGAAAGAATACCAGGTATATCTCGGTGGTCAATCAATCTCTGTTGCATAATTGGTTTAACCGCAAAAGTCTTAGTTTTCTCCACAATTATTTTTTTAGGATTATAAAGCTGATAAATCTTCGGTAACAACAGATTAGTTTCTGTTACATGTAAGTCGGCATCGGTGAAGCGATAGGACAATCCTAAAATATCCCAAGTATGAATGAAAACATCACAATCTAAAACATCTAAAATGTTTTCTTTAACACTGCGATAGTTCTCTTCAAACGTTCTAAGATGTCCAGAAATACAAAGAGCAGTTTTAACTTTTTTAGTTAGACCAACAGTTTTCACTGGGAGATTAGATAATGAGAGATTAGACAGTCTGGGGTCGGGGCTAGGCTTAACTGGAAGTTGAGTGTTTTGAATTGTATTCTGTACGGGCGCTGGCTCTTGCGGAGCATTACGGGGAACAAAGATAGCTACGTGCTGACTACTATCTTTAATAGCGAACCAAATTCTTCTTTTATTAACATCGCAGCGATCATTATTCTGCGCCTGCCAATCATATACATAAGGACCCGAATTGAATCTGACGTTATCGTTTCTTCTGAAAGTAAATCCACATTCTTTCAAGACTCTTTCAATAGCGGCTGCCGTAGGTCGGCTACTCACGCCGTTCACTGATAAATCGTAGATATTTTTGTTCTCTGTAACTTTGATGCATTTGTATGGATCATTAGAATCACAAACAGTAGTCTCTAAAATCAAATGAGATGCAGATGCACAAACGGCTCGAAGATGAGCTTCATAATCATTGAGATGGCAAATAAGGTCTAAATCCAATATCAAATCAAACTGTTTCCCATAAAACGGAAAAGTATGATCTAAGTCTGCCTTGACTGTTTTGATACCTGGAAATTTTTTACCCACTATTTTGAGATGATCTTGTCGAGCATCCACCGCCGTCACATCGGCACCCAATCGATACAGGGCGCCGCTAATGTCGGCATGACCGCATCCTAAATCCAACACTCTTTTTTGGAACATGAATTGATGACCGTAGTAATCAATAATGCCTTTGATTCTTTTTTGATTCCAATCTAAGTATTTACCATCAAACACGTTATCCCCTAACTACATAGTTTTTGAGAAAAAACTGTAAATCATCTGGCGTACCTAATCCCCACATAGCTTTACAATCTTGAGTTTTGATTTTCTTACTATCTTGCACATATTCGTTGTAGACCGGGCAAACATAGAACTCATTGTTGACACGAATGTTTTTGTCAATCATTTGTTCAGCGTATTTAACATACTCTCTACCACGATTGAAATAGTAAATACCAACCGTCGCAATATCACTAATAGGTTTCTTTTCAGCTACTTCCGTAACGAAACCTAGCTCATCAACCTTAGCAAAACTCCATTTAGGATCGCTATCTCTAAAAGACAGGATACTGCCATCTAATTCATTAGATAAGGCATGATACAAAAAATCACTAGAATCCCACTCAACGAATTGATCGGAGTTGGCAATCAACAAGTGGTCATCGTTGTCGATGTATTCTTTTGCTAACAATGTAGTACACGCCGCGCCTTCTGTCAAGCCGAAAGTCTGCACAATTTTACAGCCGGGAGCGATTAAAGGTAGTACAGCTCCCAGGTTATGATCCTCATATAAAGATTTTTGCACCACAAAAACGTAATTAGCGTCTAGATTGAGATTCTCTACTACCCATTGGATCATGGGTTTACCATTAACATCAATCAATGGCTTGGGTAATTTATAGCCTTCTTTTTTGAAACGGCTACCAGCACCTGCCATTGGAATCAGAACCGTCAAATCTCGACCTGGCCATTTTAGTCTAGTGGGTTTGACTGCATCAATGGTACGATGAATTTTTTCATAAGTTAGGTCTAATGGATTGTCTACTCCACAAACATAGGCTCCCGAACTAACAGCAGCTTCACGACCATGTTTAGAGTCTTCTACAATGACAGTCTCGCAGGGTTTGACACCTGCTTCAACCATGCTTTTGAGATATATTTCTGGATGTGGTTTCTGATTTTTCACATCCTCATTGGAGAGGATGAAATCAAAAAAGGGCAGGACACCCAATAATGATAATCCATTCTCAATAGTTTGTCGAATGGCGTTGGATGCCATATAGATAAGATAGCCTTCTTTTTTAAGGCGGTCTAGAATATCTACCAATCTAGCGTCATAGTGCAGGTGCACCTGTAACATCTGCATGGTATAGACTTGCTTCTGATAGTAAATCTCATTTACAAGGTGAAGGGGGAGTCCTTTAACTTGGGTAAGTAGGTGGAGTTTCTTTTTGGTGGAGAGTCCGTCAAAAATAGAAATATGCTCATCTCGGGTAATAATGAATTTGGGATCTATTTCTTCGAGAGCCTTGTTGAGGGACTGGTAGTGTAGTTCTTTACAGTCAGCAATAACTCCGTCAAAATCGAAAACTATTAGCTTGATCATCATATCTCCCGAATTATAGAAGATATGCTAAATACATGGCAGGTAAGCTAATTTTATCTTTTACCGAGCTGAAAATCTACAGGAAAATCAGTACAAATGCCTCCCGCCCTGGAAAGGTCGATTCCTGGAGCCCTTTCTGGCATTACCGCGATAGAACGGTGACCCAACACTGGATAACCCGGATAGGTCCAAATCCATTTCTGGGAGGTCAATGTACAAGCATCGGCATCATGAAAAAAGGTATGCACTGGAAAACCTGGGTCTACCAAAGCCGTGATAGCTTCCAGATTTTTGGCATGACACCAAAAATGGCTATTATCTAGAAAATAATCTTCCACTTCATATTGTGGAGCATCATGTCCTAAGATGTATTTTCCACTGATGAGCCAAACATCTAATTCTACATCATAACCTTTACGAACGGCAGCTCTTAGATAATCCGGGTGATTTTCTTTATCAGGGTTAGGACCATTGGTATTACCCCTATGTGCAATATAAATCATCACTTAACCTTGCACTGATCCCAAATATTCTTGACTGTCAAGTCTTCTGTCACATTCATGTAAGACTGATGATGATCGAAATCTGCTAGAGAACCACCAGGCGTTCCGGTATCAGCTCGCATCTTAGCTAACTTAGCTGCCCAATAAGCACGGCTTCTAGTGTAATAGTGTGCAATGAATCCTACGTTTTGAGTAATTGGATTATTGAAAGGTCCATTGAATTGAACTCTGTTTTCATTAAACTGATATTGACCTGGATTCATAGTTGGATGATGTGGATCATCCCAGATCCTAGCTTGAGCATAATCCACTTGAACAATAGACTGAATGTGGCTATTAATAGCAGCTTGGCTATCAGCACGCTTGGTATACGCCTCATAAGTTGAGACACCGGCTGGTGGTTCTACATCTCTACCGTTAGAGCCAAAAGAATGCCAGTTCAAACCAAGGGAACCATTTGCCTCATAGTCTTGTAGCATGACTTTGATATCATTGGTTTTCATTGGCACAGTTACTTGATCAATATCAATGAACTGAACCCAACGAGATTTGCCTTTGAAATATTGAACACCATCTCGCCAAGCATGGGCGTGTCGATTGGGCTCAGGATAATGAATCACATGAATGTCATTCCTACCTTTGAATCTCTCAGATAAAGGATTTGTAGAACGATCAAAAAACAAAAAGAACTCTACCCCTAAGTGTTTATGAATAGCTACAAAGTCATCAATATAATTATCTTCATTTTTAACAATAGAGCAACTAGATAGGTAATACATCACTTCTTCCTTAGGGAATAATTTGTTTGGCTCTATCTCTCATTAACTGAAAAAGAGCAGTTATTTCTATTTCGTTATACTGATAGCTATTTCCCCAATAATTTTCTTTATTGATGGAACTCAGTCGACTAGAAAACAATTTGTGTCGAGCCACCAAATAATCTAGATTAAAGTATTTGTAGTGATAAGCTAGATAGTTTTTATCACTAACAACAATATGTCCAGTCGGTTCGGCTTGATGGCAGCCGGGTTTGTAATTAATTTCTTCGACAAATTTTTTGTTGAATAGATAGCGTTTATCGTAGTCTAGACTTCTAACACCATATTTGATGCTTGATATGTCTAAATTATCAGACATATTAACCATGTTATAACCAGCAAATTTAATAACGGTGGAGCCTAGTCGCTCTTCCTCTTTTAAAGTCTGTTCACTAATGTCTACTAACTCATCAACATCACAGACTAAAACCCAATCGGTTAGAGCTTGTTTCCAGACATGATTTTTTACTTCCAAATACTTCAAATCATTAATTTGATTATTGGTGTTAAAATATCTAATATAGCAGTTATTGGCTTTAGCTATTTCAACTGTATTATCAGTGCTATAATTGTCATAGACAACAATATGACAGCCAGGAAATCTAGACCTATAGTGGTCTATCATAAACTGAAGAAACAACGATTCATTATATGCAATCGTGTAGATGGTGATCATTTACTGAGGAAGCGGTCTTTTTCTAATGATAACTACTTCAGGACCCTTGCGTTCTGATTCATTTTCATTGGAATATCCACATTGTCGACATTTGACTTTTTTGTAAACGGAGCGCTCATTACCAACGATATCCATCTCTCCGCTACACAATTTACATTTCAGTAGTTTCATTATACCTTTATTCTTCGTGTCCAAATGACACAATTGTGAATCTATCATCCAAGATATTCTCAATCTCGGGCTTGACGTCTTTCCAAGATAGACCACCAATTCCTACGCCGGGACGAGGCACCATAACGCCTTTCAAATCAAACTTATCTACATAGTCTTTCAAGACGGTAGCGGACTGTTTGATGAGTTGAAGATTAGAACCATCCATCAGATTATTAATGGTAGGGAAACTAAAAATCAAACACTTGAATTCTTTATTTCTAATCATATCTCTGGTAGGATCTAGATAATTACCATCTTCATCTAAAGCGCCAATAACGAATGGAATATTGGTCATAAATGTTTTAAGCATTTTGCCCAATCTTTTGGCAGTTTCTGGCCAACGTCTAGCACAAACTCCTGCGCATCCGCCGCCCATGGCAGCAATGCCCTGAATCGTATAATGCGCATTTGTAGTAATACAAATGGCATCTACATCATCTTGATAGATGGTTTCGAAGAGATCGGTTTTAATTTCTTTCATTTAAAGCTTTCAAAATCCTTGAGAATGGTTTTGGCGTATTCTTTGAGAGTTGGAGACGGGTCGCCATTGGACATTACCTTCAATCTATCTAATATATCTTGTGGTGGCAGCTTATCCATGTAGAAGGTAGAGATGCCAATGGCAGCTCCTTCCCTGACGATAGCGTTGACATGTTTGATCAGCATGCGGAAGACGGGAAGGACGAGAGCTTCATCTTTTACCTCTCCTCCTAAAATTTCAGCCCCAGATGTCAACGTTCTGACGTCGGCATTGGGGCTGATTAAGATGTGTGCTAGTTCTTTCGGATTCGTTTGTGCTAAAGTTGTCAATTGGTGGTCGGTGTAATTCATGTGGCAAACCTTATGTCAAAATCGGATTGGTAATATGTCCGCTTAGCTTGAACCTGCACTATTTCTTTGGTGTTCATGATGAGAGCAGTCAGCTTGCCACCGAAGCAGCAACCTGTATCTATTCCATAACATGAAACGCCCGGAGACACCTCTTCAATGAGCGGAGCATCGTATGAATGAACATTATGTCCATATACGACGGATTCTGGTCCGTGCCAGAATTCTGTCCAGAAGTGCGCTCCTGCTGCCTTCTTACCCAGCTTACTAACTTTCTTCAAGCTAATGAATTTTCCATCAGAATCTACATATCTAAGATAGTATAGATCATCTTTAGATTGATTCTGCAATTTAACTCCCGATTTCAACCCGGCATGTGCCACCACGGTGTTGAAATCGGGTAGTTCAATATAATTAGACATGCGAGCGATGTAATTAACATCCTCGTCAGCAAATTCTGTATAGTGGGTTTTACGATCATACACATCGTTTCTCGAACCCATACTCTTAAACCACTTCATAAACTTATGCTCATGGTTTCCCATGACACACTCTAAGTCCATCTCTCGCGCTCTACGAACAACTGCTACAGAACTGGGACCACGATCAATTAGATCCCCTAGTAAGATAAGTCTGTCTGATTCCTTATCATACTCCAGAGTTTTGATTAGTTCATCAAACTCTTCAATACACCCATGTATATCACCAACTATGATTGTCCTTGATTTAATTTCCATCCTTCTTCGCTTCTTCCTTCCTTTGGGCTTCAGCTGGGTCTTCGAAAATGATCTTGGTTCGACCCTCATGACCATGAATATACTCAACATCAGCCAAGCTGTCATAAAGGGCAGTGCTTGCATGAGCACTCAACCACTCTAGAGCTACTTTACCGTTTGAGAATATTACACCCTCAGCAACTTTACCACAACCACTTACTCCAGACGCATCTTCCAATCGCATGAAATGAAATCTACGCATACCCATTCTGATTTTCCTTGTTAATTCCCCTCGCCTTCATGTCTCGTTATTCACATAATATAACGCACGACACCAGGCGTGTCAAGTCCTCTCGTCATTGTAACTTTAGTTTATTTTTAATGATCTCTTGGTCTTTCCAATGTTCCGAGGTTTGGACATGATTGGCTCGAACACACTTCATCACACATGAAGAGAATTCCTCATCTTTGAAGCTTCTTGCCACTCTAACTACTACGCCTTCCCTTATACCACCACAGGCAGAAGGTTGATTCATTAAAGATTCCACTAGCTCTTTCAATTCTTTTTCACTAGAGACTATCCCTTGGAACAAAACCGGAACTGTTGGCAACTCTAATTCTGCTGCCCACAACTCAACATATTCCCATGATGCCCATTGTGGAGTCTCAAAAGAAAAATCTCTAGCATTGAACAACAAAAAATATCCTGGCAACTCCTCATAAGCAATAGAGTGAAGAGCATAACACCATTCACCAAACAACTGCATTTGATCTGGAATCTTATATTTGATAGTAGCGTGTAAAGCTTTCAATCCATCAAACGAAGCATGAGTCGGTGGACCCGAATGAGTGCGGGCAAAACATCCATAGGTTTCTAGTGAAGTATTGCTGCCATCCATTTTCTCCGTAATAACAATCGACTCCCCAACCAATCCCTCGGTTGATGCAGCAATTTTGTCATCATTAGTGGCACCAGGGCTCCACGGGAAATGGAAGGTTCTATTATATTTGGGCGAGTTCATAATTTGGTATATTCTTTTTAGTGCTCGATATAGAGCAAAGAGATGGTTGTTAAATGAAAAGATTAATCCGTATTTACTTCTGGACTCACATTTTTACATTAATTTCTCTATTAGTTTTATTCCTAGTAGCTGTAGAGATATACCCGGAACCAAAAGTTCATCCAGATCATGTTCATCATACAATATATTTAGAACGTAATTTTGATGATTTTGAACAAGAAGCTATCCTAAAAGCGTCTTTAGAGTGGTCATCTACCACTAATAATATTGTGCAATTTGATATTGTTCAATTACCAACTCGTGAAAAGATTAACTTAACTAACGCTATCATAGTTACTAAGGTGTCACCAGATTTTCCCACAGTAATACTATTGGATACTACTAATGATGGAACTACCTTAGGATACTTTGATAGGAATAGTTTGATTCCACATATCGCTTTGATAACGGACAGAATCAAGGATAAAGATTATGCGCCTGTTGTACTGCATGAAATCGGTCATGCATTAGGCTTAGACCACAACGAAGGAATTGATGGTATTGGCACACTCATGTTTCCCTCCATTGATGTCGGCTCTAATCATATTACTTTAAAAGACGGTGAGAAGTTTTGCAAATTGTATCACTGTGACCCAATGAAATTAAAGTACCAAGAAGAATCTTTTCATTTTTGAACGTTTCACATACTTAGCAAATTTCTTAATCTCATTGACATTATCACTATCTAAAACAGCCTGCTCAATCTTTTCAATATTGACCGCCTTAATCTTTTCCGCCAACAATCTCATATAAGTAAAAGATTGTGTCTCAATAATGATATCTTCTATTTGAGATAGGACCTTAGGGTCTTTAGTATGCTTGGCTAATTCGAAAAGATAACGCGGTTTTTTAGAAGACATGATGACGTCTTTGAATTTGTTGACGTCAGAACCTTTAACATGCTTGAGAAACATATGAGCATATTTGACATTCTTGGATTTCAAAATGATAGATTCGAGGGGCTTGCGATCACATCCCTTGACGAAGCAAGCGAATTTGCAAATATATTTAACCTTTTTAGAATCAACCACTACTTTCTGCAAGGCTTTAATATCACAGTTCCTAATGTTCTGGGCAAATAGAAAAGCATACTTGGCGTCCCTATTATCTAGGATAATCTTTTGCATCCTATGCAGTTTGTATGGAAACTCAGTGGAAAAGAAATAAGCTAGAGCGGCATCATTGTCGGCAATGATTTCATTCTGTAATTTCTCTAATTCTTCTGGATTATAGCTGCTTTCATGTTCGGCTCTTTTATTAATCCATCTTAGAGAGTCAGCACTATAGTCGCTCTCAAACAGGTATTTGTTCATACCCATTTATATATCAGAATGCACCTTACTTCAATTCCATCCAAGATTTCATGTATTTCAGTCCCTGTTGATGGTTAGTTTGAAAGAAATGTCCGCCGTTTAATAGATAAGGGGTTCCGCTGAAATGTTCACACAGCGTCTCCGCATGGTATTTAGGTGGGACAATGAAATCTTCTTTGCCAGCGAACACCATAATACGATGAGGTCCATACACCTTCGGAGTCTGGTTGATGGGGTGATAGCGCTGACTAACGTTAAAAATTGGGTACTCCGTGGTGTCGCCCAGGGGTGTCCAAAAGACCATCCGCTTTATCTTACATTGAGGGTGGCAGGCTAAATTGGCTGCCCACCAAGCTCCGAGGCTCTGACCGGCAATGGTCGCCTCAGGAAACAGGTTCACTATACCAAGCAATCGCTGTATTTCTTTCTCCGCCATCATGTCAGAGGTTGGAGTTCTACTGGAGATGTAAATGCGGCGATAACCCAACCACATACTATCATTCCAAACAAATTGAGTTTTGGCTAGCCATTTAGGCACCATAAACCCAGACATGAAGATAATGGTTCTTTTCATTAAATGCCAAATAAAAAGCCCGGTGTTACACCGGGCTTTTCTCAAACGTTCGAATGCTTGGCAATTTCCAGGAACTTATCCAAGAAGCTGTTGCCCCAAGATCCATCCTTACGGTTCTTTGCGATGAAGTCTCTCATATTCGTAGCCTTACCATCGAACATCTGGAAGAATGGCGCTGACCACAAATCCTTGTTCTTAGTGATTAGAATAGCGAAAGTCTTCTTGTCTCCAGGCAGAATCTTGTCAGCTTCTGCTTTAGCAAGCTGATAAGCCTCGTCATGCTGCTTGATAGCCGCCTGAACACCTGTCTTGATCTTCTGAAGATTCTTGACAATTTCTTCTGGCAAGAAAGAGACAACATCGTCATCTTTTTCCGACAGAATCAATTCTACCATGTTGCGTGGAGAGGTTGCCAGTGCATCTCGCACCTTGTTGTACGCCACGTAAGCAGCGTTCTTAACTTTGATACGATCTTCACCTCGACGAACAACCACGCCTTCATGTTCCATTGGGTTTAATGACGAAACCCAATTGACAAGTTCATCCATGGACATGCGCACGTGCGCCTGAACAATTGGTAAACAAGTTGGCAACTGATCTACCACCGGATGCTTCATATCCACTTCTTTGAGGGTCACCAAGCCGCGAACTGCCAACAAGGTTACACCATTGTTTTTGTAGTCTACCACGATACGGTTGTATGGAGTGGTAAGCTCAAAACAATAAGTGTATGACTCCTCTAAGAAGCGAGTAAAGATTTCGAATTCGTAACCAGTCGTTTCAACCAATGCCTTTTCGAACAAAGTTCTGAAGGTAAAGATTCCGTTGTCCATCAGCAGGTCTGCTTCAGGAACGGAGCGAGTTGCCACACACCACTGGTTAGTGAATGGATCATGATAAACGATACACAGAGTACCGTCCAGTTTTTCCAAGATGGCTAGGTCAGGAGCCGACCAATCGATATTGGCTGCGGAACCCTGTCCATAGTTGAAGAATCTCTTCATTGGGAAAGCTAGGATCTTGGTCTTGCCTGGGCAGAGATGGTTGAAGGAACGCTTTCCATCAACTTCTACTGACTGGAATGGCTGACCATCTTCGGCAGACAAGACTAACCCTCGGCATTCTTGTGCCAATGGGTCGCCTTCCTTGGCTTCGATTTGATCGTAGTTCAGGGAGAACTTGTGCCCTGACTTAGAAAACGAAGCATATACTCCGTGTTCTGCAATCAAATCAGCGAATGTTTTGTTTTCTAAAAACTGTTGAACGAGTAACATCACTTGAATCTAACTCCATGAATTGGAAAATGGGGGAGATGCTTGGCGCTCTCCTTGAGAATGTTTTCGATTTCTTGCTGCTGTAGTTTGGGGCAACGCTCTAACTCGGCTGGAGTCAATGAAGCGAACATCCATCGATCTCCATGTTTAGCTTGAAGATAAGCTTCAAACTGTTCATCTGTCATAGACTCAAACCGTTTGGAGACTTGGTTTCTAGCAAAGACTTGCTCAGAGATGACGTCTCCGACCAGCTTGGCTAAGTTGGCTCCTAAGGTTCGCAGTTCGGCAACCGACATATTTCGAACGTCCTTGGAAGAAATAACTTCCATCAAACCATCGTGTAAAGGTTGCAAAACTTTCTTGCCTTCCTCGGAAAGGAAACCGTTATCTCTAAACATCTTGCTCATCTTATTCATCCTTAGTACATAGTAGCGCCAAAAAACAAATTATAGTCGGTACCACGGAGCACCAACTGAAACCAACTCCTGAGATAGTTACCGCATCAGGAATTCTGGCAGCCGGAAAGTAAATCCAAATGCCCACGAAAATGCCGACCCAGCCGGCGAAAAAGAGAATGATTTTCCATAGTAACCCTTTTACAAGGAGCACATACAGAATATATAACACTCCTAAGAGTGAAATACCGAATAACATGTTAGTCACCTATTGGTTGATTGTAATGATCTCCTGCTAGACTATTGTAAATCGGCAACCTATCCATTAGATGTGTTCCCGACTTAAGTATATTTTGTAAGAATTCGTATCGAACATATTTGTATCTATTAAGAACTTGAAGGTCATCTTCGTGTTTGATATATAAACCTTCCATCAAACCAGTCTGATCTGTCTCTGACATGACCTTATCCAAATTAGCGCCCATCATGGCACATTTAGACCTGAGAGTGTTTTTCCATTGGTCGGACTGGTAAATGGTCTTACCGACCAAACCAGTAATCTGTTCCAAGGAAGAGGGTTTGAAAGCTGCAATCATTGGCACCTGCTTGATGAACCGACTGCCTTTCAACAGGTCATTACGAGCGCTAGTAGAGAGCCAGATTTCTCTATTTTTGTCATAGATGTCCGACTCTAGAAAATGATGAGGTAGTTTATCGTAGAAGATAGTATGCTTATTATGCGCCCACTCTCCGAACATGATATAGCGTTCACCCAAGAGAAAGAGGAGGTCTTCCCAATGGTTTTCTGCCCAGAGGAATAGTTCACTGAACTCCTTGCCAATGGCAGGATGTCCTCGGTGCATAACTTGAATGTTGAGGTGATTGTCAAGGCTGATAGAGACGCCGGTAGCGTCCACCTTTTCCTCGATGACTAGAAATTCACCACGCAGTTTATTAAATTGGATGGCTTCGGGGTCGGTCTCTCCGGGCAGGAGTCTTGATCCTTCAATGTGTAGGGTTCTTGGTAGCTTCATGGTACAACTATAGTGTAATCACCTAAAATTAGGTGTCAATTGTAAAAAAGCCTCCAATCCTAAAAATTATTTTTTAAGTTTAGCCAGCTTCTCTTTTAGGTCGCGAATCTCTTTTTGCTTCGCTCTTATTTCTTGTTGTTGGAGAGATTCATCATATGCTTTACGTTTTTCTTCGTACTCCGCATAGAGTCTCTTCCAAACGTCGTGATCTTTCTTAAATTGTTCCGGGTCTGCCGGAAATTTCTTTTTATAGTAAAAGACCACTTCATGCCCATATATTCCCATATCACCCGTGTCAATACTAACACTCATTTTGACTTCATCAGGACTCACATCCGGAGGAAGTAGGTCAAGAATCTTCTGAAGATTCAAGTGCTTCATGCTCATCTTTGGAAGTTTGGGCTGATTCCTATACCCACTATACCAATGGCTAACGCCATCCATTGGACCATCGTTAGACGGGAAGTTACTACGATGATTGTCTTCTTCCTCTTCATCCATCTCTTCGTCATAATCTTCATGACGGAAATGTTCATAGTAATAAAATAAAGCAATGTCAACGGTTCGAGCTTTATAATCCCGCTCGTTAGGCTCCATCATATTCATATAGGGCGGACGACTCATCTTATGTGCCTCGGTAAGGTATAGTGTTCTGTCTCTTCTTCTACCAAGCGACCGTCAATATTGCTGACACGATACTCCTTGGCTATTAGATAGCTTTTGTCTGCGGATAGGGAGAACTTTGCCACATCCACACAATCGCCATCCTCTAAGGTTAGCAGTTTGTGAGCAGGATCAACCACAGGCAGTTCGGTAAAGGATTCAAAGTTGGGAAGAGCTACACCCTCTTCCCTTCTTCTTTTGAGAACCACATAGACAGGCATCTTAGAAATTCCCAGGTGCGACTTGAAAGCAGGTCAATCCCTTGGAACGCCAGAAGTCTACTACTTGGTTTCTATCGTCTAGAACCAAGAAGACGTTGTAGTTGGGGCTGATTTGCCCGTCATAGATTTCTGACTTGATGACTGAGTCCTTGCGCATATCGCCCGTCTTCCTCATGTGAAGCTCGTAACCAAAACTCAAGTGCTTCTTGATGAAAGCTTCCGTCTGAGGTCGGTAACAGTCCTCTCTGCCGGAGCAGAAGATGACATGATAGCCGGACTTGTTCATGGCTTCCAACACAGTTGCAACCTGATCATTGAGCGTATCTTCATCAGACTTAGACGCATCGTAGGGACTTCGGACATGTGCAGTTGGATGACGTACATCCACCGAACCATCGCTTCGACAAGAGTTGAACAAGGACAAAGTCCCGTCCAAGTCACAGACAACTGCGAATGGCAATGAGTTATTCACCGTAGGAGTTCCGGCAGCAACCGAAGCTTCGGTTGAACGTTGGATGATTTCTACTCGTGGCTTGTAGTGTTTGTGCTGCGCCCCTCCAGACTTTTTCCAGAACTTGCGCACCACATCCTCACCCACCTTGCCATGACCTTCGCGCTTGGAATCTCTAGCGATAGCTTCATCCAATTCCACGAAGAAAGCTTTCTCCATGACCATACAGTCGATGTTCATCTCTCGAACGATCTTACAGATATCGTCGAAGTTTCGGCGATTCAAGTTAGTTTCGTCGATGATGATGTCTCGACCATATCGCAGAGCTTGCTGCAACATGAAGGTCTTGGCTGAGGTTACCAACTTCTCATTAGCGTCTGAGAAGTGATAGTTGCTCATCATGGAGCGAAGATCATCCCTGTTGATACGGGTAATCTTCTCCGGTTCCTTTTTTACCTCTTCCTTTGCCCACGTGGACTTACCACAAGCAGGAATACCAACGGTCATTGTAATCTTCAACATAATTTCCTCACGAGTCTACGTCTAGTCTAATCTTTTTTGTTTTATGGTTTACCCTAACACCTGAAAGGTTTAGGTCATCTATATCATGTCCGAAGACTCCATTTGTACTAGGGTCTTCATAAATCTTTTCATAAGCTTTGCCAATTTTACTCAGCAAACCAACCAATCCCAATCCGTGCTTCCCAGTTTTAATTGGAAAATGATGTTCGCGAGCACCGCCAAATGGATAATCAATGATTAGCTCATAAATTCTATTAGCTGGTAATTTTTGAAAATCACCTTTCCAATAACTAGCAAGCATAGTAACAGGAATATGAACAGAAACATTCTGATTTTTCATTTGAAAAACTCCATTTGGTCTACGTATTGAAACCCAGCTCTTGCAGCGAAGGTTTTGTCAGTGGTCATGTCTCCCACAAAAATACATTCCTTGCGGTTAAGTTTGTGTTTGAGAATGAAATCCACTCCCAATCCGCTCATTGGCTTTCTGCAATAACAGGAAATTGGCGCCGACTGATGCGAGCAGAATTGAAATTCAATGTCCACTCCAAGTAACTTGTTGGTATGATTGAATAATTCGACAGCCTTGTCGTAGGTCAGCTCTCCTTTGGCGATGCCACTTTGGTTGGAGATGCCGAGCAAACGATAACCCTTGGCTTTGTAGGCGTCAAGTACCTTCTTGCGCCCCGGTTTAATTTCGACCTGAGCCTCCATGACCGGATACTTATCGTTGCCGTTGATGCATTCACGAAGCGTGCCATCGTAGTCTACGATGAGAGCTTTATTAGTGAATTCGGGATTATCTCGACGCTCAAACTTGATGACCTCTACTTTGGAGAAGCCTTCTTCCACCGTAGGCTTCTGAAACTCTTTTTTATATTTGAACAAGACCAGCGGAGGAAAGATGTTGGTATGCTTAGCTGCCTTAATCGCTTCGGGAGTAGGAAACTTACCAAGTAATCCAATAGCGCGCTGCACCACATTGAATTGAGCATCCTCGATGGAGGTTCCCATCAGTTGACAGCTAATATCAATCTTGTACTTCTTGCACAGATCAATGAATGGTTTACGCGACTCAATGGTTGGAAAAAGATTGTCCAAGACAACGTCAGTATGGTTCTTGAGATGACTTTCTAGTTTAGGAAGCAAGCCAGCAATAGTGCCACCCTCAGTATCTCGATTGAGAACACAGACTTCTGGAGCGTCAGAGAGTTTCTTCGTAATCGTACTTTTACCCGATGCCGGGTAGCCACACACCATAATAACAGCCATATTACACCTATTGGTTATAGATAAGGTCATCCCATTCAAGTGACGACCTTATTGTATTACTTGTTCAAATCACGGAGCGCTCTAACAGCAACGGCTTCCATTGCGGTTGTAGTTGGTGAACTTGATGAACCGCCCATACTAATGGAGGGCACTTGAGGTTGTGCACCATAAGCAGCCGCCCAAGCTTTCTGGATCTCAACTGTTGCATCAATCTTCTTAGCTTGGTAGTTGTCAGACTGCATAGCTAATCTCTTAGCATCTGCTTCTGCCTTAGCAGTGGTCACTGTCTCTTGAGCACTTAGTTTAGCCGTTTCAAGAGATAGGGCTGCAACTTCTTTGTTCTTAGTTGCTTGCAAAGTAGCAACATCCTTTTCCTGCTGAGCCTTGGTGATTTCAGTAGCTTTGATGACTTCCTGCGCCCACTTGGCTTTGGCAGCTTCCGCTTCACCTTGCATCTTGGTGGTAATGGCGTCTTGTTCAGCCTTTCGAGAATTCACGATAGACTGTTGAACTGCCATGATAGCTTGTTGCTGTTGCTTGATTTGCTCTTCAACAGTTGGATCATAATCGATACCGTTGATGGTAATGTTGCTAGCATTCATCCCAAACTTCTGGATAGGAGATTCTTCCTCACGTTCAATGCCATTCAGGGCATGGTCGTTGGGCTTAGGCTGTACAAAGTCCACTACTTTCTTTTGATTGGTCAATGGATCAGTGGTCTCAACTGGCTTGTGCTCAGTACGATAGACACCGTTGACTACCTGGTCAGTAATGTAGGTGATGAGGTCGTTACGTCTTTCGGCGTAGGATTCACGGCTGGACATCAAAGGACCGGTCATATAAACTGACTTATTGACCACTTGTCGGACTAACTCATGATTGATGGCTTCCATCGAACCATAGGTAGAATGAAGCAGAATCATTTTGTTTGGATCGAGGGGAAGGTTATATCGCAACGATCCGGAGACATTGCCATGTCCACCGTCATTGAAGCGAACTTTGATGGAGTCGTCCGTTTTCTTTCCCTCATCTTCGTGACTAGAGAACCAATACTGCGAACTCTTTTTGTATCTCGTAATCTTACCAAAATTCTGCCAATGAACGCCGGGAGTATTCCAGACTTGCAGGTGTCCATCGAAAAAGTTCTGTTTCACTACAATTTCATCTGCTCCAACGGTTGTTACCGAATTGGCAATGAAAAACACCACCAATCCCAACAGGATAACTCCCGCTACGATCTTCGCAATAAACTTATTCATTTACAATCTCCTATGTGTTTTCTCTTCTTCTGATTCTTCAGGTTCTTCCAAAGTTTCAGTATACAATCTTGAATAGACTTGCTCCGTCTCCTTATTGAGACGAGCAGCCTCTGCTTCCAAACGCGCCTGTTCTAATCTTTCTTTAGCTTCTGCCAACGGATTCCTCTTGGGAGGAATCATGGCTTTGACTAGCTTATAGAAAGGAATGCCAATCAAAAATACGCCGATGCCTATTGCAAAGGCTATCAACAACATTTCAAATGCCATAAGGATCTTCCTCTTCATTCTCTTCCGCTTTATATTGCGGTTCTGAACCAGAATCATCAATCAAGTCGCGATAATCAATTTCCCAATCAGTAGCCAGAAAATCTTCCAAGTGAAAATAGCGACCAACTACACCATTTTTATCAATCCATGGTCTATAGCAGTAGATGAGATCAAGTCCCGCCCAGTCGGCGCGAGTGATTCTATATCCAGCTTTTAGGTAATGTGCGGCGGTGTGTATATCCATAATTATCCCAGCTTGAGCTGACTTTCTCGGCACATAACATTGCCAAACTCTTTGTTAAATTGAACCATATACAAAGGCTCCTGTTTATCAAAAGTATGGACTTCCATGATGGTACCCAAGGTATTCTCGGGAATAAACTCTTTCATGGAGAAATCGAACCATCCACGAACCTTTTCTGAGGTGTAGACATACTGACCCGCATGATATCGCATTTTGAATCTCCAATAAAAAAGCCAGCATATAGCTGGCTCTTAATCACTAAATTGTAAAATAACTTCAGCCGACTTTACTCATGACAAAAGAATCAAGAGCAGCAATACTGGTAAGACCAATTTTTGTATCTACCTTCTCACCCTTATTGAAAAGCAATAAGGTGGGAACACTTCGAATGCCAAACTTGGCAATAATAGATGGAGCATCATCTACATCTACCTTACAAACCTTGACTCGATTAACATTATCGATAGCATACTTCTCTACAATAGGAAGCTGCCTTTTACAAGGTCCGCACCACTCAGCTCCAAAATCCACTAGGACTGGTAGTTTGGATTGCAACACCTCGGACTCAAAATTATTATCATCTACTACGATTACATCACTCATTGCGCCTCACGTTTTCCTGTAACATAATTTTTACAAATTGCCTGTCAAGGGAGCGGAGTCACTTCTTCATAGGAACGTTTTCACTGATCTTGGTGAAAAGATCAAAGAACTCTTTACATGTATAAAGCTTATGCTTAGCAATCATGTCAAAATCGAAAGAGTTATACAGTCCCATAACTTGTACTTCGTGGTCCACTTGATAGTGCACAAAGAACCTACATAGGTTCTCCAGATATACAAATCTATTCTTAGATTTTATGGGTTCTGCAAAAACTCTTTGCTTAGCGTTGTAACATGCTGAAACTACAAAGACAACTTTCTCTGTAGGAGAGAGTGTATGGAAGTCTAAAGTCATAGATCCGCCCTCGATAAGAGAATGAATGAATGGTTCGAACTTACGATAGTGCTCATACCAGATTTTGAATCTGAGACCAGCTTCGCCACCCACAAACCCAGAAATGATCTGAGTGACCGTCTCTATATCAACAATCTTGAGGTCACGAGCCCTCGTCAAAGCATCCGAAGCTAACGTCCATCCTCGCGGCGAAGGACTAGCATAACAGCTGTCCTCAATTTTCCCACAGGAGAACTCTGGATTACTCCTCAAGAATCCGAGAATCAGATCATGTACCTGATGAGCTTTTGCCCAATCAACCCACTTCTCAAAATTGAATGAAAGAATATATTTGGCACCTCTGTCCAACAAAGCGCTGCTAATCTGATTAGAGTAGGCACCCTCACTGATCAGATTGCCAGTCAGGATACATCCGGCTACATTGATTGGTATTCCATTGATGGCTTTGAATTGGAGAATCTCTAGTAGTGGTGCCGTCACTTCAGGAGGCGCCTTATCTACTTCATCGAAGAGTATGATACTGTCAGGCTTAGCTGATTCTAACAGTCTTGGTAAGAAACTGGGAGCCTTGAAAGTAATGACATCACCAGGCGCATTCATATTAGGATAACCGGCTAGATCAGGGCGCTCAATGACACTCAGGTTAATGTAATTGACTTTGAAACCACATTCTTCTGCCGCTTGCAAAGCTATGTGTGTTTTACCTACTCCACGTCTTCCAAACAGGAAAAGGTTTTGTTGGGAGCGAATAAAAAACTTGCTAAGATGTAGGGCTTGTTCTTGGTCAATTTCTTGAAGGTTTAACGCATTACTCATGATTTCCTTACGATATCACATGAGTATATAACAGTGTTAGCCGAAGACTTTTATCTTCATCATTCGTTCTATTTGCTCAGAAGAATACCAATAATTATTCAGCTCCCAAGCAATCTTGTCATCTTTGTCTTTTTGAATTGCAACCACCCCTAATATTTTATAATAATTGTGTAGTGTACTAATTGCATCTGAACTAATAGGAATTTCTCCCCATTCATATTCCTCATAAACTGCATTATCACTTGCAGAAACATAATGAAGAATACGATAGGTACCCATTGTTAATTATACATCGGTTTATATTGCTTAACTTCGTTCAGAAACTCTGGAATCCAGAAAGCAGAATCAAACATTTGAGCGGCAGCCTCTGCCTCTTCATGACCCTCTAACTTAGCTTGCTTGAGCGCCTCATTGATATCGTAGTTGGCAGCTTCCGCAGAAATTGCCACTGACACCAAATGCCATTTACCCTTCGGTCTGCTTTTAAGATAGATTCCATGAATCATGCGCGTGTCCTTATTTGTTAGACGGTAAAACTTGAGCCGCAACCGCAGCTAGACTTTTCATTAGGATTAACGAATTTGAAACCTTGACTCATCAAGGTCTTTTCCCAATCTAATGTCGAACCATTCAGATAAAGAATGGATTTTTTATCTACTACAACGCGAACCCCTTCCATCTCAAAAACTAAATCTTTGTCTTTTGGAGGAGAATCTTCGAACTGTAAAACATAAGAGAAGCCAGAACATCCGCCACCTTTAATACCGAGCCTTAGATAAGACTCTGGAGTGCCTCGGGTAGCAAGTTGTTTTTTGATTTGCTCGGCAGCAACTGCCGAGACAAACACTTGTTTTTTCTCTTCAGCTTCCATTACTTTATGCCTTATTATTAGTCAGCGCTTTTTACTCGCCCTCTTGACCACCGCAGGCTCCTCTTCCTGAGGAGCCAGATCATCAATCCTCTTTTTGAGAATGGTATCTGCATTGATAACTTGATCCGTGCGGATAGCTTCAATGCGGTCTACTAGCTTAGTTACCATCTCACCAGACAGATACCTAGCGTTATTGGTGATAAACGTTTCAATATCTTTGGCATCATCGCTAACCAATTTGACCTGGGCAATCTTAGCAGTACTGTCGTACTTCTCTCGACTACCCCTATTTTGGTCGCGCTTTTCAGTGATGTAATCAGATAAGAATACCTGATAAACAATCACCAACATAACCGCTGCGAATAGAACCTCTATGATATGAGCAAACATTGTACATTAGTCTCCTTACCCAATGATTTTTAAATAGGAGTCATCCAGCAGGAAGTCCTCCGTCAACTTGATGCAAAGCTTATCTAGTTTGTCCTTGTCAGGAATCTTCGGCAAGACATTGGTGGTGTTGTATAACACATTAAGAGCGTCATCTTCCTTCTCAGCGAATTCAATGAGCTGCTCATACGTCCAAGCTCCGTTACGAATAGCAAGTAGCTCTTCACGATCCGGGCGTTTGACAATTACCTTGCCAGTCGTTAGTACCTCGCGACACATGCGAATGAGTCGAACTAAATGATAGGCATGTTTAGTATCATACCCATACTTCTCTTCCAAAGCAGAACGTTTAACGTTACGAGTTTTCTTCCAGTTCTGATACTGATCCCAGCCCTGCTTGGCAGAAGAATACTGGCGTTCTTTCTGCATTAACTCAATGAAATTGTCGGTTAAGCCAATCTTACGAGCAGCTGAACCAAACTGTTCATCACTTGTGATCTTCATCTCAGCCAGCATAGAAGCCATACTGTTACGAATTTCAATTTTGGTTGACTCCTCCAGGTTCTCCATGAAGTCGAACTGCATTCGGTCTAACTCTTTTTGAACCTCAGAGAAAGCTGCCGTCAGCTGGTCTTGAGGGATTACAGTCTGTTCCGGTAGTCCAAGAGAGGCTCTGGTCGGCGGAACCTTGGGAGGATCCATGATCCAACGCTTATGTGTCTTGATCCTCTTCAGCTGAGAGACCGAGTAACCTAAGAAGGTATGTTTGATTTTCTTGGACAAGAAGTCGTCTTTGTGGTCAAGAATCTCTCGACCAATGGGGGTGACCACAAAATGGTCAGACGGATCAGTATGTAGCACCTCAATGATGTTGGGATTGCAGTCAGCAGCCAGATTGAAGAACTTGCGGATATCATAGACCACCGCGTCATCATCCGGGGCTTTCAGCTCAGCTTGCTCAAACCTCTTGGTGTAACCGTAGAAATACTCTTTGGGCGGGATAGCCACTCCCTTGAAGTCTTCATCGGAAGTGTCTGTATTGGTGCCGTAGGCGTGGGAACCGTGACGCACAAGCAAGACTGTCCCCTTCTCAATCCAGCCCATATGTGGACTTCGCTTGATAATCGTATCGATAACGGGATGCTTACTCATATTTCACCTCAAAAACTTACAGAGGAACCACAACCACAAGAACCCTTAACATTAGGATTCAAAAACTTAAAACCACCGCCCATGGGACCATCTAGGTAATCAATGGTCACTTCGTCTAGATATTGGAAGGATAACGGATCAATGACCACCTTAATGCCATCGAACTCCACAATTTCATCTAATTCACCAATCTTATCTTCATAATACATGTCATGGGTGAAACCGGCACAACCACCACCCACCACACGAATTCTAATGGTATTGTGACCAATCCCTTCGCTTTCAGCGATTTCCATTACTTTGAGGGCAGCTTTTTCAGTTACATGGATCATAGTGTTCTCACAGAGCTAAAGTAAGTTTTACAAATTGGTTGTCAAGAGCCCCATCCATTTTCGGAGAAAGGATCAATTGCTTCTGCCACAAAACCTTTATCTTCATCCATAATAATGCATGGACTATTACTCCAGACTTCCAACTCATGGACGGCTGACATAATTCCATCTACTACTTCATTATCATCTTCATCTCTAATTAGATCAACAATCTTGTCAATTACTTTAGATTGTAAATCATAGTCCAGCTCGTTCCATAGCATATTAATCCTCACACGAATGCCGCTAACTTTTTAAGATCAGGAAAAGCAGACAATACATACTTAATATCAGACATTTTATTATTAGAAGATAAGTAAGCCAGAATCTTCTTAGGAACTATCTGAGGGATAGTCTTGAGTAGTCTAATCAATCTGTCGGCATTAGCTTTCTTGTGCCCAGTGTTACGACGGTATAGCTTATCAGCATATATGACCGCCAACTCGTCTGCAAGGCTCCGATCCAATTCTACCAAATTTTTTATGTTACGAAGATGATGCTCTTCAATCATCTGATAATCACAAGACTCAATCAAATCTATTAACTTGGCTCTATGGGCGGCTCCATACTCTTCTTTTAGTTTGTTTCTAATAAATGGATCATTGAGAATGGTAAAAAAGGCTCGACGATTCTTTTCATTATGTTGTCGACCTACAATCAAATCACTAGCCAACTTAACAATGGGCTGTTTATCAAACTTGACCCCTTGTCCCTCTAAAGCAAGTAGTAAATCAAAACTACGAGCTGAATGAGTTATTTTCTTAGTAATTGCCTCGGCGTACTCATCCATGTTAGCAAATACGATGGGAATGAATGAGTTGACAATATTAATTAGTTTATCAAGTTTGATGTGAGAAGGCATTTCCGTCAAGTATCCCTTAACAGAAATTAAACTTTCTTGGCGAGCGAACTTGACTTTACAATACTCTACAAACTGTAAGTATTCGATATCATATAGAATACTGACCTCATGTTTCATTCTAATAAGATGAAACATTCTTTTTTCAAGATGGTCTTCAATGTATTTGGAAAGAGTTTTTTCGCTCAAGCCCAGTAAGAAGGTTAGACGATTTTCCCAAAATTGTTCCCCGTTTTCCCAGAAAATCTCAGAAGATTTCTTGAAACGGTCCCACAGATAATTGAAGTGAACTTCGTAGTTCTCTTTTAGTAAACGCCTATATTCAGATAAATCTAAATCCATTCTATCCGATAATAATAGAAGATCGGTAAGCTGCCTGAACTTTGGACTAATCTTATCTAATGGTTGGCTCATATAGCATTCTATATCAATGCCATTTGATTATGTTTTTAGGTTCAGTTCCTGTGGAAATATAGCTGACACGAAGACCAGTAGACTTTTCTACCTGCCGAATGAAGTCATATAGCTCCCCAGAATAGTCCACGCCTTCCACGGCATACTCACCTTCTCCAAACATCCGGGCATACTGCTCCACAGAATTCCAACCTTTAAGATTGACATACTGGGGCACTGCCTCGAAAAAAGCTCTTGGGCTACGAGGCGGCTCCTCATATAGGATACAGGTAGGAATTTTCTCCATCCCCATCAAGATATCGAATTTGGTTAGGATGAGATCAGTAATGCCACTCACCTTACAGGCATAGTCCAAAGCCGGTAGATCAAGCCAACCGACTCGTCGGGGACGTCCTGTAGTAGCTCCATACTCATTGCCGCGCTTACGAAGTGCTTCCGCCTCTTCACCTTGTAGCTCTGTGGGGAATGGACCCTCACCTACCTTAGTAGTATAGCATTTAGCTACTCCATATACTTTTTTAGGCGGAGCGAAGTGAAAACCACTGGAATAGATGCCACCTACCGTACAATCGCTGCAACTAACATAAGGATAGATACCATGGTTGATATCCAATAGAACACCCTGAGCACCCTCGTAAAGCAGATTGCCTCGGGACATCTCCTCTCTAACTTGTAATAGGTCGACGAATTTGACACCCTTACCAACCAATTGATACATCTCATCATTGTAGGTCATGCTGGCGCGGTGGAATAAATCTCCTACACGCATACCATCACGCCCCACCTTATCCATATAGGCAGGTCCAATTCCACGATTAGTAGAACCAATGTGGGCATTCTTCAGTTTATCTTGTTCCTTGTGTTCTGGTAGGACTAGGAAAGCACTCTTGTCAACATAGATACGCTTACCTACTCCAGGAAAGGCTTCATCGGCATCATACACTTCATCGCGCAGCTTTTGGATGTCAATCACCATGCCGGCGCCGAGATAAGCTTTGACCTGGGGAACTCGGAAGTCCACGGAGGGTAACAGATTATGGACATATTTCTTACCATCTCGATAGATGGTGTGACCGGCATTGGCACCGCCGTTGAAACGAATGACCCAATCATAATCTTTAGACAAATGATGAGTGATGTGACCTTTACCTTCGTCGCCCCACATTGCTCCGAGAATTGCGATATTCATATTGACTCCAAAAAGAAAAAGCCCGCAGTGACTTTATATCCATCACTGCGGGCTCCAATTAAGAAAGATTAAGCTTAGTCAAGTTCACGGTCGAAGGGATAATCATCATCCTCTTCGTCATCTTCTTCCTCTTCTTCATCTTCGTCATTCTCGCAATCAATGCAAAGATCATAACAGTCATCAACCTCTACTCCGCAACTATGGCAGGTTGCGCAGTCTTCCTCTTCCTCATCTTCCTCGTCGTCACGGTCATGACCCTGACAAGAAGGATAACCAGCCGGAGGCTGTGTAGTAGTACGAAGCTGCTCAGTCGAGGAATGCTCATGATCCACCACTCCAAGCACCTTGTACTTGCAGACGCGCATCTTGGCGTTGTCATAGTCAATGGGGATTGACACCACGTCAGCTGGATTGATTTCCAATTCCAGCATCACTCCACCGTTATAGAAGCCGGAAGCGTAAGCATAGTTGGCAGCATGGAGACCTTCGCTACAAGTTTGAGCGGAGTCCTCATTGACCTGATTGCGAGGCATCTCTACCACCTTACCAGGAGAGTTGTCAAAAGTTCCGGTGCGGACGTCCTTGAAGTCGTCACGAACCTTCTTGTAAGCAATGAAGTTGCCGTCATCGGTAATGGGATGGTCGTTCTTCTCCAAGAAGGTAAACAGTTCATTAACCGCTCGGAAAGAAGGGTTCTTCTGCAAGTTGCTGGCGAATTTGACCAGCGGCTCATGAGGGAGTCCCTCAGCTTCGAAACTAAGAATCTTTCGAGACAGAATGTCGTTCAGGGGCAAGTCATTGACATGAACCACTCCATCGCGGACTACGAACTTGCCACGACCATATGCCTCCACTCGTTTGGAGTTAGAAACCAGGCTAGGGATGTCATCCTTGCGCCCCTCTTTCAGAGCCTTAATAAGCTTTTCTCCGAGAGTTCCTTTTCGAGCTACGATATGCGTCTGCCCATCGTAGTGCACGGTAATATTGTTTTCGCTAATTGCGCAAGCAATCTTTCTATTAGACATGTTGTTTTCCTTTAGTTCTTATCAATCAAATTAATGTAATGTGCCACGTGGGGCGCAACGTCTTGAAAATTCCAGGTGTTGATATGCTCTAGCAGAGGATAGGTTTCCTCGTACTTCTTGTTGATGCCATCTATATCCAACTCGGGGTGAGCTTTGGCAAAATCCTTCAAGGCATCCTCTTCAATGTCCCCATTGACCGATTCATAGATATGGAGTAACCCAATGTCACCCAGTGCCATATCTTTGATTTTGGTATGTAAATCAACTCGCTGACAATACAAACCGTTTTGAACATTCAATAATGGTTTGAGCACTTTATAGTTTTGCAAATCTTTTTGATCTACATCAGATGCATGACTAGAAGCGAACTTGATTTTGATGTAATCAATGGTTTTGTTATTCAACACCTTTTCTTGAACAAACTCCTCAATCTCCTCAAGATCAGAAAAGTCTTCCTCAATTCGATCCATTGGGACGTCAGCATCTACTCCATAGAAGGAAGTATCTGGAAATTTATTGGTAAGTGTTTTGATAGAATTAAGACTAAAGTATTTCTTATTCTTGAGAATGGGTTGACGACTATTGGGATAAGATTCTTTGGACAGAGTACACAGAACCTTATTGTTAGAATCATCTTCCAAGGAGGCATAGCTGACTTGGCGGAAAGCCATGGCTTTCGGGTCGAACTTGAAGATGAGGAGGCGTGAGGTAGCTGGAGTATAAGCACGAGCCGAGGCTTTGGTAATACTGGACAAAAGTTTAGGCGCCATCTTATCCAGGTTGATTTTGGTATTCAGGTCAGCCTGAGTAACCTTGTCAGTAGGACAAATAACCTGTACCGACGCCAGCTTAGGATTATCCTCGAATGCCTTCTTGACATGGCGAGGAGTCGGCTCTTTGAGCGGCAGGTCATTGATAAACAATGCCGAGGTTTCTTCAAAACTCAAATGAGTTGCGCGAGAGCGAGTCAACTTGTTAGGGTCAGTCCCATACTTGCGAGAATGCTTTCCTTTGCTGAAATGAAAGGTGGGGCAAATAGTATTGACATAGTTATCAGTCAATGGAACGCCCTTCCAATCCAAACTCCCCAAGAAACGCAATTCACTAAAGGCTTGCCTTAGTTCCTTACGGTAATAAATCTGAGCTTCCCAAAGGTTGGGGAGGGCAGACAACCTATCGATTACAGACTGTTTAATCTCTGAGAAGATAGCATCCAGTCGTCCACGAATGACGTTCTGGGTTTTCTCATCCAAATAAATCTGTTCTCGACTTGCTGACAGACTCAATTCGCCAACGCCAAAATACATGATGAAGTGACCGCGTGCCGCATCAATCAGTTTGGCATCTGCATACTTCTTCAGGGTGTCCAGTTCCAAAGGATATTCGATACCATCGATAATCATCTTGGCATTGCGACGATAATCGGAACATGCAGTAATCGCCCACTTGTTACCCTCCAGAATCTTAGTGGCATCCTGCCAAATGATGGTTCCGCCTTTGATAGTAGGTTTGACATCCCAGTGACGACAAGCCTGTTCAGTCCAGGTAGCAAACTCGGTAAAATTCTTTGGCTCGACTCGAATTAGAATCTCGGTACCATTCGGCTCCTTAGTGGGCGCCTCCGAGAACAAAGACAGCTTGCCTACTCGGGTTTCATCAATATTACAAGAATAATTGTACTGTATACCATCGACATTAGTGATGATACTAAAAGAGTCGCTGTAAGAGAAAGGCGTCTTAGCTCCGAGTCCGAATCCACCAGTCTGCGTATTGCTATCACGCTTGGTGCTAGCGGTATACTGGATGAAAACGTTAGACATACGGTCGGGGCTGATACCAGGACCAAAATCTTTCACCTTCCAGTAAGGCTCCAAAGTATTGGGCAGGTGGATGTGAATCGGAATTTCGGGAGTTCCCACTTCACGATGAGCATCTCGTGCATTGCAGGAAATTTCACGGCAGATGGCTAGAATAGGGTTAGAGTACATCTTGTTACGCAAG